>Ga0315316_10002601_pt1 | contig 12993 bp, 18 predicted proteins | sample M160m3416metaG_FD_203702 | JGI IMG/M metagenome (GOLD analysis project Ga0315316, IMG submission 203702) | Ammonia-oxidizing marine archaeal communities from Monterey Bay, California, United States - M1 60m 3416 | ecosystem: Environmental > Aquatic > Marine > Intertidal zone | place: USA...
GAGTATGCATCCTCAAACTGTTCAACAGTTTCTATACCATTATCAAGAATGTCCTGAAAGAGTTGATCATTTACATCAGAAATATACTTCTCTTTAATAAACTCCAGAAATGCTTGCTCCTGTTCCGACATGAGAGGTTAGATCTCGTTCAATACACATACTATAGACCATGAGACGGTCTTTGTGTAGTGTAATGTGACAGTTCTTTAACTGGCTACTGCCTCTGCTCTCAATGCTTCCATTTTCACAAACTGTTCATTCATATTGTAATAGAGTTTGTAATTCTCTGTGATAACATAATGACCTGTAATATCCTTCCCGTCATCATGCCAGCCATAACCTTTAACTTTCTCTGCAACACCATCAATCCTCATTCTTTTGCTTCCATGTAAGTAGGAATGATACCTGTCGTCTAGATTAATCATAGTTTTTGAAAGAAGTGTGTTGACATTCTAACATAGTTAGGTGTATTATCTATAAATTTTATATTATCTTTATAGTCTGGTAACATATGTTAACTTTGTTCCATTTCACTCTTCTTTGCTTGCTTCTCTCTCTTAATACGTTTCTTCACCATTTTAGCAAATTTAACATCCTGTTCAGTATACCAATCAGGATGTTCTTTTGCTCTTCTAATAATAATCTTTGCTGCTTTCTTATCCTTCAATGTGTTGTCTGTAATGTGTCCGAAAGACTATTTAGTACAGTTTTTCTTCCTGTCCTAATTGAATCTTACAGTCAGATTTAGGATATGCAACACAAGTAAGAACGAATCCTGCTTCTAGTTGGTCATCATCAAGGAAGGATTGTTCCTCTTGATCTACCTCACCTTCAAGGATTTTACCTGCACATGTTGAACATGCCCCAGCCCTACATGAATACGGTGCATCAACACCATCCTCTTCTATAACATCCAGGATATACTCATCTTCTGGACATTCAACCGTAGTCTCTACGCCTTCTGCGTCAATTACTGTAACCTGATATGATGCCATAGTAGTCAGTCCTTACAAACTCGATGTATTTATTGTAGCACATACGTCAATATATTACACTGGGTGATGAAATATATGTGACGATGAGTAATCCCTAACAACTTCATCAATATAAGAAATCATATCATCAGTAATTGTTGGAGAACATCCCACAAAGAAAACTTCATCAAGAACTCTAGAAGCATTTGGATACTCACTAGAATCACCCAAGTCTTTATATGCAGGATGCATTAAGATATTTCCTGCAAAATAATTTCTAGTTTGAACACCAGCATCTTCCAAATGTCTAACAAGTGCATGCTTGCTGGTTGATACTGGTCCGTCTTCACATACAATAGGAACTCCAAACCAAGATGTTTCAGATTTTTCTAATTCCTTGATCACTCTTACACCAACAATAGATTCAAAAACCTTACCTATTTTCTCTTTATTACTTCTTCTCTTCTCATGTATCTCCTCAAACTTATCGATCTGAACAGAACCAATAGCACCTTGAAAATCTAATGGTTTTAAATTATATCCTTTAACACCAAAGACATACTTATGGTCAATATCATTATCATATCCATCAATCCACCTACTAAATCTCTTTCCGCACACACCGTTAGACAATTTATTTTGAGCCCCTACACAATAACATCCACGACCCCACCACGCATAGGATCTAGCAAGTTGAACAATCTCTTCAATATTAGAAGAAACCATCCCACCTTCACCTGTACAAATATGATGAGCAGGATAGAAAGAACAAGAGGCAGCAACAGCATGTTCAGTAATAAACTTATCTCCCCACTTACTTCCAAGTGAATCACAACCATCAGCAATATATTTAATTCCAGAACTATCAATAATATCAAGAAACTTATCAAAATTATAAGAATTACCAAGAACTGGTGAACTAAATGCTGCTACAGTTCTATCTGTAATTTTAGACTTTAACTCATCAAGATCCCAATTAAGATCTTCAAAATCTATATCAACAAAAACTGGTTTCAATCCATTCTGAATGATAGGATTGATGGTAGTAGGAAAACCACAAACACACACTAATATTTCATCACCATCTTTCCACTGAAAGTAATCTTTAAGTGCAGCAATCATAACAAGATTTGCTGATGAACCAGAGTTCACCATAAGTGAATGATAAAATCCAAACTTTTGTGCGAATTCTTTTTCAAACTTATTAACTTTCTCTCCAGCACACAACCATTTACCATCCAATAATGATGTAATAGATACAGATATTTCTCTGTTGTCCCAATAAGGTCCAGAATAATAAATGGGATTTCCCTTTTTATAATTCTCATTTGAAAGATATGGAAATAAATTCTCACCATCCTCACGAAGAGAATCAATAAAATGATCAACTTTTTTACTTACTGACATAATTCCTGAATTATTGAATTGGTGGTGATCTTTTGAGTAAATCCAAGTTCACGCAACTTTGTAGTGTCCATCCAAAAATCTTTAGTCTGAACCGTTTGATGAAACTCTGGAGTTAATTTGCTTTTTATCTCCGAATTTGAATTTAAATATTCTTTAGCAGTCCTTATTATATCACCAATCACACTTGGTTGTCCACTCCCAATATTATAAATCTCATTGTATTTTCCCATACTACATACAAGATCGATAGCATTACATACATCTTTAACATGCATAATATCTCTTATTGGAGTTCCTTCATCATAAAGATAAACATCCTCATCCTTTTTTAATGCATTAATCATATAAGTTAATGCATTCTTCTTAGCAGAAGATTTCTCATCATTTGAACCTAGAACATTACACAATCTCAAAATCCTATACTTTACACCATAAGTATTGCAAAATGAAATTAAAAGATCTTCAGCACACTTCTTTGTAATAGAATAAAATCCTTTTGGGTCACAATAATACTCTTCTTTAGCCGGGAGATCTACATCACCATACACAAACCACGAACTGATAAAATTGAAGACAATATCCTCATCTCTACAGTTGTCCAACACCTCACATAAAACTTTTAAATTAGTTTCCACATCAAGTGTAATGTTATCAAATACATTATAATTATCAATTGTACTAATAAAATATAATATATTATTTGTAAGTGGTTTCCTATCCTCTCTATTTTTAATTAGAACTTTATCATGAAATAATCTACAAAAATTACCACCTACAAATCCAGTTCCACCAAACACAGAATATTTCACTATGCATTCTCATCCATTAAAATATTAATACGCTCATCCAGTGACTCAAGAAATTTATAAAGACGAGCATTCTCATTCTCCAACTCACCAACACGCTCTTTAAGAATATCAACTTCATCTAACACAGAATTAAACTCTGGTTGATACCTAAACGCATCACCTATAAAACTCATGATTTCTTACCTCTTTTCTTACGAATGTCAGAATGCAACCTCTTTGTTGCCTCAGTAGTTTTATGCAATTGTTCCACTGCAGCTACTGATTCAGGAGTTTCTTCCCACTCCCATACTTCTTCATGCCCTTTCTTTTCTTTTTTAAATAATTTCTTTGTCATTAGTCCTCTCTAGAATAAAGTAATGCTTCTAACGGATTGTAATTAGGAACCATAGCAGTATAAGGTGTTGTTTCCAATATATCTACCTTATTTCCACACTTGGTGGATGTAATAGGCGCAAAGTAGCATCTTTTCTTGGTGTTGTAGAATCCCCAGATGGTTGAAACAAGTTCACTAGAATAGACGTACTCGTAATGATGATGCAACCATATAGAAACCACATTACTTTTGAATTGTTTTGTTTCATAAGAGTATCCAATTGGTGGTGTATGTGGAAATTCAATAGATCTCAACATAACTCACTTAATTACCTCCCAATTGTCATCACCATTCTCAAACATTTCAAACGCATAACGACGTGATATAGAATTGAGGACTACTCTGCCATGCTCACGTTTAACTACGCGACACGAATGGAGTCTGTCCATATCATTATCAAACCTATCTTGTGCAATACTAGACCGTGGTTTAACACAAATAAATTCTGTTTTCATTTTATATAGTAGGTTGATTGTAGTATAGCATAAAAAGGGAGGTGTGACACTCCCTTGTGACAGTTACGCTACCTCACCATAGGGTACGATAACTCCCAACACATCATCTTTCCCAATTTTTTCAGTAACTCTATGTGTTACTGCGATTGGGTCTGTCTTAAATACTCTCCAAGCATCAACGAAATTTACAATTAAATCTAAATCTTCTTGAATTAAATCAACCATTTTTTCATTGGCATCATCATAATCTTGATGATTAGAAACTTTGGTGTTATGTAAGCAAAGTGCTTGAGTTTCATGCGATTTCAAGTATTCTTTCATTGCAGGAACAAGAATACGCTCAAATCTTTGGCGGTTTCCATCTTCAGCACCATCAGTGTTGAGTGGTATTAACTTACCAAGTTTTTGAGTTTTAGCCTGCTGCTTAACATACTTTTGATCTTTCCAATCAATACGACCTTGAGCAGTTTGTATGCGAATAGCATCCTTTATGTAAGCAGTAATCTGTGTATCATTAAGGGCATGTTCTATAGATTCATACCAAGCACGAAGTTCTAATTCTTTCCATCCATATCTCCCCATCTTTAATAAAGAAATACCAACATAATCCTGTTTAGAAGGTGCTTTACTTGATACCTTTCCATTATCAGATATTCCACCATCTTCAAAAACATCATCAAGACACTTCTGCATTACACCAAACTGATCAGATGGTACATAACGATCATATACCCAGAAATTTATTCCAAGTTCATCAAATTTTTCAGATCTTCCATAACCACCAAATAAATCCTCTTCAATGGGATCTACAGGTTCTTTATCTACTACTTCACTAGTAATTACTGTTTTAGGTGGATAACATGTAACATTTAAACCTCTTGTTCCAATGGTGTTTAAATTGTCTCTGTCTGGATTACTAAATCTAGTAAGGTTTATATTGCTATTTTTTTCTCCACTTTTTCTAACTGGTTTAGAAACAGGAAGAACCTCTCTACTAAAAAACACCATGCCTTCCACTTTCTCTGGTGGTGCATAGTGATTCATTTCTGTTATGATCTTCTCCCAAAGAGGATCATCTTGTGTTTGTGGGATTTGAGAAAATAAATCCTTGTTACTGATTAGATCAGTCATAATAGTTCCCTTGATAAGGTTTACGGTTTTGTCATTGATGTCGGTTGAATTACTTCAACAAAGCATTTGCGATAATCGCTGCTTCTGACATTAATCATAATCTACACACTATTTAGGAATCTGTCAAGCGATTGGAAAAAAAGTTACGAACTGGAATGTTCATGTATTGGCAATATAGAATTTCTTCCATATCACGCGCTTCTACCTCTGATGGATCATTATCATATTCTATATTACTAATGTCCTCATTCTTCCAATACTTGTGTGATCTCCTATCTTTAAGTTCTCCTTTAACATATTGCTTCACGTGTGTAAGCTCATGGAACAATGTAAGAAGATAGTCCTCCAGATTTAAACGATTATGTATCTCAATGAAGAAAGATCTAGGTCTGTAAGTATCACCTTCTATGTTGCACCAACCTTGTACACCTTCTCTCTTAAGTCCTCTATGATGCACTTCAATGTCCAATTTATACCTGGGTAGGTAGTTGTCCACAAACCACACTACAGCGTCCTTACAGACTGCTCTAGTGCGGTATCCCGTTGATTCAAAATAGAGCATGAGTAATCACTGATTGAGTCAGTCTAACACCCCAGTTCATCATCACTACGAAAGATGTAATGAAGATTAACTTTTCTGATGTAGAGTAGCTCATAGGTGCCTCGTAACTACATGTAGTATAGAGCACCTAGCAACGTATGGAAATTTTATGTGCCAGTTCTTTAAGTGTCACATCAAAACCAATCAGTGCTATTAAGCAAATATATCTTTATTCTTAAAATAATAAGTATTACCACCTGAAGTTACCGTATGTATGCCACCAGCAGTATTTGTTAAACTCAACAAACGACAAGCACAATACTCTGCAACTGCAGTTATATTTGTAGTGCTTTTAATTGCCTGAAATAATGTATCATCCAACCCACTAATATCTTCCTTTATTGCATCAAAAAGTCGTTGATCTTGTTCTGAATATGACATTACTTATCAAGCTCCTTTTGTGAATTTAACTATAACAATGCCTCGACCACCGCCTTGGTTTGTAGTTGTTTTTACTTCTCCATAGTTACCACCACCAGCACCTCCACCAGTGCCATGAATAGCATCTCTAGCGTTTTGTCCTGGAGTTGGGTTTCCACCGCCACCATCACCACCTCCTCCTGTACCACCTTTAGGAGTTCCAGCTGGAGTGCCTGGATAAGGATAAGTATAATAATTAGCACCACCGCCACCGCCACCAAATAATCCAGTAGGTCCTACCGCTGCAGTCCATGCAACTCTTAAAGTTTGAGGTGATGCTGGTTGTGCATTATCTACAACCCATGGAACTGCAGCAACAGGTTCTTCAGGAATTGCTGGAGCAATAACTGGTGCTGGGAAATTAGGGAATGGTTGACCGACACCACCAGTTCCACCAAAAAACTGACCCGGTGTTTGTGCTAATTCACCTGCACCACCGGCACCACCACCACCGCCACCAGTCCAATAGCTCGCATTACCACCATTTCCACCAATATTTCCATATGCTGTATAACTACCAGGAACAGGTTGTGGTTGTTTTGCCTGAGCAGGAGTACCATTTGCATAACCATGACCACCACCAGCAGATCCACCACTAACTCTATCAGCTGGGTTATAGTCTGCTGATGGAGAAGCATAACCACCAACGGCACCAGCACCACCACCTATTGCAGTAACACTATTAAAAACAGAATTGCCACCTCTCCCACCTGCATATTGAATTGCAGTTCCAGGTAGACCCGGAACATTTGCTGCATCAGTACCACCAGTACCAACTGTAATAGGATAACCGCCAAGTGATACAGGTATTGTAGCTCCATGAACTACACCTCCACCACCAGAACCACCACCATAATAACCAGTAGAGTTACCACCTCCACCAGCAACAATTAAAACTTCACAATTAAAACCTGTAGGTGGTGCATTATATACAGTAAAAGTATGTGAGGTATCTGTCCCATCACTTAAAAATACATTATATTGCTCTCCTCCTGGATCAACAACTTTTATTCCACCACTTGCCTGAGATCCAAACTCACCAGGGTGAACACTACCAAGTTGTTCTGTATTATATGCCTTGGATTTTCCACTTACATATGAATCCCACCATGATGATCTAACATTAAATCTATTATTTTTGACGCTCATTTATCAAGCCTCCTTATCACCAAGCACAATTACATTAAGTGCAGAAGTAGTAGCAGTACCTTCATTTTCTACTTGAATTGTATCTCCATTCGCCACTAATGTAATAGGATATGCAGGTTCAAAGAAGAATGTATCATCTGTTCCAACACCAATTCTTGCAACCTGTGTAGTAGATGTTGCACTTCCTGCACTACCACCACTATTAGGAACTACATGAATTCTTGCATTTTGAGTATGAGTTTGATCCAAATTATGAAGTAACACTGCTTTCACATATGCTGTCTTTGCCGATCCAACAGTATAAACAGCAGTACTACTACCAGCACCTACTGCTGTAACATTTCCTAAATTTCCGCGTGCTAATGCCATTGTATTTTTCTTTTATTAGTATTTAGAACAGTGATGCTTCAACCCATGTAAATCCAGCAGGGATATTCAGTCCAGTAAGGTTAGCACCATTACCAGTAAAACTAGTAGCAGTTACAATACCTGCTGCTCTAATTCCTTCTGAATCCGTGGTTACAGCAGATCCTACAATGGTACTGGCTGATGTAGTAATGCCAGATACAGTAACATTAGCAGAACCTAAAGTTGTATTTTCTAAGGTTGCAACCGTACCAACACCAGTGATATCAACACCAGCGTTAAAGTAAACTGAACCACTTCCAGACTTACTTGAAATATTATCTACACGTATTCTTCCACCACCTGCCATTGTTCCTGCAGGTCCATCAGTTGTAATACCAAGAATATCAGGAACAAAGTCATCACCATCAGCAATAATTAAATCTTTTGTATCAGCAACTGCAACTTCAGCATATTGTGTGTATGCAACATTAGAATCAGAGGTTGCAGGAACATCAACAGTAGTATCATCTCCGACTGTTAATGTATTATCAGTATAATAAATGACACTAAGTGCACCACTATCACTAATTGCTGTACCTAATCCTGCACTTGCAACGCCTTCAAGGTTTGATCCATCTCCATAATACGCAGTTGCACTTACAATACCAGCAACATCCAACTTAGCATCAGGAGTTTCACTACCTAATCCAATTCTATTATTAGCCGCATCAATTGTAAATTGATTTGGATTAACTAATCGTGCAGTGTCTCTTGCTCTTGTCATTAGACTTTTTTTAGTTATTTATAGGTCTGCGGTTAGATATCTAATTATAACAATACCAGGACCACCGCCACCACCAGTACCAAAAGTACCATGTGGTTGTGTTGGTGGATTCCATGGATTCTGACTTCCCGTACCACCATCACCACCGCCACCACCAGAACCAGTGCTTAATACTGCACGAGCACCATCTGATCCATTTGGTTGATATCCAGAAGGACCGCCACCACCTTTACCACCAGATGCTTTAGTTGGTCCATTATAGGATCCAGCACCACCTCCACCAGCAAAATATCCACCACTAGCAGTATTATTATCTGCTGACGGATTTCCTCCAAATGTTGTTCCAACCATAGGAGAAAGATCTATACCAGCTCCACCATTACGACTAGCAGGAGGTCCGCCACTTTCAGCACCACCACCGCCACCACCTTGGAATGAAGCTGCTCCTGCATGATTAGGATTACCCCATCCATTTGAAGGAGATACTAAAGGTGCAGCTCCTGGCCAATCATCACCTGTAGCAGCAGTAACAGTCGTAGTTCCATGAGATCCACCACCACTAGATCCTCCAGCATCACCAGCACTACCAGCACCACCACCTGCACCACCACCAGGAGCACTTACTCCAAAAACACTAGATGACTCTCCAGGTTGTCCTTTACCAAGATTATTATAATCCAGGCTTCCGGCAGGGATAGTTGGAGTAACAAGATTAGTACCACCTTTTCCGCTTACAACTGGAAATGTGCCATTGGTAATAGGATGACCTGTTGCTACTTTAACAGTACCTCCACCACCGCCACCACCAGAAAATGCACCAGGATCTCCAGCACCACCAGCACCACCGCCACCAATAACTATATAATCAACATCTAGTGAACCATCTTTATTAGCAAGTACGAATGTTGTTTCTTCAGGTGATGTATAGGAAGGATTAGGAAAATGATGAATAGTATATAATCCTTCTGTTATTTTAGTTCCACCTGTTGCAGATGCTGGTGCTATGTAAGCATCTCCTAAAGCATGTGTATTCTTATATTTTCTTTTTCCACTAGTATTTAAAAAATCCCAAAAGGTTTCTTTGTTTCCTTTGTTGGTGCCTTTAACTCCCATAATTAAATCTCCGTATCACCAAGTGCTATAACATTAATACCTTCGGATGGTCCAGTATTCTCCACATATACAGAGTCATTAGTAGAAGTCAAAGTAAGTGGATATGCCGGTTCAAAGAAATATGTATCTGCTGTTGAAATACCAAGTCTAGCTATAACTGTTGTACTATTTCCTACTCCTAATGCACCACTATCGTTTGGTACAGCATGAATATAAACAACTGAACGTTCAGCAGAATCATTATTACATATCAACATCGATTTCATATATACAGTCTTTCCTGACCCAACCACAACAACGGCATGGCTGGAACCAACCCCAATTTGTGTCGTTAATCCTAAATTACCTTTGTTTAATGCCATCGTATTTTTCGTTTATTAGTATTTAGAACAGTGAACTATCGCGCCAATCTGTTCCTGCAGGAATAGTTATTCCAGTGAGATCAGCACCATTACCAACAAAACTAGTAGCAGTTACAATACCAGCAACTCTTACTCCTTGCGAATCTGTAGTTACAGCAGCACCAACCATATCACCACTTAGATCACCCGTTACATCACCACTTACATTACCAGTTAATGCACCAGCAAAACTGGTTGATGTAGTAACACCAGTAACCTGCAATCCAGTGGACACTGTTGGAGGTCCATCGATTGTCAGGTTAGTTATAGTATTGGCTCTGATTCTAGACATTTATTATTCCAAGTTATGGTGTAGTAAGAACCCATGCAGTTGCAGGATTTGTATTATAATTAGTCTCATTCCATACATAATACTTACCTGCATTTTGCTCTGATGTTGTCAGTGCAGGAGCATCACCAGGATTAGAAGGTGGATACCATTGTGCCGTACCAACTCCAACTGCCCATGAATCATGTGGTTGTTGACTAACAAAGATATCGGTTGAACCTACTCCAAGTGAAGCAACATTAGAAATATAAGTATATCCAATGCCAGCATAGTTACCTCTAAAGTTACCATTATAAGAAGTTTGCTTCCAATTAGTAGATGCGCCCATCAATTTTTGACAGAATGCAACTCCAATTGATTCAGTTTCAACGTTACTGGAATCTGCTGTGTCCTCATTTGCCACAACAATAACCTGAGTGACAAGATTGTTAGCATCTAACTTTGCAAAATGAGCCATCTTTTTTATAAATCGTAGTGTTTTCTAATATTTAGGATTATAGAACATCCTTCGGTTATTTATAAGTCTACCTTGCATTAGACTGACCACCATACAAATTATTCATAGGTTGTTCTGCCCATGCCATGTAGATGTAAGTATTACCACTGCCGTTTCTTGCAGCATGTCCAGTTCTTTGTTTAAAACCATTACTCAGAAAATCTGTTGCATAATCAGCATGAGTACCCTCTGCAGCGTTTTGGTCTGGTTTTAGTATAGTGTCCGCGACATTAAATGGAGAACGTTTGGCATCAGTTAACTGCCAATTATTACTACTACCTGCGTCATATCTCTTGATAATGAGGAGTGCTGGACGGAAACCTAGATCTACGAAAGTTCCATCTGCATCTCCATTTCCGGTATAACTGCCAAATTTCTGTAGTCCGGGAACATCACACCACAGATATGCGACTGCTGATTGACCAGTATCACTAATACTATTATTTGTGCCTAAAGACCATAAATTATCACTATCATTTGTATGCGAATTAAATAAAGTCGCATCAGTATCCTCAGCTGCAGATGTAAACATCAGATATTTAGTGTCGCCAATAGACTTGTGCCAAATGATCCAATTGTTTCCACCTGTTGAGTACTTCTTACAAACCATGAAATCTGGTTTTGCTCCCAATCCATGAGCCAGCGTCTCATTACTAGACCCATGACCAGCCCATGTGTAAATTCCAAACTTACTTTTAGTATTAACCGATGCACCCGAAGGATCTAATGATCCACCATCCAATCCTGCTGCCGCAGCACTTGCATAACCTACATCATCTACATTAAAGGTGTTTTTGCTTCCACCTGCCTTCCAACAATAACCAACATAATGAAGTGTTGAATTATAACTTCCACTAGTCCCCTTTACAATAAACCCATCACTAGTAAATCCATCCCAATCTGAAGAAGATGAAACTTGAGCAGCAGTGTCATTAGACTCAAGATAAAAATCACCTCTTACAGAATCTTGTTGCCGCCATCCACTTGCACCAGTCATACCTTTCAACCATAACAAATCTGGTTGAAAATTGTAACCACTAATACGATTAGTATTACCACTATCCCCATAATAAGACGTAACACCAACAACACTATCAGGTCTTACAAATTCAGGACTTGGAAGGTTTGCAAGGTTTAATGATTGATATCCTTCGGGAGGTGTATACCTAAAAGCTTTTTGACCAAAGTTTGTAGAAGACTCATTGGAACTGTCAGTATAAAATTGACACTGTAAATCCAAATCTCTCAAATCAACGACACCACCAGAACCAACATTCACTTCACCCTGATCAACACCATTTTTATACCATCTAATAGTCATGTTAGATGCATTAAATGCAACACCAATTAAATCATTTGTGGTAAATGAAGATCCATATGCTGATGTGGTTCCACTTGTAATTTGTTTTTGTCCGTCTTTATTATAATGAATATATTTTGTTCCATCTTGTCCCCTATTATCAATTCCAATATAAGAACTATCATTTGCCGTAACCTCCCAATACCAACTTCCTGTCTTTGGTATGACAATTGTGGAATAGAAATTACCAGTTCCATTTGTGACTAGGCTCCCATCTTTTAAACTTGCGTTTTGGAGTGGGTTCCAAGTACAATAACCAGTTGGAGCTTGTGATGTTGTTATACCACTTATACTATTACCAAGATTAGAACTGAAAGAGCACCCTGATGGACTCTCTGGAATAACATCATCAGTACCACCAAAGTTTACTGGTGTCCAATTATTTCCTTTTCCTGATTGGTCCGTTCCTATTGCTGCGGAACCATCAAATGGGAGGTAAAAACCATTAATTCCCCATCCCTCTGGGTCACTATAATCATCAATTAATCTTTGACCATTAATTCTAATAGCACCCCATTCTGGTGCTCTACCAGTACGGGCTACTGTAATAGAATCAATATCACCAGCATAGGAGGAACTATGATACCATTGCCCACCACTAGCACCTTGATTAACAGTTTCTTTTACAACACCATCCAGTTTTAATTCAAATACTAATGGATTACCAGATGTAACCCAAGTATAAACTCCAACACCACCAGCAGAAATTGTTACATCCTGACCCAAAGTAATAGTAGCAGTTTCTCCATAAGTATTACCTTCTGCAGCATTACTCAAACTACCATTAAATCCTTGAGCAAGTGCTTGAGTCCACCCACTAACACCACTAACTGCAGTACTAGTCCAATCTTTCCCATTATTTAAATCAGTATAAGAAGATGGT
>Ga0315316_10002602_pt1 | contig 12993 bp, 13 predicted proteins | sample M160m3416metaG_FD_203702 | JGI IMG/M metagenome (GOLD analysis project Ga0315316, IMG submission 203702) | Ammonia-oxidizing marine archaeal communities from Monterey Bay, California, United States - M1 60m 3416 | ecosystem: Environmental > Aquatic > Marine > Intertidal zone | place: USA...
CAAGGAAGATTAGGTGATTATGAAAAGCACATTTCGGCAGTTCGGGATATTGCCGAATATGCTTATGAATATGAAATAGAGATCGTTATGGAAAACCTTAATTCTTATTGGAGTGCCAATAATATATCTTTAGAAACACAGTACGATGAAGTTGATTGGTCAAATATTAGTGAACCTTTTGCTACTTGCCCAGATGAATGGCTTAAGATGTGCGAAGACATTAATAAACCAAATGTAAGGTTATGCTTGGATACTAGCCATGTTTGCACATATGCTCAAAAACTACCTGTAGAGGAAAGAGAAAGTGAGATAATGAAATTTTTAAATAAGCCTGATTTAATCAATCACGTACACTGGAGTGATAATTATTTATACGACATTAGGGGCAGGCAAGACTCTCATTTAACTGTTGGAACAGGAACTTTACCAAATGATTTCCACAAAATCATTAAAGGTTTAGATGCGACAATTTTATTAGAGCATTACTACTCTGAAGATGAACTTGCTAAAGAACTAACATTTATAGATAAATTATAATAGTTATATAATATTTCAAAACTTAGTTTCTATCAGTCAAATATTTTATGTTTATAGTCCATACTGCAGATGTCCATATTGGTGTTGAAAATTATGGGTTCCCAGATCCAGAAACAAAAACATCTACAAGATTAATTGATTTTCTAAATAGGTTAGATGAAGTTGTAAATTATTCCATTGCTAATAATGCAGATTTGGTTTTGTTTTGTGGTGATGCTTATAAAAGTAGAAATCCTACCCAGACCCACCAAAGAGAATTTGCAAAAAGAATAGCAAAAATAACAAACCACAACATTCCTGTATTCTTACTAGCCGGAAATCATGATTCCCCAAATATTAGCGCGCAAGCAACTGCTTTAGATATTTTTGACACCTTCGATGCTCCTTACGTAAATATTGGAGATAAACTTAAAACTCACCATATAGAGACAAAGAGTGGTCCTATACAAATAATATCTTTACCTTGGATAAGAAAAGGTGATTTTATAACATCTCAAAACACTAAAGGGTTAAGTAACACAGAAATAAACAGATTAATAGAAAAAACAATTACAGAACTAATTAAAGGTGAAATTGAAAATTTAAATCCCGAAATACCCGCTATATTAGCAGGTCATGTTTCAATAGACTCGGCCAAAACAAGTTCTGAAACATCCATGATGCTTGGAAAAGATTACATATTATTAAAAAGTTCCATAACTAGTACTAAATTAGACTATATTGCCTTAGGTCACATACACAAGCATCAAATCCTAAATGATAATCCTAAAATAGTTTACCCAGGCAGCTTAGAAAGAGTAGATTTTGGAGAAGAAAAAGACCAAAAAGGATTCTGCACAATAACATTAGATACAGATAAAGAATCAGGAAAACGAGAAACAGATTTTAATTTTATTCCTGTGAATGCTAGAAATTTCATTACTGTGCGAATTGAAATAAAGGATACAGACGCATATCCTACTGACACAGTCATAAATGAAATAAAAACTCATGATATTTCAGACGCCATAGTACAAATAATCATTAAAATCCCAGCTAGCAAGGTAACTGAGTTAAATGAAAATGCAATCCGCAAAGAATTAAGTACAGCTCATTTTATTGCTGCTATCAAAAAAAACATCCTTGAAGAAACGCGAATAAGGCTAACCAAACCATTGTCTGAATCAATTACCCCAAAAGAAGCTCTTGAAGCATACTTAGAAGAACGTGATATAGATAAAAATTTAAAAAAAGAAGTTCTCGAACGTGCGGAGAATATAATAAATGAATCCCAAATTGATGAAACATAATTTATTCCATCAAGATAGCTTCGTAAGATTTCGCTCCTTAAATATTTTACTAACTTTATTTGTTGTCATTATATTTTTAATGACTCTAGGGTGTTCAGAAGTAGCAGATCAGTCCACTAAATTTGATTTAAATTTATACGAAACAAAAGATTATAAAGATGGCCAAAAATATATTTTTACCCCAAATGACAATAAGCCCACAATAATAAACTTTTGGTTCCCTTCATGCCCACCTTGTATCAGTGAAATGCCTGATATAGACTCAGTTTACTTAGAATATAAAACCCAAATTGATGTAGTTGGAATTCAATTAATTGGAATCGATTCTGTATCTAACGGAAAAAAGTTTGTTTCAGAAGGTGGATTTAGTTACGCAATAGGAGCAGACCTTGAGAGTGAGATTGTAATAAATTACGATGTTACCTTATTCCCGACAACATTATTCATAGATAGCACTGGAAAAATAATTAGATCGTGGCAAGGCGTAATATCGAAAGAAGAAATCATAGAAATAATTAACCCTATTCTTAATATGGAGAATTGATTGGAAATAACAGATATTTTCCACATATTCATAAGATGGGCCCATCTTGTGTCTGCCACAATATGGGTGGGGGGGAGTTTGTTTTGGTTATTAGTTATAAATCCAGCCAGTAAAAAAACTTCTTCGAATCTAATAGAATTTGCAAAAAAAATGTCGTCGGAATTTCGTTCACTTGTAACCACTTGTATATTTATCATGATTATTACAGGTGTAATAATGACGTTTAACAGAATAACTCCGGGTAATATAGGGGCCACTTACCTAATTATTCTCGGCGTTAAAATAATACTCGTGCTAATAATGATATATTTAGTGAGAACAAAGCGGAAATTACCAGAGTACTTAACAAAAGATATTACTAACACAATATCCAATTCAAAAACATCTATAATAGCGAAAGCTTTTTCAAGTTATAATTTAATAGTCCTTATCGGATTAATAGTTTATTTAATATCTGATATATTAAAACTTATTTACGAAATATCATTAGCTTAATGACTACATCATGAAAATAAAATTATTAGAAATATTAGTATGCCCTACATGTAAAGGGAAACTTGAATTAAATACAAAAAATATCGAATCTAAAGATGATGGAAACATTATTGAAGGAACTCTTATTTGCAAAATTTGCTCAGCCAAATACAAAATAGAGAAAACTATTCCTAATTTAATGCCATATAAATAATAAAGTTATCTATATAAACAAACTGGGGTACTCTCTGGTGGCAAATTTTCACATATCTCTATAAATTTCGGATCTAACATTTTAAAATCTCTATTTCCTAGTATTAATTCTTGTAAAGGTTTCAAAACGAATCCCCTATTTAAAATTTCCGGATGAGGAATCTTCAAATTTGGAGTTGAAACAGTCACATTGGACCATATGAGAATATCGAGATCAATAACCCTAGGGGCATTCTTAAATGTTCTAGTTCGACCCATTTCGTCTTCTATATTATTTAATTCCCTAAGAAATTCCCAATAATTTAATTCGGTATATATTTCACATACAGCATTAATAAATGGTGGTTGTGAAGTAAACCCTACAGGTTTTGACTTATAAAGATCTGATTGTCTCGTTAATGAAAATTCATTTGCTAATTTTTTAAAAGCTGAATCAACATTTTTAACGGGATCATTTACATTAGATCCGATACCTACATAAACATGTGATCTCATTTAAAATCCCATCCTCTGATAATAGCATCACTCATTTTTGCAACTCTAATCATTTCTTTTACATCATGAACACGAATAAGGTCTACATTTTTTGCAATAGCGATGGCAACAGTAGCTGCAGTGCCTTCAATTCTATCTTCAACTGGCAAATCTAAAACATACCCAATTGTTGATTTCCTAGACGTCCCAATCAATACCGGCAACCCTATTTCTTTATATTTATCTAGTTGAGCCAAAATTTTCAAATTCTGTGTAGAGTTTTTGCCAAATCCAAATCCAGGATCAATTATAATATTATGTTTACTTATACCATTATCAAGTGCTGTACGAATCATATTTTTAATTTCTATGACCGTTTCTTTAACAACATCTTTATACTTGGATGAAGTGCCATTATGAGTCAAAATAAGCCCTACATGATTTTGGGCAACTACAGCTGACATATTAGAATCTTTTTTTAACCCCCATATATCATTAACTATTGAAGCCCCATAATTAATAGCTTCTTTAGCCACCTCTGATTTCCATGTATCGATACTAATTGGAATATCTGAAATAGATCTTATAGCTTCAATAACAGGAATAACTCTTTCAAGTTCTTGTTCTACTTCAATCTGATTTACTTCGTTATATATACTAGAAGGGCGCGAGGATTCCCCTCCTACATCAAGTACATCCACGCCATATTCAATAAATTCTTTAGCCTTTACAAGTGAGGCGTTTAGGTCCAATGCTGTCCCATCTCCTGAAAAAGAATCAGGGGTAGCGTTTATAATTCCCATAACGAAAGTCTTGGTTCCCCAAGAAAATTTTCTGTATTTAGTCATAGCTCATGATATTTTTTGTTATTATATGTATAGACCATTATTAAGAAGAATATCATGGTTCAGGTATGAGATTACTAGGAGTATAAAAAAACAATGGATTCTAAAAAGTCTACTAGACAAAAAATAGACGATTTATCAAATAAAAGGCAGGAACAGGTATTAGGTGGTGGGCAAAACGGGATTGACGCTCAGCATAAAAGAGGGAAGTTAACTGCCAGAGAAAGAATTGAACTTCTATTTGACCCAAACTCATTTGAAGAAATAGACGCTTTTGTTCTACACAACTCCACTGACTTTGGTCTCGAAACCAAAAAATACTTAGGAGATGCTGTAATCACAGGGTACGGAAAAATAAATGGATCTTTAGCTTTTGCGTATGCTCAAGATTTTACAGTACTAGGGGGATCCTTATCTCAAGTTGTTGCCAAAAAAATATGCAAAATCATGGATCTTGCAATGGAAAGTGGTGCTCCTGTAATCGGATTGATTGACTCTGGTGGAGCTAGAATACAAGAAGGAATAGATAGCCTAGCTGGATATTCTGAAATATTTCACAAAAATGTTATGGCGTCAGGCGTCGTTCCACAAATATCCGTTATGCTTGGGCCAGCCGCAGGCGGTGCGACCTATTCCCCTGCCCTAACAGACTTTATTTTTATGGTTAAAGGAATTGGGCAGATGTACATTACGGGTCCTGATGTCATTAAAGCAGTTACGGGAGAATCTGTTAGCCATGAAGATTTAGGTGGCGTTGATGCTCATAGCAAAAAAAGTGGGGTCGCTCATTTTGCAGAAAATTCTGAAGAAGAGTGTATCCAGAAAGTAAGAGATCTTTTAAGTTACTTACCCCAAAACAATATGGAATTACCTGTAGCGCAAACCTCTCAAGATATAGCTGAAAGAGATATTCCTTCTCTGAACACTATAATTCCTGATAGCCCAAATATGCCCTATGACATGAAAGAAATAATATCATCAGTTGTTGATAACAAAAATTTCTTAGAAATACATGAAAATTTTGCAGGAAACATATTAGTAGGTTTTTCAAGAATTGCAGGAAATACTGTTGGGATTGTTGCTCAGCAACCAAATGTACTTGCGGGTGTATTAGATATAGATGCTTCTGTTAAAGCTGCCAGATTTATTAGGTTTTGCGATGCTTTTAATATTCCTGTAGTGACTTTCGTAGACGTTCCTGGATTTATGCCTGGTACCACACAAGAATATGGCGGAATTATCCGCCATGGAGCAAAGTTGATATTTGCCTATGCTGAAGCAACTGTTCCTAAAATAAGTGTCTTAATCCGAAAAGCGTATGGTGGCTCTTATATTGTGATGAGTAGTAAAAATTTACATGGTGACATTAACTATTCTTGGCCTACAGGAGAAATAGCTGTAATGGGTGCTGAAGGGGCCGTCAATATTATTCATAGATCGGAATTAAATGAATCTGAAAATCCAGATGAACTTAGAGCTGAATTAATAACTGATTATGAAACTAATCTTATGAATCCTTATGTAGCTGCTAGCAGGGGTATGATTGATGATGTTATAGAACCATCAAATACAAGAAATAAGATTATTAAAGCATTAGATATGCTAAAAAATAAGAGGGAAATAGCACCACCAAAAAAACATGGCAGTATTCCACTATGAAAGAGGTTCAACCATCTAAAATTGAAGCCGCGGCAATATCAGCGGCACTAAATCAATACTTTGACGAAAAACTGAGTCATCCTATAACTACGCATGGCATGAACCAATCATATAATACTAATAAACACTTAACTCCTTGGCAGATTAATGTTTTAAATAATACAGATCTTCCTAATGAGCGTAATATTTTAGGATGGTCAGGAAAGCTTAATAAGAATAAGGAGTAACTGTAAAATGAATTCAACCCCACTACTATTAAGCGATACCACTTTCAGAGATGGACACCAAAGTTTATTAGCTACAAGACTTAGATTTGAAGACATGGAACCTTTAGCTACTAAAATGGATCAAATAGGGTTCTATTCAATGGAAGTGTGGGGTGGAGCAACATTTGATGCAACTACAAGATTTTTAAATGAAGACCCTTGGGATCGATTAAGGAAATTTAAAAACTTGATACCTAACACCCCGCTATCCATGCTTTTAAGAGGTCAAGCACTTGTTGGTTATAGAATATATGCTGATGACGTAGTAGATGAATTCGTCAAAAGATCTGCACTAAATGGTATAGATATATTCAGAGTCTTTGATGCTGTAAATGATATATCAAACCTAAGTCGTGCATCTAAGGCAGTTAAAAATTCTAAAAGACATCTCCAAATAACTCTTTGCTACTCAACAACAGATAACAATGGACTAAATGGACCCATATACAATCTTGAATACTATCTAGATAAAGCTAAGGAATTTGAGCAATTAGGAGCTGACAGCCTATGCATAAAAGACATGGCCGGATTACTAAACCCTTATGATGCTTTTGAATTAGTAGATAGCCTAAAAAGTAAGCTAAATATACCAATACAATTACACACTCATTATTCAAGCGGGCTCGCATCTATGACTGCATTAAAGGCGATAGACGCAGGTCTAGATATTTTAGATACTTGCTTATCTCCACTTGCATTAAGAACATCGCAGCCAGCTGCTGAAACAATGATATCAGCAGTCAACAATAGCCCGCGAAGTACCCAAATGAATATAGATCCCTTAATTGATATAAGTGATCAACTAGAAACTATTTTGAAAAAATACCAGCACCTCATGAAGAACACAAAATCTTCTGTAATAGATCCCAAAGTGTTGAGTCACCAAATCCCTGGTGGCATGGCTAGTAATTTAGTATCACAATTGGCCGAATCAGACTCACTTGATAAATTGGATGAGGTATTAAAAGAAATCCCAAAAACCAGAAAGGATTTAGGCTACCCTCCTCTTGTTACCCCAATGAGTCAGATGATTGGATCACAATCAGTAAGTAATATTTTATTTGGTAGATATAAAATGATATCTCAACAGGTTAAAGATTATATGCAAGGGAAATACGGAGCAGCCCCGAGTGATATCAATTGGGATCTAATAATGAAAGACCAAAATAAAACAAATATAATCTCAAAGGAATCAGTAATTAAAGGCAGGCCTGCCGATCAACTAAAGCCAGAATTACCAAAGGCATCTTCAAATATAGAATACATTAGCAATAACAATATTGAAGATGTATTAATATATGCGCTATACCCTACAACAGGTGAAAAATTCCTAAGAATTAAATATGGCTTAGATATTATTGATACCAGTAACATGACTACAGAACCTGTCACAGAATCGACCGAACCAAAACCCAAACCACCACTTAAAAGTGATTTAACTAAGTCATTCAATGTATTTGTAAATGATATCTACTTTAAAGTAGATATTGATCCTGAAACGAAATCTATTTTATCTATCAATAAAGAGGATACAGCTACTAATGTTCCTATTGTCAACTCCAATGAGATAGATGCTGAATTAATAGATAAAATGGGCGAAGTAAAGGCTCCACTACCTGGTATATTAATAAATTACTCAGTAAATATAGGTGATAAAATTCAGAAAGGTACTGCTATAGCAGTATTAGAAGCAATGAAAATGGAGAACCAATTACCTGCTCCTATAACAGGAACAGTAACAGAATTGAAATTTGATTCCGGTGACACTGTTGCTAAAGGAGAGGTCATAGCTATAATTTCTCCTGAAGAAAACGAACAAATATAACTATAACAATAATAAACAAGGAAAATAAATGCGTAATAAAGTTACTATAGTAGGGGCCGGAAATGTTGGAGCAACTACAGCTCAAAGAATTTTTGATAAAGGGCTATCAGATGTCGTACTAGTAGATATCGTAGATGGGCTTCCCCAAGGTAAGGCATTAGACATGCTTGAATCTGGTCCTGTCATTAGTTCGGATGCCCAAATTACCGGAACTAATTCTTATGAATTAACAGCTAACTCGGATGTTGTAGTCGTAACATCTGGATTAGCTAGAAAACCAGGAATGAGCAGGGATGATTTACTGATCACCAATATGAATATAATCACAGATGTTGTTAGTAAAACATCTGAATTGTCTCCTGACAGCATTCACATCATTGTTACAAATCCTTTAGATGCCATGGCACAACAATCACTAAAAACAAGTGGTTTCCCTGCAGAACGTGTTGTTGGAATGGCAGGTATATTAGACACTGCTAGGTACAGAACATTTTTATCTCAAGAATTAAACGTATCAGTTAATTCTGTGTCAGCATATGTTCTTGGGGGACACGGAGACACAATGGTCCCAGTAATAGGTAGCACAAGCGTTGCAGGAACGCCTATAGACAAACTAATCCCAGCCAAAAGACTAGAAGAAATAGTAAATAGAGCAAGAAATGGTGGCGCAGAAATAGTAAATTATTTAAAAACAGGTAGTGCATACTATGCTCCTTCAGCATCAATTGCCCAGATGATTGAGGCTGTACTTTTTGATACTAAAGAAATTTTACCTTGTACAGCTTACCTAAAAGGTGAATATGGAATTAAAGATCTTTACGTCGGCGTCCCTGTCAAACTAGGCGCAGCTGGAGTTGAAGAAATAATAGAACTAGATCTAACACAACATGAATTAGCCGCATTACAAAAATCTGCAGATTCAGTTCAGGAATTAGTCGATATAATGGAAGCTAATCAGTAAAAATCCGGAGAAGTTATATGGTCAAAATAGCTGATATAAAATCACGTGAAATAATAGATTCACGAGGGAACCCAACTGTTGAATCATCTTTGATTTTGACCGATGGTACTTCCGGAACAGCAGCTGTCCCTTCAGGAGCAAGCACAGGACGCCATGAAGCAGTTGAACTAAGAGATGGAACTGATAGATATAATGGAAAAGGAGTATTGAAATCTATTGGAAATATTAATGACTTAATACTCCCTTCTGTAAAAGGAATAGAATTAAAAGATCAAGAACATTTAGATCAAATTTTAATAGATCTTGATAGTTCAGGTAATAAATCTGTGATCGGGGCAAACTCTACCTTAGCCGTGTCTTTAGCATTCTCAAAAGCATTATCGAAAAGTAACTCGATGTCTTTATTTAGGCATCTCAACTCAGATAATAAATATGTCCTTCCTGTGCCAATGATGAATATATTAAATGGCGGGAAACATGCGGAAGGATCAACAGATATCCAAGAATTCATGATTGTACCAGTAAAATTTACTACATTTTCTGAAGCATTACGTGCAGGGTGTGAAGTTTATCAAACTCTTATGTCAATTATAAATAAAAAAGGCATGGACACAGCTGTGGGCGACGAAGGTGGATTTGCACCAAAATTAAATTCAAATAAATCTGCTATCGAACTAATATTGGAATCTATTGAATTATCAGGATATATTCCAGGAGAGCATTTTTTATTAGCATTAGATTGTGCTGCATCAGAATTATTTGATGGTGAAAAATATAACCTTAAAATAGATCAAAAAGAATTGAATGGTACAGAAATGGTAAACCTATATACTGATTGGGTTAAATCGTACCCGATCATTAGTATTGAAGATGGTCTAGATGAAGACTCGTGGGATGATTGGAATTTATTAACTAACACCATTGGATCTAAGATTCAAATCGTTGGAGATGATTTGTTAACAACCAACCCTACAAGAATTCAAAAAGCAATAACAGATAATTGCGCTAATGCATTACTTGTTAAACCTAACCAAATTGGAACTTTATCTGAGACAATTGAAGCTACTACTCTAGCGAAGAACAATAGCTGGGGCACTATCATGAGTCATCGTTCTGGAGAAACTGAAGATACTTTTATAGCGGATCTATCAGTAGGTCTTGGAACTGGCCAAATAAAATGTGGAGCTCCTGCTAGAGGAGAGAGGACTGCTAAGTACAATAGATTACTAAGAATAGAGGAGGAGCTTGCTACAAGTTCTTCTTATGCTGGTTTATATGTATATGAAAGCTATATTTGATATTATCTGTCCAACAATCAATTGAAGTGTTACAAAAATGACTGAACAAAAAGCGCGAATAGGTATAAATGGATTTGGAAGAATTGGTCGCCTAGTATTAAGAGCAATTCTAAGTGACCAATATCCTAATCTAGATGTTGTTGTAATTAATAGTAGATCCTCTGACCCTGAAATCGTCAAGCATATGTTTATGTATGACAGTACTTATGGAGTTTTCAATCAAAAAATTGACATTACTGATGATGGCTTAAAAATAGATGGTTCTTGTTTATCTTTAATATCTTACCCAACTCCAGACCTGATTCCTTGGGAAAGATATGGTGTGGATATTGTATTAGAATGTACAGGGAAATTTACTGATCATAAAAATAATAATGCTCACATATCAAATGGGGCTCAAAAAGTAATAATATCAGCTCCCGGAAAGCAAGAAGATATAACAATTGTTATGGGAGTGAATGAAAATGACTACGACCCAGTTAAACATAACATAATATCTAATGCCTCATGTACCACTAATTGTTTAGCCCCTTTAGTAAAAGTAATAAATGATTCTTTTGGGATATCTGAAGGAATGATGACAACAATACATGCTTATACAAATGACCAGCAAATATTAGATAAGAGCCATAAAGATTTAAGACGAGCAAGAGCAGCTGCCACTAATATCATTCCTACATCAACTGGAGCAGCAAAATCTATTGGAAAGGTTATCCCATCATTAGAAGGAAAAATACACGGTATGGCTTTCAGGGTCCCTACCCCTACAGTTTCTGTAACAGATTTTGTAGCAAACATACAAACGAATGCAGATTCTACTGACATCAACAATGCATATAAAGAAGCCTCAATATCTCATATGAAAAACATATTGGATATTTCTATGGAGCCTTTAGTAAGTTCAGATTACAAACAGAATCCTTACAGTTGTGTAATTGATGGGTTATCAACCATGTCACTGGGGAAAAACATGATAAAAGTAGTTGGATGGTACGATAACGAATGGGGATATGCATTGAGAACAGCTGATTTAGCAGAATACGTATACACTCAAAAATAAAGTTTTGATATTGCATTTGAAGAGTTAAACCCGTACGTCGTATAATTATATATATACTTTCGTAACTTCTTAATTATTTTATTTGGAGGACCTCTCATATGGCTACTGAAACAAACCCAGATACTGCTACTTGGACAGTTAAAACAGGTTTAGCACAAATGCTTAAAGGTGGCGTTATTATGGATGTAGTAACACCAGAACAGGCAAAAATCGCAGAAGATGCTGGAGCTTGCTCAGTTATGGCATTAGAAAGAGTGCCATCTGACATCCGAAAAGATGGAGGCGTAGCTAGAATGTCAGATCCCAGTATGATAGCTGGAATTTTAGATGCTGTTACTATTCCGGTGATGGCAAAAGCTCGAATAGGTCATTTTGTTGAGGCTCAGATCTTAGAATCTATGGGAGTAGATTATATTGACGAATCTGAAGTTCTTACTCCAGCGGATGAAAATAATCACATAAATAAGCATGATTTTAAAGTTCCATTCGTGTGCGGATGCCGTGATTTAGGCGAAGCCCTGAGACGTATAGGCGAAGGCGCAGCTATGATAAGAACTAAAGGTGAAGCTGGAACAGGAAATGTTGTGGAAGCTGTCCGACATGCTAGAAATGTGTTAGGCGAAGTAAAGAGAATTCAGACAATGGATTCTACTGAACTAATGGCATTGGCAAGAGATCTGAAAGCACCATATGAACTAATAAAAAACATCCATGACACAGGAAAACTTCCTGTTGTAAACTTCTCTGCTGGAGGAATAGCATCACCTGCGGACGCTGCGTTGATGATGCAAATAGGTGTTGAAGGTGTATTTGTAGGTTCTGGAATATTTAAATCGGAAAACCCTTCTGAAATGGCAAAAGCAATAGTAAAAGCTACAACACACTATAATGACCCTGAAATGTTAGTAGAAATATCTAAAGGGTTAGGTTCTTCAATGCCTGGACTAGATATAAGATCAATGGACGAGGTTGATAAGCTTGCAAATCGAGGTTGGTAAATTTGCCTAAAATAGGTGTTTTAGCAATACAAGGTGACTATCAAGAACATAAAAATATGCTTGAAAAAGTCGGGGCTTGTACCGTAGAGGTTCGACTACCTCACGAGTTAAAAGACTTAGAAGGTTTAATTATTCCGGGTGGTGAGAGTACTACTATAATTCAGTTAATTGATATCTATGAAATGAGAAATCCAATTATTGAAAAAGTACATTCAGGAATGGCAATTTGGGGAACATGTGCCGGGATGATATCAATTGCTAAAAATCTCACAGACAAAAGACCTGAACCGTTACAATTGATGGATATTGAAGTTTCTAGGAATGCTTTTGGGCGACAAGTTGATAGTTTTGAAAAATACTTAGATATTAGAAATATTGATGGCCCTCCGTTAAAAGGTATATTTATCAGAGCTCCAATTGTGACGAAGGTAGGAAATGGAGTTGAAGTTTTATCAGAGATAGAACCACGCAAACCTGTGATGGTATTACAAGACAAGATGTTAGCAACATCATTCCATCCAGAATTAACAAATGACACAAGAATACATAA
>Ga0315316_10002605_pt1 | contig 12990 bp, 13 predicted proteins | sample M160m3416metaG_FD_203702 | JGI IMG/M metagenome (GOLD analysis project Ga0315316, IMG submission 203702) | Ammonia-oxidizing marine archaeal communities from Monterey Bay, California, United States - M1 60m 3416 | ecosystem: Environmental > Aquatic > Marine > Intertidal zone | place: USA...
ATACTTTATATGCTATAAAAATATTTTTTTCAAATAAGGGAATTCTAATTGAATGTATAAATTGACCTTTTTTTAATTTTGTTTTTCGATAATTAATAAAAAAACTATCTAAAAACAAAATTTTAGTTTTCTTTAAATCCTGTAAAACAACTTGAGCATTTAATGATAACAATAAAGGCAAACAATCACCGATTGGTGATGCAGTTGCAATATTACCAGCAATTGTTCCAACATTACGGATTTGTGGCGATCCATAGCGCTTAAGAATTTTTGTAAAATCTGAATAATATTTTTTTATATAATATTCAAAATCAATTAAGGGTGTTGCGGCTCCTACTTCAATATATTCATTATTATTTTTTATATAGTTCAGTTCTCGAATTGAATTCATATATATAATAGAGTTAATATCTTTTCTTTCTTTAGTAATATTCAAAGATAAGTCGGTACCTCCACTTAGAAAAAGTGCATTGGTATTTTTTTTAATTATTTTTTTTAAGTCTTGTACATATATAGGAGCAAAATACTTTTTATCCTTATTATATATTTTTATACTTTTATTATTTATTTTTTTTAATAGGTTGATTGTGTTTTTTGTATTTTGACTAAAATAGTCAATCTTACTTTTACTCTTTAAACTTTTTGCAGCTTTAATTATAGGTTGATAACCAGTGCAGCGACAAAGATTTCCTGCTATAGATTCTTTAATTAAATTATCTTTAAAATTAGAATTTTGTTTAAACATTGAGAATAATGCCATAACAAACCCTGGAGTACAAAAACCACATTGGCTACCATGACAACTAACCATTGCCTCTTGAACTGGATGTAGTGATCCATCTTTTGAAATCAAATCTTCAACAATTATAAGTTGTTTCCCTTGTAAAGTTGGCAACAGTGTTATGCAAGAATTTATAGCTCTATAATTTATCTCATTATTTTTTAATTCACCCAGTACAACAGTACATGCACCACAACCTCCCTCGGCACATCCTTCTTTAGTTCCTGTTTTTTTTAACTTTGTTCTTATGTAATTTAGTAAAGTTTCGTTGGGATCTGGGTTTTTAATTTCTACAATTCTATCCTCTCGGATAAAGTTTATTACATTTGAAATCATTAACTTCCTCGATAGGTCGAGTAACTCCAAGGGGAAACTAATAATGGTACATGATATTTTTCTTTCTGGTTTGAAATCCCAAATTTAATTGAAACTTCATTAAGAAAATTTGGATTTTTTAATTCAAGTATTTTTTTAAAATACTCACCAACATGAAAAACTAATTCATACTCCCCAATTTTTATTGGCTCAATCAAAACCTCATCTGGCCTACCATCATTGTTTAAAATAATAGACTTAATTTTTTCTCTTTTTTCTGAAATAAAATAGACATCTACCTTCATGTCTTTTGCGGGTTTTCCAGAATAAGTGTCCAAAGCATGTGTTGTTAATTTAGTCATAAAATATTATTACTATAATATACATATTAACTAAATAAATGTTCAATAAAATTAAAATAGAACAACTATCTGAAAATGAATTTACTGAAGTTTTTGGTAATATTTTTGAAAACGCAAGCTGGATTGCAGAAAAATTATATATGCAAAAACCCTTTATAAACTTTGAGGATTTGTCTAGTAAAATGATTTCTATATTTGAAAATACTAATAATCAAAGTAAGTTAAAAATTCTAAATTCTCATCCTGATCTTGCTGACAAAACTAAGGTTGATTCTTTAACTACAGATTCTAATAAAGAGCAAAACAGTGCTGAGCTAGATCGATGTACTGAAGAGGAGTTTAATGAATTTAAAAATTTAAATTTAGAGTATAAAAATAAGTTTGGATTTCCCTTTATTATTGCCGTCAAAGGAAAACACAAGTCTGAAATTTTAATAAATTTTAAAAAAAGAATTTTATCTGATAAACAAACTGAGTTTGATGAATCAATTAAACAGGTAAAACAAATTGCTAGTTTGCGTCTTGATGAATTAAAAATTAAATTTCTTTAATACTCAACATCAACGGGATCTATTGATCTCCACATATACCAAGTTAAAACAGATCTATAACCTAAATGAAGATTAGAAATTTTATCTAAAAATCTTTTACTTGGCGGATATGATGTTTTATAATTTAATGATAAGGCCCTTAGAAATCCTATATCACCAGTAGGATATATATCTGATCTATTTAAATTAAACATTAAAAACATTTGAGCACTCCATACCCCCAAACCTTTTAGTTGTGTTATATAATTTATGGCATCATTATCATTCATTGTTTTAAGCTTTTTAACATCGAAAGATTTATTGTTAAAATTCTTTGCAATATTTTTTAAGTAAGAAACTTTTTGACGTGATAGGCCTGCGCTTTTTAAAGTACGAGTAGACATCTTTAATACAGTTTTTGGATTTATTATCTTTTTACACTTTGCTTCAAATTTTAACCAAATTGAATCTGCTGCTTTAGTACTTATTTGTTGACCTATAATTGTGCGGCATAACGAAAAAAAGGGTTTGTTTTTTGTGGTTAAAAAACCTTTGTTATATTTTTTAATTATTTTTCTTAATACCGGATCTCTTTTAGATAATATTTTTTTGGCTTTGTGCCAATAGGCAGGGGGTTTTTTCATTGTTGTCTAGGAAGGGTAATAGGTTTTTTTAATTGGTGCTCTCTAACAAAAATTATAGCAGACGAAATAACAATTAAACCTGCGCCTGATAATGTATAAATAGTTGGACTTTCATTAAAAAAGTAAAACCCAAAAATAATAGCAAAAACTAGAGATAAATATTTTAAAGGGGTCGTTAAAGAAACTTCAGCTAATTTATAACTTTGAGTTAAAAGTAGATTGGCTATACTTCCAAAAAGACCTATCAAAATTAATAAACTTAACTCATACATCGATGGAAAAACCCACCCACCAAATGGTAAAGTTAAAATTCCCATAGTCCCTGAACTAATTGAGAAGTAAAAAGCGATTAAATAAATTGGTTCATTGACTAAGGTTAATTTTCTTATAAAAATAGAAACACTTGCGAACCCTAAAGTAAATATTACTGGGTAAATATAATAAAAATTTAAATTATCAAATCCAGGTTTAGAAATTACAAGGACCCCAACAAATCCAAGACCAACTGCAATCCATCGTTTAGCTTTTATTTTTTCTCCTAAAAAAAGAATAGAAAATATAACCACCCAGATTGGTCCAGAAAATGCCATTGATGTTACTTCTGCAAGTCCTAAGTTTCTAATTCCTACAAAAATTGCATACATGGCAATAGCTCCCCAAAAGCTTCGATGAAAGTGAAGACTTATATGTTTTGTTTTATAAAAATCTTTAAATCGATTTTTAGGTATTAAAAAAAATATTGGAATTAGGCCAAATAAAGCTCTACTAAACATTACTTGTCCAACCGCAAAATCATTAGCAGTTATTTTAATCAGACAGTCCATAAATGAGAAAAATAAAACACTTAATATCATGCAAAGTGCGCCGAGATGATTTTGGTTTTTGATCATTTTGATAAATTAATTTATATTTACCACTAAATTAAATAATATTATGCAAATATTTATAGGTGGGATTGGCTGCTTTTGGGATGAAACGGAATATCAGGGTGTTTCTGGTATTGCTTCTACAGAATGTGGTTATTGCGGAGGAAAAAGTTCAACAGTAAACTATGAACAAGTTTGTGGCGGGGATACTGAGCATATAGAAGTTGTTAAAGTTACATTTGATCCTAAAATAATTTCTTATGAAGACATAACTAGATTATTCTTCCGAATCCATGATCCTACCACTCTTAATCGTCAAGGCCCTAATGTTGGCCATCAATATCGATCAGCAATTTTTTATACCACCGAAGAAGAAAAAGTATCTGCTCAAAAAGTATTAGATGAGGTTAACAAGAAGCTTAATGGTAAAGTGGTTACAGTTATCAGAAAAGAAAAAAATTATTGTAAAGCAGAAGAATATCATCAAAAATATTTTGAAAAACGAAGTAAGAGATGACTTTAGTTTCAACAGATCAGCTTAATAAGAATTTAAATAAAGTTAAAATTATTGATGCCTCTTGGCATTTAGTTAAAAGTCGAAATGCAATTGAAGAATACAAAAAAGAACATATAAAAAATGCAATTTTTTTCGATCTAGATAAAAATTCTAGTCAGAAAAAAAAGTTATCACATGGTCATTTTCTACCTACAATCAATAGTCATGAAAAATCTATTTCAGAAATGGGAATTTTAAATACTGATAGAATTATTATTTATTGTTATAGTGATTTAATTTCTAGCTGCCGTGCCTGGTTTCAATTTCTTTATTTTGGACATGATCCAAAATTAGTTGCGGTATTAAATGGAGGAATGAAAAAATGGAAATTGGAAGGGAGAAAAGTTACAAATTTAAAAACTAAAATAATTCCTTCCAAATATAAAGCTAAGATAAATAATAATATGATTAAAGTAAAATCTCAAATTGATGAAAATATAAAAAGAAAAGAGTTCACAGTATTAGACGCCAGAAGCAAAAATCGATTTTTAGGATTAGAGCCTGAACCAAGACCAGGAATTAAAAGTGGTTCTATTAAGGGGTCTAAATCTTTACCTTTAAGTGAATTGGTAAATAAAAAAGATAATACTTTTTTAGATAAAAAAAAGTTGAAAAATATATTCAATTTAAAAGGTATTAATACCAATAAAATAGTTATGAGCTGTGGAAGCTCTGTTTCAGCGTCAAGTCTAGCTCTTGCATATTCTATAATAAATGATGATTATATGGCCAAAATATATATTGGTAGCTGGACTGAATATGGAAAAAAATAAATGAAAAGATCAAAAAAAATAACCATTTGGATCATAATATTTTTTGCTCTTATTGCTATAGTTGTCATAGGACGTTATTCGGTTGGACTTTACTTTAAGAAAAAATTTTCAAAACGTCCACCACCAGGTGTAATTGTTGAAGTTGTTAGGAATAAAAATTTTAGCCAAACTTTAGAAAGTTATTGCACTTCTTTAAGCAGCAAAACAATCTCCTATAAAATTAAAAAAAATGAATTGTTAGAACCAATAATGTTTGATGTAAGGGTTAAAAAAGGCGACGTTATAGCTAAATTGGAAAATAAAAGTATTGCTGCTCCTTTTGCTGGTATTCTTGGTAAAAGAGGTATTAGTGGGAGTAGTTTAGGTTCAGAAAATACAATTATTTTAACTTTAGATGATTCTAGAAAAGTATTATGTGATTTAAAGATACCTGAGGTCTATGCTGCAATATTAAAAAAAGACCTTAAACTTAGAGCAAAATTTTCAGCCTATAAGAATAAAACGTATGAAGGAATTATCCAATCAGTAGCATCACGTGTAGATGCTCAAACAAGAAGCATATTAGCAAGAGCACAAATCCAGAATGAAAATTCTGAAATAATACCAGGATCTCTTCTAGAAATTGAAATATTATATAATAATAAAAATTCATTAAGTGTTCCCGACACAAGTGTCATGTATGAAGGTAGTAAAAAATTTATTTATCAAATAATAGAAAATAGCATGCTAAAAAAAGTAGAAGTAAAAACTGGTGTTAGAAATCAAGGTAATCTTGAAATCTTAGAAGGTTTAGCTGAAGGGGATAAAATAATTGCTGAAGGTTTAACAAAAGTTAGGCCTGGAATGAAGGTAAAACCTATTATTAAATCGCAGTAATAAAAAACAATCATGTATATTACCGAACTTAGTATTAAAAGACCAGTGGTTGCAGCAGTTTTTTCAATGATACTTGTCGTTTTTGGGTTATTTGTTTTTTCTAAACTTCCTGTCAGAGAACTGCCCTCAGGCCTCCAGCCTCCAGTAGTACAAGTTCAGGTAGACTATCAGGGTGCTAGTGCAGCAGTGATATCCAGTGAGATCACTGAAATTATAGAAGATGTAATTGGAGGGGCAGAAGGTATAAAAAATATAGACTCCACATCAGAAAATGGAAGAAGTACAATTAAAATTGAATTTGAAACTAATATAAACTTAGACGCTGCTGCAAACGATATAAGAGATAGAGTATCAAGAGTTTCTGATAATTTACCTGAAGACTCGAGGCCACCAGAAATATTAAAACAAAGCGCTGGTTTTACTACTAGCATGTGGCTTAGTGTTTCAAGTTCTACTTGGACTGACTTAGAAATAGGCGACTACACTAGAAGATATTTAGTTGATAGTTTTTCTAATGTGAAAGGAGTAGGTAGAATTCTTGTTGGTGGTCTTAGAGAATTAAGTGTAAGAGTTTATATTGATCCGATAAAATTAGCTGCAAATGATCTTACAATTCAAGAAGTTGAACAATCATTAAGAAAAGAAAATATTAGTTTACCAGCGGGTAGTTTAGAAGCAACTAATATAGATTTAACAATTAACCTTGATAAAGCATACAAAGACCTTTCTTCCATAAAACAACTGCCAGTTAAAAAAAATAAAAATAGTGTGATACGTTTAGATGATATTGCTGAAATAAAATACGGCCCTGTATCAGAAAAAACTCTTTTTAAATCAATAAGTAAAATTGGGAAATCTAATGATAAAGTTGTTGGTATTGGAATATATGCAAAATCTGGTGCCTCTACAGTAGAACTATCAAAAAAAGTCAAAAAAAGAATAAGAGAAGTCCAAAAAACTCTCCCTGATGGACTGAGGTTAGGCGTTTCTTTTGATAGAGCCACTTATATTAATGCTGCCATATCTGAAGTTTACAAAACCTTAATTATTGCTTTCATACTAGTTGTTATAATTATTTATCTTTTTTTAGGTAACTTGAAAGCGGTTATTGTTCCAGCGGTAGCTCTTCCAGTAAGTTTAATTAGTTCTTTTTTAGGGCTATGGATATTTGATTTATCTATTAATATTTTTGTACTTTTAAGCTTTATATTAGCAATTGGGATAATAACTGATGACAGCGTTATTATGACAGATGCTATCTATCACAGGGTGGAAAATGGAGAAACTCCTTTAGTTGCATCCTTTAAAGGTGCAAAAAGCATTACATTTGCAATCATCTCGACCACTCTAGTTTTAGTTGCTGTTTTTTTACCCTTAATATTTATTGAAGGAATATCAGGAACGCTATTTAAAGAAACTGCTATTTCTTTAACTTTTGCAATTGTTGTTTCTTCTTTTGTAGCCTTAACCCTTTCTCCGATGCTAGGTAGCAAATTTTTAACAAAAAATACAAAAAAAAATAAAATTATTTTAAAATTTGATAAATATTATAAATTATTTTTCGAATTTTATTCTGAAACTTTAAATTACTGGATAACTAAAAGTAAAATTATAATTATTTTTATGGTTTCCCTAATCTTCATATCTATAACACTATTTATTTTTACTCCTAAAGAATTGCTTCCGCAAGAAGATAGAGGTGTTTACTTGGTTATTGGAAAAACTGATGAAGGAAGTTCATTTCAATATACATCTGATAAGGCAGAAGAGATAGAAAGAAGGCTTACACCTTTAGTAAAAAGTGAAGAAGAATCTTATAAAAGAATGATCATGAGGGTTCCAGGTTTTGGAAGAGCTAGCAAATCTTATAACAGTTTTATTATTATTGCTTTACTTGACGATTGGAGTGATAGAAGTGAAAGCGCAGTAACAATAATGAGAAAAGCTATTGGAAAAATTGTAACTGTTCCACAAGCATTAGCATTTCCTATCTCACCTCAAAGCATAAGAGTTAGTAGCTATAATAAACCTGTGCAAATGGTTTTGCTTGGAAAAAGTTATGAACAGCTTGAAAGATGGCAAAAGTTAATAATGAGAGAACTAAGAAAAAATAAAAATTTGGCAGCAATTGAGTCAGATTACTCAAAAAATAAACCCGAAATCAAATTAATAATAAATAGGAAAAAAGCCCAAGATCTAGGAGTGTCCATTCAATCAATTGGAAAAACTGTAGAAACTTTATTTTCAGGAAAAACTGTTACAAAATTTAACCAGCTAGGTAAAGAATATCCAATAATTTTACAATCAGATATTAAAAATAGAAAAAAAAGTGAAAGCCTAAGTAAAATTTTTGTTCGTTCAGACACCTCAGGTAAATTAATATCATTAGCTAATCTTGTTGAATTTGAAGAAGTTGGTTCTGCAAAAATTTTAGCTAGATATGATAGACAACGTGCTGTTACTATTAGCGCTAGATTAATTGGTGATTATTCACTATCTGATGCTTTAAACTATCTTCAAAAAACAGTTAATAAAACAACTCCCGATGCAAGAATAGAATGGAAAGGAAAATCTGAGGAATTAAAAGAAACTAGTAATGAATTATTTATTATATTTGCTTTAGCATTATTAACAGCCTTTTTAGTTATGGCTGCAAACTTTAATAGTTTTATTCACCCAGCAATAATTATGCTAACTGTTCCTTTGAGTGTGTTTGGAGGGATAGTGTTTATTTTATTGTTTAATTCAAGCATAAATATATTTTCACAGATAGCATTGGTAATTTTAATTGGAATTTCTACCAAAAATTCAATTTTAATTGTAGATTGGGCAAACCAGCTAAGAAGGGCAGGAAAAAATATTCAAAGTTCAGCTCTAGAGGCTTGCAAAAGAAGATTTCGTGCGATCGTCATGACATCTCTTTCTACCATGATTGCTATGGTTCCCTTGCTAATAGGTAATGTGGGCCCTGGAGCTGGCGAGGGTAGCAGATTAGCAGTTGGAGCAACTATTTTTGGAGGCATGTTAATAAGTACATTTTTTACATTATATGTAACACCCACAATGTACGTTCTTCTCACAAAAAATACCAAGAGAATTGATGCTGTAGACATTCAGCTTAACAAAGAACTTAAAAGATAATATATTTTTTCTTATCTAAACTTTTTTTACATTCTTTTAATTGATTTTTATAAATCCTAGACTGTTTTTCTACACTTTTTGCAAAAATTATTGATTTTTTATCTGTCTTATAAGTTTTCTTGGCATAATTTCCCCAACCTAAATAATAATTTAAGTATTGACGATACGAATCATTGAGAGGAATCTTATTAATTTTATTTGTTTTTTTTATGTACCAGCCAATAAACATTACAGAGTCAGAAAAGCTTGCGCGTAGGGCTAATTTATTATTTGTCTCTTGTTTGTATAGCTCCCATGTTTTGTTAACGGCTTGTGAATAACCAAATGAACTAGATGGTCTTTTATATGGAATAACTTTAAATAATTTTTTTCTTTTAGGTTTTGCCCATCTATTAAAACCCGATTCTTTATTAACAAAAGATAAAATAACATAGATAGGAGCTCCATATGTTTCTGAACTTTTTTTGACAGATTTATACCAAAGATAATTTGCACCAAAAATTTTACATGCATTTTGCGGATATTTAGGGACAGAGCTACAAGAGGCTATGAAAAAAAAAAGAACTAAATAAATTAAATTTTTATTTAAAATCTTCTTTTGCACGTAATAAAGCCTTTTCCATTTCATTTCTTATTTCAGAATCTTCTACACTAATTGATGCTAATTGAAAATCTTTTTTTATTTTTCTAAAAACATCTTCATTGCCAGCTTCCTCCATATCAGCTGCAATTATTTCCTGAATATATATTTTTTTTTCTTCTTCATTTTTATTTAATTTTTCTGAAACAAAATTTGCTAAATATTTGTTACTTCTAGCTTGAACTTTGAATTGAAGCTCTTCGTCTCTAACAAATTTTTTTTCAAATCCTTTTTCTCTTTCTGAAAATTTATCACTCATGGTTTATTTATAAGTAAATAAATCTTTATTACAAAATAAGCAACCATTACACCAAAAAAATTACTAATTAAATCTGATAATTGGAAGGATCGATTGGGTATTATTAAATGAAAAAACTCTAATGTTATTGACAAAAAAAACAACCCATACACTAATTTTTTAAAATTTTCATTTTTTACATAAATATAAAAACCTAACAACGAAACATAGAAAAAATATAAAAAATGATTAATTGTTGTTCCAAAAGGATTTTTAATTAAATTAGGTTGTTGCGTCCAATTATCATATAATAAAAAGCCTAACAAACTCCCCGGCCACAAGTAAATAACTATTAAGAATAATACCGAAAGGTTAAAAATAAATTTTAAAGTTTTGACCATTTTGTTAATATACAATAGTTATATTGAGACGTATTATATTTTATACAAAATGAATAATTTAGTATTAGTCCGGCATGGACAATCAAAATTTAATGTAGAAAGAAGATTTACTGGATTTTATGACGCTCCATTATCATCCCAGGGGGAAGTTGAGGCTGAATTTGCAGGTCAATTAATTAAGCAACAAAACATTAAATTTCATGAATATTTTACTTCTCAACTTTCAAGAGCTGCTGACACTTTAAATATAATTTTAAAAGTTTTAAAAGAATCGAACAAAAAAATTAATAAAGCGTGGGAATTAAACGAAAGACATTATGGTGGACTCACGGGTTTAAATAAAGACGACACAGTAAAAAAATATGGAATTAAACAAGTGCAGATTTGGAGAAGAAGTTTTAGTACTCCACCACCAAAAATGGAACTTGACCATCCCTACAAAAATAAGATTAATTCAAATATCTTGGGTGAATCTCTACAAGACACTTTTAAACGTGTGCTACCTTATTTTAATAAAAAAATTAAACCACTTATTTTATCAAATAAAAATGTTTTAATAGTATTTCATGGAAACAGTTGCAGAGCTTTATTAATGGAAATTTTAAATATATCGCAGAAAAATATTGTGAATTTTGAGGTGCCCACTGGCAACCCACTATTAATTAGATTTGAAAAAAATTTAGACGTGAAGGATTTTAAATATCTCGATAAAAAAAGAGCTAAAAAAATATTATTTAGTATTTAATTTTTTATAAATTTCTAAAGTGCTGATATGCTTGAAATTAATATGACTTTCAAATGCAAATAACTGTTTTGTTTTAATTAATTTATCCCAGACCTTATTTATAGAAAAAACCTCTTCTTTTATATTCAAAAAAATTTCAGGATTTATGATTTGAAGGCCTGTGTATATATATTTAAAATTTTCCTTGTGATTTTTGGAAACCAAATCGTGATCTAAATTAAAGTCTCCACTTAAATTTTTATCAAAACTTCTATTTTTATCAACTAAAAGTAAATTACATTTATTTTTATTAATAAAAAATACTTCTTCCATTTTTTTTAGCTCTTTTATATAATTAGAATTCCAAATTGTATCCGGATTTATACATAAAAAACTTTCATTAAAATATTTTAAGGCATTAACTATACCTCCTCCAGTATCTAGAATTTTGTTTTTCTCATTAATTATTTCGATATCCAAATTAAAATTTTTTTTATTTATATATTCAGTAATTTGATCTCCTAAATAATGCGTGTTTATAACAACTTTATTTATTTCAAATTTCTCAAGAAAAGATATTGTATTCGATAATAAAGTTTCATTACCAAATTTAAGTAAAGGTTTGGGGCAATCTAATGTAAGCGGGTGCAAGCGTTTTCCAAAACCCGCAGCAAGAATCATAGCTTTTTTAATCATAATTTGTTTTAACGAATATTAAAAATGAATTGGTCTTTTATCGACTGCCATTGCTGCTTCTTTAATAGCTTCGCTGTGAGTAGGATGGGCATGACATGTACGCGCTATGTCCTCTGCGCTAGCACCAAATTCCATTGCTACTGCTAATTCCCCAATCATAGTTCCAGCCACTGAACTAATTAACCCAACTCCTAATACCTTATCTGTCTTTTCTTCAGCAATTATTTTCACGAATCCCTCTGTTTCATTATTAACTTTCGCTCTTGAGTTTGCCAAAAATGGAAATTTACCTATTTTATATTTAATATTTTGATTTTTCAGATCTTCTTCAGTTTTTCCTACAACTGCCACTTCTGGAGAAGTATAAATTACAGCAGGTATTACATCGTAATTTACATGTCCCGCTTGTCCAGCAATTATTTCTGCTACTGCTATACCTTCATCTTCAGCTTTATGAGCTAACATAGGCCCTTTATTTATAGCATCCCCAATTGCATAAATATTTTTAATTGAAGTTTCGAATTTTTCATTTACTGAAATTTTTTTCTGATTATCTAATTTAATTCCTATTTTTTTAATATCTTCACCAATATTTGCTTTTCTTCCCACGGCGACTAAAACTTTATCACATTCGTATCTTTCTATTTTTTTGCTTTTGTTATGCGTAAAATCTACAACAGCTTTGTTTTTTACAACTCTAACGTTTGTTACTTTAGAATTTAATTTAAAATTAATTCCCTGTTTTCCAAGAATTTTTAAAAATTCATTTGAAATATCTTTGTCCATACCTGGAATAATATGGTCTAAAAACTCAACTACAGTAACATTTGAACCTAATCTTTTCCAAACACTCGAAAGCTCCAAACCAATATAACCACCCCCAATAACTATTAGGTCTTTTGGAGGTTTGTCAAAATTTAGTGCACCCGTCGAAGAAACAATAATTTTTTCATCGATTTTTATATTTGGTAAAGATGTTGGAGACGAACCGGTAGCAACTATTATATTTTTTGTTTTATAAATATTTTGCTTTTGGGACTCGCCTATTACTGCCACTGTATTACTATCTTGTATTAATCCTTTTCCTTTTAAATGTGTAATTTTATTTTTTTTAAATAAAAATTCTACTCCTTTGGTTAGGGTTAGCACTGATTTGTTCTTATTAGCCATCATTTTAGATAAATTTAGTTTTATAGATCCCGTTTCTATACCTAAGTTGTTAAATTCTTTTTGTGCTTTATGGTAGAGCTCAGATGAATTAAGTAAGCTTTTTGAAGGTATGCATCCAACATTTAAACAGGTTCCTCCTAGTGTTTTTCTAGATTCAATACATGCTGTTTTTAAACCCAATTGAGCTGACCTTATTGCAGCAACATATCCTCCGGGTCCTGCTCCGATCACAATTACATCAAAACTATTATCCATTATTAAAGATCCAGAAATAACC
>Ga0315316_10002606_pt1 | contig 12988 bp, 11 predicted proteins | sample M160m3416metaG_FD_203702 | JGI IMG/M metagenome (GOLD analysis project Ga0315316, IMG submission 203702) | Ammonia-oxidizing marine archaeal communities from Monterey Bay, California, United States - M1 60m 3416 | ecosystem: Environmental > Aquatic > Marine > Intertidal zone | place: USA...
GGAGAAAACATCATTTCATTAAAAACAAATTGGATTTCATCCCAAAGATTAATTCCACGATAATTAAAAAATTGCTGAAAACTATTAGATGAAATTAATTTTTTATAATTTTCTAAAAAAATCAAAGTTTTTTGAGATAAATTTTTTTTATTTAATATCTCAATAGGAAGCCAAGGAATTGAATCATTAAGCCTATTTGACAAAATTTTTGGATTTCCTTTAAATGTATAATCTAGATCTAATCCAATTATTTCTTTAACATTGAGTAAATTAATGATAGATTGTTGAATATATTCTCCTTCACGAGTAATTCCTAAGGAAGGATCAAATATCTGTCTTCTGTAAATAGTAGGAATTGCAAAAATCGTTTTGTTTTTAAAATTTATTTCGTTTTTTGAATGTTTTTTAAAGAGATTTTTTCTAACTATATTTTTTTCATTTGTAATTTTTTCAAATCGTCTTTTTTTAATAACATTTTTACTTTTTTCTTTTAAAATAAATTGAAATTGTGAATTCTTTGAAAATTTAATTTTGATATTTTTTTGTTCACATATTTTTTTTATCAACCATAATTTTTCGATATTTACTATTTCTACAACATCAGGATTTTTTTCATCTAAAAAATTTGAGAATGTATCTACAAAATTTATAATTTTTTTATAATTTCCAATCAAACTTTGATAAATTAACCACCACATACTAAAATCTTCATATAAAAAATTTTCAAGAAATGGTTTATCTTGAAAAAGTTTATGGTGAATTTTATCTAATTCCTTAATGGCAATTTTATAATCTTCTCCATGAGGAATTTCAAAATCTTGTTCTCTTACATAAATCACATTATTTGATTCATAAGACTTATTTCCAAAAATTATTTTTAATGATTTTTTTTGATTCATATTTTCCCAGTTAGTAAATTTGGTTTTTCAAGAATTCTGTAATAATAATGAGGAATTCCACCCCATTTTTTTTTATATCGAATAATACCTTCTTCTTTTTTAGATATAGGTTCAGGATTAAAACCAGTTAAATCATAATATTTCATATTATTTTTTACACCCCATTGCATAATTCTCCATTTAATTAAATCCTGTGAATAAAGATTGTTTTGAGTATCTTCTTTGGAGCGTGCAACACCAATTTCAATAATATGTCCATTTATGAAAGAAAATAAAAGTCCACCAATTGCTTTTTCATTTTTTCTTGCTAAAAATCCTGAGTAACCAAGAGGTTTGAATTGCTTCCATCTATATACCAAATATTCAAAATCTCCTTTTTCTCTACCAGCATCAGATCTCATTTCATTAATTAATTCATAATATTCTGGAAGTGTTTGTTCAGTAAGTTCTTCAATTACAACACCTCTTTTAATTGAGCGTTCAATATTTTTTCTGCAGCTATGTTTATCTAAATTTTTATAAATTTCATCTTCTGGTTTTTCCAGATCAACTAAAAATGTACCCCATTTTTTTATTTGAAAATACTTAGTTAGTATTTTAGGATTACCAGGGAGTAATGGATGAGTCCAACCGTTTACAGTAAATTTTTTAGAACATAAAAAATTTTTTAGTTCTAAATAAATTTCTGAATCAAAATTAGGATCAAATATTACTGGTCCATAAGACCATACACAAACAGATTTTTTTAATCCAGGAGTAATTTTAAAAACTTTGTTTTTAAGATTTGTTCCGTTAAATCTAGTTCGAACTGAAGTTAATAATTGACCAACAATATTGCCTTTTGAATCTAAAAATTTTAGAAAATAATTTGGAACATTTTCAGTTTCAAGTAATGATGCTCTCTCTTCAGTTTGATAAATATTTCCAAATCCAGATTCTAATAATCTTTTATTCCAATTTTTATCAGGTTTTGTTTCTATTTCTACAGAAATCAATTTATTTATTCCTCTGTGATCGTTTGAAATGTCTTTTTTTATAATTTCTAATGAACATATCAGGTTTTGATATTGCGCGATATAACTTGTAGCGTTCTTTATTAAAAATTTTAACAAAGTGATAATATGGAACTTCATCACCACCCCATTTTCGTTTATATGTAAATAAACTACTCCATTGTTCTTCATATGATTTCATATTTTTTTTATCAGATGGAGGAGCTTCTCCTCCAGAAAAATCATAGACAAGCATATCGTTATTTTTAGCCCATTCAATTGCATGCCAAGTAAGAAGAGGCCCTGCAACATTTCCAATTTTTGAATATGAATTTAATACTTGATGAGTGTACACAATTTTATTAAAATATCCAATTCGCAATCCAGCAACAATTTCATCTTCTGAAATTGCTAAAAAGAATTTTTGAATTCCATTTTTTAAATATGACCAATCTTCATCAACATTTTTGGTGTCAATTACATCAATACCTTTGGTTTTTGCCCACTTTTTAGTAAGTTGTTTATAATTAACTAATTCATTTTTTGTAGATATTTCTTTAATTATTATATTTTCACGTTTTGCTTTTGTCACATCATTTTTAGCATTTTTTTTAACTTTCTTCCAAAGTTCATCAAGATCTTTCTGTAAATAGCTCATTAAAGTTATAAAATCTTGTTTAACAAAACCATTTTTTGTAAATTCATTTAAGTATTGTTGATTAATTTTTGAATCCTGTGGAGGAGTATATCCATCAATAATCATTAATTTATGATCCTTAGCAATTTTTTCTAATGCTGAAAAAATAGTTTTTAAAACTTCAACTCTAACAGATTCATCATCAGAATAAATTATTGGTCCACTTACCCAAGAACCTCTCCCACCAATTTTTGAAACAACGTTAACAAATTTTTTTAATATTTTTGTTGAGTATCCATTTTTAGATTTAGATATCATTAATCCTAACTGTCCTTGTATTTCATCATCATCATTGTAAATATATATAAAAACAGGATATCTTTCAGAATTTTTTTTTGATAAAAATTCAGATGTTTGAAAAAAAGTAGAATAGTGACTTAAACGTAAATTATTATTCCATTCAATCTCATTTACATTTAGAAAAATTTTAAATTTCATTTTCATCACACAATATTTTAATTAATTATTTATCCCAGTCAAAACTTTTTCCAAGAAAGTCATAGAGTCTTTTATTATGAGGTTTAAAATATTCTACAAGTTCATTTCTTAAATCAGAATTCATTTTTTCCTTATATTCTCGTTTTTTATATAACACAAATTCTTTAGGCTCCCAATTTGCCAATCCTAAAAATTCTAAAACATCATTGTATATTTTTGAAGGATTTTTAAGAAATTCCTCGCTTTGAATGATAAAAAATTGTTCTTTTGGAAAAACTTCCATCCATCTTTTGATTTTATCGACATAGATTCCATGTTCTAGATAAGCATAAAGATCAAAATTCCAACTATAATAGGATACATCATTAGACATTTTTTCAATTCTATTTGCTATTCTTCTTGGTTCTTCTTTTAATGCATCACTAAAATTATTAATTTCATAATCATTTTTAACATTCATGTTATGTTGAGAAAAAGCCCTGTCGATTGGGTTACGTAATAAAATTATGAATTTAGCGTTAGGAGTAATTTCTTTAATTCTATTAATAGCATGAGGATGTTCAATGTATCTTGGAGTAGCTTCACCAGTTAGAAATTTTTTTCTGAGAAATACGGTATCAAAAAATTTTTGAATTTTAAACGGAAATCCAACTTTATACCAATTGATACCTCTAGAATAAAGTCTATCAAAAAAATCTATTTCTTTACCTTTTGGAGGATGAATATTTGGATGAGATATTAGATATTCAAAAAGAGATGTTGTTCCACATTTTGCAAAACCTATAATGTAAAAATCTGGTGTTGTATGTAAAAATCCTGTTGCATTACAATATTTTAGGTAAATAGAAGTAACTATTTTCTGAAGTTTGGGATATTTTTCAAGTTTATGTCTCAAAATAGTTTTTTTCTTGTAAATAAATCGATTAAAAGTCAATTTTCAGTATTCTCCAATTCAGTTTCCCAATCAAATTTTTTTCCTAAGAGTTCATAGAGTTTATCATTATGAGGTTTAAAATAATGTTGCAATTTATCTCTAGTATGTTTTTCTAAAATAGATTTTTGTTGTTTTCTAATTGCATCATATTCTTTTAAATCGTAAGAAGGTAATCCTAAAAATTCTAAAACATCATTGTATATTTTTGAAGGATTTTTAAAAAATTCCTCGCTTTGAATGATCAAAAATTGTTCTTTTGGAAAAACTTCCATCCATCTTTTGATTTTATCGACATAGATTCCTCTATGCAGATATGCATGTCGAAAATAAATATCACTATAATAATTAGAATCATTAAGCATTTTATTAAACGGTTCAGTGATTCTTTCTTTTTCATTTTCAATTGCATCTACAAAAGATGACGATTCACTATTACGTCTATATATCATTGTGTAATGAGAATGAGCCCTGTCGATTGGGTTACGTAATAAAATTATGAATTTAGCGTTAGGAGTAATTTCTTTAATACGTTGAGGAGCAAAAGGATGATCAAGGTATCTTTCAGTTCCCTCACCAGTTAAAATTTTTGCATGTTTTCTTATTGCAAATAGTTTTGTTAATTTTAAAGGAAAATTAATCCTGTACCAATTTTCACCCTTGAAAAAATACTTATCAAAAAATCTAATATCCTTAGAAGATGGAGATAAAATTCCAGGATGTTTAGAAAGATAAACAAACATAGATGTTGTTCCACATTTTTGTCCACCTAAAATATAAAAATCAGGTAAAACATGCAATTGTCCAAAAATTGAGAAATAAATTTTGTATATCTTAGAGAAAAATATACGAATTTTTGGATGTTTAGATAATTTAGGAACAATATATTTTCTTAAATTATAAAACAAATCATATCACTCCAAATAATTAATTCCAATCAAAACTTTTTCCAAGAAAGTCATAGAGTCTTTTATTATGAGGTTTAAAATATTCTACAAGTTCATTACGAAAGTCATCATCAATATTTCTATTTTTATTCACTTTTCCTTTAATTTTAAATTCTCCAATTGAAAATGGAATTAATCCTAAAAATTCTAAAACATCATTGTATATTTTTGAAGGATTTTTAAAAAATTCCTCGCTTTGAATGATCAAAAATTGTTCTTTTGGAAAAACTTCCATCCATCTTTTGATTTTATCGACATAGATTCCGCGTTCAAAATATGAATATGTAAAATAGGAATCTGCATAATACAAGTGATTTGTGTAAATTTTTTTGAAATCGTCTTGTGTTCGCTTAGATTCATTCAAAAATGCTTCTCTAAATGATAAATCTTCTCTATTATTGCCTTTTACTCTAGAATATTGTGAAAATGAACGCGAAATTGGGTTACGTAATAAAATTATGAATTTAGCGTTAGGAGTAATTTCTTTAATACGTTGAGGAGCAAAAGGATGATCAAGGTATCTCACACTTGCTTCTCCAGTGATAAATTTATTTTTCAAAATATTTGTTGCAATAAATTTGTGGATTTTAAATGGAAAATTAACCTTATACCAATGTAATCCACGTTCAAAATATCTATCAAAATAACTTGGTTCCTTTGTATAACATGGTTCAATTGAAGGATGAGTAGTTAAATAATCATAAAGTGAACTTGTTCCACATTTTTGTCCACCTAAAATATAAAAATCAGGTAAAACATGCAATGGAGAAGTTATTAAACAATAAAACCTATGCAATTTTACTAGTAAAGAAAAAATTTTTTTAAATCTAATAGATTTTGTAGAAACTGATTTTCGAAATTTGTATATTTTTCTATTTGTTTTTTTGCGCATTTAATTAAATTAAATCATAAGTTATGTTATAAATCTCATGTAAACAATATGTCTACAAATAAAAAAATAATATTAAATTTACGCGTAAATTAAAATGAAAATAAAACAGTATCTAGATATTTTAAGATGTATAATATAGTATCATAGATTATAAATGTCTAAAATTCGTGTCACATATTCTGGATTAATATCATTCATTATTGGATTAGCAAGTCTTGGAACAGGATTAATATTTACATTAATTGTAACAAGAAGATTAACACCAGAAGAATTTGGTGAATGGGGTTTGATTGGTGCTTTAACAGGTTATGTACTAATGTTTAGTCCTGTAGTTTCATATTGGAATACAAGAGAAATTGCCAGAGGAGAAAATTCTGGAAGAACGTCTTTACAAACAAGTACATTATTTTCTTTAGTTGCAATTTTAGGATATTTTTTCATTGTTCAATTAGTTAGTGGCAGTACAAATATCAATACAAATTTGTTTTTATTAGCAGCAATAATGATTCCAATGGAATATGTAAAATATTCTTTAACTGGTATTAGTTTAGGATTTAAACCTCAAGCAGGGGAATACGGATTATTAGTTTTTGAATTTGTTAAAATCCCATCAGGAATAATTTTAATTTATTTTATGGATATGGGTGTAGAAGGTGCAATTATCACATCGACAATTTCATCATTTGCAAGTATAATTTTATTATTAATTTTAGCAAGAAATAAGATTAGAGGAAAATTCAATAAAAAATATTTAATTAAATGGGCAAAGGCATCATGGTTACCATTATATCCAAAAATTTCTTCAGTTTTTGAAAGATCAGATATTACAGTTTATACAATATTAACAGGTTCAGTAATAGGATTAGCATATTGGGGAGCTGCTAATGCAGTTGCACACATTGTTAATCAATCATCAAAAATTAACAGAGGATTATATCCACTACTATTAGGAGGAGGGAAAAAAGAGTCATTAAAAGAGAATTTTACTCATGTTTTTTATGTTGCCTTTCCTTTAACTGCCATTTGTATTGTTTTTGCAAGACCTGCTCTTTTTACTTTAAATCCAACATATGAAATTGCAGTTCCGGTAGTTTTAGCAATTATTCCCGTTACCTTCTTGAGAACCATTTCAGCAATTTTTTCACAAGCATTAGCAGGAATTGAAAAAGTGGATATGAATGAAAATGCCTCATTCAAAGATTATATTAAAAGTAAATTATTTGTTATTCCTACATTAGTAAATATACATCGTGGAATTTACTTAATAATTTTCATAGTATTTTTAATTCTAATTATACCATTAAATTATTCAGAATTAGAAATAGTTGTATTTTGGGGAATTATATTATCAATAACTCAGATTCCATTTACAATATATCTATATGTTCTTACAAGAAGAGAATTTAATGAAATCTTTAATTTTAAACCAATAATAAAATATTTAATTTCAACAATTATTGTATTTTTAATAATTCATTTTGTTATGGATAAATTCTTAACATATCAAATTGAAATTTTTAACTTTTTACCTAACGTACTTTTTTATCTTTTCATTTCAATTTTAGGATATTTAGGAATTACATATTTAATTGATCAAAATATAAGAAAATTAGTTAAAGCGATTATTAAAGAAATTAGAAATTAATTTTCAAAATTATATTGTGAATAATCAATTTGGAAAATTTTAATTTTAATTTTGTTAAATCCTTGTTCTTGAGTATCAAAAATTTTTATTAAAAATGGTTTTTTAATTTTTTCATTGTATAAATCATCTAAAAAAGATTCATTATTATCAGTATCAACCAAAATATACTTGGCATTGATTGATTTTCCATAAGAAATCATTTCATGAATTGATTTTCCATTTAATTCAACTACTTGATTTCCAGAAGATAAAACGGGGTCATTCAAAATTCTAAAATCCTTAAAATTTCCTGGAGGATTATTTAATTTTGCATATGAAAAATAACCATGGTCAAATGTTCGTGAAAAAGCAGGATCCATAATAATACCATCTAATTCATTTTCAAGAAAATGAGCAAATTCAATTTTTTCATGTTCTTCATCATATGATTTTAGATCATATCTGAGCATATATGTAACTGAAAATAATAAAATTACACACAAAATAATTACAAGAAAAATATTTTTCTGTTTTTTAGAAAATGCAAAAGTACTCAAACCATATTCAACAAGTCTTTGTATAGGTAAAATAGAAAAAATTATAATAAATGGAATTAATCCAAACAAAAATCTTCTTTCATTAATTACTGCAAGAGGAATAATCATACAAGCAGAATATACTAAAATCACTATCCAATTTGCTTTGATGTAAGAACTATTTTGATCAAATGGCCTAAGAGAAAATAATACACCAAAAGGTAATAAAATTAACAAGTAAGGGAAGGATAAACGGATTGTTTGTTCAATAACATTTGCACTTCCAGTTAATACAAATCTTTCAAAAAATTTGAAGATTCCTTGTTCTTCAATATAATTTTCTGCAGTTTTTTCAGATTCCTTAACTCCAACCCCAATGTACTCTTCAACAAAGAGATGATCATTATAATATAGATAAAAGGGATCTTCAAATTGTTCGTTTCTTTGTATTAGAATTGGAGATACCACTAAAGCAAATATCATTAAGCATAAAAAATATTTTAAAACTGATTTAGAAGATTTTTTATTTACAACAAAGAAAATAACTGTAAGTACAAAAAGAATTACAACTCCTTCCAAACGAGTCCACCAAAGAAGACCTGCAAAGATAAATGAGAGATAAACTAATTTGTTATTTTTATTTAAAATAAAGTAAATTGTTAAAATAATTATGGGTATATAGAGTGACTCAGTGAATCCAAATCCTGCTCTATAATTAATATGAGGTTCAAAAGCTAATAGACTTGCACCTACTAGAGAATATTTAACATCATAAAACTTTCTACTTAATAGATACATAGGAACAATGGCTAAGGTAGATACCAAAATACTTGTTATCCTAGTTATGTTTGAATAAACAAGGAAATCATTTGAATCAAATAATCTATAAAAAATTGATAGGAATAAGGGCCATCCTGGATTTTGTTTAGGATTTATCTCAAAATCTCCATAAATATATGATATAGCTCTTAATGAAAATAATTGATCGTTATTAGATACAGGTATAGAAAAATCAATTAATGATAACTTAAGAATAATAGAAATTGAACCAATTGCAATAAGACATAAAATAATTTTTTGTTTTGAGAAATCCATTAAATCACCAAAAAATAAATTCTTTAATTAGTTGTAAACTTAATTGACTACCTGTTGTCAGTGGTTTCATTTTAGCTTCTCCACCTATTCTTTTCGGTTCCACACCATCAATTTCAGTAATCTTTAGTTTTTTCTTCATAGATTTAATACTCATTTGTTGCTCCAATGTTAAAAATTCACCATCAAGTTTTATTTCTTCAAAAACTCTTTTTTTGATAATTTTAAAACCAAATAGTGTATCAGTAAGTTTGCCACCAAAAAAACAATTTGCAATAAAAGTAAACATTCTATTTCCAAAAGCAGTAACTAATGTATCATCCTCACTTTTTCCATTTTTTCCAAATCTTGAAATTTGGACAATATCATAGTTACCATCGTTCATTTTTTCAATTAGTTTAGGAATATCTTCTGGTAATGCATTTCCATCAGGACTAAAAAATAAAATATTCTCACCGCTAGCATATTTTACAGCTTGTCTATATGCATCACCTAAACCATCACCAGTTTGATTAATAACAGTAAATCCCATTTTCTTTGCCTCTTCAGGCGTACCATCATTGGAATTATTATCAATAACAATCCATTCTTCAGCCCAATTTCTATCAACCTTAGTAAGAGTATGTTGTATCCCAATAATTTCATTCATTGTTGGAATAATTATAGAAGTAGACATATCCTTGAGAAAGATAATGCATATTTATGGATGACTATTACACATCTTCTAAAATAATAATTATTTGATTTGATATTTTATTTATCTATCAAAAAAACTTCTAAAAATTGATTAATTGAATTAAATGATTTGGGTAAAAAAGAATTTAATTTTAATTGTATTAAATAAAAATAGATTTTAAGATTTCTTAATTAAATATCCATTTGGATTAAAAGTTAGTAAAAATTTTTCTTTAGAATTATCAATTTCAAATTCTGTGTGATTTGTCATATATTCATTAACTGCTTCCATAGGGCCACCAACTAATTCGGGCCAAACTGGATGTCCACCCATAGACGTATCTTCAACAATCAGATATTGATTTGGTGTAACAAATTTTCCATAAATTTCTATTTCTTCTAAAACATGTTTTTTTGAATGATCATCATCTAAAATAACCATAATCTTTTTGTCATTATTGGGATTAATTTTTTCCATTAATGTTTTAATTTTTTCTATTGATGATTTGGCAGTACTGTCTCCTTGAAGATAATGAATTCTACTATGTGTTGGTGTATTTTCCATCATTGTAAAATCTATTGTAATTATTTCACCATTTTTAATTAGATCACAAACACTTGCCAAAAATAATGATGAACCTCCTTTATTGGTTCCTGTTTCAATAATTATATCAGGTTGCTTCTCAAAAAGTATTTCTTGATATATCCATAAATCAAGAGGGCATTTCATTGCATTAACACCCATCCACAAAGTATTATCATAAGTTTGTTTGTGACTTTTTTCATAAAGTATATGAAAATTATCAATAATACTTTTTTTATCAGATTTTTCTAATGACATAGAATTTTTACCAAAAAGTTTTCTCAACATAATTTGAATTCCTATTCCACCTAAATAAGATAATCCACTCAGTACGGTTTTCGTTTTAATTCTATCAACTAGTTTAAATTCTGGAATATGCACAGTTTTTTACAGAAAGTACCATATTTAGAAATTATGATATTTAATTATTTTGTGATTCAGTATGTAAAATTATAAAAATTGAAAAATAATTTAGAGGAGTTTTTTCTAGAATTTTATTTAATTTATCTAAAATTCTAAATGGAAATAAAATTTGCTTTTCAATTGAATTTATTTTAAATCCATTATTAGTTAACATAGATTTTAGATTATTAATCTTAATGAAATCATGAATACCGTCATCAAAATACATTTTACTAAATCCAAGTTTTCTGAAAAATGTCCTTATCTTATCAATGAAAATCATTTTTTCGTTTGGAAAAGCAAAAGATAGTTTTCCATGTGGTTTTAAAATTTTCTTTGAATATTTGATAAAGTTTTCAGGTTTTTCTAAATAATAGATCATTTCAGCTGAAATAATGGCATCAAAAATATTTTTTTTAAATGGTAAAAATTCAGCATCACAGCATATAACAAATTCTTGTCTTTGTTTAGATTCTTTACACATTTCAAAAGAAAAATCAGTACAAATAATTTTAGAATTGTAAGATTTAGTTACTAAACCAGAACCTGATCCTGTCTCTAAAATTAATTCAGTTGATTCTAATTTTAGAGACTCAGAACGACGCTGAACTGTGTAAGGATTTGAAATCAGATCATAATTTTTAGCAATTGAATTAAACTTATCTTGGAATTCTGATTTAGAAGTCATATATCTTTAAATTATAAAATTAATTTAAATATTTTTTAAAATTATTTTTCTGGTTCGTAAAATGATGCAGTAATTTTAAGTCCTTCATCAAGTGTGTATTTAGGTTTCCATTTCAAAAGTTTTTTTGCCTTTGAATTATCTATTTGTAACCTTGGAATTTCTAATTGACGTTTAGGAAAACTGTTCCATTTAATTTTTCCTTTATAACCAGTAATTTTTGCAATTTTTTCAGCTAATTCTTTAATTGAAATTGCTTTTCCAATACCAATATTGATTGATTCTCCCAATATTTTTTTATTTTTACTTTCTGCAGCTAAAACATAAGCAGATAGAAGATCAGGCTCGAATACAAAATCACGAATTGGTGTAGGATCTCCTAGTCTTATAGGTGATTTTCCTTGATACATTTGATGTATGATACTTTCAATTACAAATTGATGATTGAATCTACGACCGTATGAATTTGCATTTCTAAAAACTACTGAAGGGAATGCATAAGCATCAAAAAGATATTTCAAATATTTTTCAGAGGCAATTTTTGCTACACCATATGGACTAGCAGCTCTTAATTCTGCAGTTTCTTTGCTTGGAAATTTATCTTGAATTCCATATTCCTCAACAGAACCTGAAAAAATGAATTTTTTCAAGTTTGGAAGAGTACGTCTTGCTGCTTCAGCCATATTTACAACTCCTAAGAAATTTACATTGAAAACTTCAGTAGAATGTGTAAAACTATATGCAACAGAAGTCTGTGCGGCTAAATGAATAATTACTTCAGGTTTAAAGTTTGATAAGATATCTTGAATATTCAAATAATCTGTGAGATCTCCATAATAATATGAAACACCTTTTCGTTTTTCTCCTCTAATCATTGATTCAGTATTCTGTGCTATTGGTCTATCAGCAGATGCAACATTTCTTGCCATAGTCCCAAGCGTATGGCCTCTTTCTAGCAATTTTGTTGCAAGTTGATCACCTAAAAATCCAGTCATACCAGTGACAAAAATCCTCATGTTTCACAAAAAATTACAGTTGGTATTTAACGTTTGTATTAAAATCTAGTATTCAGTAAGATTTTACTTGTTCTGTCATTTTGCACATATTTGAAAATTCAGATTGTTTGGGATCCAAATTATGATTGTTTACCTCATTCAAAATTTCTTTTATTCCATCAGAAACAGTTTTTGTAATTGAAAAATTAAGAATATTTTTTATTTTATCAAAAGAAACTCTATAATTTCTTGGATCAACTTTTAGCTCTTGTATTTCAATGGAAGTAGATGGATAATATTGTTTAATTAATTCTGCAATTTGGATTTTAGTATAATTTTCTTCATTTTCTCCAACATTAAAAATCTCACCAGAAATTACTTCATCTGAACTTTCAATAACTTTTAAGCATGCATTTGCAATATCTTCAACATGTACTAATGGTCTCCAATAATTTGGACCAAAAACTACTATTTTATTATCTACAATTGCATCTCTAATTAATTCTTGTAATAAAAGATCAAATCTCATTCTAGGAGATAATCCAAAGGCAGTTGCAAATCTTAAAACACATGAAGTAAATTCATTATTTTTTGAATTAA
>Ga0315316_10002610_pt1 | contig 12980 bp, 10 predicted proteins | sample M160m3416metaG_FD_203702 | JGI IMG/M metagenome (GOLD analysis project Ga0315316, IMG submission 203702) | Ammonia-oxidizing marine archaeal communities from Monterey Bay, California, United States - M1 60m 3416 | ecosystem: Environmental > Aquatic > Marine > Intertidal zone | place: USA...
GTTGATGGCACCCAAAACCGCGCCCATTGCGCCCGCCGTTCCAGCCTCGCCCGCGCCCTTGGTTCCGAGTTCCGATGTCGCGGTCGGTGTTTCGATATGGTCGACCTCGATATCCGGCATCTCGGCGGCCATGGGAACGAGATAATCGGCGAAAGTACCATTCTGGAGTTGGCCTTGTGCACTATAGATACATTCCTCGAACAATACGCCGCCCAATCCTTGCACGACGCCACCTCGGATTTGTTCCTTCACCATCAACGGGTTCAGCAATCGTCCCGCATCATGCACCACCCAATGGCCCAATAGTTTTACGAAACCCGTCTCGGGATCGACTTCCAAATAGGATGCTTGAATGCCGTTGCCGGCGACAAAGAGTCGGTCCCGTGACGCGTAATGCTCCACCACGGCGAGTGCGGGCTGCATGTCTTTTGGAAAGGCGAAAGGTTTGAAATGCCCGGTATTGGCGATCTCCGCCAAACTCATCCGAATTTGGCCGGATGTCGCGTCGACGATATTTCGCACCCGGATATCCAGTGCCGATGCGTCGCACTGCAGTAGGGTCGCCGCCAGATCGAGGATATTGCGCCTTAGTGCCCGTGCCGCACGCAGGGCAGTCTCACCTCCCAGCACGGCGCCGCGCGAGCCCCAAGAACCGCCACCATAGGGCGATAGTTCGCTGTCGCCGCTTTCCACCCGGACGTCATCGACCGGCACGCCAAGCACACTGGCGACGATTTGTTGGATGCCGGCATCGATGCCTTGCCCCTGGTCAGTGACGCCGGTCATGCAGCGTATCATCCCGGAGGGTTCGATCCGAACGAAGCAGCCTTCCTGGGCGCTGATGTGTTGTCCGCCACCGCCGTAATATTCGGGGCCGATGGCGGTCAGTTCGACGAAGGTGGTGAGACCAATGCCACGATAGACACCTTTCTCGCGAAGACGGTTCTGCTCCGCCAGGAGAGCAGGGCGGTCCATCATTTCCAATATCCGCTCAAGGCAAGCATTGAAGGAGAGGTGCTCGAACTCAATGCCGCCGGGCGACGTTAGGGGAAAATCCTCGTCGCGTAGATAGTTCCGCCGCCGCAGTTCGACGGGATCGATGGCGAGACACACTGCCGCCTTGTCCAACAATCCCTCCGTCACCGCCGCGGCCAACGGATGGCCGACCGAGCGGATGTGTCCGATCAAATTCTTGTTCTGGTAGAGCATCCGCAGATGGGCGCGATAGTCAGTATGGCGGTAGGGCGCGCCACAGAGGCGGGAGATTTGATTGCCCTCAGCGATGCTGGAGCGCGGATACTGCGAATAGGGCCCGACCAGAAACAGGTCGTCGACCTCCATCGCCGTGATTTGTCCCTCATCATTCAACGCCATGCGAGCAGTGATCTCATGGTCGCGGCAATGAATATCAGAGAGGAAGGATTCGAGGCGGTCGGCGACGAACTTCACTGGCCTCCCTAACTTGCGGGAAAGAACACAGGCCGTGATCTCGTCGCCGTGCAGGTGATGTTTCAGTCCGAAGGCACCGCCGACATCGGGACAGACGACCCTCACCTTGTGCTCCGGAATGCCGAGTAACCTGGAAAACAGGTCTTGTTGTTGATGTGGCGTTTGATGGGACTGATGGACCAGCAGACTGTCCTCCGCGGGGTTGTAATCGGCGAGGATCGTGCGGGGCTCCAGTGAGACGCCGGTATGCCGGCCAAAGCGGAAGCGCTCTTCCACGACGAGATGTGCGGCGGCAAAGGCGGCTGATGCGTCACCGGCTTCGACTGTCGTCTCGAAGCCAATATTGCCGCCGAGTTCCGGATGAATGGCCGGACCGGAGAGCGCAGTCGCCGCATCCGCTACGGGCGGGAACTCTTCCCATTGCACTTCGATCAGCTCGACGGCGTCTTCCGCTTCGGCCCGTGTCTCGGCCACGACGGCGACAACCGGCTCTCCATGCCAGCAGACGCGGTTGATCGCGAGGGGCGGTTGCTCGGCAGCGACGAGCCCGGGGAACAAGTCGTGGGTGCCGCGCCAACTCGCGCAATCGTCGCTAATTTCGGCGCCGGTTGCGACCAACAGAACGCCCGGTGTGGAGGTCGCGGCGTCCCGGTCGATGGCAACAATTCGCGCATGGGCATAAGGGCTCCGCAGATAGGCGACATGGGCAATCCGCGCGGCGGAAATATCATCGGTGTATTTTCCACGCCCGGCCAAAAGACGCGGTGCGCGCGGGCTCCGCACGTCTTCGCCGATCGGGGCGCGGAAGGGTGCTTCAGTCATCGTTTCCCACCGATTTCGTGACTGTCTCGATGGCATCGACGATGGCTTGATATCCGGTACACCGGCAGAGGTTTCCCGAGATTGCCCCGCGGATGGTCTTGCGGTCCGGGGATGGATCTCGCGCCAACAATGCCGCCGCAGTCAGTAGCATGCCCGGCGTGCAGAAGCCGCATTGCAGTGCGGCGCGGTCATGGAAGGCATCCTGGAGCGATTTGATTCGGCCGTTCTCGCTCGCACCTTCGATGGTCTCGACAACAGCACGGTCCGCTTGTACCGCGAACATCAGGCAACCGCGCACAACGTCCCCGTCGACGACGACGGAACAGGCTCCGCACGCGCCGTGTTCGCAACCGACATGCGACCCAGTCAGGCCCAATTCGTGGCGTAAAAAGTCGACCAGATTGAGTCTTACCGGTACACGGCGGGTCACTGGCATTCCATTGACGGTCAGCGTGATGTCGAGCGCGTCATCCATCGATTGTGCCCTTCGGTAGCCAAGTATCGACCGCGCACCGTAACAGCACATGGGAAAACTGCCGCCTGGCGGCGCTGCTGGTTTGCGGGTCGTTGATGGGATCGAGATCTACTTCAAGCGCCGCCTCCGCTGCCGCAGCATCGCCCTTCTCAAGCGCTGCCTCGGTTGCCTTGGCACGGAGGGGGCGGTCTTCGACGCCGAAGAATACCAATCGGATATCTGATAAGCGGCTTCCAATTATGCTCGCCCGCGCCGCCAGTCCGGCCAACGCGTAATCGCCACGCCGTCGCGACAACTCCTCGAAGAACGAAACAGTCTCTTTCTTGATCGGGATGTGGACAGCGACTAAGGCCTCGGTGTCCGTGCATGCCGTCTCATAGGCGCCGAGAAAGAAGTCGGTGGCGGGAACCGTTCGTGCTCCGGCTTGCGAGCGCAATTCGATCTCCGCATCAAGCGCCAGGCAACAAGCCGGGAGTTCCGCTGCCGGATCGGCGAGCGCAACGCTGCCACCGAATGTTCCCCGATTGCGGATAGCGTCGTGGGCGACATGCGGCATCGCGTTGGCGATCAATGGAGCATGCCGGCGCACGTCTGGGGAATTCAGCACATCGACATGCCGGGCCAGTGTGCCGATCACCAATCTATCGTCCTCGACGCGAATGCCCGATAGTTCGTTCAGCCGATTGATATCCAGCAGAACGTCCGGGCGGGCCATGCGCAGGTTCATCAACGGGACCAGGCTTTGGCCACCTGCCAGTATGCTGGCCGCTTCGCCATGCACCGCCAGAGCCCTCAACAACTCATCGAGGGTTTCCATTCGCCGGTACTGAAACGGGGGCGCTTTCATGGATCGACTAGCGCGCGGTCCAGCCGCCATCGACCAACAGGCTGGTGCCGGTGATCATCGCTGAAGCGGGCGAGCATAAGAACACGACGGCGCCGGTGATATCGCGCATCTGCGCCAGATGCCCCATCGGGATGCAGGACATTATGAAATTGCGAAATTGCGGGTCGGCCAGCGCCGGGCCGGTCATCGGCGTCTCCACCCACGTGGGGGCAACTGCATTGACCCGGATACCGGTTGTCGCCAGTTCCGTCGCCATGGCCTTGTTCATGCCCTCGACTGCGTGTTTGGTCATTGAATAGACGCTGCGATCGATCAGCGAGACATGTCCCAATTGCGATGAGATATGCACGATGGCGCCGCCCCGGGTTTTACGGTCGTCGTCCTTGAGCATGCGGCGCGCGGCGGCTTGCGCCACCAGAAAGGCCGCCTTCACGTTCAGGGTCAGCAACGTGTCGAGGCTTTGTTCCTGCACGTCCAAAAAGGACTCTGGAATGTTCGTACCCGCGTTGTTGACCAGGATGTCGAGTTTGGGAAGGTTACTGATGGCGGCTTGCATGTCGCCGGTCTTGATAACGTCGCAAACGATGGCAGACGCGTCGCGACCAAGGGCTCTAATCTCTCCCGTGATACTTTCGAGTTCTTCCGCCGACCGGCTCAGGGCGACGATATCCGCTCCCGCTTCCGCCAACCCCAACGCTAGCGTGCGCCCGATACCGCGCCCGGCACCGGTCACCAGGGCGGTGCGGCCATCAAGATTGAAACTCGGCAATGCGGACTCGCTCACGACGCTCTCTCCCATATTCTGCTGTGTAATAGCGATAGTAAGGTGAAGTTTGCGATTTACAGGCCGGAAATTCACGCCTGATGTTTAATCCGTGTGGCCAAGTCCGCCCGGTCTTTGTAAAGTCCGCGCCGATGCCACCACCTATTCTCATTCTCCGCGATATTCAATTGACCTTCGGAGGACCGTCGCTGCTAGAGGGCGCGGCCTTTTCCGTCTCTGCAAGAGATCGGCTTTGCCTGGTCGGTCGGAACGGGTCGGGGAAATCGACGTTGCTAAAGATAGCGGCGGGTATAGTGACGCCCGATGATGGTGAAGTTTTCCTACAGCCTGGAACGACGATCCGCTACCTACCGCAAGAGCCCGACCTGTCCGCGTACGCGACCGTTCTGTCTTATGTGGAGGAAGGGCTCGATCCTGGGGTGGACCATTATCGGGGCGCGTATTTGCTGGAGCAGCTTAAGGTCAACGAGAACGCCGATCCGAGCACATTGTCCGGCGGCGAAGCGCGGCGCGCGGCCTTGGCGCGCACTCTGGCCCCCGAGCCGGATATTTTGTTGCTGGATGAGCCGACGAACCATCTGGACTTGCCTGCCATCGAATGGCTGGAGAGCGAGCTCTCCGCCGCCCGATCCGCACAAATTCTCATCAGCCATGACCGGCGGTTTCTCGAGAACTTGTCGCGGGTCACCCTGTGGCTCGATCGGGGGCATACCAAGCGGCTCGACGCCGGTTTTGCGAAGTTCGAGGAATGGCGCGACCAAATTCTGGAAACTGAGGAGACCGAGCTCCATAAACTAGACCGCAAGATCGCCTCCGAGACGCAATGGCTGCGCAAGGGAGTGACAGCGCGGCGCAAGCGCAATCAAGGCCGTTTGCGGGCGCTGTTCGATTTGCGTGATAAGCGCCGCCAGCACCGGCGCGCCGACGGCAATGTCGCCATGGCAGCGAGCGATGCGACGGCTTCCGGCAAACGCGTGATTGAAGCGAAGAACATCTCTAAGTCGTTCGGCGAGAATGAAGTCATTAAAGATTTTTCGATCCGTATACAACGCGGAGACCGGGTTGGTTTCGTCGGCCCGAACGGTGCCGGGAAGACGACATTGGTGAATATGTTGATCGGCAATTTGGCATCGGATACCGGAGAGGTCCGGGAAGGCGCCAATGTAGAGATGCTGACCATCGACCAGCGCCGCGAAAGCCTCGACCCCGGCACAACACTGCGCGACGCGTTGACCGGTGGCGGCGGAGACACAGTGATGGTCGGCGGGCAGCCGCGTCACGTTGTGGGCTATATGAAGGATTTTTTGTTCGCTCCGGAACAGCTGCGCACGCCCATCGAACGCCTGTCCGGCGGCGAGCGGGGCAGGTTGATGCTGGCACGGGCGCTAGCCAAGCCGTCCAATTTGTTGGTTTTGGACGAGCCGACCAACGATCTTGATCTGGAGACACTGGACCTGCTGCAGGAGTTACTGGCGGATTATGCCGGGACCTTGCTGCTAGTCAGCCACGACCGCGATTTCCTCGACCGTGTGGTCACGTCAACCGTGGCCTATGAAGGTGACGGTCGCTGGACCGAATATGCGGGCGGTTACTCGGATATGCTCGTTCAGCGAGGAGCGGATCTCGAGAGGTCGGACTCGGCGCCGAGCCTATCGAAAGCCGTTTTGCCGGAAAAGAAACCGGCGGTATCAGGTCCGAAGAAAAGATTGTCTTTTAATCAAAAACGCGCGCTTGAGATTTTGCCTATCCGTATGGAAGAGCTGCAGAGTGCCATTTCCAATTTGGAAGCGACACTGTCCGATACCGGACTCTACGCCCGTGACCCAAAGAAATTCGAGAATGCCACCACAGATCTCACCGCCCGGCAATCCGAACTCGACGCCGCCGAGGAAGAGTGGCTGGAGCTGGAAGTGCTGCGCGAGGCGATCGAGGGCGGTTAGTTATTCCAGCCTTTATTCAATCCACGATAAATAGCTTGGCACCCCCTTCGGTGCGGGAGCGGTGCGGCGAATCGCCGTTGTCGGAGACCTGGTAGCTCATGCCGGGTTTCAGCGTAAAAACGCGACCGTCTTTGAGTTCCGAATCCATCTCGCCTTCATAAACGAACAGAATATGCCCTCGGTCACACCAATGATCCGCCAGATAACCGGCTGAGTATTCGACCCGTCGAACGCGCACGTCCTCGATGTTCAAGGTGCGCCAAAGCGCATAACCGGTATCGCCCTCGTAGCGTTCCTCCGGCACCGTATCCCAATCGGTCAACGTGAAGGGTAATGTCGGTATCTTCATCTCTCGCACCCCTTTTCTTGGCTGTCAGTTCCGCCACTTCATTCTGTGTGGCGCCATTGGAGAACAATATGGACCTGAAACCATGACCGACGATTCGAATCCGTCCCGTATCCCCTTCCTCTCCGTGGAAGAGGCAGAACGCATCGGCAAAGAGCACGGCGTGCCGTCCTCAATGGCGCATCTCAATGTCTTCCGGGTGATGTCTCATCATCCGGAATTGGCGGCCGCCGTCAGCAATTTACTGGCGACGCTATTGTACAAAGGGAATAAACTCGACGAACGGCTCCGTGAGTTGATCATCATGCGCCTCGCGTGGCGTACCGGCTCGGTCTACGAATGGACCCAGCATTGGCGCGTCGCCGAACGCTTGAAGATCGACGGCGAATCGGTGGTCGCGGTGCGCGATTGGCAGAACGCTGATTGCTTGAGCGCCGCCGACAAAGCCGTACTGGCGGCGACGGATGAGACCCTTAATGACGGACGCATCTCTGATGCGACTTGGGCCGCGTGTTGCGAACACCTCTCGAGCGAGGCCGAACGCATTGAATTGGTCCTCGCGATCTCGAACTGGCGGCTGTTCTCCGAGATGTTCCAAAGCCTGCGCATCCCGTTGGAGGAAGGCGTGGACCACTGGCCGCCGGACGGGCTACCCTCGCCTGCAGCCGAATAACCCTGACATTTGGACACATATCCCATGACCAGCTCCGCGCTTTCCTTGATGCCGAACGACACCATGAAATACGGTATCTTCCTCGCTCCGTTTCACGATCTGAAGGAAAACCCGACGCAGGCGATGCAGCGCGATATGTGGCTGCTCGAATATCTCGATGAGTTGGGATATGCCGAGGCCTGGATAGGTGAGCATCATTCGGGCGGCTTCGAGATTATCGCCTGCCCGGAAGTGTTTATCGCGGCGGCGGCGGAGCGGACCAAGAACATCAAGCTCGGCACCGGCGTGGTCTCCTTGCCGTATCACCATCCTTTCATGGTGGCAGGGCGGGCGACGCAGCTCGATCACATGACGCGCGGGCGCTTCATGCTCGGCGTCGGCCCCGGTGCACTGGTCGGCGATGCCTATCGCATGGGAATTGATCCGGAAGCCCAGCGCCGCATGATGAACGAATCCCTCGACGTGATCGTGAAACTGATGGACGGCGAAACCGTCTCCATGAAGTCAGACTGGTTCGAGGCGAAGGATGCGCATCTGCAAATCCCACCTTTCACAACACCCCGCACCGAGATGGCGGTTGCCTGCGCGCGCTCGCCGTCGGGTGCACTCGCGGCGGGCAAGCATGGTCTCGGCATGCTCTCAATCGGCGGCACAAACGATGAAGCATTGCAGCATCATGCCAATAACTGGCGCATGTGCGAGGAAGCGGCGGCGGAGAACGGCAAGACCGTCAGCCGCGAGAATTGGCGCCTCGTCACCTTGATGCACATTGCCGAGACGCGGGAGGAAGCGCGCAAGAACGTGGAATACGGCATCGAGGAATTCGCCACCTATTTCAAGGATATCTCGACCTTCCCGATCGTCCCGCACGAGATCGACAACGCCTATGAATATCTGACGGAAAACCGGATTGCCGTGATCGGCACCCCGGACGACGCCATCGAGTACATCGAAACCTTGCTTGAAGGTTCCGGCGGGTTCGGCAGCCTCATGCAGCTCGCTCATAACTGGGCCGACTGGGAAGCGACGAAGCGGAACTATGAGCTGATCGCACGCCACGTGATGCCGCACTTCCAGAAATCAAACCTCGACCGCACCCACAGCTACAATTACAGCCGCGACAACAAAGAGAAGTTCCAGGGTCAGGCGGCGCAAGCGGTGCAGAGCGAGATAGAACGCTATCAGGCAAAGAAAGGTGAAGCGGCGGAGTAGCGGTTTGAGCGAGCCTTCACTACCGGATCGTTATTCCGGGTTCGCTTTGCGCTCCGGAAAGATGGAGGCCGAGTAGTTTTGTATCTGGATACCTAATCAACCAGTTAGTCCACCACTGCCATACCACCGCCGCCGCGGGGGTCGGCCCCTCCGCGCCAGGTTCCGTCGGGGCCTATTTGGACCACATGGGCGCGCGACATGACCGGGTCGAAGCTGACCGCGCTTTGTTTCACCTCGTGCCCCATATCCGTTAATTGTCGGCAGACTGACCCCTGCACCCGCGCTTCCACGTGAATGGCGCCGCCTTCGCAATGGATGCGGGGCACGGTCACTGCCTCCACCGGCGACATGCCGAAATCAACGATGTTGAGGATCGATTGCAGCACGGCGCTAATGATGACGCTGCCGCCCGGCGCGCCGACGACGATGGCGGGCTTGCCGTCGCGGAGCAGCATCGTCGGCACCATGCCGGTCGTGCGTGCTTTCCCGACTTCGATTGAATTTCTGCTGCCGGGATAGGGGTCGAATAGCTTCATCGAGTTGTTGTAGACGAAGCCCATCCCCGGCGTGATCACGCCCGAACCGGTGCCGAGCGTATGGGTGCAGGAGACCGCGTTTCCAAGTTCGTCGTAGATCGAGATATGGGTGGTGCACGACGGTGGTTCTTCCTTGCCGTCACCGAGGAATTCGCCCGCCTTGATCTTCTCCGCCCATTCCGCCGCGCGCTCTTGCGAAGCCAGCATATCGACCGGCACGTCGGCGAAGTCGGGATCGGCGAGGTATTCATTGCGATCCGTATGTGCCGCCGCCATGGCGCGGGCGACCAGATCTATATGGCCTGCCGAGCCGTGGCCTTCCGCCGCCAAATCAAAGTGTTCGAGAATTTGCAGCATCTGGATCAAAGTGACCCCACTGCCCGGTGGTGGGTTCGAGGAAACGTCATAGCCCCGGTAGCGGCCTTTCACCGGGTCGCCCGTCCGGGTCTTGAACTGGGCTAAATCATCCGCCGTCACGAACGAGCCGTTCGCGGATAGGTCGGCGGCGATATCGGCAGCCAATTGGCCGCGATAGAAACCGCCCGGTCCCTCGGCGGCAATCCGTTCGAAGGTGCGTGCCATATCCGGATTTCGGTGAACTTCGCCGACGGGGAAGAGAGCGCCGTCCGCTTTTAGGTGGATACGTTTGCATTCTTGTGTGGCCGAGACCCGCTGCACCCCGCCCGGTACCCCCGCCATCATGGGACGTGAGAGGAAGTCGTGGGCGAAACATCCGACTGCTGTGCCGTCGCGAGCGAGCCGCGCGGCTGGTGCTACGAGTTCGTCCAACGGCTTGGTGCAGAAACGCTCGTGGACCGCACCAAAACCGGCGACCGTTCCTGGCGTCAGGATCGAGGTGTAACCGAGCTCGCTGCGGAAATCGTCAAAGATCGTATAGCCCGATATCTCCGTCCGGCCGCGCACGTCGTGCATCCACATCTCAGGCGTCACCAGGGACCCGGCGCGCGCGTGGAAATCGATCATGCCGTTCTCGCCGCTCTCCGCATCGAAGAATTGAAAGCTGCCCATGCCGCCGAGGCCGCACATGAACGGATCGACAACCATCTGCGCGAAAGCGGTCGCGACCGCCGCGTCGAAGGCGTTGCCGCCCGCGCTTAAGATTTCCGCGCCGACATCCGCCGCGCGCGGTTGCGGGCAAACGACAATTCCTTTCATGTCGAGCCTCCTATGTTCTGAGGGTCAATCCGCCATCGACCGTGAGGCCGTGGCCGGAGACGAAGCCGGCATCGTCCGACGCCAGGAACAGCGCGGCACGAGCGATGTCGATGGGCTCGCCCAGGCGACGGAGCGCCGCTTTCTTGGCCCAGACCGCCGCGATGTCGTCGTCCTGGAATGCAGCCTGGGTCATGCCGGTCTGAATCGCTCCGGGCTCGATAAAATTCGCGGTGATACCGAATTTCCCGAGGTCGAGCGCCAAGGCGCGGGTCATGCCGGCGACCCCGGCCTTCGACGCGCTATAGGCAGCGAGACCGTAATCGGTCATCCGCGCCATAACGGAGGCCGTGTTGACGATCCGTCCGGCGGGCGATTCCTTTAAATGGGGGACGGCTGCCGTCGCGAGGCGAAATTGCGCGGTCAGGTTGACCGACAGTGTAAGGTTCCAGTCTTCTTCCGTTTGCTCACCGACAATTGCGCGTCGCGAGATGCCGGCGTTGTTGAACAGAATATCGAGGCGCCCGTATCGCTCAATCGCGGTAGAGACGATATTGCCGGGTGCGTCATCATCTGTGACGTCCTGCTCCAAAACGGAGATACGGGAATGTTCCGCATGTAATTCCGCGATCGGCGTTTCCGGGCGGTCGATGGCGAGTACATTGGCGCCTTCCGAAGCGAAGAGCTGCGCTGACGCTTTGCCGATTCCGGAAGCTGCCCCTGTGATGATGGCTGCGCGACCGTCGAGCCGCATCAAACCGCGTCCAAGGGTGCGTTTAAGATTTGGCCTGGTGTTCGAATGCCGCCCCGGCCTGGGTCGCCCGGCGTGATCGAACTATAGCGTGGGATGAAGTGCTCCGGAAGCGGACGGGCACCTTCGGGGCTCAGCCAAAGTCGCAACAAGTGGCGTTTGCGTTCCGGCTCCGCCCAATCCTCGTACGCTGTGCGGTCGTGTAGGATTTGATGGTTGTGCAATACCTGGATATCGCCGGGCTTGAACTCCATGTCGAGACGTAATGCCGGATCGTTTGCCAGCTCGTCGAACAAGTCGAGTGCTTCCAGCGTCTCCTCCGACAGTTTCGTGACATCGTCGAAGCGTTCCGCCGACTGGATGTAGCGGCGCACGTAATAGGTCGAAAGCTTGCCCGCGAACCAATTGAAGGGCGGCATGTCGAAATAGCCCTTATAGCCTTCCGGCACTTCGCCACGGCGGTCGACGGCGAGAGGGCGGAACAACACCGCCGCCAGATCTGGGCGCCATTTGTACATTTCGTTAAACATTGTCACGGAGGAGACTATGCTGGACAGCCCACCGCTTTTCGCCGGCTTCAAACACAACAGAGATACGAAATCGCAGCCATCCGTGTGGAAAGTTTGCCGTACCGCAGTCTGATAGATGCGCACATTGGTATCTTCGTGGTTGTAGCCGAGGTCTTTTACATGCCCAAGCACGTGGCCCTTGCCGTTCTGTGGCACGCCATAGCCCAGATGCGCGCCGATCCCGTAATAGATCATCGCCGATTCCTCGATGGAATAGCGCTCGACAGGAATACCGCGCAGCAAAACGAAGCCGCGCCCTTCGAGCAATTCTTCACGGGTATCGTTCAAGACTGGGCCCAGTGTCGGTAGGTTGAAATTACTCCGCGTGATATCGATCACGCCGTCGCCGCGCGCCTTGACCGCCCGCATGGCGTCATCAAGTTCCGCGAGTTCTGTGTCGGAAAATGGGCGCAGCCACTCGGTATTGGCGTCCATGTCAGGTCCGTACCAAGCGGATGGTCCTTCGATGGTGCTGTCCGGCATCGAGATATCGTCGAACTTTGGTAACGCTGACATGGCCTCGCTCCTTTAGACGCTAACCCGATGCCATTCCCAAACTCACGGGAATGACGATGGATTATACTCTTCTTCGGAAGAGTATAGAGCGATTCGGATCCATCGAAACCTTAACCGTGTCCGGGGGTCGCATTGTTTTGTTGTCCTGGTTGGGTTAGGTCACCCGGCGCAACGGGAATCCGGAGGCTAGGGTTAGGTGCCGCAAAAATACTTGAACAAAATTCTCAATGCGCCCGTCTATGACGTAGCGATCGAATCGCCACTCGATGCGGCGCCCGGTCTGTCCGTGCGCATTGGCAACCGTGTGCTCATCAAGCGTGAGGATTTGCAGCCGGTTTTCTCCTTCAAGCTTCGCGGCGCCTACAACAAACTGGTGAACCTGCCGGAAGCCGCCCGCAAGAAAGGCGTGATCGCGGCATCGGCCGGCAACCACGCGCAAGGGGTGGCGCTGGCTGCAGCGCGCATGAAGGTCTCGGCGACCATTGTCATGCCGCAGACGACACCTGAGATTAAGGTCAGTGCGGCCCGGAAATGGGGTGCGAAGGTAATCCTGCACGGTGACGATTTTGCCTCTGCTTACGCCCGCGTGTTGGAGATCATCGAGAAGAAGGGCCTGACCTTGATGCACCCGTTCGACGATCCGGACGTGATCGCAGGGCAGGGTACTGTCGGGATGGAAATCTTGCGCCAGCACATGGGTGATATCCACGCGATCTTCCTGCCCATCGGCGGCGGCGGGTTGGCGGCGGGGGTGGCGGCCTATGTCAAAACCATCCGGCCCGAGATCAAAATAATCGGCGTCGAGGCGGTTGATTCTGCTTCCATGTACTATTCACTGAAGAAGGGGCGGCGGGTCGTCCTCGACCAAGTTGGTATTTTCGCCGATG
>Ga0315316_10002613_pt1 | contig 12974 bp, 8 predicted proteins | sample M160m3416metaG_FD_203702 | JGI IMG/M metagenome (GOLD analysis project Ga0315316, IMG submission 203702) | Ammonia-oxidizing marine archaeal communities from Monterey Bay, California, United States - M1 60m 3416 | ecosystem: Environmental > Aquatic > Marine > Intertidal zone | place: USA...
TCAACTTCAAGACCTTGATCTTCAAGAGTATTACTTAATTCATTAATCAATGCATTTCTTGCAGCCTCTATTCCTAAGGTTTCTGCAATTTCAGATACATTATTTGTTCTGACATTGTTTTTGTCTATTCCTTCAACTTCCAAAACTTTAGAAAGATTAGAGCCAGTTGTTTGTATAACATATTCATCATTCTTTTTAACAATTGTAACACGTGCAATATCAGGAACTCCTTTTACAGTAGTTTTTAGAACTTTATTCCTTACTACAATAACAGCAGGTGCATCAGCCTCTTCATCAACTAAATTAAGAACAATTGAATTTCCCATTGTTTCCATCTTGAATTTCTTGTTAGACTCTAATGCTGTTGTAACATCATCAAGTGTACAACCACGATCAGAAAGTTTTCTTTCATTCATGTTTAATGTAATCTTTGTTTTATAATCAGTGTCAGCATTAAGAATTAGATCATTTACAGTAGTTTGTAAGATGTTACGTGCTACTTGAACAGTTTTTGTTTGATCTGTTTTTGCATCACCAGATAAGTAAATATCCATCGTAGGAGTAACTGGTTTCTTTCTTGCATCTACTAATTCAATTAATCTTGGAAGTCCTAAGGTTACGTTTCTTTCTGCAATTCCTGCAAAGTGGAAAGTTCTCAAAGTCATTTGTGTTCCAGGTTCACCAATTGATTGTGCAGTTACAATTCCTACAGCTTGACCAGGTTCTGCCTGTGCATTATTGTATAATGATAATCCTTTTTTGGCTACTTTTTCAATACCTTCTTTACTTAGTTTTGAATTTTCTACTGCATTGCTAACAGCTGCAGCCAAACGAGGGTTAAATGTAGCAGTGTATTTTTTGATAATTGGAGTAATAACATCTTTTGTTGCAGTTTTTCCAGAATCAATAATACTTTCGGATTCAATTAATCTATCAATGTTAAATGCTTCACCATGATCACTTTTTGCTACATCGATTCCATCTTCGCCATACAGAAATTGAATGATATGACCATGAGGATCTCGAACAGTTCCGTCATACTCAAGCTTGATATGTTCTAATGCATTGATCAATCGTCTCTGCATGTATCCACTTTGTTGTGTCCGTACTGCAGTATCTACAAGGCCCTCTCTACCTCCCATTGCGTGAAAGAAAAATTCTAGAGTGGATAGACCGTCACGATAATTTGATTTTACAAATCCATGTGCGTCAGGATCGTTTTCATGTTCTTCAAAATGAGTTAAAACTCGATTACTGTATCCTTTGTTAAGACGATTACCTCTTCGTGCCTGTTGACCCAATGCACCTGCCATTTGTCCCACGTTTAATGATGAGCCTCTAGCACCAGTAGTTGCCATAATTTTACCAGCATTATCATCATCTAATGAGAGATTTGCTGCAGTTGCTGCTCGGTCTCTTAATTTACCGAGATTATTTACAATATATGCCTCAAGAGTTTCTTTTGTAGTCATTCCTCTTGTTGCTTTTAAAGTTCCCTTCTTTTCTTGACTAATCAAATCAAGAACTTCATCATATGTTTTATCTATATCAGCACTAATTGCTTCACGATCTTTTTCTGGTACTTCTAGGTCGCTGTAACCGTAACTAAATCCATAATGAGTTATGAATTGTTTAATCATAATTAATTCAGAATTTAAGAAAATTTTTGCTTTTTCGTTACCATAATCTTTGGCAATTCTGTGCAGTACACTTTCTGGTTCTTCAGCACCAATTGATGATTTATCAATTACGCCACTGATTAAATTACCATTTTTAATTACAACATCTTTCTCTTTTCCCTTAGTACCTTTAGACCACTTTGATGTCATTACATAATTGAAGTCATCAGGTAAGAATATAGAAAATAATTGTTTTCCCGTGTAAATATTTTCTTTCTTATTTTCAGGTTCAGGTAATTGTCCGGTATAACCACCTAACATAGCAAGATTTGCAAATTCCTGACTAGATAATGTAGTTCCATCTTTTGTCATGAGATATGCCCCGGTGATAAAGTCACGAAGAGCCCCAATGATAGGACCGCCAAATCTTGGAGAAATCAGTTGATCTTGAACTCTCATGAGTGAAATTGCCTCAGAACGTGCTTCTTCACTTTGAGGTACATGAAGATTCATTTCATCACCATCAAAGTCAGCATTGTATGGCGGACACACAGATGGATGAAGCCTAAATGTTTTACCAGGTAGAACATGAACATAATGAGCCATGATAGACATTTGGTGAAGTGATGGTTGTCTATTGAATAATACGATATCACCATTCATAAGATGTCTTTCAACTAAAAATCCAATTTCAAGTGAATCTGCAATTAATGAACGATCTTCAACAAAATCTAGTCTAATTTTTACACCGTCAGGACGAGTGATGTAATTTACACCTGGAAATATTGATGGTCCATTAATTACTAATTTCTTTAATTTTTCAATATTCCAATCAGTTACAATTTCAGGAATTGTTAGTTTTTTTGCTACAGTTTCAGGTACACCTACTTCAGATAAATCCAGATTTGGATCTGGAGAAATTACAGTTCTGCTTGAAAAGTCTACACGTTTTCCAGATAGTGAGCCTCTAAATCTTCCTTCTTTACCTTTTAATCTTTGAGTTAGAGTTTTGAGTGGACGGCCAGAACGGTGATGTGCCTGTGGGATTCCACTAACTTCATTATCAAAATATGTTGTAACATGATATTGTAATAGATCAACCAAATCTTGTACAATTAGCGGAGGAGTTCCAGCCTCTTTACTTTCTTTAAGTCTTTGATTAACGCGTATAATATCAACTAATTTGTGAGTGAGATCATCTTCAGAACGAATTCCAGTTTCCAAAATAATTGAAGGTCTAACAGTAACTGGTGGAACAGGCAATGCTTGTAAAACAAACCATTCAGGCCGTGCCGTAGTTGGATCATATCCCAACAACGAGAGATCATCTGAAGGAATTATGGATAATCTTTCTCTAATTGTTATTGGAAGTAATCTATTTTCTCCAATTTCAGTTTTTTCTACAAAGGTTGTTGGTTTTGTAAAGATTAATTCGTATTGTGATTTTCCACAGTGTGGGCAATCCTTTTGTTTTTTAGCCTTCTCTTGAATCTGATCTGGAATTCTTTTTTGTGATAAGATTGTGTAAGATGCTTGACGTTCTTTAATTTTAGAAAATTCTTTGATATCATCAGGAGACATCTTGATTCGTCCACAAGTACGACATGTTGATTGTAACAGTTTGTAGATATTATCAACAAACGCAATATGTAAAACAGGTTCTGCTAATTCAATATGACCAAAGTGTCCGGGACTTCTTGCTGCAGTGTTACCATCAGTAAGACATTTTTGGCCAGGTTCTAAAACACCTAATCTGCCATCCATTAAACCTCCTTGAACCGCCATACCATCTTCATCATAAGTTTCAGGTTGAGTAACTTCAACAACAGAATATTTTCGGATTTCTTGAGGAGACCAAACTGCAAAGGTAATTCCTTCAATTGATTTAGTAGATGTGGCAGACATTATACACGCTCCTTTAATTTCAATCTTGGTGCAATGTTTAAACTTAAAATTTCTTGTAAGAGTAATTTGAAAGCATATGCAACAGAAACAGAGGATATTGGTGCATTTTCACCACATTGAGCACAAACAAACTTTCTTTTTCTTGCATCATGATAACCAGTTAAACCACATTTTTCACACAATAAAATATCAGTTTTATCAGACTCGTCTAACAACCTATCTTTTAGAAGCATTGATGCACCATATGCAATTAAACAATCACGTTCCATTTCACCAAATCTTAAACCACCACCACGTGCACGACCTTCAGTTGGTTGTTTTGTGAGCATTTGTACTTGACCTCTTGCTCTAGCATGTATTTTATCTGCAACCATATGATGAAGTTTTTGATAATACACAACACCGATAAATGTCTCTACTTCAAATGATTTGCCAGTTCTACCATCATACATTTTTTCTTTACCAGAATATTTGAAACCCTCTTTATCAAGAATTTCTTTTACAACGTCCATTTTTTCTCCAACAAATGCAGAACCATCAAATGTTTTTCCTCGTAGAGCCGCTGCTTTTCCACATACAGATTCCATCATCATTCCAACAGTCATTCTAGATGGGAATGCGTGTGGATTAATTAAAACATCAGGTTGAATTCCTTGGTCAGTGTATGGAAGATCTTCTTGTTTTGCTAAAATTCCAAGTACACCTTTTTGTCCATGTCTAGATGCAAATTTATCCCCAATTTCTGGAATTCTCATGTCGCGTACACGAATTTTGTACATTTTTCCACCCTCATTTGATTGAGTCATTACAACAGTGTCAACAACACCATGTTCAGATGGTCTTACACCAACGGATGTATCACGCCTATATGGACCACTTGTTTCAAATTCCTTATACTCTTCCATAAATCTTGGAGGACTTGTTTTTCCAATTAGAATATCTCCACCAATAACAGCAGATTCAGTTGCTACGATTCCATCATCTTCAAGCATACGGTAAGCTTTTTCGCCTTTGTAGCCTCTAACATTATCATCTGCGTTTGGAATTTCAAAATTATCTCTCATTCCACCAGGATATTGTTTAGCTTCTGTATCATAGATTCTATAGAAGAAAGTTCTGAATAATCCTCTGTCTACAGATGAACGATTCAATACAATTGCATCTTCAATGTTATAGCCATCAAACGGCAATACAGCAACAGTACAATTTACTCCAGCTGGTCGTTCTTCCATTCCAAGTAAGTTCATTGCACGTGTTGAGACAATTGGACCTTGTGGGTATAACATCAAATGTTGACGTACATATGTACTAGTATTCATCATAGGAGTTGAAAATCCAAGACTTTGTTTGGCCATTGCAGATTCGTAAGTATTTCTTGGAGATTGATTATGTTCAGGATAAGGAATGATTGATGCACCTGCTCCAAGAATTGCAGATGGGAAAATTTCCATGTGTGAGAATTTTTTTGTGTTTTTGTCATCAAAGGTGACATAACAGTTTTCTTCTTCATTTGCATCTAATAATTCAATAATACCCATTCTTACAAGATCATTCCAGGAAATTAGTTTTTTAGATATTTTTTCCAGAATATCCTGTGAAAGTAAAGTTTTACCATCTTTAATAATTACAAGCGGTCTTAGTACACGACCTGCATTACAATTAATGTATAATCTTTGAGTTGCACCTTTTTCTTCAGGCTTGTGTATAGATATTCCAACATGTGGATGAATCTTTGAAGTTCTTCTCAAGTCACGCATTTGTTCTACTAGAGATTGTCCATCTTTATGAAAACCAATTAATTTGCCATCAACAAATATTCGAGTACCATCTTTTTTGATATCATTTGAAGTTGAGACTAAATCAGACACACCTATATCAAATAATTTTTCAATGATTTCTTCAGAAGGGACATTTTGAGATATGATTGCAGATAAGGCCAAATTCTTTACCAATCCACAGTTTGAACCTTCAGGGGTTTCACTTGGACATATTCTGCCAAAATGTGTAGAATGCAGATCTCTGGCTTCAAAATTTGGTTGAGTTCTACTTAGAGGAGATTGTACTCTTCTCAAATGACTAATAGTTGATAGATAATTAGTTCTATCAAGCAATTGTGTAACACCAACACGACCACGACCCCAGTTTCCAGTAGCAATTGCATTGTTTAGTTTATCAGAGACAATTCCAGGTCTAATTGCTGCAGCAACTGCATTTATTCCACGTTTTTGACCTGAACGTTCTAATTGATATTTCATATCTCGAACTAAATTACGAAATGCAGTTCTAAACAAATCAGCAAGCATTTGACCTGCAAATTTAATGACTTTATTTCCATAATGATCTTTATCATCTGGTTCAATCCAACCTAACTTTAATTCTAATAATTTACATGCAGCCTCACCCATAAAGTGAGCCTTTTCTTTTCTGTTTTCAGGATGTTTACCCAAATGCGGTAATAAACCCCAATCAAGAAGTGTTTCAGCTCTTTTAATTTGAAATTCCTCTAACATTCCAGGTGCAATTCTTTTACTAATGTAAACAATTGCATCTTTAGAAGTTGGAACATCACCAGCTTTTTCAAATGAGCCTTCTAAATGATCTTGTATTTCATCAACAAGTGATACTGCACCTGCAATATCTTTATCAGATTCGAGACCAAGTGCACGCATTAAAGTTACAACTGGAATGTCTACAGGAGAACCAGGAATTTTTGCAACAATCATTCCATCATCTTTCATAATAAGTTCTAATTTTGCACGGTAACCGATAATTGAAGAATAAACTTTTGCTTTATGAACTATTTTTCCTCCAATTTTTTCTGCATCAACAATAATTTTATTGTAAGAAAGATCTTCTAATCCAACTACAACTCTTTCAGAACCATTTATTATAAAGTATCCACCAGGATCACGAGGATCCTCTTGGTGATCAATTAATTTTTGATCATTAAATGTATTTAGAATACATGCATGTGATTTTACCATAACTGGCATGTCACCAATGTGAACAAAACGTGTTTCAAGAGTTTTGCCATCTTCAACGACACTTGCTTCCATCATTATTGGTGCAACATAAGAAATATTTCGCAGTCTTGCTTCTGCAGGAGTTACATGGGTAATCGAACCATCAAGTTCCATCATTCGTGGTTGTTGTAATTTGATTTTACCTAATTGAATTTTATATGGATATTCTGCATTTTCAATTTCAATTTGTCCAACTTCTCTGATTATGCTTTGCAATCCATTATCTAAGAATTCATCAAACGAAGTAAGATGTTGTCTTGCAATTCCGTCTCTTCGAAGTATGTCTTGAATGACAGGCCAGCGTTGATTATAATTTTCTGTCATTACGTTTCCACCACATATCGATAATAGATGCTTTCACCAGCAGTTCCACTTTTTCTTGTGATTCTTATCATGTCACCTGGTTTTACTCCAAGTCCAAGAATTGCAGGATCTGTTACAAAGATTAATGGTAATTCTGTCGGTTTACAGTTAAATTCGTCTAAAACAAATTGAGCCTCTTTTTTTGTCATAATTTCATGTTTTGGAACATAAATATGATCTGGGACTAAAACTTGATTTTTCTTAGTTGCCATTAGTTTGATCCTCCATGCATAACACTAGTTACAGAAAAGAATGATTGATACAAACTGAACAAAGTCTCTATGAGCGCAATATATATTTAATTAGAATTATTTCAAAAATTTCAAAAAGTTTCTATTCTAATTGGTTTTTTTTACACAAACTGGTTAAATATGAACCAAAGTGCATAGAATTGTTGAAATCAAAAGAGATTTCTGTACTTATTTTATCAAGTCTTATCTTATTGCCATTTTTGGGTGGAGAATCTTTTGCCCAATCAAATCAAGTATTGTCAGTAACAACTGAAAAGGAATCCTATGCAGCAGGAGAACCAGTTGTCATTTTTGGATTAGCAGAGATCAGACTCGAAAATACTGATGCCATTATTCAAGTTTTAAGTCCAATCGGAAATATGGTTCGTGCAGAACAAATTAATGTAGAGGTTGATGGAAGTTTTTCTGTAACGATTCCAACATCTATTGGCGGAGTTTGGAAAGAAACTGGAACTTATGTTATTAAAGCAAGTTATGGAGGAAATTCTGTACAAAGTGAATTTGAATATGGGGGCATGATGTCTGCAGAAGTACAAACTACACCAGAGTTTGTAATGGAAGAAGATTCATCAGAGACAATTATGTTAGAAGATAATTCAGTAAATTATGAATTAACTTGTGCCGAAATTCTTGGAATGACACCAGATACTGAAAATAAATCATTGATAATAGAAATTAAAACAGAGTGTGATGGAGAATTAAAGATAACATTACCAAAAGAGGTCATAGATACTGATGAAGAAGGATTTTTCATATTAGTTGATGGAGATGAGGTTAATCATGATGCAGCATCAGTACCGGGATTTTGGACTTTAACAATTCCATTCTCGCATGAATCTGAAGAGATTGAGATTATAGGTACATTTGTAATTCCTGAATTTGGCACTATTGCAGCACTAGTATTAATGATAGCAATTTCAACAATTATAATAGTTTCAGCAAAGAATAAGCAAATTTTCCATCCTAAGATGTAGTTCAGAGATAAAAGTTAGAATATACATAAATAATCAATACAAAAAAGAATTTTCAAGATGAACGTTCAATCTATCGTACTTTTGATGGCCGTTATGGCAGTAGGAAGTATGGGAGCCGCATCACAAGCTTTTGCAGCCGATGCACCAATACCTCTAGCAATGGAGGCTAATGGTGATACATTTGATCATAACTCTACAATTGAGATAAATGGTCAAGTTGGGAATATACGAATTGGAACACCAATTACATTAATTGTAACTGGAGCTAATGGAGTAGTAACAATAGATCAAATCACTCCAGCAGCAGACGGAAGTTTCAAATTTGAGATATCAACTGCAGGTGAGCTTATGAAATATGACGGCGAATACAAAATTAAAGCAACATATGGTGATGGAGGAATCAACGATGTGGTTGTTGTAACCTTAGAAGGTGGATTAGTTAGAGGAACAAGTATTGCTCATGAAGAACATCATAGTGAAGCAGAAGACTTGAGCGACTCACTCAACTATAACATTAGTGGAGGAACAGTCGAAAGTATCACTGCAACAGGTGATGATTCTTTACTAGTAGCAATCCACATGGCTGAAGATGATGGTGCATTAACCATTAATCTTTCAGAAGATATCATTACACCATTTAACGATGGTCAATTCTTCGTTCTAGTTAACGGTGAAGAAAGTGATGATGCAGAACAAAATGGAACTGAAGTAACAATTCCATTTGATTCAACTACAACTACAATTGAAATCGTAGGCACACATGTTGTTCCAGAATTTGGTGCAATAGCAGCAGTTATTCTTGCAGTAGCAATTGTTTCAATAATTGCAGTATCTGCAAAGTCAAGACTTAGCTTTATGCCAAGAATCTAAATTCTCATCTTTTTTCCTTTTTTTATTTTTTAGTAAGAGAGATATACGTTATAACCAAATATCAGTAATGCAGAAAATTAGTTTATTCATTATTTTATTAATTGTAATTTCAGCACCCATAACATTTGCAGAAGAGCCACTAAGTTCACAAAAAATTAGTTTAACATCAGATCATTTATCATATCAAGAAGGAGATGTAATAACAATCACAGGTACAATTGAAAAAGTCATTCCAGAGATGCCTGTATCATTGCAATTATTTTTTGGAAAAAATTTAATTCAGGTATCTCAAGTTAATGTTTCACAAGATGGTCAATTCACAGATACATTTACTGCTGCAGGACCACAATGGCAAAATGAAGGAACCGTCACTATTAGAGCAAATTATGGTGGTGAGACATCAACAGAATTACAAATAGAGTTTTATAAAGATACATCTGGAGAGTATAAATCAAATTATGAAGTAAAAATTCCAAATGCAGGTACATTCGATGTTCAATATACGATGAAAGGTGGAATAATATCAAATATGAATTTAAATGAAAAAAATCTTTCACTAGAGATTATGATTTCAACTAATACAGATGGCGTTTTGAACATAAACTTACCAAGAGAAAATATTGATTCCAAAACAGATGATGGACGTGATATAGATTTTATAGTTTTAATACACGAAGGTGATTTGATAGACGTTTTACAAACAGACTATCAGGAAACTATGTCGGATGGTGATTTTCGCGCTTTAGATATACCAATTAAAAAGGGAGATGTAAAGATCGAGATCATAGGCACACATGTTGTTCCAGAATTTGGTGCAATAGCAGCAGTTATTCTTGCAGTAGCAATTGTTTCAATAATTGCAGTATCTGCAAAGTCAAGACTTAGCTTTATGCCAAGAATTTAGATCTCAAGAACAACATTCAGATTCCCTGAGACATATCCATTAGGATTAATTTCAATTTTAGAGAAACCGATCATTTTTAATTTTGAGAATATTTCATTCTTGATTACGTCATCATTCAGTAAATGAATTTTATCAGATTCAATTTCTATTCTAGCAATTCCATCAATATCCCTTACACGGACTTGTTGAATTCCAATTTTTTGTTTAATCATTTTTTCTCCCATTTCTATTCTAGCTAGTCTTTCTGCAGTAACTCTTTGTCCCCAAGGAATTCTTGAGGCAAGACAAGAGTTAGAGGGTTTATGATAAATTGAAAGGCCTACAGACTTTGCAGTTTGTCTTACAAGTTTTTTTGTAAATTTCATTTCCAATAAAGGACTACGGATTCCATTTCCATGTAGAGCATCAATTCCAGGTCTATAATCACCCATGTCATCATTTTGAGTTCCATCAACAATTGTTTTAATATCAAGAGAATTACCTAATTCAAGTAATTTGTGGGACAATTCATCACGACAATGAAAGCATCTTCTTTCATCATTCCTCACAAAATTTTCATTATCCAATTCATTATATTCAATAATTTTATGAGTAATTCCAATCTCTCGTGCTATTAATTTTGCAGAGTCTAATTCTTCAGAGGATAGTGTTTTGTAATCAGCGGTTACAGCGATGGCATTTTTACCCAATTTTTTATTTGCAGCGTATGCTACAAGTGCACTATCTACACCACCAGATAATGATACTAGTACCTTATCTTTATCATCAAACCATTTCAATAATTTATTTAAATCAGTCATTTTTTTTCTTAATCTGTTCTCTTAACAATTCTTCTGTTTTATTAAAAGATAGGCTCAATTGATTTGATATGGATTTTACATCATCATATTCCAATTTGAAGTGTTCAGAATCAGATATTTTATAATGTATAGTGAAATTTTGATTTTCAAGTGTAACTACAGATTCAAGAATTTTTCTTGGTACCACATATCTTTGTGAATTTCTAATTCGTACACCTAATGTTCTAGTTTCATTAATGAGTATTTTTAATAATGAATTTGTATTATTTGGATCACAAATTACAGATACTAATTGTGAGGGTCTACCTTTTTTTGTAATTGCGTGACTGACAGTTACATCTTTTGCACCATTTTCCATTAATTTTTCTATTGTATTTGCAATAACTTCACCAGAAATATCATCAAGATTTGTTTCTAAGATTTGTACAGTATCTTTTGTAAGTGTTTCATTAGATTTACCTTGAATTAATTTTAGAACATTTGCAAATGTATCAAAATCTTTTGTTCCAGAACCATAACCAACAGAGTTTATACTCATATCTACAAAAAATTCATTGCATGAAGAAACTAGATTAACCAAAATACTAGCCCCAGTTGGAGTTGTTAGTTCCTCATTCACAGGACCACCTTTAATAATTATTTTTGAATTTTTGAAAATTTCAGTTATCGCATATGCAGGATTTGATGTAGTTCCATGAGAAAATGATACAGTTCCACCACCTATTGCAACAGGTGAACAGGAAATTTCTTCATTAAATAAATTTAGATCATCTAGTGCAATAGCAGTTCCAATGATATCAACTATAGTATCAACACTTGAAGCTTCATGAAAATGAATTGAAGATTCAGGTTCTCCATGGACATTTGATTCTGCAGTTATCAATGTGTTAATTGACTTTACTGCAAATTCTTTTGAAGCATTTGATAATTCTAATTTCTCAGAAGCTGATTCAATACATTTTTTCATATCAATACCCTTTCTTTCATGTACATCTTCATCAATTTCTAAAATTAATTGTGTGGCAAATTTACCATTTTTTTGAACTTTAATAAAATCTAATTTTTTAATTGTTGTTCCATCTAAGAGATCTGCAGACTTTTTTATTCCCTCTATAATTTTTGATTTATTTGCACCAAGATCCACTAATGACGATAATATCATATCACCTGAAATCCCAGCAACTTGACAATCTATGAAAAGCACCATGTCGATAAAATGATAAAAATACATAAAAATCTGTTTGTAAATATGCATTCAACATAGATTTAATTATTCAATATTTTGAAATTCATTCATGATTACGATAATTGGAGCAGGCAAAGTAGGCGGGGATGCAGCATTATTTTCAGCATTAAGGAAACTAGACGATGAGATTTTACTCTTAGATATTGCAGAAGGATTACCACAGGGTGAAGCAATGGATCTAAACCACATGTTATCTGAACAAGGAATTGACGTTAACGTAAAAGGTTCAAATAATTATGAGGATATGAGAGGTTCAAAAATTGTTGTTGTAGTTGCAGGTGCTGGAAGAAAACCAGGTATGACAAGAATGGATTTATTAAAAATTAATGCAGGAGTTGTGAAAGATGTTGTTGGAAATATTAAGAAATTTGCAGATGACGCAATGATTATTCCAGTAACAAATCCATTAGACCCAATGGCACAAATTGCATACAAAACTTCAGGATTTGATAGAAGTAGAGTTTTCGGAATGGGCGGAATGTTAGATCTATCAAGATTTAAACAATTCATACATGAAGCAACAGGATATTCTCGTGAATCAACAAAAGCGTTGGTGATTGGAGAACATGGTGAAAACATGTTACCATTAACAAGATTCGCAACAGTTTCAGGAATTCCATTACCAACAATACTTGCAAAAGAAAAACTTGATGAAATTTTCACTGCGACAAAAAATGTTGCTGCAGAAGTAATCAAATTAAAGGGAGCAACAGTTCATGCACCTGGAAATGCAATATCAGCAATGATAGAATCAGTAGTACAAGATAAGAGACAAGTAATTCCAGTCTCAACTAATTTGGATGGAGAATATGGACAAAAAGATGTCTCAATAGGTGTTCCAGCAGTGATTGGAAAAAATGGTGTTGAAAAAATAGTTGAATTAGAATTAAATGATGAAGAAAAACAGTGGTTTAACAAAGGCATCGATAGTGTCAAAAATGCATTATCAGGTGTTGAATTTTAAATAATTTTTTAAACCAAGTTAATTTTAGAATATCATGAATGTTTCAGATATTTTA
>Ga0315316_10002614_pt1 | contig 12974 bp, 10 predicted proteins | sample M160m3416metaG_FD_203702 | JGI IMG/M metagenome (GOLD analysis project Ga0315316, IMG submission 203702) | Ammonia-oxidizing marine archaeal communities from Monterey Bay, California, United States - M1 60m 3416 | ecosystem: Environmental > Aquatic > Marine > Intertidal zone | place: USA...
CTATCCAAGTCAGAACAACTGACCCATTCATTACCAAGGCAACCAGGGAAATTTTCGGAAGTCTGGCTTTCGTTTTTCGAGATATGCATTCTTAGCTTCCTGGGCTTCCTCTGTCATGTAGAAAAGTAAGGTCGCATTGCCAGCTAGTTCCTGAAGACCAGCTTGGCCGTCAACATCCGCATTGAAAGCCGATTTAAGCAATCTTATCGCGAGAGGACTTTTTTCTAGAATCTCTTGAGCCCAAATCCATCCTTCGGATTCTAGATCTTCTAGAGGTACAACCTTATTTACCATCCCCATCTCCAAAGCTTCTTCAGCACTATAGAAACGACACAGATACCATATTTCTCGAGCTTTTTTCTGACCGACCATACGGGCAAGAAACGATGCTCCAAAGCCACCATCGAAACTACCTACCTTGGGACCTGTCTGGCCGAACTTTGCTCCTGAAGCAGCCAGGGTAAGGTCACAAACGATATGCAACACATGACCCCCACCTATGGCGAATCCCGGTACCAAGCAGATGATCGGTTTGGGCATACTGCGCATATAGCGCTGTAGCTCCAACACATTAAGCCGAGGCACCCCATCTCCACCGACATATCCCGCATCCCCTCTTACCTTTTGATCGCCCCCTGAACAAAATGCATGGACGCCATCCTCTGAAGGTCCTTCACCGGTAAATAGTACAACACCAATTTCAGTGTCCTCACCTGCATCCTTGAATGCTTCCTGCAACTCCAATAAAGTCTCTGGCCTGAAGGCATTTCGGACTTCAGGCCGATTGATCGCAATCCGTGCCACTCCGTCAGCTTTTTTATAGGTGATATCGACATACTCCTTTACCGCATTCCAATGTGGCTCACTCATTTTGCCTTCCTAGCAAGTGTTTAATCAGTTATTGGTTTCCTTTGGACAGCTTGTTCTCTGATCATCAAACCTTAGAGTAGCTCGTCTATACTTTTATTAACCTCTAGCAGTATTTCTCGATGGCAATGCCAGTTCTGATCGCGATCGACTTGAATCTCTATGATCTTAGGCCCCTTTTCCATGATAAGCCCAGAAAAAACTTCAGCGAGTTGGTGTAAATCTGCTGCCTTTCTGTAAGGAATCCCATAAAGTTCAGCCGCCGCCTCAAATTCTAGTCCATGCGGAGTTGTAAAATAAGAAGTAAATTCTGGCTCATACTCCCGAATAGGCAGCTTATGAAAAATGCCACCCCCATCATTGTTGATGACCACAAGAAGGACATCAAGCTTATATTTTGCCATCGCTAACAGGCCATTCATGTCATGACAAAATGCTATATCCCCCAAGATTGCTACTACTGTACTATCACATTCCTCTTCTGAGAAAGTCTGATCCCTAACTCTGCTCATACCAGCCCCAGCTATCCCTGCAACGGTAGAAACAATCCCATCAATACCACTCGCCCCTCTATTACCATAAACAGTCAAGTTATCTTGCCTGTCTGGCCCAAAAACGTCCAAATCTCTGATCGGCATGGAATTGGACACGAACAAAGGGGCCTTGGGTGGGACCATCTCTCCAATTAGCCTAATAATATTGCCTTCGAAAAATCGCTCTGAGTTAGCCTCTAAAACACCTTCTATCAACTCGTCAAATTTTTGCCATTCTTCTTTCCAATCTGAGAAAACCCTTTCTTCTTTAAGCAAATCATTCAACGCTCTGACGAGAGATTCCTCTTCGGCAGCAACATAGTGCGAAGAAACTGCCAGATGATCATCCCAATTACTCCCTCCCGAAATAACCAATTGAGAAACATCCCTACACTCTTGAAGAAATCCACAAACGGCTTCCGATACCGGGGCACTCCCTATTCTCACGATCAAGTCAGGCCTTAACAATTGTCTTAATCCAGAATGACCGCAGATTAGATGAGACCTTTTGATTTTTAGACCTTCTCCATTCGGATTAAATCTTACTCCAGAAAGAGGATCGGCGATGATGGGGAAACCCGTTTTGCTTGAAAAATCATTGAGTTGTTTGGCTAGACCCCCATTTTTCAAGCCACCCCCAGCAATAATAAGACCTCTTTCAGATCCTTCGACCACTTCTTTTATCTTTACTGTCTCAGTGTGAGAGATCGAGACTTCGGTTGGTGAAATATTGACCAAAGGCCTCCCCTCAGAACGACCGCACTGACCCAACAATCCCAGAGGTTTCTGGACTTTAGAAGATTCGACTTCTGGCTCTTGAGGTTCCAAAGGCTTTTCAAAAGCTAGATTAACGTGGACTGGACCAGAATAGGGATTCTGGGTCCCCCAAAAAGCTCTGCAGGCAATATTTCGGATTCTCTCTAGATCACGCCATACAGGCTCCCCTATTTCAAAACATTGTTTCACATATGACCCATAGAGATTTACCTGATCGATTGTTTGATTGGAATCAGTACCTCTCAGCAAAGCCGGTCGATCCGCAGTCAGCAATAAAAGAGGTATTCCACCTTGATGTGCCTCGATTACCGCAGGAAGCAGGTTTGCTGCAGCTGTACCTGACGTAGTAATCACAGCACATGGAAGTCTGGAATACTTGGCAACCCCTAATGCAAAAAAGCCAGCAGAACGCTCGTCTAGGTGAGTCCACATTTTAAACCTATCGTCCCTAGCACAGGCCATTACCAGCGGAGTAGACCTTGAGCCCGGAGCTAAGGCTATGTTACTGACACCTAGTCTAGCTAATTCATCAACAAAAGCTCTAGACCAAACTGTGGTAAGACTTGAATTATCCATGACTTAAAAAAAGACTCCGGTGTTGTTTTCTGAAAGTGCTGTAGTTACTGGAGTGAACTTTACTCCAGTCTCTTCCCATTCTGAGGTAGCATCAGAACCAGCTACAATTCCTGCTCCAGCAAACAATCTCCATTCCTTTCCAGCAACTACAGCACAACGAAGAGCAGGAACAAACATTGCATCTCCATCGGTATCAAACCAACCCACTGGACCGGCATACCAGCCTCTTTCAAAGGGCTCCTCTTTTTCAATGAAATCGAGTGCTTTCTGCCTGGGGAGCCCACAAACAGCGGGAGTGGGATGTAACGTTTGCAATACCTCTATGGCATCTATCCCTTCGCGAAGCTTCGCTTTGATTTCTGTTTCCAAATGTTGCATCTCACCTAGAGTCAGTACGTGGGGTGACACCTGAGCATCAACATCATCGACTAACGTGCCTAGGCGGGTCAATATGTCATCCCGAGTTATACAGTGCTCTATCCCATCCTTAGTGCTTCCCAACAAACTCTCCGCAAGGGTCTGTTGTTCCTTTTTATCGTGACCTCGACCTGCAGTTCCTGCCACAGCAGTGGCTTGAAATTGTCCCTTTGAAACATCGGTAACTATCTCAGGAGCAGCTCCTAAAAAACAAGAATCTCTAGAAGTTCTAATCAAAAAGACATGGCTACCTGGATTAGCTTTCCAGAGTTTGTTAACTATATCCACAGGATCTACAAATTCATTGAACCTTAGGTCCTGGGTGCGAGCCAGCACAACCTTGGAAAGAAGTCCTCCATCTATATTCTCCAATGCATTTTCAATCATAGATTCCCAAATTGTTCTGTCAAAATCCTCCTTGTTGTGAAGATAACCCCCATTCTTCATGACTTCGTTTTGCTTGCATTTTTTTCTCAATAATCCACAGACCCTCTCCGTCTTCTGAAAGAGTTCCTCACGTACCTGTTCTAGATCTATAGAATCACGCCTTAGGATGGCGTGACCTTTCAAGCGTGCGGACTGCCTGCTGCCACCTTCGAGTTCAAATTCTGGTAAATGAAACAGTCCTGCTGGGAAACCTTTCCAAACTCCTTCAGGCGCATGATCAGGTCCAAAAGAAAAGCCTCCATAAAACCTCATCGGACGAGAGCTGCTATCGGTCGAGTCCAATAGATTTTCTGCCTGACTGCGAATTCCACTGAATCTATCCCCACTGGAATCAGAGCTTTCATAGGACAATGTCTGTAAACATCCCGAGTGTGCAATCCAGCCATCACCTTTTGTCCAGAGTCCAGATTTTTCTGACTGGGTATGCTTAAGAAACCCTATAGGGTCAACGCCTATAGCATTGACTGTAACCGAAACAATGACAGTACTTTTTGTTTGGGTAGTTTTTAAGTTTGGCATGAATCCCTAACTTGCAATCAGATTAGAGTTTTAGTTTTAATGATTCATTCAGATTACAATAACAGACGCCAATATATGAGAAACCTGGCTATAACCAAGAGAAGGGTCGATCATGTGTCAAGAAACCTTCCTCTTAAACACATCAACGTAGCACTGATTTAAATCATGACTCCACCTAAGCCTAACATCGATATACCTCACCCAAAAGTGGGACTTTTCGTTTCTTGTATTGTGGACGTGCTTTATCCAAAAATCGGCCTGGCCACCGAAAAATTATTGGTCAGCCAAGGTGTTGAAGTTGTGTTTCCACAAGAGCAAACCTGTTGTGGTCAACCAGCCTTTAATGCAGGACAACAAAAGGATTCTCTCGCGCTGGCCAAAAACTTCTTAAATACCTTTGCGCCTATGATTGAAGAGGGAGAAATATCATCTATCGTGGTCCCTTCGGGAAGCTGCGCAGCAATGATCAAGCATTCCTATGCCGTCATAATCGAGAAGTACCCCTCAGAAGAATTGATTCGCCAGCATCAGGTTATAGAACACAACACCTATGAACTTAGCGAGTATTTAGTAGAAGTACTGGGAGTCGGAATAACTCCCTCCCATAGACCTCTTGAAAATGTAGCTTACCATCCTTGTTGCCATCTTCTCAGAGATCTAAAGATAGATCAACAACCTCGCCACCTCTTGGAAAAATTGACCGACAATAAGCTGCTCAGCCTTCCTGAAGCTGAAACATGTTGTGGCTTTGGAGGTTTATTCTCTCTGTGGAATGAAGAAATAAGCGTAGAAATGGGGCTTAGAAAAGTGAGGAACCTCAAAGCCTGTGGCGCCGAAATAGTGGCGGTAAGCGATGCTGGGTGTATGGCCCACCTTAATGGAATCTTAATCAAGGAAGGTCATCCTTGCCGGGCCATCCACATTGCTGAACTCATAGCCGACAACGGGTTAGACTAAATGCCTATAGATATTGACGCTCCATATAAATCAAGGATTCGAGAAGCTCTCTCCGACTCGAATGTCCGCGGGGCAGTCAATCGTGCCATGAGTCAACTTGCTGATCGAAGAGAAAAAGCTGTTGCTGCTATTGATAACGACACTATGCGGGATGAAGCACGTGAAATCCGTGAACACTCAATCCGCAATCTTCCCAAACTGTTGAGAGAATTAGAGGTAAATCTGACTCGTAACGGTTGCAAAGTTCACTGGGCTAATACGGACATTGAAGCCAATCACATCGTAAAGACTATTGCCCAAACTTGTGGCACCAAAACTGCCATCAAGTCAAAATCTATGGTTACTGAAGAAATCCATCTTAACAACTCACTCCAGGAAATAGGAGTTGAAGTCGTAGAGACAGATCTAGGCGAGTATATCATACAACTTGCTAACGAACCGCCTAGCCATATCGTGGCCCCAGTAATCCACAAACGTGCAGAAGACATCTCCAAGCTGTTTCAAAAGGAGTTAGGCATGGAGCCTACCTTGGATCCTGCAATCATGTGCGAAGCGGCCAGAGAAGAGCTTCGCAAATATTTCCTTAAGGCTGACATGGGTATTAGCGGATGCAACTTTGCCATAGCAGAAACAGGTACTCTCTGTATCATTACTAATGAAGGAAATGGACGGATGGTAAGTTCCCTGCCTCCTGTTCATGTTATTATCGCAGGAATAGAGAAAGTTGTTTCTAGAGTGGAGGATGCAGTCCTCCTTTGGCAGGCTGCTACTAGAAATGCTACGGGCCAGGATGCTTCAGTTTATTTCTCCATGACAAGCGGCCCCAAGAAAGAAGATCACGCCGATGGTCCGAAAGAGGTTCACGTCATATTAGTCGATAATGCACGAACAAACGTCATGGAGAAAGGGTACGCAGACGCATTGATGTGTATCCGATGCGGAGCCTGTATGGATGTCTGTCCAGTGTATCGTGAAATAGGAGGGCACGCTTATGGAAGAACTGCTTACCCTGGACCTATTGGATCGATTTTAACACCATTAATGAATGAGAACCTAAACGTGGGTAAGGATCTCCCTTTTGCGAGTTCCCTTTGCGGAGCCTGTAGAGATGCCTGTCCTGTAAAAATTGACTTGCCACGTTTGCTCCTGGAACTTCGTAACGATTTATCGAAACAAAAAATTACCAATCCTTTTCAAACATTCTTGGTTAAAAGCTTCACTTCCCTCTTGAAACGTCCCAAGCGGTATCTGACTATGACCAAAATTGCAACGCTAATAAGTAAGCTTTCTGGAACCAAAACAAATACATTTGCCAGTCTGCCTAGTCCATTCAATCGATGGACGAGGTCAAGGGTGTTACAAAAGCCTTCAGCCAAAACTTTTAGAGAGATCCGGGAAGAATCTCACAAGCAACTAAAGCACAAAGATCAGGAGATGGGTTGATGACGCTTGAAACTACTGATATGCAATCCTTATCTCGAATAGCTCGAAAGAGCATACTGGATAAGTTAGAAAAAACTTTGAATAGACCTCAGGACCCCTTTAAAGTTAGTGAAACTATGGGTGTAAGGAGGCCTCATCTGACTCCTGTTACCCAAGTCGAAGAAAATTCCCCAGAACAGCTAGCCATACTTTTTGGCGAGCAACTTAAAGCTGTATCTGGAAGCTATCATATAGTCAGAGAGGGAGAAGGAGTCGCTGACGCTGTCTTGAGACACATAAGTCAGATCCACAAGTATGAAAACAACCCAGAATGCAAGAACAAAATTCTTTCTTGGAATCCGGACGTACTCAATGTCAGTGATCTCTCAGAAACCCTAGAGAGAAACAACGTCGAACTGGTGGTTCCTAACGATCTACATGAAGAAACATGTCGAACAGAAGCTTCCAGCATTAGAGTAGGAATAACGGGTGTAGAGGCAGCCATGGCAACTACTGGAACTGTATCTTTAGGCAACGGCCCTGGTATGAATCGAGCAGCTAGCCTTCTGCCTTTGCACCACATTCTTTTAGTTCCACAGGAACGATTATACCAAAATGTGGAGTCTTGGTTCGAAGAATTGAGAAAACAGAAAATAATTCGAGAAGTTCTATGCGACAGATCTCAATTGTCTTTAGTTACTGGACCCAGCAAATCTGCCGACATAGAACTTACGCTTACCCTTGGAGTCCACGGACCTAGGACAGTGCATGCAATCATCTACCGAGCGCCTTATTGAGGTTAATTTCAATGACACCCAAACATTTCATTAGATTGAGCCCGCTTCTCAGTTTTTTTCTGACAGCAACCTTGTATTCCCAGTCCTTGCCACCTGCTTCAGACATCTATGTGGGAAATCTTTCTGTATTTGATGGACTATACTATCTGGATGAGTTGGAAAATATTACAAACAGAAGAAACGTGTACGATAACCAGCCTTCATTTACACCTGATAGTCGCTCCATCCTCTATACAGCTTCTTACGGTAATCAAACCGAAATACACAGGTATTACTTAGCCTCCGGAAGGACAACCAGAATTACTCGAACTGCCGAGAGTGAATACTCCCCTAGTTCTATTCCAGGCGACAGGGCTCTATCAGTTGTTAGGGTCGAACAAGGTGCCAATCAACGACTTTGGCGTTTCACGATGGAAGGAATGGATCAAGACCTGCTACTACCAAACATTGCACCAGTCGGATATCACGAATGGGCGAATCCTGAGACAGTTCTATTGTTTGTTCTGGGAAGTCCCCCAACACTACAAACGGCTAACGTTCTTACTGAACATTCAGAAGTGTTAGCGGAAAACATTGGTCGCATTCTGAAAAAAATACCAAATCGTGATGCATGGAGTTTTGTCCAAAAAACCGACCAAAATGAAGGTTGGATCTCTTCTGTTACGACAGAATCTGGCCAGATAGAACCTCTTGTTAGAACATTGAATGAAGACGGTTTCCATGCCTGGACTTCTGAGGGTGTTTTATTGGGAAGCCAAGGAAAAGAGCTCTATCAATGGAATCCATCTCTAGAAGACAATTGGAGGAGAATAGCCGACCTAAGTTATTTGAGCGGTCCAATAAGTCGAATAGCAATTAGCCCAAATAGCAGCACTATAGCTGTCGTTGTAGACGCAGCACCTTAGCCACAAAACTGTCCGCTCTCACAACTACTAAATCGTTTAGCCAATATTTCGGAGAGATCTTCTCACTAGATTTTGCATAAGTGGAATCTTAAAATGGTTCTTGTTCAACGCCTGTGCTCCCGAAGTAGAAATTTCTGCCGCCAGGTCTCGAGATTGCTCACCGTTGGGCTTGCCCCTCATGGCATCTTCGACAGTCCTAAGTCGACGAGGTACACATTGAACACCTCCACAAGCCATTCGTAAATCTTTGATGATCCCTTCTTCTGCATCAAAAACTCCCGCAATATTTACAAGCGCAAAATCCCAACTATTTCGATCTGTCACCTTTTCAAAATAGAAGGATTTCTCTGCCCAATCATTAGGGATACGAATAGTCGTTAACAAATCTCCTGGTTCCATCACCGTCATTCGTGTCAAGTCCACACCGGGGTCCATAAAAAAATCTTCAGCTGCTATAATACGTTCCCCTTCCGTATTCATCACAACCATTTCAGCGTCAAGCACCACCAGCGCGGGTGCCGTATCGGAAGGAGTAACCGCCATACATCGGTTGGCACCGAACAGTGCGTGTTCTCGATTTAATGCATCGGGACCACTTGCATAACAAGTGTTGCCTTCTGCTCTATAGCAATTCAGTCCGTATCGATAATACCAACATCTTGTATCCTGACACAGGTTGCCACCCAAGGTTGCAGCATTGCGAATCTGTGGACTGGCCACTTTGCTGGCCGCCTCGGCCAACACACCAAATTTCTTTTTGATCAAAGGATTTCGCTCTATTTCAGTTAGCGTATTCATAGCCCCAATTTCCAAAACACCGTCGCTTTCGCGAACTCCCGTAAGCTCTCTCACACCAGCTATGTCAATGATCACTTCTGGGCTTTTACCTCTATTCTTAAACCAGTCCAGGCTATCATATCCTCCTGCTAAAATCCAACTTTTTCCACCGAAGCGATCTAGCAATGCTACCACGTTGTCTAGATCGGAAGGCTGATAAAGTTCAAACCCTGAAATGGTGTCTTTCAGCATGGCAGTTCCCTCACTGAGTGTTGACTTGTAACGGACGATGGGACTGCTCCTGTCCAACTGCAGCATTTACAATCATATCAGCAACCACTGGAGTCCTATTGAAGTAATATCCACCTAATGCGTCAGAGATCGCGCACAAAAGAGCAGCAGTTGCACATCCCATCAATGGTTCTCCGATTCCTTTAGCTCCTACCGGGTTCTGAGGGTCCGAAATGTTGACTGCATCCCATCCTATTTCCGATGGGACATCCAAATAAGACGGTGGTTTTGCTTGATAGAAACCGACACTTCCAGGTATGCCCCAATGACTGTCATAGAAATGGCGCTCTGTGCAGGCCATTCCAAAGCCCATGACAGCACCACTCTTGACTTGAGCCGCTAAACCCTGCGGATGAAGAACCGTCCCACAATCCGCAACTCCCAAATAATCAATTATCTTGATTGCCCCCGTTTCAATGTCCAATTCAATTTTGATGAAACCAGCTGCTAAAGCTGGAACTGTTCCAGTTCGCTCCAAGTTGTCGCGAGCCACGCCTATCAAACCAGTCCCTGCCAAGCCCTTTACAGCTCTCACAGTCATCTCGTTCAAATCATCTTCAGCCACTTCCTCACCGCTATACCTCCCTCCAACCTCAATTGCTCTGGTAGCTAACTCTCCATAACTCATGCGAAGGTTAGAATCTCTCTTGTTCACTACTGTTTCATCCTCGATGTCATAGTCTGTTGATAAACCACCCAGACTCATAGCCGCCAACTCTTTCAATTTCTGTAACGCATCCATTGCTGCGACATAATTAGTCCGAGTCATGGTGAAAGAGGTATTGCTTCCGAATTGACCGTTGTTCCATGGCAGATGCTTGGAAGAATCTCCCCTGACCACCTCACAATTCTCCCACTGATAACCCAAAACGTCCGCTGCAACTCGAGAAGTTGAGGCGTACGAATAGGTACCTAGATTCCCTACCCCAGTGTGTATACAGAGCTTTCCATCTGGCAAAATTCTCACTAAACCGTCAAAGCCACTCGAGCCAGCGGAATGGTAAGCTTGACCAACTCCTATTCCAATGATTTTAGAACCATTCCGCATACCACTTTCTAGTTTTTTTTCATCCCATCCAAATTTTGCAGCGCCTTTATCCAAAGCTTCTCTCAAGTGTGCACTGGTAACTGGACTCTGGCTCTCTCCATACACAGAATTACTATCTGGTGCATTCAGCCGCCTGATTTGAACCACGTCGAGCCCCAATTGTTTAGCCGCTTTGTCAATCAACGGTTCTATCGCTGCCGCAATTTGGTTCTGTCCTGGACCTCTCTGGGCACTTCGCGGGGGTGTGTTCGTTAAAATCGAAATACCCCGATATCTCATGGCTAAGGGTGTGTATACTAAGGACACAGCATCCGCCGCACTTCCCATATCTCCAAAACCTGTATTGGGTCCATTTTCTTGAACGATATAAAGATCAATGGCAACAATTCTTCCATCGTCACGAAACGCCATTTTCACCCTTCCCTGAAAGCCAGTTCGAGCAGCTCCTAAGAAATATTCTTCAGCTCTACTGACTCTCATCAAAACTGGCCTGTTAGTTTTTTTGGATAAATGTGCGGGAATAGCCATTAGTGGATAGGCAGTCCCTTTAGATCCAAATCCCCCGCCACAGTAATGACCGACGAAAACTAAATCCTCTGGTTCAACACCTATATATCTGGCTAATCCTGGTACCACTATAGCCTGACTTTGACTTGAGCCATAAACATGGCATTTACCATTTTGCCAGAATGCCATGGCTGACCGAGGTTCCATAGAATGATGCGCATTGCTGGCCGTGACAAAACTCTCGTCCAGAATCAGGGAAGCATTTTCAGACTCTTTCCCTAGATCACCGTATGACCATTCAACCCCTGGACGACCAATAGGTAGTTCTCCTTCTTTCACCCGCAAAAAATCTTCTTCTTCCCATTTAATCTCTTGGACCCCTGCACCTCTGACTATGGTATTGCCCTCTAATCTGGCATTAGGTCCTTCAGGCTTAAGACTTTCCAGCGGATCTAAACAAAAAGGCAGGGGCTCTAGGTCGACCTCAATACGGTCGATTGCATTTTGTGCAATCTCTTCACTAACAGCAGCTACAGCTAATATCGGTTCTCCAACAAAGTGTGGCTCGTTAGTCAATATATTGTTAGCAGGTCCAGGAGTTTCAGGAACCTCGTCAGCTGTCAGGATAGCCACAACCCCTTCCATTCGGAGGGCCTCAGAAGCGTCGATACTCCTGACCCTGGCGTGAGGCATGGGACTTTTCAAGAGCCCGCAAAAAAGCATGCCATCCATTCTGAAATCTTCCGCATATTTAGCTCTTCCTGTTACCTTGCTATAGATATCGCTCGGTATGAAATCACTACCAATCGCCTTAGCCACGGTTCATCTCCTTAGCTGCAGACATGACACCGTTGAGGTAGTGGTCGTAGGCTCCACAGCGGCAGAGATTCCCTGCTAAAGCTTCCCGTGCCTCTTCTCTTGTGGGATTCGGATTCTCATTAAGCAAAGCGACGGCCGACATGATTTGTCCAGGAGTGCAAAAACCGCACTGTGGAGCTAATTCTCTAACAAAAGCAGTCTGTACTGGATGCAACTCACCACTTGAATCCTCTAAACCTTCGACGGTGGTTACCGATCGATTCCTAACCCTATGTGTCAAAGTCGAACACGCATAGTGATTAACGTCATCAATTAACACTGTACATGCACCGCACTCACCACGATCACAACCAAGCTTAGTGCCGGTCAGGCCCAATTTATATCGAAGTGTCATTACCAATGTTTCATTGGGAAGAACATCTACCCTGCGAACTTGGCCATTCACGTTAAGTGAGATCAATCTCTCAACTGATCCTGGAGATCCTAGAGCCCTAATCTGGCCATTCACCATATAGGGAATGCCGGAAATAGCCACCCCAGATGCAATTATTCCTTTTATGAAATCTCTGCGAGAATATTTTCCGATTAAGGAAATTCCTTCTAGGGTATCATTGAGATCCACACCCTGGATCGAATCAACCATCCGTGACCCATCGGACTCGCATATATCGGTACTTTTTGCCATGATCGCCTCAAGTTATTACTCAAGCAGAACGATGTTCATTCTCTAAAAAGGCCTATCACCCTTTACTGTTACCCTATAGCCTGAACGAACTTCGGGCCAGTAGTCCCACATAGCCAAGTGCTGTGTGCATCGATTATCCCAGAAAGCAATAGAATTCTCTTCCCAATGGAATCGACACTGAAATTCAGGCTTCTTGACATGATCAAACAAGAACCTCAAAAGCAAATCGCTTTCGGTTTCTTCTAATCCTATAATATGACTGGTAAAGATCTCATTTACAAAAAGCCCCTTTCTTCCAGTCTCAGGATGGGTACGAATCACAGGGTGTTCTGATTTTGGATACTCTTTCCCACCATCATCTCGACCAATTTTACGATTGACACTTGTGTAGTAGGGAGCACCATCATGGCTCGCGGTAAGGGTACTCAAAAAATCTCTCATCGGTTCAGACAAGGCTTCATACGCAGCGTACATGCTGGCAAACAAAGTGTCTCCACCGCGCTTGGGAACTTCAAAAATTCTAAGGATTGAACCCATCGGTGGTTCATCACTGCAAGAAACGTCGGAGTGCCAACGCTCACCGGCTATTCGTTTAGATGACTCATCAGCGTGAATAATCATCACTTCTGG
>Ga0315316_10002616_pt1 | contig 12971 bp, 16 predicted proteins | sample M160m3416metaG_FD_203702 | JGI IMG/M metagenome (GOLD analysis project Ga0315316, IMG submission 203702) | Ammonia-oxidizing marine archaeal communities from Monterey Bay, California, United States - M1 60m 3416 | ecosystem: Environmental > Aquatic > Marine > Intertidal zone | place: USA...
TAGATGAAATTATTTCTTTTATAAAAACAACACTTGGAGAGAAAAATATTGATATTGCTGAAGGTTTTACTGGTTCTGGAATTGTAAGTAGATTATTTAAAAATAGAATAATGAGTGATGAATCCCAAGAATACAAGACATTATATGTAAATGATATGTCCAGGTATTCAGAAACCTTGAGTAAATGTTATCTAACTTCTACAAAAGATTTGTGTGTGGCAGATATTGAAACATTAAATTTACATTTGAAGAAATTAAGATTATTTCTCTCCAAAAAAAATAATCCAATCCCATTTATATCAAAATATTGGGCACCACAAAACGATTCTGATATAAAACCTGAAGAGAGAGCATATTTCACTCAAAAAAATGCTAGTAATATTGATAAGATAATGTATTATATAAAAAATTATGTAGAAGAAAAATACCAAGCTTTATTATTAGGTCCATTATTGGTTCAATGTTCTATTCATAATAATACCAACGGTCAATTCTCAGCGTACTATAAGAATGAAGAAAAAACGAAAGGAATGTATGGAGGTAAGAATTTGTGTGATTTAAAACGAATAACTGGAGAGATTTTACCAATGACACCTGTCTTGACAGAACATAAAGCAAAAATTCATATAAGTAAAATGGATGCGAATAAATGGATAAAAACAATACCCAAGGTAGATTTAGTTTATTATGACCCACCTTATAACAAACATCCATATAACATCTATTATTTTTTACTTGATATAATTAATGATTGGAATACTGACATGGAAGTTCCGGATACATATAGAGGTCAACCGAAAGACTGGGAAAGAAGTGCTTATTGTAGTTTAAAAAATGCCAAGAAATCATTTGAAGATTTGATTAAAAATACAAAGTCAAATTTTATACTTGTTTCTTATAATAATAAGGGTATCATACCATTAGATGAGCTTGATAAAATACTTGAGAAATATGGAAAATTAACAAAAATACCAATAGAACATAAGGTGTACAATAAATTTATTGGCATCGCAGCAAAGAAACGTAAGAAACAAAATAAGAAAATTGAAGAGTTTTTATGGCTACTAGATTGTAGAAAAACTAGTTAAAAATTAATATATTAAGCAAGAATATATGCCAAAATCAAAAGCAGAAAAAGACGCGGAATGGGCAGAATTATACCAAGAATATAAAGATAACAAAGCGGATGCCTTAGTGCTGTCTGTAAAAAAAATAAATAAAGAAGCGGACGAATTTGAAAAAATGTGGATACAAGCAGGGCAAGCCGTATATGATAAAAGTGGAAATCTTTTACCAGATTGTAAGTGTAAAAAAAGGAACTAAAAAAAAGTAACTATTTTATAGTAAATTAATTATATACTATTGAGCATTTCCAAAACCATGGATGTACATATATAATTTTAAAATCTTTATTAGTAAGTAACAAATTTTTTACTTTTAAGCTTTTCTCATTATTATACCAATAATGAAAATGAATGAATGCTCTTTGGAATTTACCTATAGGGACCAAATTTATTAATCTTATATTTCCTAATTGATGTTTATTTAAAACATTAAATATAAATTGTTTTGTGATATTTTTATCTACTTTTGCGATACATATTGATGGATTCGTATTCATTTGATAATAATACAATATGATTATCAAATAATGATATCAATTTTAGAAATTATTGATACTGTCTCTTGTAAAGTAATATTCATGAACGAAATTTTTTAAATAGTGTGAGAGAAAAAAATGTTTGCTGATAAGAGACAAGTAAATGTATGATTAATTCTTTAAGTAAATTACAAAATTGAAATAAATATATAATTTGTTATTATAGTATAACAAACAAAATGGCTAATAGATTTAAGTGTTTAAAACCAAATAATGATGATGATAGTGATAATCGTAATGATAATAAATATAGAGTTAACAGATTTAATAAACCCAAAGAAGTAAATAGTAGATGGCAAAGAAGTAAAAGCCCTGAAAAAAGAAATGCTTTTACAAAACCACCTACCAGAACTGATAGAGGATTTAGTAAAGATAATCGTGGTGATAATCGTGGTGGTAATAAAAGATTTGATAAGGGCGGATTTGGCAAATATAGATATAATCGTGGTAGAAGGGGTCCAAGTGTATTTGATAATGTAAAAAAAGATAATTTGGGGCGACCCATGTTAGCAAATGCTACAACATCAGGGTTTGATATAGGTTTAGCATTACAAAAAAAACAATCTAAACAAGAAAAAAAATCTAAAAAAGATAAAAAAAAACAGGTAAAAGAAAATAATTTGATTTCATTTAAAAAAGAAGAAAAGAAAACAGAAGAAGAATTAAAAGCAGAAGCCGAATGGAATAAACAAATGATTTTAAATATGCAATATGAATGGGAAACTGAAAGCGAAGAAGAGGCAGGGGAAGATTTTGACGAAGAAGCATAAATATACTATTAAATTAGTTTAATTTAATTAACTTTTTTATTATTTCATATTAATGAGCGAATATGAAATAGAATCTTCTGGTGATGAACTTATTGATGAAGAATGGATTACTCAAATAGAACAAGAAGAAAAAGAATATAATAGTTTTTATAAAGAAGAAAATGAAACTATTGAATTAGTGTATATTTATATTAATAAGGAAAATAAAATCTATTATGTAAAAAAAGATATGGTAGTGTTAGAAAATAAAATTTTAGATAAAACAAAACTATTATTTTTATTGAAAAATAACAAAAAATATAATAATAAACAACATAAATTAATAAGTATCTTACAATATAATATTGATTTATCACCCCAAGAATTAAGTTTATATTTGAAAAATGAAGAGAATTTTAATTTTTTATCTATAAAATCAAATTTAACAGACCTAAAATGGGATGATACTATAAATCTTTTTAAAGATATGAATAGTTTGCATATAATATATTATGAAGAATCCAAGTCAAAGAAAGGTAATACCAAGAAGATATATATACGTAATAATGCAAAATTGAAGAGACGTAAGTCTAGAAAGAAATTAACTTAAAGAAATTCTCGTATTATATACACATCATGAGTAGTATCGTATCAGCATTTGACAAGCATTTACAGCCTAAGCAACTTGGTGAGAAGGGGCATGTTGAGTTTACCTGGTCAGTAGAACCTGATCAGTTGATTACTCAATTCTTCTTTCAACTAGTTCGTAGTAAAGATACTAGTGATTTACAAAATCAGCTGAATTATCTATTGTCCCATCTTAGATGGAGTAACGATGAAAGCCAGCTATTAATTTTATATAAGTTGATTGGACAAACGCGCGACATTGTAAGTGGTAAAGGTGAATGTGACCTAACTTGGATGCAGTTAGAAGTATGGTCAAGATTTTATCCTGAACTAGCTTATCAAGCATTTGTTCATTGTGTTGATAGCCGCCACGAATCTCTTAGCGGACACCAATACGGTTCTTGGAAGGATATTAAATATTTCCTAGCTTATTTAAAAAATAATACTCAGCAAGGAGAAGCTCATCCTCTAATTGAAAGAATTTTAAAAGAGTTGGTTGTTCCAGCATTACAAGTAGATGCACAGTTGTTTTCTGAAAAGAAAGCTGTAAGTCTTCTTGGTCGTTGGATTCCACGAGAAAAGTCCTCTAAAAAATTTAATTGGATTTTCAAGAGATTGGCACCTCTAATGTATCCAGAATTTGGTCAGGTTCCTGAAGGCGGTTGGAAGGATAGACAACAAATTTTGAAAAGTGTGTTGAAACAAAAGATTCATCTTAAAAAATTATTAGTCAAACTTTCTGGATGCGAGGGCGGTAGTGATACACCTCAAGTTAAAATGGCTGGAAAAGAATGGAGCAAGATTGATTTTAACAAGGTAACATCCGTTACTCTTAAAAAACAAAAAGTTGCTATTTTGAATAAAAATAAGAAGGGTGAACAGCGCTCTACTGAGGATGATAGAGTTGACTGTGCTCTTAATTATAAAAAACATGTTGAGAAAGCACTATCAGGAGATACTAGTGCGAAGGTCCATGGTAAACGTCTAGATGTGGGACAATTAGCCAAAGATGCGTTTACTTACAATGTATATGGTGATGAAGACGAAACACTTAGAAATACTATTAATCTTCAATGGGCGAGTCAAGCTGAGAATAATAAAGGTTTAGAAAATGTTCCTATTGTTGCTATGGCAGATACATCAGGGTCTATGGAATGTGATGATGGACTTCCTATTAATAATTCTATTGGATTGAGTATTCGTATTAGTGAAATTTGTCATCCTGCTTTTAGAAATAGGGTATTGACATTTGATGCTGTTCCAAAGTGGATAAAATTTGAAGAAGGAGAAGATTTTGTAGCAAAAGCTATAAAGATGAGGCACGCGGCTTGGGGGATGAATACTGATTTCCATCTAGCTATTGATAAAATGATAGATGTTCTTGTAGAACAAAATATTGAACCATCTGCTGTAAGAAAACTTGTTTTGGCAGTATTTAGTGATATGCAATTTGATTGTAGTTATCACAATGGAAATATTTTCGATAGTGCGCACGAGCAGATTAAACAGAAGTTTCATGATGCAGGTATGAAAACAACCTGGCAAAGACCATATGAAGCTCCTCATATTCTATTTTGGAATCTTAGAAAAACTACAGGATTTCCTGCTACTACATTTACAAAAAATATTACATTCCTAAGTGGATATAGTTCTACACTATTAAATATATTTGCTACTAAGGGCATTGATGCTCTTAGGGAAGTAACTCCTATGACTATGTTAGAAGAGTTATTAAATAATCCACGTTATAATGCTATGACTGAAAATGTTAATGATTGGGTTGCTATGGTTTAATTTGTATAAAAATATAAAATTTTTTACTTATAATAAAAGTTATAAGTAAAAAATATAAATATAAAATATGATTTTTTATTAATATGTCTCAACAAGATAATTCAAATAATTATATACATACGGTATTAAACAATAGAATTCACGATTTATCTAATAATCCGAGAAGTCAATTTCTAAGCATGTTAGTTAATTTGATGAATTCATCTAATTTAAACGAAAATTTAACTATGTTACCAATAGCAAATAATTTTGTTAATCCACAAAGAAGTCAAATATCTAGAATAAATGAAATTTTAAGTCGTACATTAATGGAAAAAACACCATATAAAAAAGTTTTATCTGAAAAAGGGGATGAACAATTAAAAACTGTAAAATATAGTAAAGAAAAATTTGAACAAGATTCGTGTTGTATTATGTTTATTGATTTTGAAGAAGGACAAGATGTTATACAATTGCCGTGTGGGCATATTTTTGACCCAGATGGTATAAAGACTTGGGTAAAAGAAGAACAAGCAAAATGTCCTATTTGTAGATTTGAATTGGATTTTAAAGAAGTAAAAGAAGATGATTTAGAATTAGAAGATATAGATAGTGATGATGAATCTGATAGTGATGAAATAACTCCATTATTAGATAATTCACAAAATAGATATAATCAAATGTTTAATAATATGGGATTTCTTTATAATCCATTAGAAAATATAAATAGACCTATACGAAGAAATTTAATAAATCAACGAACCTTTGTAAATGAATTTATAAATATTGAAAATGAATATATTGAAAATAGACATTTACAAAATGCTATTATGGCTAGCATTTATGAACAACAAGGTGTAAATAATGAAAGTACAGATGACGAACTATATCTAGAAGCATTTGATTCGGATGATGACCTTCTTTAAATATCATCAAAACTGATTTCAGTATCACCATCTGTAAATAAATTTTTCTTAGGCGTAGGGTTGGATAATTCTTCCAATGTTTCTTCTTGTGTTGTATCCAAAATATTATTAGTGAATACAACCCCAGCATCATCATCAACTTCTTTCTTTTTAGTATCATCTAAAATAGCATAAACAGAAGGAATATTTTTTAATTCTTCAAATGCGCTATCAGAATATACTTCCAAAATATCTGCCTTTTCTTTCTTTTTGGGATTTATTACTGCTCCCATACTTACACTTCGTAATCCTGCTAATACCATACTACCGGTTTTTATAGTATTATCTCTTTTATTTCTACCACGAAATTTTCCACGAATAACCAATGTTCTTTCTTTACCGTCTGTACATTTAATAACTGCGTGACCACCTCCACTTATAGCAGTAACACGAGCAATAATTTCACCTTCCTCTTTAGGAAGTCGTAGTTTTCTATTTGCGTAGCCACCCTTTGGTGCTACGTTTTTTCTTGCCATTTTCTTATGACTGCTTCCACCTTTTTTGTTTTTAACCATGATTGCGTATATTATTAATACTATAAAAAATTTTTTAATTCAATTTTAATATACTATTTTAACCCTAATATTCTTTGTTAATTTAGTTTTAAATATCTCATTTATCCAATTTTTTAATGTATTCTTTTCAATTACTTTTGTGCTTTTCTCTTGAATTTCTTTTGATTGTTCATCAGGTTCATAACCATATTCTTCATAAAATTCTTCATATTCATCTTCATCTTTAAAATTAATCGTTTTCTTTTCATCATTAATTTTTATTTTACATTTATCAAATCTATTTTTCCATAAAGGAGATTTATAAGCATAATATTCCCAATGATACCAAAATTCATTATTTAAATCTAGATTATCACGTGATAAATTAAAACAACCTATATTTGATGATATTCCATATTTTCTTCTTTTACTTAAAGTTTTATAAACATATGAAACATCCTCTTGTCTACCGTCTTTACGACAACTTTCATCTGTGTCTTTTATTTTTTTTAATTCTTTTTTCAATACTATCTTATAACAAATCTTCTTTTTTGAAATAATTTCAAAACTACCTATTATAATTGATAATAATTGGTGATATATATCATTATAACATTCATTTATAGTTATTTTTCTTTTCAAAATCTTTTCTAATAGTTTTATTATTTTTTTATTATCTTTTATTTTTTTCAAATAATAGGAAATAGCTATTTGTTTTCTTTGTTTTATAGCATTAATAAGTAATTTTTCATTACTTGATAGTTCTCCCAAATCTGTTATGTCATTATTTTTAACAACTTCAGTATTTCTTTTATAGTAATAACTTCTTAATAAGAATATAGTATAATCTTTATCAAATCTAAATAAATTTTTAACCATTCCTAACATAAATTTTATATCCTTTGTTTCCTCCCATTTTTTATAATAATTATCTATTTTCTTTTCCATTTTAGGATTTTTTAATGAATAAAAGTCATAATATATTTTATATAATAATTCCCAACTTTCCCTTACATAACCCGTCTTATAATATTCGTATATCCAGAAATAACATTCATCTAAATTTTCTTGTTTTAGCAAACATTCTATAAATGTTAATTTCACTTCATCTTTGTTATATAGATATCGTGTAAAGGTTAAGATCATATTTTTATTTACATTATAGTAAGTAAAAATATCCATCAATTTTATTTTCTAATTATAGCATATATGACAAATCCTTGGTTAGTACATGTACGTAAAACAATGAGAGAACACCCTGGTAATTCTTTTACACAAATTTTAAAAAGAGCTAATAGAACTTATAAAAAGGGTGGAAATAAAAATAAGAAGAAAAAAAATAAAAAAGTAAAAACAAGAAAAACTAAAAGAAAGAAAAATAAAGGTAAAAAAAAGAAGTAATTATATATGCGTTTTTAATGCCTTTCTTTTAACAAGTTTCATTGATTTTGTATCGTATAAACCTTTCTTTTTATCTATAGATACCTTTTCTTCTATAATATCTCTACTTTCTATAAAAGAATCCGTTAATTCTTCAAATGTTTGAATATTTGATTCATTATTTTTTTGATATAAAAATGTATTGAAAGTATGAATTGTTTCTACTATTGATAACCTATTGTCAGGATTTGGGTCAATGTTTTTCAATAATAATTTACTAAAAAATTTAATAAAATCATTATCCAAAAAACCATTAATATTAATATATTTTAAAAATCGTAAATACATTATTGATAAAGCATAATTATCAAATGTTTCCCAATAATTAAATAAATATTTGATTCTTTTCATATAATCTATTTCATTGTATTTTTTCAATTGTTTTATACATTTTTCCTTGTATTTTTTTAAAAACCAAGGAGAAAAATTTTTATTTAATGCCTTATTTTCCATTACATATTTTTCAGCTATATCTGTCAATTCCATAACAGTTGGTTCCTTATTTTTATGTAATATATATGATAAATAATGAATTTCTAATGACCAAATAGAATATTCAGGGGCATATACATAAAAAATATTTTTTAGATTATTCATTAATGTTTGTAGATTATCATCAAAATCTATATTTGATATTTGAACTGATAACCCAAAATCTATTAATATTGGTGTTTCTTTTTCCATGTCAAATAAAATATTTGTACCTTTCAAATCGTAATGTAATATTTGCTTTTCTATTAACATTGATACTGATTTCAATAAATGATTATAACTTAATATAATATTACTTACTAACTGCACACTATTTTTTTGGTTTATTAAATAATCCATAAAATCATTCCCTTCAATATACCTTAATTTCATTACTATAAATTTTTTTGTAGCTTTCTTTTTCAATATTGTACATTTACTTATTTCTTTATCTTTTACTTTTGCTATATCTATATTACAAAATTTTAATACTGGTGAAAAATGGTCCTCAAATCCTCCTATATTTTGAACTATTCTTCCTATTTCTATTTCATTTTTGGCGCTATCATCAAATCTTTGAATTTTACTAATATATTTTTTATTAGACATAATAGACCCGTCACAATTTATACCAGGAATAAATACACATCCATATCCACCCTCTGCTAATAATTTACCACCTTGTTTTGATTTACTATCCATTATATATAAATATAACTATATATTTTATATAATAATGTATATTATTTCATATTTACTAACTAATCCTTTATATATATCTAGTATTACCTTAAGCTTAAATATACCATATACTATTTATTCTAATAATAATTATCTTTTATTGAGTCAAATACCTGTCGCTACTAGCAGCATTATTTATCATCATAACTTATATCCTATTAGAAATATAGATATTTTATGTGGACAATTTGCTTATTGGCATCATATGTATTATTGTAATAATACTATTTCTAGAAATTTTTGGATTTTATGTCCAATAATATATATTATTTCGCGATTTTACTACAATAAAAAATTTTATAAAACATCTAATTTATTCCATGCCATTATGCACTATATGCTTTCTATTGGAACTATATATTTTAACTATTCTTCTTCATATTAAAATACCTATTTTTATATGTTTTCTTTAGTTTTGACGTTATCTCTTCTTTTGTAAAATTATAACTTTCTAATCGTATCTTTTCCATTCTAATTAATTCAGTATATTTCGCACCATCCATAAAATTAATATATCCTTCAGCTGGTTTTAATTCTTGCCTTAATGACGTATTTTCTATATGCTCATCTATAGCTTCTCTAAACTCAGGATTCAACCCTACATATTGACGCCTTTTTTTAACATCCTTCTTTTCTGTTGATTTGTTTTTAAAATAATATCTAACACTTTTATACATCTTTACAAGAGCATCCCCTTCATAACCCTTCGCTTTTAATACATCTGTTTCTACCTTAATAATTTCTTTATTATCTTCACACCATACTTTCCAATTATCTTTAAATGCTGTCGCATCATCAAACCTGTGAATTCTTGAAAATTCCATTAAATTTTTTAGAAAATCATCTGTAAATTTAAATCTATACGTCTTTTGTGTTTTTTTCTTAGTATCAGTATTCATCATTTAATATTAATTATTAATCTAATTTTCATTTCAATTTTAAGATAATGTAAATATATACATGCCTATTTATAGAGTTGATAAAACTGTATACCTTGACAAAATTAGTAAATGTTATAAAAATATTTTTATTATTCAAAACGCTAATAATGATATTAGTTTAAATAATATTACAAATATTATGTCAAGAGTTAAGTTATCTCCCTTTGAAACATTTTCATCATGTTGTGACAAACCTTCTTGTTTAAAAGTGTTTATTAATAAAACAAATGGAGAGATTTTAACAGAAAAAAATATTGATATATTATTTTCTCAATTAGTTGAAGCCGGATTTACTATTCAATATGAAATGACAAAATTAGTAAAAGACAAGAAATTAGTATGTTTTATATCTTAAAAATTGATATGAATATATTTAAATATAATATATTCATAAAATGCCTTATTCACAGGAAATCATAGACAAATACTTAGAAACATTAAATGATATAGAAAAAATAGCTCTTCAAATCGCGAAAGAAGATTTAGGTACTTCTTTTAATATAGAAAAAAGTATTGGGTTTTTAAATTGGATAAAGAAAAATAAAGTATAAACTTATATTAATATGACTACTCAAGTTAAAGGAAAATCACCAACTCAAACAAAATCACCTGTAAATCCAAAACAAGATGATGGTAGTGCTGTTGTTGTTAATCCTGATACAAAAGCACCTATTACAGAAAAAGAAACTTCAGAAGAAACTCCTATTGAAAAAGAAGAAATACCAACAAAAATGGCTGTTATTCCTCCTGAAAATAGATTACAATATGCTGGTTTACCATCTGAAGATATAGAAGAAGCTTTAACAAAGCTTTTTACAGGAGGACCTGTTATGTTAATTGATAAATTATCTTTACTATCTATTCAAGTTGTGAATACTATTTTTCAAAAAGTTTTAACTCAATTAGGTATTGATGAAATTGATGAAAATACAAATATTGATGAGTTAACCGAAGATGTTAAAAGACAAATAGTTTTTCTTGGACAAATATTTTATGTAGTATTATCGGATGATGAAGTTCAACAACAGGTAAAAGAATTAATGGAATTATTAGAAGAAACTGGAGTAAAACCGGCTATTGCCATGTTAGGTGTAGCATTAGAAGAAGCCGGTAATCAATTAGAAAAAGAATCCGATAGACTTGAAGAAATTGCCAGAAGAGCTACTGTTAGAATTGGGGACGCCGCTACTGATTCAATGGGAACTGTTATAGCAGGAGCTCCTCCACCTTTTGGCACAGCATATGCTGCTCTTTCTGCTATAGATAATCTTCTTAAGATATATATTGAAACAAGTCGCAGTGCTGGCGAACTTGGATTATCCACAACAAATGGTTATCTTGAATTTTTAAATAGAGTTGCCCCAGAACAATTAAAAGCAATAAATGGCCTTGTTGATGTAGCAACAAACGCTATTAATACATATAAAACTATACAAAAATCTATTGATGACCTCAACGCAAAAATGGCACAAGCAGGTCCTGGAGAACTTGATAAAATTTATAAAGATAAAGTATTCGTAACAAATAAACAAGTAATGGATAAGATAAAAGAAGCAGATACTACAACAGACCCAGAAGTTCCTATTGCTACTGATGTAAAACCCGTAATTACTGAAGCAACCCCTGTTCCTGAAGCAACCACTGTTGCTGATGCTAAACCAATCACACCTACCGCTAAACCAGTTAAAAAAGGTGGAAAAAGAAAGAAAACTAAAAAAAAGCACCAAAAAAAACGCACCAAAAGTAAATCCAGACGTAGAAAATAAATTATAATTATAGTTAATTACAATTTATTTAATTATTAAACATAGATTTCCATGAATTAAAATCCATTTTTTTATTAACAGATTTCTTTACTATTTGTTTTAATATCTTGAAATCTTTAATTTTTCCACAATATTTATATTTATTGCCATTTATTGCCGCTCTTTTTTCTTTCTTTTTTGGCTTTATCTTTTCAGTTGGTTTAAATTTAACAAATAAATCATCATCACTATCCGCATCTTCCTTTTTATCTTCTGCTTCCATTTTTGCTTTTTCTTCTTGTTCTTTTTCTCTTTCTAATTGACGTTTTACATCATCTTTCCTATCAATATACAAACTACTACATTTAAAAATCTTTACATATTTTCTTGACACAGTTTCCAAATATTTGTAAGCAGTCTGTTTATTATCTCCCCACCAATCAAAACCTTCATTATCTTTATTGTATTTCATAAATACTAATCCATCTGGAGTAGATTCACATATACTATTATTTCTCATGTCCACATCTTTATTATCATCATCTGCTTCATCCAAAGAATATTTATTCTCATATGGTATTTCTTCTTTTTCTTCATCTGGCCATTCTATATCTTTTTCATTTTCCACTTGTTTCATATAAGGTAAATATACAAATTTTGCTACTACCCAACTTGACAATAAAATTGTAAAAGGAATGAAACTAATTAAAAAAAACATTGGAAATAAAAAATTATTTTCCAGACATCTATCACACGCCGCAGCACGTGTATCAAACAAATAAATATACTCATTACAAAGTTCTTCTGCCATATATAATCTATTCTGATGATTCATTTTTAAGTTCTTTACTTAACATTTTTCTGCGCAAATTAAACAAATCACCAACCTCTTTTTGTAGGTCTAAAACCTTAATTCGTTGATATGACTTGTTCTCATTATTTGGATGCAAACATACCAAATACATATCCTTTATTTTCTCTCCATAATTCTTCTCTAAAAGAGCTTTATAGGTGTTTAATTGTAAGCAATAATGGTAGTAATTACAGTCTGGAAGATGTTTAATACAAGGAGTTAATGCTGATTGCCATTTGTTATCCATTCTAATTCCTACACTTCTTTTCCAATCATAAATATCAAGAGTTCCATCAGGATTACGATATATCATATCTATTGAACCGGCAAATTTTAACTCCGTATCCCAAATCATCCACTCTGTTCTATATGGTTCTTTGTTTCCACCAACTTCGTCTTCAAATCTTTCAAAATAATCCCATTCAACACAATCTTCTTCTATTTCTACTTCCATATCATTGTAATAACATTCAATATCATAATGCATTTTCGTTCCTGCTGTTGAAGCAGCA
>Ga0315316_10002620_pt1 | contig 12953 bp, 14 predicted proteins | sample M160m3416metaG_FD_203702 | JGI IMG/M metagenome (GOLD analysis project Ga0315316, IMG submission 203702) | Ammonia-oxidizing marine archaeal communities from Monterey Bay, California, United States - M1 60m 3416 | ecosystem: Environmental > Aquatic > Marine > Intertidal zone | place: USA...
GTTAATTGTGTGGATAAATAATTATTGGATGCACTGCTTATCCAGCCGCCCCCTAAAACTTTATCCCCAAATTTATTTTTTGAATAAAATACACAGGCTTGCCCCGGTGATATTCCGCTTTCATTTTCCTCTAAATTAACTTCTGCTTTATTTTGATCTAATTTTACTTTAGCTTTAATTAATTTTCCTGTTGATCTCACCTTAACAAATAAATTATCTTTATATTTATTGATATCACTCAACAAATTTATATCTTTTAAGTAAATTTTTTTAATAGATAGAGACTCCCTGCTTCCTACAATAACTTCATTTTTCTTTGCATTGATATCCACAACATAAAGTGGTTCTTTATGAGCAATGCCAATGCCTTTTCGTTGTCCAATTGTAAAATTAATTATTCCTGTATGTTTTCCAATAACTTTACCTTTTGCGTCCAATATCTCCCCCGGATTAAAAGAATCTGGCTTATATTTTCTAATCACTGAAGCATAATCACCATTAGGAACAAAGCATATATCTTGACTATCAGGTTTATCTGCAACGTTTAAATTAAGTTCCAAAGCGATTTCACGTGTTTCTCTTTTTTTTATACCACCCAATGGAAATCTTAAAAAATTTAATTGTTCTTGCGTCGTATTAAATAGAAAATAACTTTGATCTCTTTTTAAATCAGCAGCTCTATACATTTCAGCATTTGCATTTTTTTGAATTCTGTTAACATAATGACCAGTAACTAAAGCATCTGCATTTAACTCTTTAGCATAAGAGTATAGATCTCTAAATTTTACAGTTTGATTGCATTGCACACATGGTATGGGTGTTTCTCCAATTGAATAACTGTCAATAAATGAATCAATAACATCTTTTTTAAATTTTTTTTGATAATACAAAATTTTATGATCAATATTTAATTGTTGTGACACTCTTTTTGCATCTAAAATGTCTTGACCAGCGCAACACTGTCTGCTTTCTTTCGAAAATTTAGCATCATCATAAAGTTTAAGGGTAATTCCAACTACATTGTAACCTTCTTTTTTCATTAAACCGGCTACCGTAGATGAATCGACCCCGCCTGACATGGCAATTATCACTTTTGTATCTTTTGGTTGCTTTAATAATCCCAAAGAATTTGTTTTTTGTGCTGAAAAGTTCATAAAATAGTATATTTGTTTTATTATAAAAAGTAGTATTTATCCACAAATGTTTTTGAATTATGAGCCTGGAGATTTTGTAATTAATCCTAAAAACAGAAATTGGGGTATTGGTCAAATCCAATCAATAATTAATAACAAAATAACTGTTAATTTTGAAAATGCTGGAAAGAAGGTTATAAATTGCAAAGAAATTATTTTAGAAAGAATTAATAAAATTGAATAGTTTAGATTTAAAAAGTACTGCTGAAGATCTTATAGATACATTTTTAAAAGCAGGAAGAATCGCGAAAGAAATCAGCCAAAAAGGAGTAGAAATTTTAATTAAAGCTGACAACTCGCCCGTAACTAATGGGGATTTGGCAGTCGATAAAATTTTACAAACCAAAATAAAAAGTCTAACTCCAAACATTCCTATTGTTTCCGAGGAAACAGTTGATTTTAATATTAAAAATGAAGATAAAAATTTTTGGCTAATTGATCCAATAGATGGAACTAAAGATTACATAAAGAAAAAAGATGAATATACTTTAAATGCAGCTTTAATAATTGACTTAAAACCCGCTCTTGGCGTGGTTTATGCGCCAGAGAAAGATAGATTATTTTATTCTTACGGTAAAAACTCAGCTTTTGAAATTAACAAAGGAAAAAAGCTAATTCTGAATTCCAAAAAAAAACATACTAGCGAAATAATTGGATTGGAAAGCTCTAGATCTTCTTCAGATGAAGTTTTAGAAATTTATAAAAAATATAAAGTTTCACAAATAATAAAAATGTCTAGCTCTTTAAAATTTTGTGTTTTAGCGTCTGGTGAAGCTGATATTTATGCAGCGAAAGCTAGAGCTTGGGAGTGGGATATTGCTGCAGGGCATGCAATTTTAGAGCATGCCGGAGGGTGCATTACTACACATGATGAAAAAAATTTTTTGTATGGAAAAAAAAATTACAAAAATTTACCAATAATAGCTAAAAGAACATTGAGTTTAAATAATTAATTTCAACTTAAAGTTGTGTGTAAATCATTTAATTTGCTTCTTTTTTTTTATTTATAAAAACTATAGACTAACGAAAAAAAAGGGGATTCGATGATTAAAAGATTGCTTGTAATAGCAGTGTTGGGAATAACAGTGTCTGGATGTTTTATGGCTCCACTAGCATTGATAGGTCCGGCAACTTCAGGATTTAGCACAGCTTCATTAATACAATCAGGTGTTTCTACTGGAGCTAATTATGTAGTAAGAAAAAGCACTGGGAAAAGTATATCAGAACACGTTTTTCAATCTCTTGAACAAGACACTTTAAAACAATCTTATGCACCTGCTAAAAATGAACCTAGTGAAATATTGAAAAAATCAAATCAACCTTATAACAAAATTAGCGAAAGATGCAGAAAGTTTGATTTTTATTGCAAAAGAATTCTAAATAAAAACCCTGGTCTTGCAAAATCATTGCTACCAAATATGGAGCACAAAATAGGCTGTAAAAAACATGACTATTATTGCAAGAGAGTGAGCAAAGAAAAATGGCTCAAATCTATAAACCAAAATAAAAGTTTGATCGGTAGTTTATAATACTTAAGAATTAACTATATCTTGTAAAAAATGTTAAAAACAACAATCACAATAGTGATATCAGTTGCTGTATTTGGTGTATTATTTTTCCTTTACATAAAAAGATTGCTAAAAAAAAGATTAGATTATTATTTATCAAAAAATAATAAAAAATAATTATAACTTAAATCATCATACAGAACTTTTTAAATTCTTCTTTAGGTATTTCTAAAACTTTTTTTGATACCTCGTAACTGAAACCAGATCTTGCCAAAATTGAGATATCTTTTTTATAAAATAATGGTCTATTGCTTTCTTCTCTACAGGGTCCTATTCTTCTTCTTTTACATATTTTTATTGCAGAAAAAAAATCTGGATCTGACTCATTTTCTTTAATCTTAGAAATGCTGGCTTTAACGTACTTTTCATCAATACCCTTTTTAATTAAATTATATCTAATTTTATTTAACGAATAACCTCTCCTCAAAAATGCCTTTGATTTTGAATCTGAATAATATTCATCACTTAAAAGTTTTTGGTCAACTAGTGACAAAATAACAGAATCTATTAAGTTGAAAACTTCCTTTTTGCTAGATATTTTTTGTCCCTTTTTGATAAGTTTTTTAAATAAATATGTCTTTAATTGTTGTTTTGATGGGCTATATTTTTCTAAATACGAATATGCATAATTTCTTATATCATCAATTGTTGCTTCTAGATCTTTCTTATTTTTTATGGGATTCATGATTTTTATATATTATATTACTTATTAAAGTTTATATGATAATTCAATTTCAAGAATATTTAACATTTGAAAATATATATATGTGGACAAATTTTGGCATTTTGCCATTTTGGGTTATGCTAATTGTTATACCAAACTCTAAAGTTACTCAATTTTTTGTCAATTCAATAATACTACCTCTTATTTTGTCTGTAGCCTATGTTTACGTTATTTATCAAACTATTTTGTTAGACGGACCAATATTTGATATTTTTAAATTATATTTAAGTTTAGACGATCTTTATGCAGTATTTGCCACCGAAAGTTTTTTACTTGTTTTTTTCTTACATTTTATTGCTCTAAATCTTTTTCTGGGATCATGGATGTCTAGAGATGGAATTAAATACAACATAGGGCGTGGTCCAATGTTCATTCCACTAATCTTGGTGTATTTTACAGGACCGTTAGGTTTTGTTCTATACTGGGTGATAAGAGTATTTTATGCGAAAAGACTAAGTCTCCATGATTAAATCACTTTAATAAGAACCTATGAAAGAACAAAAAACTCAATTAAAAAAAAATTTTTTAAAAAAAATATTTATAAAAATGTGTAGAATTTTTGGTTACGAAATAATAGACCAAAGCAATTTCTACGTCCCAACTCAAGGAAAGAATCTTAGTGAAAGTCTAAATATTCCAGGAAAAAAATCAATTACTTTGCCATTAGGTGAAGTAAAAATTTCCCGCAAAATTAATGCATTAACAATAATTTTTAGATCTTGTACAAATATCAATATGTTGACACAAAATAAAAAAAGATTATTTGATCAAAATAAATCTGAATATACTTTTAGATCTTTAAACTCAATAATTACATCTTTAAACCAGTCTAAAATAACTTTTCCTAAAATAAAATTTGATATAGTTGTAGTTGATTATAATTCACAAAAAAAAGATCTTGAACAGATAAAAAAGCAGCTGGAAAAATCAAAATTTAAAAATTCTATCATTTCTTTGGATGTTAACGAATTTATTAAAGATATTAAAAAAATTAACGCAAAAAATGAAGAAGTGACAAAAAATCAGATGTCAAATATGTCAAATATTCATAAATCTTTACTAGTTGGAAAAAATCAATGCGATGATTTAATTTATTTTGTTGAAGATGATTATCTTCATCAACAAAACTCAATTAATGAAATGATTTTTACTTACGAGCGTATATCGTCACAAATAGGTCAGGAATTAATCCTTTGCCCCACCGATTACCCTTATCTATACACAAAAATTAATCCTACTAATATCTTCTTGGGAGCAAATAAGCACTGGAGAAAAGTTGATGAAACTTTATGTACATTTTTAACAAGCAAAATTCTTCTCGTAAAATACTGGGAAAAATTTATATCAATGTGCAAATTTGAACATTATCCATTCGAACAGCCACTTCATGATATATATAAGATTGAATATTGCTTATCACCAATTCCTTCTTTGGCTCTTCACTGCACAAATGTAAACTCTATCTATGGACTTTCGCCGAACATAGATTGGAAAAAAATTTGGGATGAAAATAGTGTTGATTAATATAACCTAATTAAAAAACAGCCTTTATAGATATAAAGGCTGTTTTTTTTAAAACTTATTTATTAAACATTTCTTTAAGTGCTTTTGCTGGTAAAAACTTAACTTTTTGAGAAGCAGCAATTTGTATTTGCTCACCCGTTCTTGGGTTACGACCTACTCTCGCTTTTCTTTTAGCTACCTTATAGGTGCCAAAACCAGCTATTTTGACTTGTTCGTCGCCTTTTAAACAGCTTAAAATGATCTCAGTAATCCCATCAAACTGACGCTCTGCATCAGCTTTACTAAGATTCATTGAAGATGATATCTTTGCAATTAGTTGTTTTTTGTTCATTTTAGCCCCTTTTTTGTGCTTTTTTTACTCTTCTCATAAATACTAGGAAAATCAACATTTATTTTAGTGTTTTTAAAAGATATCAACACAATATCTGGATTGTGGACCTAAAAATATTGATTTTATTGATCTTTTTAACATCTCACAATGTAATGAAAAGACAAAAATTAGAATAGGCCTAGGTCTTTTAAATCGTTAAAAGTCACAAAAAACATCAAAGATAACAATAAAAATAGGCCGATTCGGAAAAAACCTTCCTGCACTTTTTGGCTTAATGGCCTTCCTAAGATTTTCTCAATTAAATAAAACATCAAGTGCCCTCCATCGAGCATTGGAATCGGAAACAAATTTATTAAACCCAAGCTTATTGAGATGTAAGCCATTATGCTCAAAAAAGGGATAATACCGTACTCGGCTACTTGACCAGTGATTTTTGCTATTCTAATCGGTCCACCTAATTGAGAAGAATCCGCAGATCCTGTAATCATTTTTCCCAAATAATTTAATGAAGTGGTAGTAACAAACCAAACTTCTTTAATGGAATAATAAATAGCTTTGCCAGGACCTAGAGGTTTTTTTTTATACTCATTATTGAAAGGAGATAGCCTTATTCCTATTATTCTTTTTTTAACTGAATTTCCCAATGAATCTTTACCATCTACTAAGTTAGGTTTCACTAATAAAGAAATCTTCTTGTCATTTCTGAGAACTACAAACTCAACTGTTTTTGAAGTAGATATATTTATATAAGTAGAAACTTCCAAAACACTTTCGACTTTTTTGTTATCTATATATATAATTTTGTCATTTTTTTCCATACCCGCAACGAAGGCTGGACTATCTTTTTGAACTTCATCTATTATTGCAGGAGTCATATCCTTGCCAACAAACATGTTGATCATTACAAAAATTAGTAAAGCTAAAAAAAAATTAGCTAATGGACCCGCTGCAACAATTAAAGATCTTTGATATAAAGGTTTTAAAATAAAAAGTTTTTTTCTATCATCATCGCTATACTTATTAATAATTTCCTGTTGTTCGGTTTGACTAAATACATTGCGGTCACCAAAAAATTTTACATATCCTCCTAATGGGATCCAGCAAACTTTCCATCGAGTTCCAGATTTATCATTCCAGCCAAAAATTTCTCTACCAAAACCTATTGAAAAATCTGTGATCCCGACACCATATCGTTTTGCAAAATAATAATGTCCGTATTCATGAATGAATACAACGATCATTATTAAAATAATAAATGGTATTATATAATTCATCAGCCCCAAGGTCCTTTAAAAATTTTAGTTTTATTTCTTTTTTTTTTATTAAAAAATAATATCAAAATCATTCCAGAAATAAAACCGCCGATATGAGCTGCATATGCTACTCCTCCACCACTTGAGATAAATTGAAGAATAAACCAAAATCCTAAAACATATAAAGCTCTAATTTTGACAATAGTAATAATGATATATGGAATTAATACAAGAACTCTAGCATTAGGATAATTAATTAGGTAAGCGCCTAATACTCCTCCAATTGCACCACTGGCCCCAACCATAGGCACTTGAGAGTGCGTATCCGTTAGTACTTGAGTCATTGCTGCACCAATTCCGCAAAGAATATAAAAAATAATAAAATTCTTTGATCCTAAGTTATCTTCTATATTGTCCGCAAAAATTTTCATATACCACATGTTACCAATTAAATGAATCCAGCCTCCATGCATAAACATAGATGAAAAAACTGTTACATAGGCTGGTACCACATAAAGATTTATAGGTAATTGATCGTGCCCCATTAAAACTGAAGGGATTAATCCATAAGAATAAAAAAGCTGACCCGTTTTGTAAGATTGAGACCCAAGTTGTGCTAAAAAAATTACAACACATAAACCAATTAAAAAATAAGTCGCTGTTGGTCGGCTTGAAGTCGGGTTATCGTCTTTTAAAGGAATCATAACTTATTATAACAATTGCTGGCCCAACTGATGCTAGAAAAAAAGACCAGAATAATAAGGAACTAGACACAATGTTAGGAAATAAATCAAATGAAAACAGTATCCCTACTAAAATACTTTTAGAAAAATCAGGACTAGGAAAGAGCATCAGGCCTAAAAACAAACCTATTAATATGGATATTATTGAAATCTTTTCCACAAATTTTCTCTGATAAAAGCCATAAAAAACGGTAAAAACTGCTGCACAGCACAAAAGGTCAGCTAATAGAAATAAGTATAAGATGCTATATCCTTTTGATGCAATAATAATCGAAATAATAGATAAAATAATAATAAAAACTTTTGAAAGTTTTAAAGAGTTAATTTTCAAAGATTTTTTGTAAATTTTTTTTCCATCTACGATAATTATGCTTGAAATTGCATTTACCAGCGTATCTACAGTACTAATAGTTAATGTTGTGGCCAAAACAATGATTGCTATAGACAAAAATTCCAATTTACCTTTTAAAAGGACAGAAAAAAAAGCTAAATCTGGATTTACTTTACCATCAATCGATATTGCTATAATTCCAATTATCCCCATAAAAAAAACAATTGGGATAATTATAAAAAATGAAAGTAATAAACTTTTTTTTAAAATCTTATTATTTTTTGCAGCAAAGACTCTTTGCCAATTTCCTTGATGAAAAAGATTAGTAGCCGCCACAGCAATGAAAAAAGTTAGTCCTGCTGTATAGTTTGGAATATATTTGCTACTCAGTAAATGAGCTGAATTATTTTTAACCATCTTGAATGAAATAAGATTTAAGTTTAGAGAAAATAAATAGTAAGCAGAAATGAACAATAAAATTAACATTATAAAAAATTGAATATTGTCAGTAAAAATAGATGCTCTTAAACCTCCATATAAAGTATAAATAAGTGTTGTAATAATAATTAATATAGAAGTTAACCATAAAGGTGTGCCGGAAATATAATTTATTAGCATTGATATAGCTGTGACCTCTGCACACAAAAATATAAACATGTAAAAAATAGTTAATATTAAAACTAAATTAAAAAGATTTTTACCAAATTTTTTATGAACAAATTCTGTTAAGGTGTTTCCCTTAGGAAAAACTTTTCTTATTTTTATTCCTAAGAAAATAAAAGCTATCATTGGAAAAGCAGCGCCAAGAGCATAACCTATAACAGATCCTACTCCACCCCAAGTAGCTGCAGAAGCTGGACCAAATAATATCCAAGCACCTAAAGCAGAAGCAACTAAACTCGTTGTTAAAGATAACGATCCAACGTTTCTTCCTGCTGTCAAATAATTTGATAAGTTTTGATGTTGTTTTGAGTATAGAATTCCAATTAATACAAATAATAAACTTATTACGATAATTAATAGTAAAGCTAAATTTTGACTTAAGTAATATATTTTATTTTCCATTTTATTCCCTCACTGAATTACCGGTCAGGTTCCTAGGGTATAATCTCAGTCTGCTACGACACCCCAATTAACAAAATTTTATAGTGGCATTATTTTAAAAGCAAACTAAATGATCGATATAAATTGGTCTTTTAATTCCAAACTTATCTTTAATTTTATGTTGATGTTCGTGGTGCGAATGAACAAAAACCGGAATAAGCTTATTATTCATTGTTTTAAGAGTGTATATAAAATTTGTACCTCTAAATTTTCTATCCACGACTTCCAGTTTTAAATTACTTTGATCGTCATGCTCTAAATCTTCTGGTTGAATTAAAAGCTGAACTGATTTGCCGATAGATTGTTTTTTAATAAAATTACCCTTGATTGTTCCTAACTCTGTATTTTCTAGGCTGTCTTCTCCTGTTATTTTGGCTTCTATTAAAATTCCTCTATTTAAGAAATTAACCACTTCTACTGAATTTGGATAATGATAAATATTGTATGGAATATCGAATTGTTTCAAAGATTGATCAACAATAATACCACATTTATTTCCCATATAAAATGCCTCGTAAGAATCATGAGTAACTATAATTGTTGAAATATTAATTTCATTTAAAATTTTTTTAATTTTTAGCTGCAACTCTTCCTTTAAGCTTTGATCAATATTGGAGAATGGTTCGTCTAAAAGAAGTAAATCTGGTTTAGACATTAAGGAACGCGCTAAAGAAACTCTCTGCGCTTCTCCGGCGCTGATTTCGTGTGGATACTTTTGCTGAATCTCCTCCAAGCGTAATAAATTAATCAAATCATATACTGTAAAATTAAACTTTTTATTTTTGTTTCTGTCAGCACCAAACTTAATGTTATCAATAACATTATAGTGGGGAAATAAACAATTTTCTTGAAAAGAAAGAGCTACATTTCTATTCTCAGGTTCCATATGAAAATCAGATGAGGAAATAATTTTTCCTCTTAAAATAATTTTTCCATTTTCAATTTTTTCAAGTCCAGCAATTGTCCTAAGTATTGTAGTTTTTCCAATACCAGAAGGTCCTAATAAACAGATTATTTCTCCTTCTTTTTCTATATTAAAAGTTACATTATTAACTTTATTTTTTTTACTTGCAGCAAAAGTAACGTCATTGATTTCCAAAAAATTCTGGCTCATAAAATCTATTAATTATCAGATAATATATATTTTGAAACAAATAAAATAAAGACGCTAGCTATTGAAATAAGAAATAATGATGGTGCCGCGGCTGCTTCAAGCAAATCTTGAGATGCATAAATATATGCTGTTGTAGCAAAAGTTTCAAAATTAAAAGGTCTAAGTATTAAAGTTATTGGTAGTTCTTTGATTATTTCTATTGCAATTAAAATACTTATTAAAAAAACGCTATTCCTTAAATATGGAATATGTACTTTGGTAAAAGTTTTATACTTTGAATACCCTAAAAGATAAGAACTTTCATCCATTGATTTATTAATCTTTAAATACCCTGACTTAATACCATTTAAAGATAAAGCAAAAAATCTAACAAAATAAACAATCACTAAACCAAATATAGATCCTATAAATATTGATTTAAAATTAAAAAATAACACACTGTCTAAGTAAGAAACTAAAGTTATAAAAGCTACCGCAAGAATTACGCCTGGAATAGCATATCCAGATACTGAAAAAGCTGTTAATACTTGGAGAAATTTGCTTTTTGTTACTCTGTTTCCATAATTTGCAATGAAAGCAAAAACAATCATTAAAGAACAAGATAAAAATACTAACAAAAGAGTATTAAACCCTAAATTCCAAAAGTTTAAATCTTGTAAGTATTTAGGAAATTTAAAAGTCCAATAAATCATCTGAATAACAGGAAATAAGAAACTAAAAAAAAATAATAAGCTGCAAAAAATCGTTGCATAAAAAGATTTCAAACCTGAAAGCTTAATTTTTGGTCTATTCATAAACCCACCTCTCATGGGTGAGTGATACCTTGCTTTTTTTCTTGAAAAGTTTTCAATAAAAAATAAAAATAAAATAAATATTAATAATATAAATGAAAGTTGATTAGCTGAAGCTAGATCATCAAAAGCAATCCAAGCATTATATATAGCTGTAGTTAGAGTTGATATGCTAAAAAACGAAACTGTTCCAAAGTCAGACAATGTTTCCATCGCTACTAAAGATAAGCTTACTACAATAGCAGGTCTTGCCGATGGAAGAATAATTTTTAAAAATGTTTTTCTTGATGACAATCCAAGATTTTTTCCTGCATCTATTAAGTTTTGTGATTGATAATAAAACGAGGCTCTTGTTAAAACATAAACGTAGCCAAATAGTGAGAAAGAAATAGATAATATTGAACCTAATAAACCATCAAACTTTGGTATAAAATAATTATATTCATATGGACCAAACAAATAAGTAAGAATTGAAAAAAGAGTACCATAATTTTCAAAAAAAGCTGTAAGTGAATAAGCATAGATATAAGCAGGAACTGCGAATGATAATATTAAAGCCCATTTAAAAAAACTTATTCCAGGAAAATCATAAAAAGAAACAAAATATGCAGCCCCTACTCCAAATAAAAATGTCAAAAGCAAAACTCCAACTAAAAGTATAAAAGAATTAAAAATATACTTTAATAAAAATGTATCTTTTAAAAGAAGAAAATAGTCTGAGGTTGATTCAAAAAAACCAAAAAAAACTGTTATTATTGGAAGGGCTACCAAAATAGAAATAAAAAATGAACTTACGTACCAAAAATTAAATTTATAGTTTAACATTTTTTTAACTTTTAAAAATTGATCTAACGATTTTTTTTATTTCTTCTATTTTTATCTCGTTTAAAACTCTATTGTTTATTTGTCTATCAATTTTTATAACTTCATTTAAACATGGCGCACATCCACTAGAAGATTTATTTAAATCAAATTTTCTTTTGTCTGTGCACTTCATGCTTATGAGTAACTTTATTCCCAGCCTGCTTCTGTCATTATCTTTAAAGCATCAGACTGATTTTTTCCATATTTTGATACCTTAGTTTTTAAATCTTGTTTAAATTCAATGCCAAACTGAGCGATCAATTGATTGGGTTTGACACCCTCAATCATTGGGTATTCAAATGTATTGTTAACAATATGTTCTTGAGCTTCTTTAGTTAGTAAGAACTCTAATAATTTAATTGCATTAGCTTTGTTAGGAGAATGTTTTAATACTCCTCCTCCACTAATATTCATATGAGTCCCTCTGTCATCCTGGTTAGGAAAAAAAGGTTTAACTTTTTTAGCTGCAGTTTGTTGTTCAGGTCCTTTTTTACCAGATAACATTAAAGCTATGTAATATGTATTTGCGACTGCATAGTCTGCTTCACCAGCAGCAACAGCTAAAATTTGTGCTCTGTCATTGCCTTTTGGTTTTCTAGCCATGTTATTAACTAAACCTTTTGCCCAATCTGCAGTTTTCTTTTTTCCGTTATTAGCAATTAAAGATGCTACAAGGGACTGGTTATAAACATTGTTAGATTTTCTGATAACTACTGTACCCTTATATTTAGAGTCAGCTAAATCTTCGTAGCTTAAATTGCTAGGAGGGTTTGTTCGTGATGGGGCATAATAAATCACACGCGCCCTCTTTGCTATTCCATACCAATAAGGAGATCTAAAATTAGATGGTATAGCTTTTTTTAAAACTGCAGAGCTGGTTCTTTGAAACATTCCTTTTTCTTGAAAAGCTCCTAATCTTCCCGCATCGGCTGTAATGTATAGATCAGCTACACAATCTTTTCCTTCTTCAATTATTCTTTTTTGAAGAGCTTTATCTTTGCCCGAAACAACATTCACCTTAATTCCAGTTTTTGCTGTGAACTTTTCATATAATTGAATATCTGAATCATAGTGCCTCGCACTAAAAATATTCACTTCATTTGCGTTTGAAAACCCAATTAAAGTGAAAAAAACTGATATTAATATAATAATTTTTTTCATTTTGTCCTTTCATTACAATTAATTAAATCACAACCTATAATGAGAATGATTATTAATTGCAATGAGAATGACTATCATTATCAATATGTCACATTAATTGCAACTAAAAAGTGTATAGGAGCTTAAGTTAACTATGTATATGTTAAGTTGAAAAATAATTATATGGCAGAGAGCAAAACATCAATACTTTTATCAGACGTCTCTATCGAAGGAGATGTGGTGGAAAAAGATAAAATTATATTGGATGCAAAA
>Ga0315316_10002621_pt1 | contig 12950 bp, 9 predicted proteins | sample M160m3416metaG_FD_203702 | JGI IMG/M metagenome (GOLD analysis project Ga0315316, IMG submission 203702) | Ammonia-oxidizing marine archaeal communities from Monterey Bay, California, United States - M1 60m 3416 | ecosystem: Environmental > Aquatic > Marine > Intertidal zone | place: USA...
GGCCGTCATCGGTTTTTCTCATAGCCTCGCTCGTGAATTAGCGCCTCATGTCCGCGTTAATTGCCTAGCACCTGGTTGGATCCAAACAGCGTGGGGAAACTCAGCATCTGCTCAATGGGACAAACGGGCAAAGAAGGAATCACTTATGGGTCGGTGGGGCACACCTCAGGACGTAGCCCATGTCGCCGTCCATCTCGCTGCACCCGCATCAAGTTTCATTACTGGGCAAACCATTTCTATCAACGGTGGCTTGAGCCATGAGCATCGAGAACCAACCCCGCACCTAGACGAACAATATGATGGCGAATAACGAACCACTAACGGGCAAACGCATCCTATTTGTAACGGGACGTCTGGCGCAACACGCACTCGAAAACGAATTAAAAACACTGGCGTCAGAGGTGGACATCGACTACGAAGTCGCTGTACTACCCATAACCGTTGCCGCACTCATGACACCCACTTGGATCGCTAAGAAACTAACAATTCCTCCGAAGACAGATCTCGTCATCATCCCAGGGTATTGCCAAGGAGACCTGTCACCACTAATAGCCATACTGCCCTGCCCAATAGAAGTGGGGCCTCGAGATTTACGTAAACTTCGTCAACACTTTGGTCTTGGCTACCAACCGCCACATAATTATGGCGAGTCCAACATCGAGATCATCGCTGAAATCAATCATGCCCCACGTTTGCCACTGCCGGAAATCATTACAACGGCCAAACAGCTTGCCAATGACGGTGCTGATATTATCGATATTGGCTGTGACCCTGGCAACACTTGGTCAGGGGTAAGTGACTGCGTGAAGGCGCTGCGAGCAGAAGGTCTACGTGTTTCTATTGATAGCCTTAATGCATCAGAGATTACTGCGGCTGTTGATGCGGGCGCTGAATTGGTGTTGAGCGTCAACAGTAGTAATCGGGACGCAGCTGTTGATTGGGACGCGACCGTTATTGCCATTCCGGATAATCCAGCGGCGCTTAGTGGGCTCGACGACACGATTGAATTCTTAGCCGTTAACAATATTTCACTGCGGATTGATCCGATCCTCGAACCGATCGGCTGCGGATTTACTCAAAGCCTTTCACGCTATCTGGATGTACGGCAACGATACCCAGACGCTGAAATGATGATGGGAATCGGTAATCTTACCGAACTAACCGATTGCGACAGCGCCGGTGTTAATCTGCTGTTGCTGGGCATTTGCCAAGAATTAGCGATCCATAGTGTTTTAACAACGCAGGTAATCAATTGGTCACGCACAAGTGTCCACGAATGCGCTATTGCAAGGCAACTGGTATATTATGCCATCGAACAACAAGTCCCTCCAAAACACATCGCACGTGATTTAGTCACTTTACGCGACGAAGAACTAATGATCTTCGGAAACGAAGAACTAGAACGAATGGCGGCAGACTTAAAAGATAATAACTATCGTATTTTTGCGGAACGTGATGAGATTCACCTCGTCAGTCGACACCTGCACTTATCCGATAGCGATCCGTTTGTAATTTTTGAGCAATTACTTAGTGGCCAAGGACAAGACACGATGCCTACGAATCTAGATGCAGCACACAGTTTCTATCTAGGCTTTGAAATGGCTAAGGCGCTAACCGCGCTAACGTTAGACAAACAATACACCCAAGATCAGGCACTAGACTGGGGTTACTTGACCCAAGAAGAAACCAGCCATCGCCTCACACGCAAAAAAACTAATTGATCGATTTTAATCTCAACAAACGCAGATCCTGTTAATTCGTAGCCGCCAAAAATCGTTGAATCAAATCAAATGCTGCGAACTCTTGTTTACCCGCGGTTTTCCCCACAATGATTTCTAGCTGTTGCATCTGTTGATCAATTTCTTGCCGCTTCAAAATCCCGACACGAGTCGCAAGGATGGCTGCTTCAAGGACGGCATGTTTTGCGCGATTAAATCCCCAGAACGGTCGCAATTCTCCCTGCGCGGTGGTCTTGCATCGGATCTGTGTCCGCGGTTGATCGTCGTTCAACTCCACGACTTCAAATTCAAACCACCTGCATGCATTCCCAAGCACCAAGCGATGCTTGCCACAACTCTCGTCAATCGTGGGGGCATCCGTTAATTGATGGATGGCCGCGCGGGCGATTAGCAACACGTCATCCGTAATATGTAACGCGCCCACTCCCCTGCGTTTTAAATTTTGATAGGTCTGTGATGTATTAAAAGGTTTGAGTACAAACTGATTAACACCAGCGTCGTTAGTAATTTCAGGGCCCATTGGTGACACATTGACTGTGCCATCTGCGTTGCGTGTCGTAACAATGCCTTCAAGAATCATATCGAAAATACCATTTCATTGTTCAACGTTTATTCGTTTCGGTAACATCTTAAAATGTAATGACTCGATCCGTTTCATCCGACGTTTGAGCAACATCTGGTTGCCGTTCGCTATCGACAGTCAAATTATTCTCTGGTACATCCACACCCGCCATCACTAGGAAATTAGCTAGTAACAAATATCCGCTATTGGTTAACACCGATTCTGGATGAAACTGCAACCCCACGACACAATGCTCACGATGTCGGATCGCCATCAACGTTTCATCCGCCAACTGTGCGGTTACTTCCAATGTATCAGGCAAGGTCTCGCGGTCCAATACGAGCGAATGATAACGGCAAGCGACGAACTCTTGTGGCACGTTTACGAAAACACCCCGACCATCATGTTCCACGCAACTGGTACGACCATGTACAGGTTCGTTCCCTAAGATCACATCACCACCAAACGCTTGGCCGATGACTTGGTGCCCGAGGCATATCCCTAAAATTGGAAATTCGCCGGCTAAAGCCGCAACTACGTCGAGACTAATGCCCGCTGTATCGGGAACACAGGGACCTGGTGAAAGGACAATTGCCGTTGGTTTGAGTGCGCGGATTTCATCGATTGTTATCGCATCATTGCGCAGAACGACCGTCTGTTGTCCTAGTCGCTGGAAATACCGAGCGAGGTTATGAACAAAACTATCATAATTATCGATGAGCAGAATCATATCGCTTTTATTATTACCTATTCTAGGGCTCGCAACATACCCGCTGCTTTTTCCCACGTTTCCGCATATTCACGTTTCGGGTTTGATTGCGCGACGATTCCGCCTCCCACAGGAAACTGCCACCAACCTTTACCTGCTGTAATCGTACGTATAAGGATACTAAGGTCCATGTCTCCATTGAATCCAATGTACCCTAAGCTACCACAATAGGGTCCACGTGCTGTCGGCTCCAACTCAGCGATTAATTCCATCGCTCGCACCTTGGGGGCACCGGTAATGGAACCACCTGGAAAGGTCGCTCGCAAAAGATCAAACACGTTGGTGTCCCGTCGCAATCGCCCCTGAACAACACTAACCAAGTGCTGAACCGTTTCATATACTTCCAATCGACAGAGATCTGTTACAAACACACTATCAGAATCACAGACGCGTGAAATATCATTACGCAACAAATCCACAATCATCACATTTTCAGCTCGGTCTTTCTCACTCTGTTGCAAATCCGCGGCAGCGTAAAGGTCGGCTTCGGGCATAGCGATCCTTGCGCGTGTCCCTTTGATTGGTCGCGCTTCCACAACACCGCGCCTGACTTGTAGAAACCGCTCTGGTGATGCACTAACAATCTCAAACTCGTTCATAGCAAAATAGCCCGCAAATGTCGCCGCATTCCGCTGTCGTAGACGCTGATACAAACTGACCGCATCGATGGTCGCCCGATGTAAAAGCCGCTGGCTCAAATTAACTTGGAAAACATCTCCGGCGCGGATGTAATCGACCGCTTTTTGCGCTATCTCAAGATATTCCTCAGCAGACATATTACTGGTCAATCGACCAACTGACGCGCCTTTTGCAGAAACGGAAAACTGAGTTGCAAGTGTGGTTTTATCGATCCCCCCAGTTGGTATTTTCTGCGGGGGGGGAGTTTGTTCACTAATCCAACCGCGAAATTGTGCAATGCGTGCAATAGCACGAGCGGTACGAGCGGTAGGATCTTTTTCTGGTAAACCTTGTGAAATAATCCACGCACGATTTTGATGATGGTCAAATGCAATCACGGTGTCATAAAAACCAACCGCCAACGAAGGAACTTGAAATTCATTGCAGCGGGGTGCTGGAATATTTTCGAGGCTAGCTCCGATATCATAGCTAAACATGCCCGCCACGCCACCTTGAAATGGTGGCAACTCTTCCATGGTTTGTATTTCAATCCCTTGCAGCAGCATATTCCACTGTTGCTGCAGCACATCAAGCTCATTCTCTGTATGGCTAGCAAGCTCCAGATAATCAAACGGATCCGCTGCAATGAAAGAATAACGCCCTAGGTCATCTTGTTGCATCGCACTATCAAGGAATAGGCAATGAGGTTGTTTTGATAATTGCAGAAACACGGATTCAACATCCGCTGTCGGCAACAATTCTTCAACAACGGGTAAACAATTTGGCGCATTCATAATACGTAATTTTAACAGAAGAGTTTAACTTCGGGCAGTCGCCATGGAACGCTCGGTGTGTGGACTACCAATCACAATTCAACCCAGCAGTATAAAAAAATATTAAGGAGCTGAATGGAACTACACGTTAATGCATAGGTAGCGGTGATCCCGTTTTTCAAATGTTTTTATGTTATAGTGAAAACTGTTCGTTTTCCAACAGTTAATCCACTAATACACATCATGACGCAACCACTGAAATTAGCTTTTATCGGAGTGGACAATCCACACGGTGCTGGCTGGCGTGACCTAATCGCCAATGTCACTGCAGAGGCAACCATTACCAGCCTCGTGCCAATGTACGGTGCAACGACCGCCAGTTTACAGCAATGCTATGTTGACCTGCCACGCTATGCTTCAACCACTGAGCTCATCGCCAACGAGCAATTCGATGCAGCAGTCATCTGTCTGCCAAACGACGAAACCGTCGCGGTCGTACAACAACTCGCCGACGCCGGAAAACACATTCTATTAGAAAAACCTGGCGCCGGTCGAATCGCAGACGCTGAACAGATCCAACATGCTATTGACCAAGCCGGAGTTGCCTTTCAGAGTGGTTACATGTTTCGTTATGACCAATGCGCTAATCGACTACGGCAAATGGTTGTCGATGGTCAGTTCGGAAAGCTCATAAGCATTGAATCCAAGTATGTCACTAGTGACGTCAATCGCCGAGGTCGCGATCATTATCTTTTTGATAAAACCGCTAGCTATGCCGGTTTCTTCAGTTGGCTTGCTTGCCATCATCTCGACTTATTATTATATGTCACCGACCAAAGCGTCAAAGCAATTACCGCTCGCGTAGGCGTTTTTGGTGATATTCCCACGACTGTTGAAGACGGTGGAACCGCGCTGCTTGATATGCAACATGGCGCTCTTGCCACCATTACCGGTGGGTACTGGGTTCCACGTTGGGCGGGGGAAATGTATTGGACACTCCGTGGAAGCGAACGCTGGGTACACTGGGATCCGCGAAAAGAGAATACGGGCGGAGTTCTAGAAATCCATGGACCCCAGCCTCAATGGTATGCGATGGAAGATGAATTCATTGCCCCTGCCGACGACACGCATGGCTACGGTGGCGCTAACGGTATAGCATTGCTCCGAGATTGGTATGCACTAATCCGCGGTGAGGTCGCCTCATGCCGCAATACCACACAATCAATGGTCGACACGGTTCGACTGATCGAAAATATTATCACCGCCTCAAACGAAGGTCGCCGCATCGATTGCTAATTAACTTCACAGCTCTAATCAGCGAAACTTACTGCTTTCCCTAACCACCAGACCAAAGGATTCCCCAACATGAGAATCAGCCGGTACCAACAAAGTAATATTATAAAATTTGGTTTTTACTTTGACCAATACGTCGTCAACCTCGCAACGGCAGCAACCGCTTATTGCGTGGCGACCCGTGGGGCAGCCGTAACCGTGGATGCCACGCAGCTCGGGCAAGTCACGTGTATGTTAGATCTACTGCCTCCGGAGGGCGAACATCTTTCGTCAGCAGAGGCGATTTGGCAATGGTTATGCGATAACCCACATGAAATTGATTCACTAAAAACTGAGTGCCAAGACATTCAGCTGCTCGTACCGATTCCGCGCCCCAATAAATTATTACTTCTCGCCGGCAACTACTCCGCACACGTCCAAGAGGGAGGCGGCGATCCGATCGAACGTGAGGAAACATTTCCGTATGTTTTTATGAAACCTGCATCGACCACACTTACGGATCCAAACACCGCGATTCAAATCGCGTCATCCAGCCCCGACAACTTCGACTGGGAACTCGAATTGGCCGTTGTTATGGGCCGCCGCGGAAAACACATTTGCGAAGCGGATGCGCTTAATTATGTCGCTGGCTATACTATCGTCAACGATATCTCAGACCGTGGTTACCACCCCTTTCCACAGCGTAAGGAACGATCCCGTGATGGGTTCTTCGATTGGATGCATGGTAAATGGCACGACAGTTCGTGTCCCTGCGGTCCTTGTGTCGCCACACCAGCATCGATACCCGATCCCCAAACGCTCGACCTTAAATTATCGCTCAACGGTGAATTGCGTCAGGACAGTACTACAGCGTTACAGGTGTTTCCCATAGCAGCCGTGATTGAATTCCTATCACGCTCCATGACACTCGAACCTGGAGACATTATCTCTACGGGCACGCCAGCTGGTGTTGGCAAAACCACAAATACATTCCTCAAAGCTGGTGATGTATTACACGCTCACATCAGTGGCATCGGTACCCTTGAAACCCCCGTAGAGGATGAAGTGATTTAAGAATGCCGGGAATGGCTCAATGGCCACATTTTTGAGAATTCGCGGGCGTTTTTATTCAAAAACCTTTACTGCTCGACCATTGTAGGCCCTTGCTTACGGCTTTGTTGGTACCACTGGTCCCATTGCTCAGAGCCATCATCAGGTAACAACCGCGAATCGACGCCCTTTTCGAAAAATGGCATGTTACCCGGTGAACGTGCAGGGTTAAGCATAAAATTTACGGTCCCATCGTTGGCCGTCATCATGCGACGCCCATCCGGCCAAGTCGTCTCGATCATACGTCTGGGGTCAGGCCGCGCCGAAGGTTTTTCGACGCTATATTTCATAACCGCATCCCAATCGATCTCGATGCCAAGCCCTGGTTTGTCTGGTACATCAGCGTACCCGTTCTTGACTTTGATGGGACGCTTCAACAAGTCGTGCACATACAACTGGTGACAATTTACTGCTGGCCAAGTTGCCGCTTTACAGACAGCGCCGAAGTGCAAACTAAAGGCTGCTGTCACTCCAGTGCCTACTAACTGCAACCAAAATCGCATATCTGCTGTTTCCGCTACATGCGCCTGTGTCATGAGCCGCGTTGCACCACCACCAATCACAAATCCATCACAAACATTCAGCTTGATAACATCTTTTGCCGGCGGCGTACCATAGTGCAACGAAACACCCGCTCGGACGGCTTTGGTTATCTCCGCATTCCCTAACGCATCCGCCTGAGGAATAGGTGACTCGTAAATATCGATCTGGGGAAACTGGTCCATCCACTGCAGAATTGGAATAGCCTGTTTCGCTGTCAGCAACGTTTCATTGAAATCCATGTCAATTTTGAAATCTTCCGGCATCGCTGCTGCGCACGTTTCTGTTTGATCCCACAAGTCGTACCATGGACGGCCTTTCGTCTTGTACGCTTTGTAGCCCAGTCGCTGGGCTGTTTGGCATTCGCTCAACATATCCTTAGTCGGCATATCGATATTCCACCATGACAAAGGGGTCGTGTCATACAGTTGATTACCCAACAATCGATGCGCTGGAACATCCCCCGCCTTACCGACCGCATCAAACAACGCCATCTGCAGTGCTGCGCCGAGGTCATCATTCCACATCAATTCAGCGGCATTTCGCCCGATCGCATATTTGACGTTTTCATCGGAAGTGACGCCCCAAGAATAATACAACAAACCTTCGCCTACCCCTTCGACGCCACCGGATAATGTGACTTTCACCAACTCCGCCCAACGCCAATGGGGAATTTCTCGATCCATAGCACGCTGTGGTGCCGCTCTAAAGGGTAGCCGTACCGTTTGGCGTTCGATGTCCACAATTTTCAAAGCGGATGGCTTTTTCCCCAACCGAGCAGCGTAGCTTGTCTGGTCAAATACTTCCGGCAAGCTCAAACCAGCCAACGTAGCAAAGCCTCCCTGCAGAAAACGACGGCGTTTGACTCCGGCTCGAGGGGCTTTTTGATGACGCGGCTCATTTAAGTTATTCAACATACTCATGTCAGTTTCATTTCAAGTAAAAGTGTTTAGTTGTCGTCATTTTTGGGATCTGCAATTGTGTTGTACCATTGCGGATGGCGATCGGCAAAACGATTGATCTCATGTTTATCTGCCACTCGGACAATATGTTTATTACGACTCTTTTCAACATCAATTTCCCCGTACAGTATTTCGAAGTTTGTATGGTCGGCAAATTGAATGTCGTATCCATTGGGCCCGACAATCTTGCTACCACCAATAAACGCGAATCCCCGTTCCACACCAATGCGGTCGACCGCCGCATAGTAGATTTTGTTTTCTACAGCTCGAGTATTAATAACATACAATGGAAACGTCTCCGACCCGGGCGGCCAATTCGTTGGGAGCACCACAAGGTCCGCACCGCCAAGAGCCATTACTCGCGACGATTCAGGAAACGATCCGTCATAGCATATATTCATGCCAACTCGGATATCACCCAAGTCATGAACTTCAAACGGGCGGTCTCCTGGGGTCGTAAATCGATCGATTCCGAGAAATGGTAGATGGATTTTTCGATAGGATCCAATCACGCCAGAGGGACCAACCAGTACGCAAGCATTAAAAAGCTTGTCATCAACTCGCTCCAAAGTACCGTAAACAACAAAACTATCGGTTTCGCGACACAACTTTTCAAAAAACAGGCTACTCTCTCCAGGAATGGATTCCGCATAGGGCATTGCTTCTTCGAGGCTATCAAAACAATAGCCGGTAACAGCGCATTCAGGAAAGATGGTCAACCTTGCTCCAGTGCCTGTTGTTTCACGTAGCGCATTTTCCATAGCTGCTAGATTGCCAGCGATGTCCATCAGGACAATATCCATTTGTACGCCAGCTATTTTAAACGTCATGTTGAGCCTTCTATCAAAACCTACCATTTAGTAAACATCCGTTTATCCGTGCCATAGACAAGTTGGCATTATAACATCTATTCAATGCGTCAGTGCCAGCGTTATGGCGCCAATGAAAAACCTATCCTTTTTCTATCTTCTCAAGTGGCGGTCGCTGCAGATGGTAATTGGTCTCAGATTGAAACAATTGGGCGAGTGCCAAAATAGTTGTCTCATCGTACAACCGGCCAGTTAACTGCACGCTCATTGGTTGCTGTACACCCGCTCGCTGAGTAAAGCCACTGGGCATCGCAATTGCCGGATGCCCCGTCATATTAGTAATCAAAGCCTCATCACGACCGCCATCTACAAACACGTCCACTTGCTGCATCACTTGCTGCATTTCATCTTGCAACTTACTGCGAATTCGTTGCGCACGTAAGTATTCAACTGCCGGCAAGAACTCTGCACGACGGAATAATTCGGGCCAAGTATTGAGCCCCTCTTCGATGCCCGCTCGCGTTAACGGATCGAACTGTGCAGCCGCTTCGGCAAACAGGATATTAGTCAAAGGCCATGTCGGTAATTCGCTTGGCAATTGAATTTCCACCAACTTACAGCCTCGATCCTTAAACACCTGTAGTGCCTCGCGATCAGCCAACTTGCGACCATCATCGACATACCCAATGCTAATTCGTTTCAACTTCATCTTCACAGGCCACTGAAAGGGATGATCCACGGCCGACGGGTCAAGTCCATCGGCACCGTGGATCGCTTGAAACACCAAAGCACAATCTTCGGCACTGCGACAAATCGGTCCCAACTTATCCATACTCCACGACAATGACATGCACCCCTGCCGACTAACTCGTCCAAAGGTAGGGCGTAATCCCGTAACTCCACACCGACGCGATGGCGACATAATACTCCCTAAAGTCTCGCTGCCCAATGAAAAACCGACGCAACCAGCGGCCGTAGCGCTTGCCGATCCCGCACTTGACCCACTCGAACCTTGCGCCGGATTCCAAGGATTTTTCGTCGGGCCACCATACCATTTATCACCATTTGCCAGCGCACCTAATGCTAACTTGGCAACTAATACAGCGCCCACTTGATCTAGCATCGCGGCAACCGTTGCCTTTTCATGCAAGATTCGGTCTTGGAACTGCGGAGCCCCCCATGTCGTTGGAAATTCAGGGTAAGCGATCAGATCTTTAGCACCCCACGGAATTCCTCGCAACGGGTGCCAATCGCCCAACCGATTCCGTGTGCGATCCACTTCTTTCGCTTGCTTCAGAGCTAGCTCCTCCGTCAAATTCACCACAAACTTGAGCGTCGGGTCGAATTTTTTAAGCCTCCGCAAATACATCTGAGTTAATTCCAAACTTGAAATCTGCCCGCTGCGAATTAACTGTGACTGTTCGGTAATGGACATATAGGCCAAGTCGACATCATCTTCAGGCATCGGCACCTCATTCCGCGAATTGGACGCAACAGCAAGCGAGTGGGTAGGCAGGGGTTTAGAATTCGGCTTAACCTTAAAAGATAAGGCAGGCCAAGTATCATAGCCGACATCGACATTCCGTAACGTTTCCAGATCACGCATCAGGTTTTGCAGCCCGGCAGCTGTTTCTACCCGTTGCGTTTCGCTCAATTCAATACCTGCGATCCATTCAGCCTGAGCAACCATTTCAACAGTTACTTTACCGGCAACTTCAACCTGCGTAGCCAGTGCCTTATGGAATACCACCGTACCAGTCCCAGCAGCGCCTAACCAAGTCAATAATCTTCGGCGGTCGACAAGAACCGACGTTTTCGCTGATAAATCTGTGGTCGCATCTTCGTCGTATATGTCAAATATCGGTGTATCATTCATAAAAGGCTTTCTTCGTCGATTTACTCAACGCTTAATTATCCAAACAACCTGTATAACCGCCCCCCAAGAAGGGACTTGTTACTATTTCTTTACTGTCCACTACCGCGAAACTTGCTGGATTCATTTTTTCAATAAATAATTAACTTAGGACTAATTCTACTACTATATTACAACTCGCATCCAAATAACCACATGACCCGCAGCATAATCAAAACCGCTCGGCCATTGCTGCTAATATCCATAACGGTCATCGCCATTGGCGTCTGGCTTGGCACCGATTGGTACACCACGTTACCCGCAGATACACCTTCACAATATGTAGGTACAAGTCGCTGCATTGAATGCCACCAAGACCAAGCAGATTTATGGACGGGATCTCATCACGATCTCGCGATGGATGTAGCCACTGTTGACACCGTACTGGGAAATTTTGATAACGTCACACTTGAGCATTATGGTATCACTTCAACGATGTTCCGCCGTGACGGCAAATTCTATATCAACACTGACGGCCCCGACGGAGAAATGACCGACTTTGAGATTGCCTATGTTTTTGGCGTCACCCCGCTGCAACAATACTTAGTCGAATTTGATCGCACCGCAGATCAACCCGAAAACGAAATTGCTCGACTCCAAGTTTTACGGATCTGTTGGGACACGAAGCAGAAAAAATGGTTCTATTTGGGACCACCTGACGTACATGAACGTCTACAACCAAACGACGATCTACATTGGACCGGTATCGCTCAGCGATGGAACAACATGTGTGCCGATTGTCACAGCACAAACCTACAAAAAAACTTTGATGTCAAAACTGGACACTACCACACTACGTTCAGCGAAATTGACGTAAGCTGTGAAAGTTGTCATGGTCCAGGCAGCAAACACGTGACTCTCGCAGATAAATCGAGCCTTTTTTGGGATCGCAAAATTGGTTATGGTTTACCCGTCCTAAAGGGTGCTGACAAAGCGGAAACCCAGATTCAAACCTGTGCACCATGTCATTCACGGCGACGCATCGTCCATCCGGACTACCGTCCAGGCGGTTCGTTCCATGACCATTTTGCCAACGAGCCATTACGACCAGAAACATACCACGCCGATGGCCAAATTTCTGACGAAGTCTATGTCTACGGCTCTTTCATTCAAAGCAAAATGTATCACAAGGGAATTCGCTGTACCGATTGCCACGATGCCCACAGCACCAAGATAAAATTCAAAGACAATCGTCTGTGCACATCCTGTCACTTGAACCAACATCAAGCGAACAAGTATGACACACCGCAGCATCATTTCCACAAAACCGGAAGTACCGGCGCATCGTGCGTTGAATGTCACATGCCAACGACCACCTATATGGAAGTCGACCCACGACGAGACCACAGCCTTCGCGTGCCGCGGCCTGACTTGAGCCTGGCACTGGGCACACCTAACGCCTGCGTCAAATGTCATTTTGACGATGACATCAATCCGTCGGTGTCGCTAAGCGACGAACGCAAAGCCGAATTACATTTGAAACAATATGCTGACTGGGTGCGTGAAGCAGCCAATGGTGAACAGGATGTACGCGAACAACTTGAACGCGTGAATCAGTGGGCCCACGAAGCGGTCGAGATCTGGTACCCCGAAAGCACGCACCGTCGCACTCATTTTGGTGAGACATTATCCATCGCATGGAACCAAGAATCATTAGCAGCGGACGCGATTATTGAATTGATGGAAACTCCAGAAACTCCCGCTATTGCTCGCGCCGCCGCATTGACCTGGCTTGACCCGTCACGATCTACAGACAGCGCTGACACCGCAATTGCCAATCTCCAAAGTAGTGACCCCCAAATACGCATTGCATCCTTAATGACAATGCAAGGATATCGAGATAACGTGCCCGGACTAAGTCCGTTCACTACGCTAGTTAAAAAG
>Ga0315316_10002623_pt1 | contig 12948 bp, 12 predicted proteins | sample M160m3416metaG_FD_203702 | JGI IMG/M metagenome (GOLD analysis project Ga0315316, IMG submission 203702) | Ammonia-oxidizing marine archaeal communities from Monterey Bay, California, United States - M1 60m 3416 | ecosystem: Environmental > Aquatic > Marine > Intertidal zone | place: USA...
AGCTGCAAGTAGAGCGCCTTCGTTAATAAGGTTGGCAAGATCGGCGCCAGAGAATCCAGGTGTTTGCTTTGCGATGTCAGCCAAATCAATGCCCTTTTCAAAAGGCTTACCTTTGGCGTGCACATCGAGAATTGCCGTACGTCCACGTATGTCTGGATTGTCGAGTATTATTCGACGGTCGAAACGCCCTGGTCGAAGTAGAGCAGGATCGAGAATGTCTGGGCGGTTTGTTGCGGCTATAACGATGATGTTCGTTGTTGAATCGAAGCCGTCCATTTCGACAAGCATCTGGTTCAGTGTCTGCTCACGTTCATCATGACCGCCACCTACACCAGCGCCACGGTGACGACCAACTGCGTCGATTTCGTCTACGAAGATGATGCAAGGAGCGTGACGTCTAGCTTGCTCAAATAGGTCACGTACACGAGATGCACCGACACCGACGAACATTTCAACGAACTCAGAACCTGAGATAGAAAAGAACGGTACTCCAGCTTCACCTGCTACTGCTCGAGCCACAAGTGTTTTACCAGTTCCCGGGGGGCCCACCAAGAGAACTCCGGACGGGATTTTCGCTCCGAGGGCTTGGAATCGTTCTGGGAATTTGAGGAATTCGACAACTTCTTCGAGTTCTTCTTTAGCCTCTGGCACACCTGCAACGTCGAAGAATGTGACGGTTGCTTTGGTGCCGATAAACATTTTGGCTTTGCTCTTGCCGAAGCCCATCTGTTGGTTATTGCTGCCCTGTGCCTGTCGCATCATGAACAACAGAATTCCACCGAACAGGATGAGAGGTAAGAACCCAATAAGGAGCCCGAAGATGCTACCGAAGCCGCCGCCCCGATCTACCTTTAGGGAGTAGTTTGCACTTGGAACCTCAGCGGCACTCAGAAGTTCCGCAATGCTAGAGCCCTCTTCTTTCATAGAAGTAAATGTGGTCAATCCATCGGTGATAGTAAGTGAATTCCCCTTTACTTCGATATCAAGTTTAGAAGATCCGCTACTAGATTGCGCCAACTCGACAACTTCGTTAATACCGATTTCTTCAGAACCGTTAGTCGGCTGATCTATAAACATGAAGAAGATAGTGATCACTGCGACGATGATCACGAGGTAAACGAGACTATTCCTCATCCAGCTATTGCGCATTTGTCCTAGTCGTCCTATCGATAACTACTAAATTCGGTGTTCTTTCATGGAGTTTGCTTACTCAATGCTTGGATTGGATGCAATTCTAATCTTTACGATACAACACAACCGCTGTTTTCAAGACAATATTTGGAGTGCAATTTCTTGCAAAACCCACAGGTGGTAATTTTAGCATAGCGACGGGACCGTAGATCGTAGGGCTTAGCGGGTAGTACGTATGGTAACCCCGTAGAGATCTCTACTTATTTTGGATTGAGTATCGGACGCAAGATTGATATATTGAAAGTTCGATCAATTGGACACTAGGGATAATTGCGCGCCGGTGAACTGTTTTAAGGCGCTGATTTTGTTGGAAATTATTCGTTCAATGTCACAGGGAGCGCGAACATAGCAAAAGAATTTAGAGTGAATCGCCGAATTAGATCCGATGAGGTTCGAGTAATTCGTGGCGAAGATTCTTCGGTCTCGACGGTGATGAATATTCGTGACGCACTGGATATGGCAGAGGATGAAGGTCTAGATTTGGTCGAGGTTGGTCCTAATCAAAGCCCGCCTGTGTGCCGGTTGCTTGATTACGGTCGTTTCAAATTTATACAAGGTAAGAAACAACGAGAGGCTCGAAAAGTCTCACGGAGTGCGAGCAAGCAAAAAGAAGTAAGGCTCAGTCCTGTGATGTCGGATAATGACATCGAAACGAAGATCAAGATGACCAAAAACCTACTTGGTGAAGGTGCGAAGGTCAGAGTTTTTGTTCGATTCCGAGGCAGGCAACGGGCCCACCCCGAAATTGCGATGAAGGTGTTACGTAAGGTCGCTGAAGGTGTTGCGACTGTTGCAAAACTGGAAAAACCGCCTGGAATGGAAGGTCGAGTGCTTAGCATTCTTCTAGCTCCATCGGCAGGAGCCAAACAACGAGAGAGACAGGAAAAAACAACACCGGTTACGGCCGCTGCTACGGCAGCAAACGGCACCCCAACAGATGGGACCGCTAAAGTAGAAGAATAGGTTTAGGCGAAAAACGCCCGAGCATAAGAATTGAGAACGGAAACTACCTGATATGCCAAAGATGAAGACCCATAAGGGCGCCAAGAAACGGTTCCACATAAGTGGTACTGGCAAGGTGTTGCGGTCCAAGGGTCCAAAGAGTCACTTCCGCCGACGTAAAGCAAATCGAGTTAAGCGTTTATTTGGTGGCAAGGTTGCTCTCGACTCGAAGACGTTCTCAAAGACAATTAAGCAGGCGATTAGCGCGCTTCGATAGGTTCTAACTGTTCAAATCACAAATTATTATCTGAATTTATTGTTGAGACTACATAGGATGCTCCGCAATTGATCGCCAAGGAGACTGACATTGGCTAGGGTTAAAGCCGGTAAAACTACAAGACGACGGCATAAAGCTGTCCTGAAAGCGACACGTGGACATCGAGCATCACGTAGTAACCGCTTCCGCGTCGCTCGAGAGTCACTGACTCACGCACAGGCATATTCAACGGCACACCGCCGCTTGAAGAAGCGAACGAACCGGTCATTGCAGATCGTTCGGATCAATGCTGCTGCACGTGCGCTTGGAATCAACTACGCAAGCTTGATTCATGGCATGACACTAGCCGGTATTGAGCTTGACCGAAAGTCACTCGCTGAACTAGCGATTCGTGAGCCAAACGACTTCACCGAAATCGTAAAATTGGCTCAGGCAGCAATTTCTGACTAGCCTTATTCGGGTGTTGGGGATTCTGTTTAAACGGAACCGCCGCTTAGAACCGAACACTGGTATCGGTCTTAGGATCGGTACGTAATGGCTCAAAGTGTTCTATCCCGTGGAATAACCAGATAGATTTTTCGCCAACTTATATCTGCAGTAAGGTAGCCCATATCTCTCGCCGTTCAACCGATTACCCTCCGCCCCACATATACGGTCATAACTTGATTTCTAGGGGGGACGAACGCTGCACGAACTAGGCAGAGTCAGGGACGGCAAACAGACAACTTCATTCAGTTGGTGCTAGCGGTCGGGATTATGTGATTACCGAATCGACCATAACTAGAACGAAGAAAAGAGCCAAGAACAGCAGCGAGTACTTGTACAGGCTTGCGGCAGTTTGACGATCAGGTGCTTTTATGAGCTTGAGGGCGTACCACAATAACACTAGACAGAGGGCAGCCGCACCGATCATGTATATCCAGCTAAGTGCGAGAGAGACTACACCGAAAATCATAGTAAGAGCCGACAAAATCACGGAGTAGAGCATGATCTGAATTGTCGTATGCTCGACTCCGCGAACTACCGGTAGCATGGGGATTTCGGCTTTGGCGTAGTCGTCTTTGATCATGATCGCCAGAGCCCAAAAGTGCGGCGGAGTCCAGAAGAACACAATGATGAACATGTACCATGCTGCTAGGTCTATAGTTCCGGTCGCAGCTGCATATCCGACGAGCGGTGGTACTGCTCCAGCGGCTCCACCGAGAACAATGTTTTGGGTGGTCGTTCGCTTGAGAATGACCGTATAGAGACCGAAGTAGAGGATTGTACCCACAATAGCGAGTGAAGCAGCAAGAACGTTTGTCATTATAGCCAGCAGCACAAACGAAATAATGTTCAAAACTATTCCGTATATTACGGCAGTGAGGGCTGAAATTCTGCCTTCTGCAACAGGCCGGTTTTTCGTGCGACCCATCCGTTGGTCAAGTTTGCCTTCATATGCCATGTTCAGCGATGCTGCTCCGCCAGCGGCGAGTGCTCCACCGATTAGTACTGCGACAATGATCTCGAGCGTTGGGGTTGATCCTGCACCCAAGAATGCGCCGGCGATAGCCGATACCAGCAGCAGCGACATGACGCGTGGCTTCGTGAGTGCGATGAAATCGCCCAACAAAGTCATCACAGATCCGCTTTGTAATCTTTCGTTAGTGGTCATAAGAGAATGGTAGTCTGTGTGGCTTTATTCTGCCAAACTTTCTGATGCTTTTGCGAGTTCTTGTCTTGGCACAGGGCGAAGCAGTAGTGCGACGATAAATACCATGTCAACCCAAACAAGGGTTGCAAGGCTGAGATGACCGGATCGCGCCCATTCGGCAAATGTGGTCCACGGATTAGCTGCACCCATTAGCATTTGACTAAAGATGATGACTGCTGCTGCCAATGCTGAGAATCGTAGAGCTCTTGATATATTCGGCAGTCGCCAAACCTTGTGCCCTGCTAGCAGAACCAAGATGATCGAGACGAATGATAGCAAGCGATGACTCATGTGAATCCAAGCGAACGTCGATTGCGGGATGAAATCCCCTCCGCAAAGCGGCCACGATGGACAAACAGCGCCGGCTTCTTTCCAAACCGCATAAGAACCCGAAAGTAGGGCAATTAGAGCAAATATTCCAGCGGTGGTCGAAAGTATTAAAGCACTTCGATGATCGTTGCTTACTCTGCCCCACATCCATTTTGACGTGCCAATGATCGAGTTGGGTCTGCCGTATGAAGCAGCAACGAGGGCGAGAATTGCCAACATTGCTACGATCTCAGCGAGAAACAGGTGAAGGGTGCGGATCGCAGGATCGAGGTCGTTTAATACGACAAGACCGCCAATCATACCGACGATGAAAATCAGCCCAAGTTCAGCTGTTGCCAACCATGCGACTACTTTGCTGACCCTATGACGCACCCACACTCGAATTACAGCGGCCATAATCACTAGACCGAGAATCGTGCCGACAGTTCTGTGGCTGTATTCGAGAACAACGTTGTGCACTCGCGGCGTTGTTGGGCGAGGTCCGTCGTAGAGCCTGTCGATGGTTTCTTGGTCGAGCGGTGGGAGCAACTGTCCGAAACAGGTTGGCCAGTCAGGGCAGCCATCGCCTGAACCGGTAACTCGCACAACTCCACCGAGGGTGACCTGTAGCACTACGCCAATCACAGTAATTGCCATGAGGGTAAGCAGTAATCTGTCTTGCCATATGGGAGATTTTTCCAAGTTTTGTTTGATGGAGCGCTCAGACGAATCCATTGTTATCCAGTTTCCTGTTCATGAATTGCGAGAAATCTTGTAGCTGTTGAGAAAATCCAAATTTCAACTATTAAGTTGACCACGCCAATTGTCGCGCAGAAATTGATAAATCGGCAGTGAATTAAGGTGCTCTATTTCGCGTCACCAAGCTCAGCAATTTGATGTGACTGTTAGATAGGACGGTATGCTATGAGAGTGGCATCGATCAGTATTCGGTGGTCATAGACCCGTGGCGGCCAGCAGGTTACGAGCGTAATCTGTGCATCGTCAGTAGTGCTTAATTTAAGGTCATTTTGGTGGATCTGGGTTGTACTGATAACTCTGTATATGAATTCAGCATCCTGCGTTTCTAAATATACATCGACAGGGTCTTGCTTAATAAGTTCTGTGATCTCAGGTAGATGACGGAATATGTTTCCTTCACCTGCGGCGAAACTTTCCAGATGCGCGAAGAACCAGCCGTCGCCTTGCTGTCCGGGGAGCGACGTTTCAGGAATGTGCCCAACTGTGTTATTTGGGGTTTCATACGATCGCTGGTCGCCAAGATCAATAATCTTTAGTTCGGACACAGTCGAATTTACATTGATTGCTGGGATTCTGATGTGAGTCGCGTTTGACGTAGGGTCGAAATCACGGAAAATATCAGTCGATAGTAACGGTACGAAATTGTCAGGAATCGATGGACCGCCGAAGGGATCAATTCCTCCCCACTCTGGTTCTGACCAGTACTTAGGATTAAGAAGATTGCCTGGGTAAAGACTGGCGAACTGCGCTACATCGGGAGATTTGAGTTCGAGCGGTATCGGCGGTTCGTCATCGGCAATCGTATGGCGCTGAGGAGCTTCAGCTTCTATGCCTAGATGACCGTCGAGCGATTCATCGGAAATCGAGTAGCTGAACTCGGCAATATCGGAACCCGATCGTGACCGAGAGTACATGTACAGACCCGATACAGTGATTAATACGATTCCAAGTAGGGCAGTCGAATACGCTGCTATCGTTGTAATCGAGTTTTTCATTTTTTTGGTCAAATTGCTGTTGTGCAATTAGATCGTCGTTTTGATTTGCCATGCTTATTCCTGTACGACTCTTAGACCAGTACGGATTTTATGGCTAAATGCTATCGGACTCGAGCGCCGCGTATGATCGGTTCGTTGATGTGAATTTCGCCGTTTCGAATCTTTATGTTGTATTCGCACTCTGAGTTTGTGCAGACCCAAGCCTTGTAGTGAACTGCGGCGCCTTGTGCTCCGAAGTCAGATAGAGGTACCAAGTGACCTTCATCACAATTCATACACTCTGGCCAGTTGTTGGTTTCCGACATTGTTATGCCCCCGGTTCATTTGCCCATTGCTACGCATATTATGTGAATTGGGAAATGAGAAAAAATACCTTGATAAATAGCGATAGTCTAAACTCGATCATCGGATAGTACTGGAAGAAAGTATAAGGTTTCACTAAATTCAGCGGTATATTGAACGTATTGATATGAATATTTTGGGAATAGAAACTAGCTGTGACGAAACGTCGGTCGGCATTGTCGACAGTGATGGGCGTGTTCGTGCCAACGTAATTGCAACCCAGATAGATATCCACGCTCGATACGGTGGAATTGTTCCTGAGGTTGCATCTCGGCAGCACGTGCTCGACATTAGACCTGTTTGTGAACAGGCAATTGAAGACGCTGGGATTGATTGGGGAGACATCGATGCAGTCGCTGCGACGCATGGTCCCGGGCTTGCTGGGTCTCTTATAGTGGGCCTAAATTTCTCTAAAGGATTATCTGCAGCCCTAGATGTTCCACTGATTGGTGTTAACCACATGGATGGTCACGTTTATGGTGCTTGGGCTCGAACTGAAGATCATGATCTTGAACCATTTCAGGAGCTTGTCGGCGAACAGCCAATAATGTGCTTAGTTGTATCAGGCGGGCACACTGAGTTGGTGTTACTTGAAGGTCACGGCAAATTTCGTTTGATTGGCGAGACTCGTGATGATGCTGCAGGCGAAGCATTTGATAAAGCCGCACGAGTCTTGGGACTGCGATACCCGGGTGGTCCTGAGATTCAGCGTGTTGCAGAAGGTGCCCGCGAGACGGATCCACTTCCACGTGCATGGATGCGGGGAACCGACAATTTTTCTTTCAGCGGTTTAAAGACTGCGGTTCTGACCCGGGCGCGTGAATTAGGTATCTACCCGCCAAACGCTGATCGCGGTGGAGCTGGCCCTGATGTTGTGGCTGGACTGGCGAAAGCGTTTCAAGATTCTGTAGTAGACGTGCTAGTTACGAAAACTATATCCGCGGCAAAACGAGAAAATTGTGCCGGGATCGTGTTGGTTGGTGGTGTCGCTGCGAACGGCCCCCTTCGCCAAACACTGAATGAAAAATCGCCGCTTCCTGTTGCAATACCGCCATTCAAACTTTGCACCGATAATGGGGCAATGATTGCTATGAGCGGGCTGGTGAACTTACGCAATGGTCGACGTGATGACTGGGACCTAGAAGTAGTCCCAAGCCTAAGAATTGGTACAAGCGCACTCGTTTAGTTTTCAATCGGCCGGGAGAATTGTTAGGTTTTTCTGAGTTCAGCTTGCAGGATAGTTACGGTACGACGATTTAGTTCGGATCGGAACTAGTCGTCGCTTGGTATCTTCAACGTCGCGCGTGAACTTCATTGCGAGAGTTGATTTTTCATCGACTTCGCCACCAATGACTCTGCCGCCTATGGTGTTAAATTCGAGATGCACTCCGGCGGGTCGAATCCAGTAGTCGCCCATCAAAATTAGTGAAACCAACGCTACGGCGAGCGCTGCCGCTATACCGATATTCGAACTGGGCGTTACTTGCCAGACACCAATCGCAGCTACGAGACCAACTGTTCCCCAAATAGCGCTTCTACGAGCTCTTGGACGTCGGGTGATTTCAACCGAGCTAATGTCTCTTAGTTGGACCGACGCGTAAACGGAGTCCGATTCAGAGCCTCCTCGGAAAATCACCCTGGCGTGCGTCAGGGTGAAATTTCCGCCGTCGTTTGACTTGAGCTTAGATACAACTCGCTCTCCGGGTAAAAGCCCATTTTTAAGACTCAAAGTCGTTGCATCGAGCTGGGCTGAATTTCGTGGACGTTCTGTGGGAGTTTCTGCTGCCATGTGTGTAATCGTAACGGGTTCACTGAATCTTTGGATGCATTAATCTGGATATTCCTTAACATGTGTGTACGACCGAGGGATATTCTCATATCTAGTGACAAGTGACCCTACGCCAACATAAACAAGTTCTACTTGTATAAGTAAACTGCCGCTGGCGTCAGTTTGCGACAAAGAAATTGCAAACTAAGAGTTCAGCTTGTCACTCTTGTGCGCAGCAACGAATGCACGCGCTTCGCCTAGCATTAGTTCAGCGATACCGATGCCGGAAGTCTGATCTCCGCCAGCCGTCTTTCCGGCATCTCGTGCGCGTCTCTCTACATCAAGCGTTGCGGCAATTCGATCTTGGTGATCTGGCTCACCGGGGTGACCAAGCGATTGTGCGAAATCATGTGGTCCGCCGGTTACACCCGTCAGACCAGGCACGGAGAGAATGTCGTCGAGGTTGTCCCAAGCCTTCTTGTCTTCGATCTGTGCAACCACAAGCATGTTTGCGTTCGACCATTTTGCGAATCCGAGCTTGCCGCCGTACTTTTCGTCGAGAACGGTCTGGTCGTTGAACTCGGTTCCACGTCCACCCCCCCACGATCGTTTGCCTTCGGTTGGGAAGAGGCAAGCATCGGCAAATGCCTGTGCTTCAGCACCCGAGTTGATGTGAGGACCCGTTACGCCCTGAATTCCACGGTCGAGATACAGGTTGATCTGGTACGCAGCGCTATCTGGCACTCGTGCGATAACCGACATTCCGTAACCGTTTGCGGTTCGGCAGATGTCGTCGATGGCTTCTTCAGGAAATCCACCATGCTCACCGTCGATTGTGATTGCATCGAAGCCAACATGTGCTGCCATTTCGATCATGTATAGCGCAGGATGTGCCAATGCGAACACGGTCGCCTTCCGGCCTTCTTTATTAGCTTCTAAAATTGTGTTGTTAATCATTTGCGAACCATTCCTTATTTGATGTGTTGTCCCTGATGGGGATTATTTGAGTGCGTACTTACCGGAGATAAATGTTGATCTGTGACTAGAAACAGATTAGTTAATCTAGATTCGAGCGTCGTCGATCAGAAACTGTGGCTTAGCCATTTGATCCACTCAGATGCCTCTTACGGTTCCTCCTGCTGAAGTGGTTTTCGCTAGCGGTGGATGTGCAGCAATTTCGGCTTCGTTGAGCTCGAGTCCGAGCCCCGGCGCATCGGATAGTTCGACGTAGCCGTCTTTTTGACGTGGGAAGCCATCGAGAACAGTGAAGTAGTGTTCTGTGTAGAACTCCGCGTGATATTCCTGAATCTCGAAGTTGATGATCGAAGCATCGAGATGCATTTCCGCCATCGCTCCTACTGGTGAGCAGACGTTATGCGGCGCCATAGTTATATGCTTCGCTTCGGCGATGCTCGCGATTTTCTTCAGCTCAGTGATTCCGCCTGCATTGGCGATATCGGGCTGAAGTACATCTGCTGCGTGTCGGTCGACAATCTCTGCAAACGGGAATTTCGTGTAAAGCCGTTCTCCGGTTGCAATCGGGATGTTTACCTTATTTCGAACTTCTAGGAGCTCGGAAACGCGTTCTTGAGAGACCGGTTCTTCGTAGAAAAGCGGCCGATATTCTTCGAGCCGTTTGCCGATTTGTATAGCGTTCATCACATTGAATTTTGCGTGGGCTTCAACAAGGATGTCGACGTTTGGTCCAACCGCTCGTCGAACGGCGGCGACTCTGTCTTCGGCTAATTGCGCCTCTTTAAGAGATAACTTGTAGTAGTTGTGCTGCCCAAAAGGATCGAATTTGAGGGCGGTGTAACCCATGTCTACGACTATCTTCGCCTCTTCAGCGTTTTGTTCAGCCGTTCCAGGGTTTGAGTACCAGCCGTTGGCATAGACCCTGATGCTGCGGCGATGCGCGCCGCCGAGCAACTTCCAAACCGGCTGGTCGAGAATACGACCTTTCATGTCCCACAGTGCGATATCTATACCTGAGATGGCGGTGGATGCTATTCGACCTCCTCGTGCTTGGAAGTCTTGGTACAAGTTCGTCCAATGAACTTCGCTTTCGAGAGGATCCTTTCCGATCAAGTGTTTTGCGACCATTCGTTCGATCATGCCCATAACGAGTAGGTCGTCTTCCATAGGGGAAGCGTCACCGATGCCGTATACGTTCGGGTCGTCGGTATTTAATTTCACCAGCAGCCAGTTGCGTTGTGCATTGTGGTGGTTGGCCGTGAATCTACGGAATTCGACCCCGATAATTGCTGGCATATAATTTCCTATCTACTGGTTCTTACTTTGATCTACCCTCGATTTTAGGGAGGGGGCTGACAGTTAATTGCAATTCAATGTCAACGCTTGCGGCGAGAGTATACGCCGGTCTGGTGCCGATGTTGAATGTCGATTCGGTGGAACTAGCCGTTACACCCGATTCTATTGCGACTATGATGTGGGTTGCTAAGGGAAGAATAACTTTAAATAGGAAACGGAATTTGGCTCGAACTTTCCGCCTTTGGGCGCTGTCGGATACGCATGTTGGAACGGAGATTAAATTTGGACGTCGTTCGCTTGAAGAAGTGATACAGCACGCTGAAGCTTGGCCAAATACCGACGGACAATCTGGCGGCTTCGATATAGCAGTAAACCTTGGCGACTTCTCAGGTTCACAGCTACCGCCAGATGATCAAGAAGGCGAGTTGGTTGTTTCGCAGTACGCTTCGGCGAAGCATCACGGTCGTGAGCATTTTTACGATGTGATAGGAAACCATGATGCTTCGGGTGTTGACGAACCAACCCAATGGTGGTTCCGGAAATGGATCGATCCGACTGGTGAGAGCACAGAACACTCCGGAATCGATAATTCAGCACGACCTTACCCGACCACGGGTACGTGGGAGAACTATTCATTCGAAGTAGGCAACGTCGTATTTCTGATGATGGCTGATCGAAACGATGGTGGACCACCTATTGGGCGAGGCGAGTTTGGCGGATATCCGGCAGGAGCGATTTCGGAGGAGACCTTCCGGTGGTGGAGCAAAAAGGTTGAAGAAAACAAAGATAAGATCGTTATTTCAGCCCACCACCACATGATTAAAGAGACGACCGTTGCTTCTGGTATTAACGAAGGTTGCGACGAGGGCTATCACGGTCGAATGCCAGACGGTGGGGCACCCGGGTCATCGTTCATTTACTGGGTTGGTGGTCAAAAAGATTCTGGCCGTATCGAGTCTTTTTTGGAAACCAATAGACCTGCAATCGATTTATGGTTGGGCGCTCATACTCACACTCATCCCGATGATACAACCGGTGGTCGATCGCACGTCGAACAGAAATGGGGTGCGAACTTTGTGAATGTTTCTGCGGTTACTCGCTACCACGGTCAACGGAACTCGATTCCGATGAGCCGTCTGTTCACGTTTACCGAAGGTTCAGACGAAGTTCGGGTTCAGTGCTATCTACATACCGACCAATACGCCGATGAGGGTTGGTACAAGCCATCCGAGCGAACGATCAAACTCCGTCACAATTTCGAAGCGCCAATTCAATGACTAAATCAATTCAACAACTCTTCGATCTCGCAGGGCGTACCGCGATAGTCACTGGAGGCGGCACGCATCTCGGAACGGCATTTACTGAAACTTTGTGTGAACTTGGAGCCAAGGTTTACATCGCTTCTCGTCGCTATGAACTTTGCGAACAGGTCGCCTATCGACTTCGTGATCAGGGAATGGACGTTACGGCGATGGGTTGTGACGTGACTGACGAATCGCAGGTCGATGCTCTGGTCGACCGAGTCATGAACGAAAACGATCGACTTGATATAGCCATCTGCAATGCAGGTGGTTCGTTCACGACGAGCTATCCGCCAAATGGTGACATCGATGAATTCAGACGAACACTTGATGTGAACCTGACTGGCACGTATATCACTGCGCAGTCGGCTGGCAGAGTGATGATTCCTGCTATGCGTGGATCGATCATTACTTTGGGGTCAATCGCTGCGACTTTGGCGATGGATAGCCGTATTTATAATCCGGAGTTCAAACGCTCTGGACCACCATACATCGCTGCCAAGGGTGGCGTGTTGAGCCTGACTCTAGCGATGGCTGCCGAGTTCGGTGAGCACGGAATTACTGTGAACTGCATTAGTCCAGGTCAGATTCCGCGCACCGACACCAACGCCGATCAGGTCGAGACGTTCCGCAAGATGATCCCTCTCCAGCGAACAGGGCTTTCACAAGACCTAAAAGGAACGGCAGCTTTATTAGCATCAGATGCTGGAGCTTGGATTACAGGCCAAGAATTCCGGGTAGATGGCGGCTGGTCGATTTGGTGACACGAGGCGTCTTTTTCTTATTGGCGACGGTTTGGCTGTAACTGGAGAGATGTCACTAGTCGTGTTTCTAATGCTTAGTAAATCCACGAGATTCTCCCTGTTATTCTCGTTTCAAATCACTGTCATGCTGAATTCATTTCAGTATCTATCACAAGTCGCTGCGAAACCCTAGATAAGCCCCGCACTCTTCATTGCAACTCGAATGATCTCGCGGTCGGCGTCTGTGACTGACGGGTTCGGTAAGCGAGGTGCGCCACCTTCATAGCCGAGAATATCCATGGCTGCTTTTATTCCGGCAGCTCCACGATCGAGTATTTGTTGGTCGGTTTCGATGAT
>Ga0315316_10002625_pt1 | contig 12944 bp, 13 predicted proteins | sample M160m3416metaG_FD_203702 | JGI IMG/M metagenome (GOLD analysis project Ga0315316, IMG submission 203702) | Ammonia-oxidizing marine archaeal communities from Monterey Bay, California, United States - M1 60m 3416 | ecosystem: Environmental > Aquatic > Marine > Intertidal zone | place: USA...
AACCTACCAGAGCACAACAAAACCTTAACAAAAAACATAATTGACGAAATAGAAGCCGAGATAAAATACGCAGGCTATGTGGAGAGACAAAAAACTGAAATAACCAGGCTTCAAAAAAACGAAAATACAAAAATTCCCAAAACCTTAGACTACAAAAACGTAATAGGTCTCTCAAATGAAGTCAGGCAAAAGCTTACGTCTGCGAAACCCGAAAGCCTTGCCAGAGCGTCTAGACTTCCTGGAATCACACCGGCAGCCATATCACTTTTGATGGTACACATAAAAAAAGAAAGAAAACGAGCGGTCTGAATATTGAGCCAGCTGGAAAAGTACAAAGAATTATTGCTTAAGTGGAACAAAACCCACAACCTTGTCTCTAAAAGTCAGGCACTTAATTTAGACGAACACATAGAAGACTCTCTTTCTGTATCAAATTTTTTGGGTTCTGAGATTTTAGATCTTGGAAGTGGAGGAGGCTTTCCTGGCATTCCTCTTGCTATAAAAAACCCAACAAAAAAACTCCACCTTGTAGAAAGCAATGCAAAAAAAGCAGCCTTTTTGCTCAACACCACCAACCAACTAGAACTTAAGAACATTACGGTCTATAACAAAAGAATAGAAGATTTGCGGCCCGAAGATTTTCCTGCTGCTCTTGAAATAATCACACGGGCCTTTGGTTCGGCCACTCAAACAATAAAATCTTCAGAACACCTCCTGTCTTGTCCTGGAAACTCATTAAAATTAATGAAAACCTCCCAGCAACACAAAGAAGAACAATTGCCAACAGGCTACAAAGAAATAAAACTAGAAAAGATTTTGTTAAAAGGAAAAGACAAGGGACGCATCTTGGTTACAATAGAATCAATATAAAGTTAATTTTGAAAACTCTAGTAATTGCCAATCAGAAAGGGGGTGTTGGAAAAACAACAACCGCAGTGAATTTATGTGCTTCGCTGGCCGCCATGAAAAGAAGGGTTTTGTTGGTTGATGCAGATCCGCAAGCAAACGCGACAACAGGCTCCGGTTTAGAAAAAGTTGATGAAACTGAAGGAACTTCGTCCGCGTTACTAAATTTAGAAGGAAAAAGGGTTTTTAAAACGGAAAGCATGGGGTATGACGTTATGCCCTCAGGCCCTTCTTTGGTCGCAGCGGAATCTCAACTCAGAAACATGGAAGAAAGAGAGCTTGCATTGTTAAAAAGTCTAGAACCCCTTCAAGATAAATACGACTACATCATAATAGACTGCCCTCCCTCGCTAAACCTCTTAACAATAAACGGATTGAGGGCTTCAAAAAACCTTCTCGTTCCAATGCAGTGCGAGTATTTTGCATTAGAAGGCTTGGCTGGGCTTATAGAAACCATAGACCAACTAAACGCCAGCACAGGCCACAACCTTAGACTCAAGGCGATTGTTAGAACAATGTTTGATCCAAGAAACAAGCTGGGCAGGCAGGTAACTGAGGAGCTTGCCACTCATTTTAAAGACGAGCTTTTTTCTACAGTCATTCCAAGAAACATAAAACTAGCAGAGGCACCAAGTTTTGGAAAATCAGCCCTAGCTTACGAACCAAATGCAAAAGGAACTCTGGCTTATTTGGCCATGGCGGGCGAGCTGATAGCAAGAATGGAGGACCAGTATAAGGAGGGCGCGGTATGACAAAAGACAATTCACCTCTAGGAAAGGGTTTGGGCTCACTCTTGGGCGACAGGCCAAAACAACAAGCTTCCGGCTTAATGGAAATCGCCACAGAAGACTTAACGCCCGGCCAATACCAACCAAGAAAAAAAATGTACAGAGACACGCTGGAGGAATTGGCCGAAAGCATAAAGCAACAGGGAGTTCTGCAACCGCTGGTTGCAAGAAGACTGGCCTCCGGACGCTATGAGATTGTTGTGGGAGAGAGAAGGTGGAGGGCGGCACAAATGGCAGGGCTCAGCACAGTTCCAACAGTGGTCAGGGACTTGAACAACAACGAAACGGCCAAAATTGCTTTGATAGAAAATTTACAAAGAGAAGATCTCAATGCGATGGACCAGGCTAGGGGCCTGCAACGCCTTCAAAAAGAATTTAATTTATCTCAAGAATCTCTTGGCGAGGCGGTGGGCAAGTCAAGATCATCGGTAACGAACTTGTTGAGACTTCTAAATCTCTCTTCTGAGGTTCAAGAGTTTTTAGAACAAGGAAAACTGGAGATGGGACACGCAAGGGCGCTTCTTTCTTTGGACGAGTCAAAACAAAATACTTTTGCCCTTGAAATAATAAAAAAAGGTTTTTCAGTAAGAGAAACCGAAAGATACGTTTCCGAAAAGAAAAACAAAACAACCCCCAAGGATGCCCAAAAACTAAAAGACCCAAATACAGCTCTTCTAGAGAGGGAGGTTTCTGAGATCCTGGGTGCTGCAACCGAGATAAAGCACAACAAAAAAGGTAAGGGCAGGCTGGTCATTAATTTTAAAACCCTTGATGCCCTGCAGGGTATTTTAGAAAAAATTAAATCTTAAAAAATTAAAAAAAAGTACATTTCTGCTTGGACTACTGAGCGCACATCTCTATAATTGCCGCGCCTAACGAAATCAGAATGGCCAATAAAGAACTAAACTCGACAGACTACATACAACACCACCTTCAAAACCTAACTTTTGGAGAGTGCTCTGATGGAGAGTGGAGGTTTGCAGACGGTCACATAAATTTTGGAAAAGACCACGAGGCACACGTTGAGCAAAAAGATTACACGTGTGACGTAAGTGAAATGGGCTTCAATGCTGTTCATGTAGATACCATGCTGGTTTCAATTTTTCTTGGCGGTCTTGTGAGCTTCTTTTTTTGGTCGATAACAAGAAAGGCCTCAGTAAAAAACCCCAGTAAAATACAAAATGCTTTTGAATATGCATTCGATTTTGTACGAGGAGCTGTTAAGGACACTTTCGTTCCAAAAAACAACAACATTATAGGGCCTTTGGCGCTTACATCTATTTCATGGGTATTGGCAATGAATTTGATGGACTTGCTGCCAGTAGACCTAATACCTTGGGTAGCAAATGGCTTCCAGGCCTCAAACACCTACGGTCCGGTTCACTACTTTAAAATTCTCCCTGTTGCAGATATTAATGCACCCGCAGGAATGGCCCTTGGAATAGCTGTACTCATTCATTATTACAGCATCAAAAACAAAGGCCTGGGAGGCTTTGTTGCGGAATTGACTTTACAGCCACTGGGAAAGTGGGCCATCCCCTTCAACATGATCGTTGAGATCCCGGGGTTCTATGCCAAGCAGGGCGCGTTAGCCTTGAGACTTTACGGTAATTTATTTGCCGGAGAAATGATTTTTATTTTAATAGCACTCCTCTTTGGAAGCTTCTTTGAAAGTATATCGGGAGCAATGTGGGGTGTTTTAGGGATTCTTTTGCACATGGGCTGGGCAATATTCCATATTTTAATAATTGCACTACAAGCCTATGTTTTTATGATTTTAACTGTTGTGTTTTTAAACCAAGCACATGAAACTCACCACTAATTAATCAAGGAGAAAAAAATGGAAGAATTAAGATTAGTAGCTGGAGCCATATTGGCCGGTTTGGGCGCTGTAGGCGGCGCTATCGGCGTAGGCGTAGCAGCATCAAAATATCTTGAAGGAATAGCAAGACAGCCCGAGCTGCAAAGTTATCTTTTGGGTCAGTTTTTTATAATGATGGCACTGGTAGACGCTCTGCCAATTATATCGCTGGCTTTTGGACTTATATTTCTATTCACCTAGACAACAAGAAGAGATTAAATGAACTTTAATTACACATTAATAGGCCAGCTTCTGGCATTCATTTTGTTTGTTTGGTTCTGCATGAAGTATGTCTGGCCTCCAATGCTACAAATTCTAGAAGAAAGAGAGAAAGAAATCTCTGATGGCCTGGATGCAGCCAGTAAAGGAAAAAGAGAACTTGAAGAGGCGGAAACTAAAAAAGCTGAAGTAATGGGGGCTGCAAAAAAAGAAGCAGCAGAACTCATTAATCAGGCTAATCTTAGAGCAAACCAAATGGTTGAAGATGCCAAATCTAAGGCTCAAGAAGAGGCGGACAGAATCAAAGAGTCCGCAGAGAAGGATGTGGTCCAGAGCATGAACAAGGCCAGAGAAGGCCTCAGATCTGAGGTTGCAGTTTTGGCTGTGGCGGGTGCTGAAAAGCTTCTGAAGGCTGAAATAGATCAAGAAGCTAACGCGGCACTAATCGACGAGATATCTAGCGAACTATAGTAATGGCAAATAACTCGACACTTTCTAGACCTTACGCACAAGCCTTGTTTGAACACTCGGGAGATTGGTCAAGTGATTTGAAAAAAATTTCGTTAGCCGTTAGAGACACTACTGTTGCTGACTTAATTGACTCACCACATCTTTCTTACCAAGATAAGGTTAAACAGTTTTTGGCCCTTTTCGAAGGAGAGATTGAGCCCAAGACTGTAAATTTTTTAAAAGTTCTCGGCGAGTCTAAGAGACTTTCTTTGTTGCCTGACATAAAAAAAGAATACAGTGCATTAATAGAAGGCAATGAAGGAAAGAAGACGGTCGAACTTTTCTCGCCTTTCGTTCTTTCGGACGAACAGCAAGAGAAAATAACAACATCTTTAAAAAATCGCTTTGGCGACAATTTAACTGTCGAGTCCGGTATCGACGAATCCTTAATAGGCGGTTTTTTAGCAAGAAGCGGAGATGACGTTCTTGATGCATCTATTAAGGGAAAGCTAGAAAAACTAAGTAATCAATTAACATAAACATCAAAGGTTAAAAATGGAAGAATTAAACCCATCTGAAATAAGTCAAATAATAAGACAAAAAATTGATGCTTTGGACTCAGAACCAAAGCCAAGTAATGAAGGCACGATTGTCTTCTTGGCAGACGGCATAGCCAGGATTCACGGATTGGGTGAGGTTATGAATGGAGAGTTGATTCAGTTTGAGCACGGCGTACAAGGTATGGCACTTAACCTTGAAAGAGATTTTGTGGGAGCCGTTATTCTTGGAGACTACAGGTTGCTTGCAGAAGGGGAAACAGCTAAATGCACAGGGACTATTTTAGAAGTGCCTGTGGGAGAGGCCCTTTTAGGAAGGGTTGTCAATGCCCTTGGAGAGCCCGTAGATGGTAAGGGCGCTATAGAAACAGAATTTAGATCCCCAGTAGAAAAGATTGCTCCTGGTGTTATTTCCAGACAGGGAGTAGATCAGCCAGTTCAAATAGGGCTAAAGGCTATTGATAGCATGGTGCCGGTTGGAAGGGGGCAGAGGGAGTTAATTATTGGTGACAGGCAAACAGGAAAAACAGCAATCGCTATTGATGCAATAATTAATCAAAAAGACACGGGCGTTAAGTGTGTTTATGTTGCAATAGGCCAAAAGCAATCAACAATTGCTGGCGTTGTAAGAACTTTAGAAAAGTACGGCGCTATGGACAATACTATAGTTGTTGCTGCTGGAGCAGCAGACCCCGCCCCAATGCAATACATTGCTGCATTTTCGGGTTGTTCAATGGGAGAGTACTTCAGGGATCGCGGAGAAGATGCGCTCATCGTCTATGATGATTTGACTAAGCAAGCTTGGGCTTACAGGCAGATGTCTCTTTTACTTAAGCGACCTCCAGGAAGAGAAGCTTATCCGGGTGATGTTTTCTACCTCCACTCAAGGCTTTTAGAAAGAGCAGCAAGAGTGAGTGTGGATTACGTTGAAAAATTTACTGACGGAAAGGTAAAAGGCCAAACCGGCTCTTTAACAGCCCTTCCTATCATTGAAACACAAGCAGGAGACGTCTCGGCGTTTGTTCCCACTAACGTTATCTCTATAACTGACGGACAGATTTTCTTAGAAACATCCCTTTTTAGTGCAGGACTTAAACCAGCCATGGATCCGGGTATATCAGTATCAAGGGTTGGGGGTGCGGCACAGCTTCCTATCATAAAAAAACTAGGCGGCGGAATAAGGACGGCTTTAGCTCAGTACAGAGAATTAGAGGCCTTCTCTCAGTTTGCTTCTGATCTTGACGACGCATCAAGGGAACAGCTAGAGCACGGAACGCGTGTTACAGAGCTCATGAAGCAAGGTCAAAACTCCCCGATGAGCGTATCAGAAATGGGAGCGGTTTTGTTTGCAGCCAATGAAGGGTATTTAAAAGAAGTTGAAGTAGAGAAAATTAAAGACTTTGAAAAAGCTCTACTTGCGTATTTGCACTCTGAACACAGCGAGCTAATGAAAACCGTGGCGGAGACCGGTGATTACGGCGAAGCAGTAGCGGCTGAATTCAAAGAAGCTTTAGATAGCTTTGTAAGCACCCAGACGTACTAGAAAATGGCAAACAGCAAAGAAGTAAGAAATCAGATCGCCAGCATTGGGAATACCCAAAAGATCACGAGTGCCATGGAGAAAGTTGCAGCCAGTAAAATGAAAAAGACTGAACTTAGAATGGCAAAAGGCAGGCCTTACAGAGAAAGGATGTTAGAAGTCATATCTCATTTGGCCAATGGACAGCCTGAATACAAGCCTACTTATATGGATGAAAGAGATGTAAAAAATGTTGCCATCATCGTGGTCACGTCAGACAAAGGTCTGTGTGGAGGGCTAAATGCCAACTTATTTAGACAGGTCACTAGGTTCACAAAAGAACTCTCGGAAGAAGGAAAGCAAGTCAGCTTTTGTTTGATTGGTACAAAAGGAAGGGCTTTCTTTAAGTCATATGGGGGAAAAATTATTTCCGCCACTGAAAAGCTTGGCGACGACCCCTCAATAGAGGAGCTACTGGGGGCAATAAAAGTACTCTTAGATTCTTTTGTTGAAGGAGAGGTGGATAAAATATATTTAGCAAGCAACAAGTTTGTAAACACAATGTCCCAAAACCCAACGGTAGAGCAATTAGTCCCCTTGGTAAGAGAGGAGGCGGAACAAAAGCCTCTGCATTGGGACTATCTCTACGAACCCGATGATGCAAGGGCCATATTGGACGGGCTAATGTCCAGGTACATTGAGTCCTTGGTTTATCAAGGCGTTGTGGAGAACATTGCTTGTGAGCAAGCTGCGAAAATGGTGGCTATGAAAAGTGCTACTGACAATGCTGGTGATTTAATTGATGAGTTACAGCTGGTATACAACAACGCTAGACAGGCAGCAATAACACAAGAACTTTCAGAAATTGTAGGGGGTGCAGCAGCACTTTAATTATTAATTAAATTTTGGATTTAACATTATGAGCACAGGAACAGTAATACAGATAATCGGCGCGGTAATTGACGTAGAATTCCCTAAGGACAACCTGCCTAAAATCTATGATGCTTTAGAGGTGGAAGAAAACGGTTTGGTTTTAGAGGTTCAACAGCAGTTGGGCGATGGCATTGTAAGAACAATTGCCATGGGCGCATCAGAAGGCTTGCAAAGGGGCGTGGCCGTTAAAAACACAAGCAGTCCAATTTCTGTGCCAGTGGGAACAGGGACCCTTGGAAGAATCATGAATGTTCTGGGAGAGCCAATTGATGAAAAGGGTGAAGTAAAGGCAGACAAATCAATGCCAATACACAGAGCCCCTCCTTCTTATGAAGACCAGGCAGAAACCAAAGAGTTATTAGAAACAGGCATCAAAGTGATTGATTTAATGTGCCCGTTTGCAAAAGGCGGAAAGGTTGGATTATTTGGCGGCGCAGGTGTTGGTAAAACCGTAAACATTCAAGAGCTCATAAGAAACATTGCTTACGAGCACGAGGGGTATTCTGTTTTCGCGGGAGTGGGCGAAAGAACTCGTGAAGGCAACGACATGTATCATGAAATGATTGAAGGCGGCGTTTTAGACAAAGTTGCTCTTGTCTACGGGCAAATGAACGAGCCTCCAGGAAACAGATTAAGGGTTGCCCTGTCTGGCTTGACCATGGCTGAAGAATTCAGAGACGAAGGAAATGATGTGTTGTTGTTCGTGGATAATATTTATCGTTATACTTTAGCGGGAACAGAGTGTTCGGCCTTGTTGGGAAGAATGCCATCAGCAGTCGGCTATCAGCCTACCTTGGCTGAAGAAATGGGAGTTCTTCAAGAAAGAATAACCTCTACTAAAACAGGTTCAATAACATCAGTGCAAGCTATTTACGTGCCAGCTGATGACAATACTGATCCCTCTCCGGCCACAACGTTTGCCCATTTGGATTCAACGGTGGTTCTTTCTAGACAGATTGCTGCTTTAGGAATTTATCCTGCAGTTGACCCCTTGGATTCATCAAGCAGGCAATTAGAACCCGATGTGGTTGGCCAGGAGCATTACGATGTTGCCAACTCAGTCAAAATGGTTTTAAACCGATACAAAGAACTTAAAGATATTATTGCAATTTTGGGAATGGATGAGCTGTCTGAAGAAGATAAGCTGGTTGTATCAAGAGCAAGAAAAATCGAAAGGTTCTTGTCGCAGCCATTCTTTGTCGCAGAGATATTTACAAATGCACCGGGTAAATACGTTTCTCTTGCAGAAACTATAAGGGGGTTTAAAGGGATTGTAGATGGTGAATATGACGATCTGCCCGAACAAGCCTTTTTCATGGCAGGTGGAATAGACGAAGTCATCGAGAAAGCAAAAGAAGCATAAAATGGCAGTTATCAATTGCAGCATAGTTAGTCCTGAGGGGGAATTGTTCTCCGGAGAGGTGGAAATGCTTATAGCGGAAGGGGGTTCTGGTGAAGTGGCTATTAATCCTAGACATGCTCCCTTGCTTGCAACTCTAAAGCCTGGGCCGCTAAGACTCACCATGGAAGGCGGAGCAGAAGAAGTTTTTTATGCTTCTGGAGGTTTCATAGAAGTGCAGCCCGGTTCCGTTACTGTGCTAACGGATGTTGTAGAAAGGGCTACAGATATTGATGAAGCAGAAGCCGAAAGAGCAAAAGAATTAGCTGAAAAAGAACTTGAAGGGCAAAAGGCTGACTTGGATTATTCCTTAGCAGCAGCCCAGCTTGCCGAAGCTGCTGCCAGGCTCAAATCAATACAAAAACTCCGAAAAAAATAACTCTCCCCGCTCTCTTTTTTGGGTATCAAGCTCTTTTACTCTAATATACATACTTTATGAACACTGATTTTATAATTTTGGCCGCCGGGAAAGGCACCAGAATGGGAAGCGACCTGCCTAAAGTCCTTAACTTGCTGGGGGGGAAGCCGCTAGTTCAGCATTTACTCGACACAGTGTCGGATATTAAGGGCTCTAGATTGCAGCTAGTGGTGGGATACAAGCCGGAACTAGTAAAAAGCAGCTTAGATACAAATAAAAAAACTGACTTTGTTTTACAAAAGAAACAATTAGGGACGGGGCATGCAGTCAAGCAAGCCTTAAAAAATCTTAGGTCCAATTCAATATCTCTGGTACTTTACGGCGATGGGCCGCTGGTCAAAAAACAAACTCTAACAAAGCTGATAGCTTCTGCAGAAAAAGGTAACCTTTCAATTCTGACTTATAAACCCAGCGATCCACACGGCTATGGAAGGATTATTAGAGGTAAGAAGGGCCTCGTTGAGAAGATAGTTGAGCAAAAAGAAGCATCTTCAGATGAAAGAAAGATTTCAGAGGTGAATTCAGGAATTTTAGCCATTAAAACAAAATACTTAAAAGACCTTGTAAGAAAGATCTCCAATAAAAACGCAGCCAAAGAATATTATTTAACTGACATTGTGGAACTCGCAAATCAAGCAGGAATTTCGGTGAAGGCAACAATAGTTTCAGATCACAAACAAGTTATGGGGGTTAATAATCAACAAGAGTTACACGATTTAGAGCGACAGTACCAAGAAGATTTAGCTAAGCAGCTTATCGCCAAGGGCGCTCGTTTAGCAGATTTATCACGCATAGACGTAAGAGGTGATTTGTCAGTAGGATCAGGCTCTTTCATTGATATTAATGCCGTCTTTGAGGGAAACAATAAAATAGGCAAGAACGTGACCATAGGTCCGAACTGTTACATTAGCAACTCTGTACTGGCAGATGATGTGAAGGTTCTCGCTAACACCGTTATTGAGGATTCAATCGTTGGAGCTGGATGTGCTTTAGGTCCTTTTTCAAGAATAAGAGGCGGAACCACAATGGAAACAGGCTCTGAATTAGGCAATTTTGTTGAGGCCAACAGAAGCCATATTGGCCCTTCGTCTAAAGCGAAACACTTGACCTACCTTGGCGATGCCGAATTGGGTAACAAGGTAAATGTAGGGGCGGGAACTATAACCTGCAATTACGATGGCAAAAACAAAAACAAAACGATAATGGGTGACGGTTCTTTCGTAGGCTCAAACTCATCTCTGGTTGCGCCGGTTAAATTGGGGAAAGAGTCTTACACCGGAGCAGGATCGGTAATCACAAAGAACGTAAAAGACGGGGAGCTCGCCATCGGAAGAGGCAGGCAAATGAACTACAAAAAGAAGAGATAAATATGTGTGGAATTATAGGGGTGGCTTCAAACAGGCCGGTAGTAGATAAACTTATCACAGGGTTGGTCCGTCAAGAATACAGAGGTTACGATTCAGCGGGATTGGCTGTATTTGGAGATGATCAAAACATTCACGTTTTTAGAAGATTAGGAAAGGTTACTGAATTGCAAAATGCTCTTGCAGGCAATCCATTGCCGGGCAGCACAGGCATAGCTCATACCAGATGGGCCACTCACGGAGTTCCAGCGGAGAAAAACGCCCACCCCCATCACTCGAACAACGCAGTCTACGTGGTGCACAATGGAATCATAGAGAACCATCAAGAAATAAAGACAACACTAATGGCTCTTGGCTATCATTTTGAATCCGACACGGACACCGAAGTGATCGGCCACCTTATACACGCAAAGCTAGAATCCGCTCCGACCTTGATTGAAGCCTTAAGGCAGACAGTGAAAGATTTAAGAGGTGCTTATGCCATTGGGGCCGTTCATTCAAAGGAGCCTTCAATTATTGCAGCTGCAAGAAAAGGCAGTCCACTGGTTGTTGGCCATGGAGCAGGAGAGAACTTTATAGCCTCGGATCAGCTAGCCCTAGCAGATTTTGCAGAGAATTTCGTGTTTTTAGAAGACGGGGACCTGGCCGAGATAACCCCTACCTCGACAAAATTCTGGAACACAAAAGATGAAGAGGTGGACAGACCGGTGGTGGTTGCGAAGTCATTAGGCGAAACCGTCGATAAAGGAGAGCACAGACATTTCATGCTCAAAGAAATTTATGAACAACCCGAAAAAATAAAAGCACTTCTTGATGGCCAATTAACGGAAAGCGGGGTGCAAGAAGAAATTTTTGGACCGGAAGCGAAAGACATTTTTAAAAACGTAGAAGCGGTTCAGATAGTGGCTTGTGGAACAAGCTATCACGCTGGAACGGTGGCCAAGTATTGGCTCGAAGGCCTTGCAGGACTTCCTTGCAGCGTAGAGGTTGCCAGTGAATTTAGATACAGGAACAAAGTGGTAGCACCGAATACGTTATTCGTGACTATTTCTCAATCAGGCGAGACGGCAGACACTTTAGCCTGCTTAAGGTTTGCAAAAGATTTAGGGTATTTGGCTCGCTTAGGAATATGCAACGTTCCGTCAAGTTCGCTTGCCAGGGAATCTGACCTGGTGTTTCTAACAAAAGCAGGCCCCGAAATAGGTGTCGCTTCAACAAAGGCTTTTACCACTCAGCTGGTTGGTCTTTTAATGCTAACTTTAATTTTGGGTAGGCACCATGGACTGTCTGCAGTGGCAGAGCGCACAATCAACGAATCGCTAAGAGCGTTACCGGATTCCTTGGATGCCGTTATGCTCTTAGAAGATCAAATTATAGAGATGGCAGAAGACTTTGATCAAAAAGAACATGCGCTGTTTCTTGGCAGGGGCATTCATTACCCAATTGCAATGGAAGGTGCTTTGAAGCTCAAAGAGATTTCGTATATCCACGCAGAGGCCTATCCGGCAGGAGAATTAAAACACGGACCGCTAGCTCTTGTTGATGCAGACATGCCTGTTGTGGCCGTTGCTCCAAATGATGATTTATTAGAAAAACTGCAATCCAATCTAGAAGAGGTTAGGGCCAGGGGCGGAAAACTGTATGTCTTTGGGCATTCAGAAGCACATCATCACGATGCATCAATAACTAGATTTATTGAATTGCCTGAGATACCAGATCTTATCGCGCCTTTGATCTATTCGATTCCTCTTCAGCTTCTCGCTTACCACGTAGCAATACTGAAAGGCACAGACATTGATCAACCAAGAAATTTGGCCAAGTCAGTGACAGTTGAATAAGATTACTTTGTCCCCGTATTAAAATAATGGATCCCTATCAAGAATTAAAAGTCGGAGATAAATATTCCAAAAAAGATCTATCAACCTTATTAGATCAACCAAATATTTCTTTGGTCAGAGAGGGAATTTATAATTTAAAAAACTCTAATTCCTCTTTGTTTTTTGTTGATTTAGAAAAGAAAGGTAAGGAGTCACGGTTTCATTTTGATGATTTTTTTGAAGGTGATTTTTTTCATTGGGACTCCCAAACAACCCAACATATTGAAAGTCCAAAAATACAAGAAATTGTAAACGGTAATTTGATTCCACATCTATTCGTAAGAATTTCACCCAAAATAAAAAATGTTACTCAACCTTTTGTATATTGTGGAAGGTTGACCTACTTGTCATATGAGAAAGGGACCTCTAGACCTGTTCACATGATATATCAGAACGTTGATTATGATGATTACACCGAAAACGATGACCTCATGGACATTTATTTATGGAAACCTTCTTCTATTGGAAAGACCACAAGATCAAAAATATCAAACCAAGGTGTTATTTCAAAAAAAAGAAAAAAGAATTACAAAAAACCAAACACTACAGAAAGAAAAGGATTAGTAACCTCTAGAGTTGGTCAAGGATATTACAGACAACAAATAATTGAGAAATGGGGAGGGAAATGTCCTGTAACAGGTATTAACATTAAA
>Ga0315316_10002626_pt1 | contig 12943 bp, 5 predicted proteins | sample M160m3416metaG_FD_203702 | JGI IMG/M metagenome (GOLD analysis project Ga0315316, IMG submission 203702) | Ammonia-oxidizing marine archaeal communities from Monterey Bay, California, United States - M1 60m 3416 | ecosystem: Environmental > Aquatic > Marine > Intertidal zone | place: USA...
TCGTCTTCCAGTGAATGCCATCCGGACTGACAACGGGCCTGCGACCGCTTGCTCCCAGCAGCCCTTTGTAGCGACGCTGCGGATCGGGATCGCGGGGGTCATGAATCACCTCCATGAACTTGTTGGCCCCCCATCGCAGATCGCGATTAACGACGAAGAATCGGTTGTTGGCTGTTGAGCCGCCGATCTCCACCTGATTGAGCATGGGCCGTTTCCAGTCAAGCCCATCTGATGACACTGCCAGAGCCGATCCAATCTCTCCAGCGATCCAGCCGTGGTCGCGGTACGGAAAACCCATGTAAAACAGCTTGAAGACTTTCTCTTCGGGCACCCAGACGGGCGCAGAGGCTGTCTGCACCCGGATTCCATCCGTTTCGCCGCGGGGCAGGAACACTGCCCCCTTCTTCGCCGGGCGATGCATCACTCGCTTCAAGCCGGTCATCCGGGCGATGTGGTGATCATCCAGGAACAGCGTTTTGTGCGACCCTGTCCTGGAAAGATCGGCCTGGGCCGCTGCTTTATTCGCAAACGAGTGCGGCTCCAGTTCCAGACCACCAGCGACAAACAACATGACCATCAAGGTGAAGACGAGATGAGTGGCGGAGTTCATGTGGCACCGTTTTGTTTGAAGACAGGTTTTCGTATTGGCCTTTTCAGGGCTCAATGCTGCATGCGTTTTGCGGCAATGATGAAGGGGCCGGATGGCTAATGCGATTTCGTTTGAGGCCTGACAAAGAAGACGTATGAATTGGTATCTCGGCCTTTGTATCGAACGCTGTATTCAATCATCAGTTCGTTGGGGGTATCCGGATCATACTTGTTAATGACACAGTTGTGGCTGTAACCGTCATATCCTCCGCGTTCAGCGCTCACGATAAGTCCGCTTTTCCAATTGATCCCGTCATCGGATTGATACAGCACAAACCGATTCGCTCCTTTGCCTTTGTGGCCGGATCGTCCGTGGAGATAGTATTTCCCGCCGATAAAGGCGAGTTCCGGGTCTCGGATCTTCTTGTCGAGCTGAGCCCGCATCTGCTCGGACCAGCTGCGACCTCCATCCCGGCTGATGCAGAAATGCAGATGATCTTCATCGGCGGTGACGTACGCCCCGGCCAACAGGGAGCCGTCCTCCATGATGCACAATGCCCCGTACCAGGCAGGTTTCTCCAACGGTAACGCGCTTCGCTTCCGCCAGGTTTTGCCGTCATCAGTACTGGCGTACAGGATGTGCGGCCCCTTCGCGCCGTCGCAGTCGAAGAGAACGTAGTTCGTGCTCTCCGAAACGGCGACCGCAGCCGGAGCGCCGAGGAAGTCACCGTCAACGGGTTGCGCATCGGACCATGTCGCACCGTAGTCGTGGCTCCTCATGAAGACAATTCTGACTCGCTTGTCATTTTCCCAGTGGCTGACGAATACCACGCCGGTACCCTTTTCCGTAACGAGTCCTTCCTGCACCCACGCCGATCGCTGGGGAGTTTTCCGGTACGTCTCGTAGCAGTAGCGGAACTTCTGGTACTTCTTCCAGGTCTTCCCGCGGTCTTTGCTCACGGCGTATTCGCTCCATCCGTCCAGATTGTGGTCGCTCGCGTTCGTGTGAAAGGCGACCAGGCTGCCGTCCGGATACTCCATGCACACGGGCCCGCCGTGAGAGTTTCGCCCGGGCGAATCTTTCTCGAAGTCGCAAATGACGTTTCCGAAAACGTCATCGCCCACATTGGTCTCTGGATTGTGGTCATAGACCACGGCGCCATCGATGCGATGGGCTGCAGATTTCGATGTGCGGACACCGGACGCCGTGGATTCTGTCTGCCGGGCATCCGTCGCCGGTGGAACTGCCAGAATAAGGGACACGATGAATTGTGCAACGACGGTCACGATCTTCACGGCAGCTCCTTTGGCAAACTTGCAGTCGCAGGTTTGAGGTACCAGTAATCTCCTCGGTGCTCAATGCCCGCTGCGCCGTTGTCCGGCCACCCATTGAATTTCACTGCATCGATTCGGAATTCTTTGCCCGTGTCGCATGACTTAAGCGGGTTGGCACGAAAGCGGAAGAAGTCATCGTTGTCAAAGCTGCGGATTTCGACCGGGTCGCCGTCGTGCTCTTTCAGCCGGATGAACGTTGCACCCTGCTGCCTATCAGCCAACGCGAAGTCAAAAACCTTTGGGCCTTCCGTGTGGCTCGACGACATATCCAGCGACATGCCGGGTTCCCAATGCTCCGTCATCAGGCGAATGCAACCACGATCGGTAATGCTCAGCTTCAGGTGCTCACCGTCGCTTTTGTAGCTGTTGCTCGTCGCCTCTTTCTTTCCGGCGCGGACTCGGTTTGATCGAATGACGATCGTCCCGTCCTGATTGCCCGCGACGAAACGCTGGTTGCGAATTTCCACATTCAACTCTGAGCCGAGGTCGAGGATGCCAGTCTGAATCATCGCTGTAGAATACTTGTTACGGAGGTATTCTGCTCCGTGAATCGCAAGCGTGCCCGACCCGTTGAGTGATAATCGGTCGGTCTTTTTCTCCAGTCGCAGTTCAATTCGTCCGACTCTGACGACATCATCAACTTGTATCGTTTGCCCTGCGGCCCGCCCGTCGAAGATGACGACATCGTGCTGGTCCGGAATTCCGAGATCCCAGTTGGCGGGATCATTCCAGTTGGTCGTCTTCGCATTTCCTGTCCAGTGGGCCGTGTCGCGTTTGCCCGGCCGGTTTCGCGGCTTCAGGAATTCCGTCAGTTTCGGCGTCTCGAGAGTCCGCGTCAGACGAAAGACTCCGGCCGGTCCGCCGGGATGGCCGCTGTAGAAAAGGATATGCTGGACTCCGCGCTTTGCGTCGACGACGGCTCCGCCCGTGTGGAAGCCATCGGCTGTTGAGTAGAAAGAACCGGAGCGTTTAAAGAGTTGTCCTTCGAATCGCCACTTTGCCGTTTGCCAGTCTTCAGGAGCGATGCTGAACAGGTTGATACTCATGTCTTCTCGCTTCGACTGGACAACTTCGTAGCGCTTTGTGACCGGGTTGAAACAAATCGCGGACGTATCAACCGAGCGACGAGTCTTCATGTTCGTGTTGGCGACATCAACAATGGTTGTGTCGCCGAACTGGAACCGCATCTGCGCGAGAATGTTGGCCGGAGCCTGATTGCGGACCATCGCGGCAAACTGGTTGTCGTGAAAAATGACGTCGGGTTCTGCCGGCTTACACCAGTCAGGCAGCGCCAGTCGAGTCTTCTCCCAGCTCTCGCCCCGGTCGCGTGAGCGGTAAATCGCCAGTTCACGCACGATTTCGTGTGGACGGTGGTTTTTGTAGATCGTGTGGTGTGCAAACAGCAGCAGGCCGTGCTCAGGGTGATCGATAATTCGCGGGCCGACCGAGACGAACGGACCTTCGTGGCGGTCTTCCCGAAAGGCCTCCCGCAGGTGTTTCCACGTGCGGCCCTCGTCTTCACTGCGGAACGCGCCGTGATCACTGACGAGGATGACCGCTCCGTCACCCGTTGTTCCAAGCGCGTTGAGATGAAGTTTGTAACCGAGCGGGCTATGGTTATCGGGATCGAACTTGTAGCGGTGAGACAGCGGTACCGACCCGCCGCGGTTGCGATCTTCTTTCGTCATGCAGCGTCGCACATCGTACGGCTCGGACCACTCCTGCCCGCCATTGGTTGAGCGGACGATCGTGGAATACGTGGTGTCGGAATCGGCGTCGCCCGACAGCTTGCGGTTATGACCGGGCATGGCTCGGTGAACGACGATCAGCGTATCGTTGACCATCGTGGCGACAGGCCAGCCGAAGTGATTGTTGTCACCCTGCGGATTGGTTGGCAGATTGACCGGGGCCAGTTCAAGCAGGCTTTGTTTGGCACCCAGCGAAATCCGCTTCAGCGCAGAGTCATCCGCCGCGAGCAGCTTGCGAGCGAATGGACTCAGCGCCGTTGACTTTGTGCGGTTTTCGTCCGCCAACGAGTTCTGAATCGTCTGCGCAACAGCCCCTGCCAGCACAGTCTGTCCATGACGCGTGAAATGCACCCCGTCGCTCAGCCATCGTTCGGCTTGCGGCTTCACCAGCGAGTACAGGTCGTTGGTTTCGACGTTCTCATCTTTCAGCAACTCTTTGGCGGCATGGTTGTAAGCGATCACGTCGCTGTTGCGTCGGAAGCCGTGGACTTCGGCCTTGCGTCCGACGGGAGTGGTCGAGGCCCAGATCAGCCTGGCGTCCGACTGGCGGAGTCGTCGCAACAGTTGTCGAATGTTGTCCCGGTACTGATCCAGTGGAATTTGGGGTTCGCCCTCGGGTGGAGGTGCGGCTTTGCCTGACTCATTCAGATGCGTCAGGTCATGAATGCCCCAGTTGAAGTGGATCACATCCCACTGCTGGTGGCCAAGATACGTCTCAATCTGCTTCAGTGTCTGCCGGGTTGAACGGCAGTTGTCGGGTGCGCGGTAGACGTTGGCGATCCCCGCGAGCTTCTCGCGAACGCCCACTGTGTAGGACATTGAGATCGAGTCGCCAATCAGCAAAACGTTGGGCAGTTCCGGATCTGCTTCAACGAATGCATATTCCGGCCGCCTTCGGTATTTGCCCGGGACAGCCTGCCGCCAGGCTTCCGGCGTGCGGTAGGGACACGAGCCATCGGGGATCTCCACATCGTCGTATCCCAACAGTGTTGCCATCGCTTCTGCGTAGCGGCGTCCGAGTTCGCGCTGTGATGGCGTCGAGAAGTGTGTCTGATCTCCCGTGCTCTTCAGACCGGCCGAATCGACCGTCACCGTGTGCTGAACACGAAGCGGCAACTCCCTGAGAGACTCCGAAACAAGTTCCGCACCGGGACGATCGTCCAGTTCAGCCAGTTCGACACATGGCAACGCTGCGACGAACGGCAGCTCGGGCATTCCGAATTCACGACGGAGATCCAGAATCATTGCATCCAGTCGCTTGCTGTAACTCTTCGCGAGCGTCAGTTCCTTCGCGTCCTTCTCGCCCTGCATCCAGAGGATTCCCCTCAGCGTGCCGTGTTTCGTCGCTTCGCGAGCACGTCGAACGGTCGCTGCGTACAGATCCCCCCCTTTCTCCCATCGCGAAAGCGGCGAGCCGCCAACGGCACAGGGAACCAGCCCAATCGTGATGCGCTGATCGACAACGTGCAGCATCCCGCGTGCGAAACTGACGCCCGGTCCGACGCGGTCCCGTGAGCTTGTTTCGTGCAGCGGATCGACCGCGGAAATCCACTTGCCGGCCCTGTTGAAACTGAGAACTCGCGGGTGAGGCGGCCAGCGAGTCATCTCGCCCCGCCCCACCATGTTGGATTGGCCCATCAGCAGATAGACATGACGGTGTTCCTCGTCCGCACTGACAGAGAGTGGTACGTCAAGCAACAGAACGGTGACGGCGTAGAGCGCGATTCGGGTCATAGCGGGATCACTTGATATAGAGCTCAGAAAGGCCGGACTCCGCGCAGCGCCTTTCCGGCGGCGTCAGTATAAACTACCCGCAGCACGTATCCAATTGCCGGAGCGGCGTCGCTTCGCTCCGTGTTCCGGCCGACTCAGTCGGTGGCGGATTCTCATCCGCTATCTTGTGATGTACTGCCTGCCAAGCGCCTCGCGATCGTGATGCCGAACCGTCGCGGCCGCGGCCATCGCCGCGAGTTTTCCCCGCCACTCCAACGAGATTCGACATGCGAAGCCCTTTATCTACTTTTTGCTTTCCGTTGCCAATAACATCGCCTGGGCGTACCCGCCGGCTAAAAAGGATCGTTCCACGAAACAAGACCCTTGCGTGCTTGGCAGGAACAAATCCTCGTCGTCGTCTCCGTTGATGTCCGCCATCAGCACGCGCGGCTGGACGATAGGCGGAAGCTCAGGATCAAATCCGTCCGCGAAACGCGAGCTGCCCTTGTCGCCAAGATTCAGGAATACCCGGACTCGTCCGTTCGCGGCGCTCGCGATGACGTCGGCCCAACCGTCCTGATTCCAGTCGGTGGAGTCCACCAACCCACGAATCCCCAATTCGCCGATTTGCACGGGGGATTCAAACACTGGCTGGTCACTCGTCGTCTTATCTGCGTTGCGGAAGTAACGAATCTTGCCGTAAGTGTCTCCCACGACCAGATCGCGACGCCCGTCACGGTCGAAGTCCGCCGCTGTCAGAACGGTTCGCGCTCCCTGCAACGCGTCAAAATCCCTGTCTGGGTCTTTGTTGAGCGGGCCGACCTTGAGCAATTCGCCATCGGCGAGCCGCAGTAGAAAACCCTTCAAGTCAAATCGCCGTTGTAATTTGGTCGATTCGTTGCGGTGAAACCACACGTGGCCGTGCCAATCGCCAAACAACACGTCGACGTCCTGGTCGTTATCGAAATCATTCAGGTAAGGCCAAAACCAATCGTCACCAATCCCCGACGGATGAGAGATGTGTTCGCCGTGAGGCAAAACCGATTCGGTCTTTTCCCATTGAAAAGGATTGCCTCGTCCTGAGTTAAGTTTCACCCTGTAGCCGCGGATCAGATCCAGACGCCCGTCGCCATTCCAGTCGCGAAACTGATCGACCGCAACAGGAGCCAGCCCCCAGGCAACGGTCAACGGCTTCGCGTGAAGCTGAAAACGAGGCTGTTGCTTCGTACCCTGGTTTTCGTAGAAGTAGATGTTCTCTCGCGCGCTGACGACCAGATCCAGGTCGCCGTCGTCGTCCCAGTCGTAACTGCGAGGTGTGGCGAGGCGCTCTCGCGGGAAATCACCAACACCGGGAAAGGTCGAAGCCTGAAGAACTCGCTGGGTTCCACCGTCTCCGGCGAAGAACTGCAAGAAGGTGTCGGCATGCTTTTCACGCTCCGTCGGTTGGACGTGCATCGGCATGTTCCCCGACATCAGATCCCAATCGCCGTCATCATCCAAATCTGCAACACAGGGCGCAGCACACCAGTGGCCAACATTTAACGGTCCTGCACTGGTGCTAATCGGACCGTGCAAACGCAGCCGCGGTGTACCGTCCTCGCCTTTTCCCTGGTTCTCGTAAAAGAAGATTAATCCGGTGATGTAGCCGCCCAGCAGCAAATCCAAATCGCCGTCACCGTCCCAGTCGACCGTTTCCGGCACGGGATAATAGTCGCGTTTGAATACGTCCGGGCTGCCGCGATGCAAAGGACGCAACGGCAATTCCAGAGCCTTTCCCTCGACGCGTACAGGCCCCCGATATTCGAGTTTCCGCTCGCGGTTCGAACCCGTATTTTCGAAATACAACAGCCGGTTCCAATGCGTACCAACCAACAAGTCCTTGATGCCGTCTCCGTTCCAATCGACAACTTTCGGAGCGGCTGCAATTCCGGCGTCCAGCGGCTGTCCGTCCGCCGATACGAATTTGGAGTAGCGAAACACGGGTTGCTTCCTGCTTCCCAGGTTAGGCCACCAGAAGACATGTCCGTAATGTTCGCCGACGATCAGATCGACCAGTCCATCATCATTCCAGTCGTCTAAATCGATGCGGCAATGGTCCGCTCCCATCGTACTGTGACTCGTCTTGTCGCAGCGCGGCAGTCCATCGCCCAACCAACCTCGCGGCGGTAGTTGACCAGGCATTTCGCCTTCGCCCAATAAGTCGAAATAGATGGCGTAATGCGAAGGTTGTTCACCGACTTGTCGATGCAACCATGCCAGGCGGCCTTTCCGCCAGTCGCCAATCACGTTGAACAAATAACCGCCGCGAACTCGTGACCGACGCACGATCTTGTCCCTGGTGCGTGAAACCGCATTGGCGAACTCGGGAAACTCATAGGGGATCGCTGCGTCGTACCAACGAAAAGGCCGCTCGGCGTCGCTTTTGCCATAAGCGTAGTTTCCGTCGGAAATGGCCTGGCCGGTACGTGAGTCGTAGCGAACAATCTGAAGCGTTGATAAATCGACAAGTTGTTTTAGACCGAGCTTGCGCAGCTCCTTTTGAAAGTCGATCGCCAACTCGGCCGGCAGTTCGTCGTCCGGCCGTCCGGCGAGCTTGCGAGGCAGGACTTTGACAAGCAATCGGTGCTTCCCGTTTCCGCTCCAGGCGATGGTTGGTTCCGCTTGAACTGTGAGGCAGTTACCGAGTAGCGCCAATAGAACGACGCCCAGAGTGAATATGTTGTTGAGTTTCGTCGTGTTCATCGTTTGCTTCCCCTGCGAATTGGCACGCTACTGATGCGCGAGTGCGGGCTGTTCGATCTTCACACGCGCTTTGCCTGCGAGTTCAACCAAATCCGGTAGATCGTAATGTCGCAGTGCACCGTGGACGGCGTTGACCAGCTGGTTCTTGCTTTCCGGCGCGGCGACGACTTCCGCCCAGGAACGAATCATGCCTTTCAAACGAACTGATTCGAAACGTGACGGTTCCAGAGCCGCCGCGTGAAGCGCCGGGATGGCGGCCTCGCCGGTCGCGATCAGTTGAATCGGGAGCGGCTTTTCGTTCGATCCGTGACGAGACAGACAGTCCGACCAGCGCAACACGTCGTCCGTCCGCATGCCCACGAACGAGCGGCCCATCAAATACGCCAGATAGATTTCCTGCACGTCCCGGCCGAATCGACCGCGGCCGTAGTCGCGTTTGTCGTGGCCGGTTTCTGTTTCGCCGATGCCGCTGAGTTCGGCGGACAGGACAATGTGGCCTTGTTTCACGAGATGCTCGCAACGGCCGCCCGGTTGGGCCTCCACTTTCATACTCTCGCCTTGCAGATAAAGGACGGGCGGCTTGGACACGGCTTCAGGAACGAAGAGCAGGCCCGGTAACGCGAGCTGGTCTTCGTTGTCGGCGAGAATGATTTTCTCGATTCGGTAACCGTCTCGTTGGACGGTTTCGATTGTTTTTGCATTGGCGTAGCGAAAGTCGCCAAGACTTTCGGCCGACTTCCCGTTCCTACCGAAACTCTTGGCGAGTTTTGCTGCGACTAACGGACCAATCGTCTTGCGCACCAACTCGCGACGCTGATTCGCGTTCAGCTTCTCCCATGCCGCCTCGCGTTCCTCTCGCAACTTGCGTTCGATACCGACGTTGATTTCGAAAACGGATTTTTCGCCTTTCATCAGCAGCGCCTGGCCTTCCGGTGTGCAATAGAGCTGCTCCTTCGTCCAGTCGCCTTCGCTGAGTGCCCGCAGTTCCTTGTCGCTGATGGGATCGGGCAGCGTCTTCGGATCAACTTCCCGAATGACTTTGTCCGTGCCCAGCAACCAACGATGCATCCAGCGGGCGATGGCTTCCCGGTGTTGCAGGTACATGCCATGCGGAACGTCGGCTTCATTCAATTCCACGCGTTCGGGAAAACCGAGCCGGGCGTAAAACCGTTTCGACTGCCGAAACAGATTCCACGTCCCGCCGATGTCGAATGTGACGTCGCGCGTGCTGGCGCAGATCAGCGTCGGCTTCGGTGCGCGCATCATCACGTAATCCGGCTCGTCCATGCCGAAGGCGATCTGGCCAAAGATGTTCTGTTCGGCGTCCTGTGCTCCTTTGGTTTCGATCAGTCGCCGGAACGTTGTCAGGTAACAAGCCGGAGCCGCCGCGACGATGCGGTCGTCGAGCGCCATCAAATAAGCCGTCAAAGTTCCGCCCCCGGAATTCCCCGCGCAGCCGATCTTGTCGGCGAGGATATCGTCGCGGCTCTGCAGATAGTCGATCGCCCGAATGCCGTCCCAGATGCGGTATTGAGCCGTGTTCGTCCCCAGCAGAATGCACCCCACGCCCATCAACGTGTGCTCGGTCGTGCAGAGAAACCGCACACGCGGATGCGGTGTTTCCAGCCGATACGACACCGAAGCAAACGTCTCGTGGTCATGCTCAAAGTCGAGCGACTGATACCGCTCGCCCTGCCCAATCGGGTCGTAGCACAAAGCCGCCATGCCGTGGCGAGCCAGCAGAATCGACATGCGCTGATATCCGCCGGCGGCCTTCCCCGTGTGGCTGTGTCCGCAAGGAATCAACACGCCGGGATGAGGTCCCTTCGTCACCGGCAAATACAGGTTGGCCGTGACGTGATGATTCGGCCGGCTTTCGAAGAGCACCTTTTCGACCCGATAGCCCTCGCCCTTTAATGAGCCGACAACTTTCACATTCAGCGGAGTGCGTTCCGGAAGGCCGCCAATCCGCCGAATAAAGAATTCACGTCGCTCACGTTGCCACTTCTCGCAATCCGCCCGACTCCCGATGGCAGCGTATTCTTCGAGCCGCCGATCGAGGTGTTGGTAAAACTCGCGCATCAACAGCCGCTGCAATTGCTTGCCGGGCTCGTTGGTCAGGACGGCCAGTTCGTCGGCTTCCGCCGCCGACACCGCGAAAACAACTGTGAGGATGCTTGAAAGTATCTTCATTGGAATGCGTCTCAAACTCCAATAACGGCCGCGAAAAGACAAAGCGTAGTAGTTATGTGCATTGAGAATAACTTGTGGCTCAGGCGATCGGGTTCTTCAGGATCCCGTTGACAATTTTTGCCGGTTGGCCGTCCGTGAGGGATTCCTTTCGCGTCGATCGCTCGAAGACCACGTCGCGGTGATCGAGACCGAACAGATGCAGCAGCGTGGCGTGATAGTCGAAGTGCGTGACGGGATCGGCGATGGCGCGGAAGCCGAGTTCATCGGTCTCGCCATGGATGTGGCCGCCTTTGACGCCGCCGCCGGCAAGCCACATGCTGAAGCCGTACGGGTTGTGATCGCGACCGATTGGCTTTTGCATTTCAATGATCGGCAATCGACCCATTTCGCCGCCCCAATGGACCAGCGTCGAGTCGAGTAGTCCGCGTGACTTCAAGTCCTTGACGAGAGCGGCTGAGGGCTGGTCCGTTCGTCGACACATTTCCGGCAAACGGTTGTGGATGTCCGCGTGATGGTCCCATTCCTGATACGCATTGTGGAGCTGCACGAAGCGAACGCCGCGTTCGACCAAACGACGCGCAATCAAACAACGAGCTCCAAACTCACGAGTCTCTTCCTGGTCAAGCCCGTAGAGTTTCTTCGTCGCTTCGGACTCACGAGAAATGTCAAATGCTTCTTTCGCTGCGACCTGCATGCGGGCGGCAAGTTCATAGCTGGCGATGCGGGATTCAAGATCCGTCTCGCCCGGCCGCTGCTTCAGATGCTCCCGATTGAATTCGTTCAGGAAAGCCAGCCATTCGCGTTGTCCACGTCCACGGAGATGCGGCGGAGAGTCCAGATTCAGAATACGAGGATCGCGAGGCCGGGCCACCGTGCCCTGAAACATTGAAGGTATAAAACCGTTGGACCAGTTGGCCTCACGATTGACTGGCAGGCTGACTTTGTCTGTCAGCACAACGAAAGCCGGCAGGTTCTGATTCTCGGTGCCGAGTGCGTAAGTGATCCAGCTTCCCAGCGAAGGTCGACCTGCTCGCGGCCGGCCCGTATTGATGATGTGAAGAGCCGGGACGTGCGAACTGTTACCTGTCTGCATCGAACGTACGAGCGTCAAGTCATCGGCGATGCTGCCGATGTGAGGGATCAGCTCACTCATCTCGATGCCGCTTTCGCCGTAGTGCCGGAACTTCCACTTGCTGCCGAGCAACTCGCGGCTGTTCCGCGCGGTCATGGCGGACGAATCGAGTGTGAGGTCGCCTGTAAACTTCGTGCCGTTCCGCTTGTCGACTTCGGGCTTTGGATCGAACAGGTCGATCTGACTTGGTCCTCCGCTCGTAAAGATTGAGATCATGGCTCGTGCGGATGGTTCGACGGCAGTGCGTCTCGGCGTGAGGTCAAACGTTGGCCGTTCGAGCGTCGGCTTGACCGGATCCGCCGCGTAGCCATCGTTAGCAAGCAGCCACGTCGCCGCGAGTCCGCCCAGCCCCATCGTTTGCGATGAGAGAAACGCGCGGCGCGAAAGTGTGGTTTGAATGTCGTGTTGCATGTTTCTTCTCTTCGTAGCGAAACTCGCCAAGAGTTTCGGTGCGGCTGACTGGCCGAAAGTCTTGGCGACTTTCGCTACAGGTCACCGTCGTCAATCCACATATAAAAACGCATTGTTACTGAGCAGGAACTGGCAGAATGTCGCCAGCGCCTGTTTCTCCGGGTGATTGGCGAACCGCACCTGCTTTGCTTCTTCTGGAGTCAGTTCACGGATTCGCTGTGAGGCGAAGTCCTTTTGCGCCGCGAGGAATGGGGTGCTTCTCTCGATCTGTTTTGCAGTCGGTTCACTCGCGAGGGCCAATCGCCACGCTCGTCGAATCTGTGCTGAGAGTTCGTTGCCCGCGTCTTTCACGACGCGTTCGGCGAAGATTTCCGATTGCTTCAATATCTCCGCGTTGTTCATAAACAGCAACGACTGGCTGGGGACCGTCGATGAGTTTCGTTGCTCGCAGTTAGGGGTCATCGTCGGCGAATCAAATGCGGCGAGCATATCCAGTTTCCTTGTTCGTCGGGCTTGCACGTAAATGCTGCGACGAAAACCAGCATCGCCTTTCAGCGGCGTGACGCGGCCAATGCGATCGTTGCGTGATACACCGATGACGATCTGACCGTCGCCATTCGACGTCACCGGCATGGGCGGGCCAAACAGTGTCTCGTTCAAGTTGCCCGATACGGCCAGCACAGTGTCGCGAATCGTCTCGGCATCGAGCCGTCTCAGATTCATCCGTCCCCAAAGCCGATTGTCTGGATCCACAGCATTGAGCGACTCGGTTCGGATCGAAGATTGCCGGTAGACAGTCGACATCATCAGCATCTTGTGCAGCGCCTTGAGCCGCCAGCCGCTTCTGACGAAGTGATCCGCCAGCCAGTCCAGCAGCTCCGGATGCGTCGGCCGCTCGCCCTGCGAACCGAAGTCGCTCGGTGTTCCCACGATGCCGCGACCGAAGTGATGCATCCAGATGCGGTTGACCAGAACGCGTGCCGTCAGGGGGTGCCAGCCATTCGTGAGATGTCTGGCGTACGCGAGTCGGCGCCCGGTCGTTTCCAGTTCGGCGTTGTTCGCGGGCACGGCCGACACATCG
>Ga0315316_10002627_pt1 | contig 12938 bp, 14 predicted proteins | sample M160m3416metaG_FD_203702 | JGI IMG/M metagenome (GOLD analysis project Ga0315316, IMG submission 203702) | Ammonia-oxidizing marine archaeal communities from Monterey Bay, California, United States - M1 60m 3416 | ecosystem: Environmental > Aquatic > Marine > Intertidal zone | place: USA...
CAGAATATCTCGATCTTAATATTAATAAAGAAATTAAAGCCCAAATCATTGATAATATTAAACAAATTCATCATAAAAAATCAAAATATGATGAATATAAATCTATTAAAACTTATAAAATTAAGAAACATTTATACAATATTATTGAAGATTTATGTGAAAACATAATAACTCATGAAATTTATAATAAAACTATATTTAGTACTCAAAAATATCATATCAGAGAAAGTTGTGCTTCAAGTAATGAAGAAAAGGGAGTTTGTGCTAATACATTTTGTTCTTTTAGACGAACTGGATGTAAATTATATATTCCGTATAATAAAATCAGACTATTTATTGGTGTATTAGTAAGTGAATTAATTACTTACGGCAAAAGAGTATGGATTGATGATCAAGAAAGATTTGAAATTAAAGTTTCTGGTAGAATTTTAGATAATAGTGTAAGTCCAATTGTAGATATTAATGTTTTTGATAATTATAATAATATTGTATATGAAAGAAAAAATGATCTTGGAAACTTGCTTCAAAATATTAAATTAAATAAAGAAATGGTTTAAAAAATATATGGACATGGTTCTTGAAATTTAGGTGGAGTATTATCAATTTTTAATTGTTCCATTTCTTTTATAAAATTCAAGATTTTTTTTGATGGTCTTCTATCTAGTTTTTCTTCAATTGAATCTATCCGAAGATCAATATCTTGTACTTTTTTTTGAATTTCTTCTAATTTTGTATGAATTTTATTAAATTCACCTTTAACAAATTCAAATATATTTAATGATGTTTCTGTTTTGGGAATTTGCATGAGATTTTTCTCAAATTTAAATGTATTAAATGATGTTTCTGGGGATTCGTATGATATTTTTCTTTTTTTTAAAAGTGGCGTTTCATATAGATGATTTTCGAATAATATAGTGTCTGATCTACGTTTTCTATTCATAATAAAGTCAAATTAAATAATATAAAAATTGAATGATACTTTATATTTATAAGTATTATTCAATTTTAGTAAAATGACCAAGAGTAGATTAATTAGTAGATTACAGAAATCATCGATAGAACAACGGTCTGATGAATGGTATAAAGTGAGAACAAAACTAATTACTGCAAGTGATTGTGGTGTTATCTTAGGATATAATACACTTTCTAACACAAACAAATTACTGACAACTAAACTAACTAATGTTAAATTTGAAAATGTGTATACTCGTCATGGACAATATTACGAATCAAAAGCAATTGAAATTTTTGAAAAGAAATATAAAAAAAAGGTTTATGATATTGGTCTCTTACAACATAAAAAGCACAAATTTTTAGGTGCTAGTCCAGATGGTATAGCATCAAATCATTATTTAGTAGAAATTAAATGTCCATATACGCGTCGATTATCAGGTGCGATTTCATTAAATTACTTTGCCCAAGTTCAATTGCAATTAGAAGTAGCAAATCTTGAAAAGTGTTATTTTTATGAATGTATATTTAAGGAAGTAAATCTAAAAAAAGAATGTAAAAATACAGATTGTTGTGGTTATAATGAAGATAAGAAAAATTGGTGGTATTTAGGTGATAGTAATCTTTTAATTATTGATAGAGATAGAGAATGGTTCGCAAGAAATATTAATACATTTAAGAAATTTCATAAAGAATTAAAGAACCAACATAAAACGATTAAAAAAGGTAGTAAAAAGAGAAAACGAAGTCTTGTTTTTCCTGAAGAGAGACCAAAAAAGAAAAGAAGGACTACAAAAATCAATACAGTAAATTGGATTAGTGAAGGTAACATTAGAAATTATATTATTGGAGATACCTTAACAGATTGGTTAGATTTACATGGACATAAAAAATATGAGAAAGAGCCATTTAATCCATTTACTTTATTAAAATTTCATAAAACTGGACAATTTAAAACAAAAATCTTACAAGAAATTGAAGAAATTTATCCTACAAAATGTAAAAGACTACCTTATTTTAATAATTATTGTATTGATCTAGTACTTATGACAAAACAATATATGTCAAATGGCGTTCCAGTTATTATTCAAGGAATGATTGCTGATGAAGACAGCAAGGTATATTCATCAATTGATTTAATAATTAGAAGTGATTATATTTCCAAGATTTTTGATAAATATAGATTAAAAGTAAATATCAAAGAGGGTTCTTCTACTTATAGTAGAAATTGGTTTTATGTTGCATTTTCTTTAAGATATAAGATTCTTCCTTTACTTTCTGATGGTTGTACATTATCAAATGATTTCATTACAAAGATGTATAAGGCTCAAATAACATTTCAGAATGAATTATTAGGGAAAGTTCAAGGATATACTCCATCTTTTGCTTTCTTAATTGGTAGTGGCTGGAGAGTAAATAAAAATGGAAGACAAATAAAGAGATATAAAGATTGGAAGAAATTAGGATATCTTAATTTTTTGAATAAAGATAAACATTATATTAATGATATTAAAGATGCTATAGTTTGGTATAGAGATGTTGAAAAGAATGGGCATAAATGGAAGCTTTTACCTAAGCCAACAAGAAAAGAATTATGGCCTCTAGTTTTTAGTACCCAAGCATCAGGTGGTTGGTCTAGAGTAAAAAAGCAATTAGCAATTGAATTAAAAGATATTTCTCTCTTGTGGCAAGTTGGTCCAAATATTCGTAAAAAAGCACATTCCCAAGAAATTTATTCTTGGGATGATGAAAATTTAACACCTGAAGTATTAGGAATTAAATCAAATTCAAATAAAGGTATTACTGTACAAAAGATTATTGATATTAATAAAATGAAAAGAACTAAAGTTTTACCTAAGAAGATTACTTCTAATTTAAATAATTGGAAGAGTTCAAATAAAGTAGAATTCTATGTAGATTTTGAAACATTAAATTCTTTATATGGTGGTCGTCCTATTATTTATTTAATTGGTTTAACTGTTGTTATTCCAAGTTCTGTTGCTAAAAAACACGGAACTAATAATCGTAAAAGAGATTATTCATTCGTTGCTGAAGTTTTAACCAAAGGAGAAGAATTCCGCATTATTGAACAATGGATCAATCAAATGCATTCTGTATATCGTAAATATAGTTTAAATGTGGAAGATGTAAATATATATTGTTGGTCTCAGGCTGAAAATAATTTTTTGAAAGGTGCTCGTAAGAGACATAATAAACAGAATTCAAAGAGATGGAAGATTCAATTCACAGATGTAATGGAAATCTTAAAACAAGAACCAATTGTAGTAAATGGTTCATTATCTGGATTTGGATTAAAATCTGTTTCAACTGCATTATATAATGCTGGATTAATTCATTTAAAATATGATTCAAAATGTACTTCTGGTGAAGTTTCAATGGCATCTGCTGTAAATTATTATGAACATAAATATCAAGAAGAGATGGATGATATTATAAGATATAATACATTAGATTGCCAAGTCATTTATGAAATATTGACTTATTTGAGAAAACATCATTCTTAATATTTTATATTGGTTATAGATATATAAAAAATGTCTCAATTATTGATTCCATTATTAATTATTACACCTTTGATTATTATTTTATTACCAAAAGGAAATTCGAACGAAAGAATTAAAAAGATTCGTGACTTTAAAGAAATGAGTGGAAATATAGTAGGAACTAATGCTACACCAAAAGCAATTATTGATGCAAATCTTAAAAAGAGGATAGATACTTTTATTAAAAGTAATATTTGCAAAACGTGTTCAATTCAACAATATGAAGTTATTAATTCCAATATTGACAAGAGTAATAAAATTATTAATTTAAACATTAAAGTAATTATAGTAAAAAAAAATAAAAATGCTTGGAATGATACTACTGGAGTTTTATTAATGACTGCTAGTATTACACCAAATGGATTAAAAATCAAAAGTTTTATTACTGGGCCAAATGGTAAAACGCTCATTCCACAAAATTCTAATAAAAATTGTGAATATGATCTTGATCCAAATACAGATGATGATAAAAAAAGATTTGATTTTTTACAATAAACGTATAATCTCTAATGTTTATTTCTTTCCTTTTATATATATATAATGTCTGGAACTGAAGATAATATAAACTCTGATCCAACTGAAGTTACTACAAGTGATCCATTTTGGTTTAATGATTATACAATTATTTTTGAAAGAGATAGGCTCACTGAATTTTTTCCATCACATGATATGAGTTATGTTGAAAAATTAAATGCTATTTTAAGATTTTCATTATATACTGCTCTTGTTATTTATGTATATAATAGAAATAGTAATGTTGTATTTATTCCATTTATTACAGGATTAATTACTCTTTACTTATTTAAATATTATAGAGATACTAAAACTGGAAAAAGTTTAGAACAAATTGCTAATATCGATGTTGAATGTATTGCTCCAAAAAAAAATAATCCATTTATGAATGTATTGATATCTGATTATACTCAAGATCCCGAAAGAGCACCGGCGTGTGATATTAGAAAAGAATCTATTAAAGAAGATGCTGAAGATCATTTTGAACATAATTTATATAGAGATGTTAGTGATGTTTGGAATAGAACTTCTTCTCAAAGACAATTCTACACTATGCCAAATACAACTATTCCAAATAAACAAAAAGATTTTGCTGAATGGTTATATAAAACCGATCAAACATGTAAAGAAGATCCAAAAATGTGTAGTCGTCTTCTTGCAGAAGATCTTAGAACTAATCGTCCAATTTCCATTAAAGATGCTCAAAAATCACAATAAATATTATAATATATGAAATATCTATTATTAATTTATATTACGATTAATAATAGATAATATTATTGATTTAATAGTAATCTTATTCGACAATTTTTTTAAAAAAAGCATCTTTTCTAACTTTTTCTTCTTTACGAACATCATTGATCATATTTGGCATTTCATTATTTACTTTAGAATATTGACTTAAAATTTCTCTGATGTTATTTAAATTATTATTAATTTTTTCTAATCTTTTACTTTTAGTATATAGACTTTTTTTAGTATATTGGACATCAGTTAATAAAACTTCAAAACGATTAGTAACTGCGTTTTTCAATTGTTCCAAATCTTCAGGAACTAATTCTTTTATTTCTTTTTCATATTTGTTCATTTTTTTTATAATTTTCCTATAACCATCATTTCTTCTATTAAGTCTACTAAATTGTTTTGCTAATTGGATATCTCTTTCCATTAGTTTTTTAAGAGTTAAATCTACATTTGTTTTAATTTTTTTTATATCATCTTCTAAATCTTTTTTTCTATGTTTCAAATCTTTTATTTGTTGTTTAATAATTTTTGAATTTGCTTTTAATTTATCATAAGTAACGATTAACAATTTTATTTGTTTTACAACTTCCATATGTTTATTATGGACAACTTTCAATGCCTCTTCATTATTACCGATTTGTGCTTTAAAATCATCTAATTTATCATGCATTTTGTTTACTTTACCAGTAAGATTTCTAATTATATTATACTGTCTTTCTGTAGCCATGATACTATTATATATTATAATATAATATTATTTAAATTTCAATAACTTCTATTACATCTTTTAAAATAATATTCCATTCTTTTTGGAAACTATTACATATATTTAAAACACGTTTAAAAACATCTCCTAAAATTTTAGCATAGACTTCCTTTTCTTCTGTATCTTCTTCTAAAATTATATATAACATAAGACTTCTAATAAAAGGATGTTCTATTTTATAATAACTGTATTTTACACGTTTATCTTTTTGTAATTCACAAGATAATATATTACCAATTGTATGACCTTCATTTTTAATTTCAAAACAAACACCAACAACTGTTTCTGTATCCATAATTTCAATATCTTTATTTTGTAAATTACTAATTTTTTCATATAATTTTTCTAAAATTGCTACAAAAATTTTATAAGGATTTTCAATATGTGATTCCATTCTAAATTGATATACCAATTTTTTGTTATTAAATTGTTTTTGAAATATTAATGATTTATTTTCTACATCACTATCAGATAAACCACATTTAATCAAATAGGCTTCAATATATTTTCTGATTTTTTCTGTAGTATTTTCAAAATGTTCTTTAAAACCATAAGTACCAATACTGTTATCAAATAAATAATAGTCATTTAAAGGTAAATCTGTATGACATAATTTACGAAGTTTTATTTGTTGTCGTTTATTCAATTTCTGCCATAAATTAAGATTTATACTAATATCTTCTTTAATTTTGAAACAACATACTGATGTGGGTTGATATTTAGCATGAATTTTCCCACTTTTTTTAGATGTATATAATTTTGCTTGGATTTCTTCTCCTCTTTTTAATTCTACTAGTAAAATATCAGGAATTATATATAATTTACCTTTTGTAACTACTAAATCAGAACTTGTAATGTTTAGTTGATCATATCCAGTATTTTTTACATTTAATTCAACACAGACTTCGTCAATATCATCTAAAGTTAAAGGAATTAAACCTAAACGATGACTTAAAATTTCATTATTAACAATTGATGTATTTTTTTCAATATCGATATTATCAAAGGCATTACATTCAACATCTGATAAAACAATTCGTCTAAAAGAGTTAACTATACTAGTATCTAAACCATAAATATCCATAATAAGTTCAGAATCAGCATTTACTTTAATATTTTTGAAATGTTTGCTCATATTTATAATTTGATTCAATTATTATTTATTAAATATTTTCAATTTTATTAAATATTAATTTAGTTTCGTTGTATTGTTTAATTATTTAACTGTAACAATTTTATATAAGTTATGCAATATCAAAATCCAAAATTTAAAAATAAAAGAAGAAGAAAAAGAAGACAGAAAAAATTAACTAGTGATAATTATTTTCCAACTGAATCTGTAATATATAAAGAACATAAAAAAAATTTTCCAGAACCAAATAGAAATCCAAATTTAAATTCTGAATTTAATAATAGAACTATACAAAATGTTAAACCACAAACACATTCAGTTAGAACTCAATCCGCGGTTTGTTATTACAGTAATCATTGTAAATATTCAAAGGAATTACTTGATGAAATTAATAGATTTAATATAAAAAGTAATAAAATAAAACTGTATTGTATTGATAATAATCGCAGTAATTTACCATCACTATTAAAAAATGTTCCTACAATTATAGATGGTTCTACACCATATGTAGGTGAAGCAGCATTTGATTTTCTAACTAACATAGTTAAAGGTGAATCTGTGAATGTAATGGCAGTTAACGTTGGTGTTGCTAGTAGTTTTTCTGATACATTTGTATCATTAAAAGGTGACGATGGTTTTAGTGAAAATACGAATTTAAATTCGTCTAATTTTAGTAGTATAGATTATAATGATTTTGGAATCAATACAATAGAAGAAAAGAAAAATCCTAAAGTAGTTGGGAATTCGAATAATTTAATGAGAAAAATGGAAGAAATGAAAATAATGAGAGCAAAAGAATTTGAACAAAGCATGAAAAGGGACTAATATAAATGTGAATTACTGTTGAAAATATAATATTAATTCGTTATAAGATATATAACCTTATATATTCTAATAGTATATAAATAATGAACATAGCAAAAATTTTCAATGATAAATGCAAGGAATTTCTAAAGGATATGAAAGAAGTATATCCTGAAAATCCTAGTATCACTTCTTTACAAACACAGTTACGTATTATTTGTACAACATCTGAAAAATTTCCAATTGAGTCATTTATTGAAAATTGTATGTGGGCACATTACAAAGTAAAAAAAAAAGATGAAGATTTCTTCTTAGGCCAATGTTTAGATGGAACTGTTTTAGAATCTTTAAATTTAAAAGAAATTTGGAAAATATCTTCTAAAAATACTAAACTCCAAGTTTGGAAATACCTAGAATTATTTTTTATGTTAGCAGATAAATATCAAAATAAAAAAGTAAAAAAGGGATCGACAAATCAATAAATTATCTAGTATAAACAGTCTGCGTATGGGTTTATATTTTTATTTGTATAGTTTAAATATATTATACAAATAAAAATATGGAAGGTATAAATACATTTAAGACTTGCTATTGCGATTTTCTTGATCAATTAAAAATTTATGATAACCAAGATGGTATCATACAAAAATATATTGATGAATATACAACCGATGATAAAATAGAAGAAACTTTAAATAAAATGGTTGATAATTTATTAAATTATTCTAAACAAATCAAAGAAAATGATTATTCTATTTTTGATGAGGATTCTGAAAATATATATTTAAGTGAAATTAATATTAAAACTATTTGGAAAGATTTATCTGATAATGATAAAAAACAGGTTTTTTCTCACATTAATTATTGTAATATTATTGGAAAATTTGTTCTTGATAAAGCAACTTTAGATGACATTAAAAGTTTATATTCTAAACAACAAGAAGAACAAGAACAAGAAGAACAAAAACAAAACCCAGAGCAAGATGATGAAGTTATGACTGAAGAAGAACAAAAGAAAATGGTTGATGATTTAAATGGAATTACAAATGATCTTGAAGATTTAGAAAAAAATATTCGTGACACTATTGGTGATGAAAGTTTAAATCAAATGCAAGAACAATTATCTGGTATTTTTGGTAATCTTTTCAATCCAACTGAAAACAATGAAAATAATCAAAATAATGAAAATGGTGATAATCCATTAACTGGAATTTTTGAAAATATTCAAAGTGGTGGAAATCCATTTGAAAGCATGTTTGATTCTACAAAACTTCAACAAATGTCTGAGGATATTAAATCAAAAGTTCAAAGTGGAGAAATTAATGAAGAGAAATTAAAACAAACTAGTGAAGATATGATGAAAATGGTTGGTAAATTATCCCAAAGTATAGGTCCATTATTAGGAAATATCATGTCTGGTATGACACAAGGTGATAATGAAGATGTCCCAGGTATGGGTGGAGATATTGGTTCTCTCTTAGGTGGATTAATGGGAAATATGGCAACAACCGGTGGTTCTTCTGAACAAAAAACTGATCCATTATCAAGAGCAATGAGTGCTGGTATGCAAGCAATGGCTGATAAAAATGGTGGTAATGGTAATCCATTATCTGGACTTATGAGTGCTTTAGGTGGTGGTGTAAAATTAAATAATGATGAAAAAAGTGAATTAAGAACAGAAGAAAGAATGGCTGCTAATAGAAAAGAAGCAAGAAGAAAATATAGACAAGCAAGAAGAAAAAGACAAAAGCAATTAAAAAAGCAAAAGAAGAAAAACTCAAAAAAAACTCCGACTACTAAAAAATAAAATATTTCTTTATAAATATATAATATGTCTATACAAGAATTAAAGAGAGAAAATGAAAAATTAAGAAAACAGTTACAAAATAAAAAATGTCCTGCAGAAGAAAATCCATTAGATGCAGTTAATAAAATTGGATTAAATTTACCAAAAAATGTTGAAGATCTCAAACCAGCAAGAACTGCTGAAATTAGTGAATGTCAAGTTCCAGCAAAATATTTTGGTAAAACAAATCTTAAAAATGTTAGATGTAAAGATGCTTTACAAACTCAAATATCTCATGATAGAGATGTATCTAAATTATTATTTATATTATTATCTATTATATTACCTGTAGTATTTGTATTTTTAAGTATTACTAATTCTACTAAATTAAATTTCGTTCATTATATCCTTCTTTTTATTATTATCGCATTATCTATGATTACTATCGCATCAACTCAAGGTAAAGCACTTTCTGGGGCATGGATTATCTGGCCAGAAAATTCCGATTGTAATACTTGTCAATATAACGCAAAATTACCTGTAATTAGTATTTTTATTGGTATGGGTATCACACTTATAGCATATATTACTGATATGATTTTAACAGTATATAAATTAAGATAAATATATTTTTATGTAAATAATTCTAATAATGATTAATATTTTCTATTTTAGAATTATTCTCTAGATTTAGGAGCAATAAAATATCGAATGATTCCAGATAAATGATCTATTTTATATTCCAAACTAACCGGAGAATTTTCTTTTAAATGTATAGAAACAGTAGAACTAAATGATGCTGATTTAGCATATGTTTGTAAATATTTTAATGAAAATTTAGAATCAAAATTTTCTGTTAATTTTAATTTAGTATGATTATTTTTTTTTAATCGAATTAAACCATCACTATGAATACCTGCTGATTTAAAATCAACTATATTATTATCTTTATCAATACAAACATTTACATAATCACCTATATATGCTAGATTTTTCAAAATTAATTGAAATTCCGAGGATAATGTTTTAATGCGACAATCAAAATTACTTTTAGGGATATTGATATCTTGAGATTCATCATTTAAAAGATTTAAATTAAAATTTTTATAAGAACCGATATCAGGATTTTCAAAAGTCCAAGAAACTTTACTATCTTCTTCATTATGAGAAATAGTTATTTGTTCTCCTACATTCATACACTTTAAAACATTACATAAACTTTCCATACTAATGGCAAGTTCTAAATCTTCTTCCCGATTCTTATTATAGATAAATTTTGAAAAAGCATTTTTATGTAAAAGCATTTGAATAAAACTAATATGTGCAGAATCTAATGATTGTAATGAAATTCCATCTTCGTTTATTATAAATATACCTACTTCTAAAACATCTTTTAATAAATCCATTATTTTTTTGAAAATTGTACCATCTTCCATTAATATAATAGTTGTTCCAGTATAAGTTGATACTTCTATAAGATCAACTTCTTCATCGGAAGATAATACCAACTCTTTTTTCTTTACTTTATTTACAGTCTTCTTTGTAGTCTTCTTTCTTGGCATCTTCTATAAATTTTATATACTTTCTTTTAGATTAATATATTCAATTTTAAGCATGGCAATTAATTACTCTATAACTTATTTATAGTTTAATTGATACTCTCGCTGAAAAATATATTTGTAATTATTATATAAATTATGAGTAGTTGTGGTTGCTTTTCAAGTTTTGTACCTGTTTTTATTATTGTTGTTGGTATTTATATACTCTATACAAAATTTATGAACAAAAATGTAGAACATTTTAATTATCAATTATCCACACAAACATTCCAAGCACAAGGATGTGCTAATCTTAAAACTAGTAATCATCAAGATTGTAAATGTTTGAGAGAAAATAATGGAAATATTCTTGGTAATAATCAATGTACTCGTCAAGTTAATTGTGTAGAAACAGTCGGTCAATTACCTGGACCAAATTCTGAATATGCTCTTGTTAATCCACCAATTACATTTAACAACTGGATTAAAGATAGAACATCTGGTAAATATATGGATGCTAAAAATATTCATGTCCATATTCCAAAACCATGTTTACATAAAAATAATAAACTCAATAGAACAAAAATTTCTGAAACTAAACTATGTGATGTTCCAGATTATATAACCGAAACTGTATTGCATCCAGTTAAAGAAAATGTAGTTCAATCTAATTATTATTAAATTTCAATTTCATCAAGAGTTTCTTGAACTGCTTCAGGTAATTTAATCTCAGGCATTTCAGGCATTTTAGGCATTTCAGGAAGTTCAAATTTTTCTTTTTGAAAAACAATAATTATACTAATAATAAAAGAAATACCCATCCCTAATAATATTGATGTTGTATAAATACCATTAGTATATATACATTTTTCTTGTTTATTTTTAACATTAACTAAGGAACAATTTTTAGGACAAATTCCTAAGATAGAACAAAAATTAACTATGAATAAAGACATTGCTACAGTAAGTAAACTTATTGAAAAGAAGGAAAATGTTTTTTCTTTGTATATAACAACTATATATGAAAATACAATTAATAATCCAAAAAATATCATAAAAAATTTTGAATAAAATTTCATTAAATTATTATGACTTTTACTATAATCACTTGATGTTGCCATTATGTATCTTATCCTATTATACATAATAATAACATTTTTTTACATTATATTTAAAATAAATTTTTAAAATAACCACCAATATTCATTACAATTTCTTTAAACATAATTAAAGCACAAATACTGAATCCAAATAAACACGCATTGATATATAAATCTATTTTCAAGGTACAGTATTTACCTAATATGTTTTGGATATAATTTGCTTCATTTGTACCTAAAAAACATTTACGTACTAAAGTACAATATGCAATACATACTAAAGTAACTGCTAAAAACAATAATCCTAAAGTATAAATATCTAATTCGTTATCTTTAAGAACTAAACCAAAACTAATAATTAATAATACTGTAAAAATACCAGTAATAATTTTTCCCGCTTTATCTGATAATTTATCTAATTTGAGTTCAGGTGGTTGAGGAATAGCACCAACAATTTTTGTAACTTCTTTTGATAATTTTGGGCCAATATTTCTTTTTTTGACTATAAGTTCTTCTTCTTTCAATTTATTTGCTGTTTCCTGTATTGTAACTGTTGCTTTTTTTGCTACTAATTGTTGTTTTGCTTTTGCTTTTGCCCCAGAAGAAGCATTTGGATCTGATAAAACTGCTTTAGCAATAGCAATTTGCCCATAATCTTTATCATCTTTAATTGATTCAATTTCTTTTATAATTCCATCACTCCATTCAAGAACTTGTACTCTATTTGTTACATCAAGATTAGCAATAAAATCTTCTTCGCTTTCCTTAATAGGCATATTTTTAAATGTCTCAAATTGTCTATACATAATAGCCTTATCTTATAAGTATTAAATATATATTTTTATTTTTTGATTTTAGAAGAACCAAACAAAACATTTTTAACAAACACACCAAAAGATGGGTCTTTATATGGATCTTTGTGTACATATTTTCTCCACATATGATTATCAATGCGGGCTTTAATATTATTATCCATTAAATTTTGCTCTAAATTATCACGTGTTTCTGTTGTATTTTTTAACATAGTTAGAGTTTTTTGT
>Ga0315316_10002628_pt1 | contig 12938 bp, 21 predicted proteins | sample M160m3416metaG_FD_203702 | JGI IMG/M metagenome (GOLD analysis project Ga0315316, IMG submission 203702) | Ammonia-oxidizing marine archaeal communities from Monterey Bay, California, United States - M1 60m 3416 | ecosystem: Environmental > Aquatic > Marine > Intertidal zone | place: USA...
TTCTTGTTCTTCTGTCATAATGGACTTTGAAATGTAATGATATTAAAGCCTAGTGCCCTATGGTGAGTCTAGTGCCTAATATTTACCACTAGAAATGAAATAATGACAATACTTACCACTATACATACCCTAGTGCATAACCCATAAATAGAATAAATTGAAAAAAGTGTTTAATGAGCACTACACAATCACTTCCAAGTAAGATCGCATTGATGAAGGGCGGAATCGGAGCAGGCCTAATGGGCGGCTTTGCATTATTTTCATCATTCTTTGCAATCGATCAAATGTTAGATATCCCGCCAGGAACATTCTACAAAACTATCGGTGTTACAATGGGCGTAGATGAAGGATTAGCAATTGCAATGGGCTTTATGGCTCATATGGGCGTTGCAGCAATGATTGGAGGCATGTACTTTATGGCTTCAAACATTTGGAGATTCTTCAGATTGGTAACAGTCCCAAAAGCAATAATTACTGGTGTTTGGACTGGACTAATTGTTTTCACATTAGCATTCTTACCAATTCACATGTTCGTAATGACTCCAATGATGGAGGTAGAATTGATAATTACTGACGTATCTAACTTTGACTTGGAACAACAACAAGCATTAGCAACCCTGTTGTATGAAAGCGATAAAATCTACATCAACGCATTCATTCTCCATATAATATATGGAGCAATCACAGGATTCATTGGAGGTTGCATAATGCATGACGACTACAAAGGAGTGAAAAGGATTGCCGGATTCTGGTAACAACAACGAAAGAGGTCAAAAACTCGAAGGCATGTACAATGTCTTCATGCAAGATGTCTCAAAGTTATTCCCAAAAACCGATTCAAATCTATTACTCAGTGTAATGGCCTTGGAAAGAAAATTCCCTGACATGATGCCACATGTGCATCTCGAGGTAATCTTTCCAAAGGGTACAAACGTCGATTTGCCAAAATACGAGATTACTGAAAAGTATCATGTACAAGCTGCAACTCACAGATGGGACAAGAATATCCTTGTTGTAACTGGAATGATGAATGTGGAAATAATCGCGGAAATTGCAGATCACAAAACTGTGGAAAAAATAACCGGTACTGCTAACGCAGCCTTTTATTAATCCCTTTTTTCTATTTATTTTTAATTAACATTATATTTGATCATTTTTGGCAAGTGTCATGACTGAAAAAAATGAATTAGATTCACTAATAAAAAAAATTGGCAAACTACACAAAATGATTCGTTTTGTCGCAATTATCAACAAAGATGGTAAAATCATAAAATCTGAAATGAGGGATGAAGTTCCATCATTGCTTAGAACAAAAAATGAGGAAATTTTTTGTCAAGATGTTACAATTAGACGAAAAATGAGAGAAGAGTTTGATAAAACATTGGGTAAAGTAAGATTTGTAAATGTCGAGCGCGAAAATATTTCTCAAATTGTTATGTATGCAAAGACAAAATCTCTTTTTGTTACTGTAGAGCCTGAAATATCCGTTAATGATAAGACTAAGATTATATCTCAACTCAAAAAAATTACTTCAAATATAAAATGAAAATTCTAGTTGACGAAATGGATGATGGTATGGATGAACGCTTAATCAATCTTGGGTATGATGCGTATAGTGTGAAAAAACTTCGAAGTGAAGGAAAAAAACTTCACACTGATTATTCTGTAATCAATTATGCAAAAGAAAATGATATGATTCTCATTACTCGTGATACAGAGAGTGGTCAGGCATGTGAAGAAAATGGATTGTCATGTATATTGCTTGATAATGATGAAATTTTTAAAATTGTTACTGAAAAATTAAAAAATTTCTGACTAAATTATTTATTCAACTGTTTTAGAATTAATATATGAAATATTGTGATGGTCGTGGTACCTCGTACGGAAATGGTAATTCATATGAAGATTGCAAGAAAATTGCAGAGGAGATCAACACCAAACTAAAACCTGTCATAAATGATAGTGGGTCTATGCCTTGGAAGCAACTATCTGAAGAAGTAGACCATGATGAACTGGTTTACAAACTTGTTTTGAAGTATCTACGTAGAGATGGATTTGATATTGGAAACATTAACAATCCACAAATTACTGTAAAATCTAACTAGTGTTATTTTGAGATTTTACCATTCTTCGAGAGATTATAAATGGAGTTAAAACCAATATTGGCACTGTAATTATAATGAATAGTGTTTGTAACTCTGTTATTGCAATTGTAAATGTAACTGCACTTGTTGAACCAATAAACAATGACAAAAATGATCCAACACATGTGGGGCATGCAATGAATAATCCTGTGGTTGCCCCTATACTTCCGAGCCCCCCTGTTTTTTTAGTAATTGCAATTGCATTAACTGCTAATACAGTATTCACTGCAACAAGATATGAAACAATAATTTGTAATAGTAAATTGATGGGTACTACGTTAATACCAACATGTTCTGTTAGATATGCAACAAATTTTGGCATGTATCCTGGAGGCCCACAACATGGTGTGACGTGGGCTGATGGAACATCTACTCCATAATGATATGAGAATACTACTTCTGGTTGATATACTAGTATCCCTGATGTCATTGAAAAAAATACTCCATAAATGATGAATGTAACAATGAACGTTTTCTTAGCTCTATTGCCTAGTGTATTGTTACAGATCATTGATAGAGCTGTAGTGTTTCCTGTAGCCGCAATTCTTTTTTGAAATCTTCTTAGTCCAATACCAATTATTCCTACTGAAATTGTAAATAAGATATAAAATGCAACTCCTAATCTCTCAATAGAATTAACCGCGTCTGGTGTAATTTCTTGATATTCAAATCGTACATAGATCAAAAATAAAATTCCAATTGAGATAAATCCTAAAATAATTAGTTTTTTATCATTTTGACCGCTTTTAGCAGTCTTTGTTTCCATATGGGATCTTTCACTTGGTTCATTATATTTTTAACATATCTTTTGTAACCAAATCTAATAATGGAAATTAATGAAATACAAGATCCTGATTATGAAGTAGTTACGATTAGCAATTTGGGCTTTGTCGATCCATATGGAAATGAAGGTCTTGTTATATTGCATTCTGATGATAAACGAGAATTTCATATGCGTGCATTTTCAGGTGAAGTGTCCCGGCACATTGCAAGTTTTCTTGATGATACTCATGAATCAGTTCCAACAATTTACAAAATGTTAGAAGATATTTGTGAAGCGAATGAACTATTATTAGTTAAGGTAAAAATTTATGAAAGTGGTGATGCACTCCGTGCTAATCTATATTTGACTGGAAAAAAAGACCTTGTTTTACGAAATTATCGGGCATCTGATGCAGTGGCTTTGGCAGTTTATTATAAAATTCCAATACTCGTACGAAGTAGTATGCTAAAAAGTCCGTTAGAAGAGGCTACGTAACAATCTCTTTAATTTTATCTTCTTCCACTGCTCGTTTAATTTCCATTGCTATCCGCCTGCCAATTCCAAACGTTGTTCCATATTGATATTTGGTATACGGGCTGGTTGTTGCAACAATTGGATTTCCTGGAACTCGAAGTGATACATCGTATACAATCATTTCCAAATCTTTTGTTATTACACTCTGAAGAGAAAATGGGCCAATAATTCCTGGGGCATATTCTTTTTTCACTGCTCTGACAAATTTATCTCCCATATTGAAGACTTTTTCTAATAATGATTCTCGAATACTTGCAGGGGTATGACCTACTTCTATATTTTGTAATGGGATGTCCATCTCTAACTGTTGTTTTGCAGGGAGTGCATTGTAATCATGAATATTTGTTTGAAGTCGTCTCTCAATTCCGATAAAATCAACCTGATCTGAAATTGGGGTATGAAAGAAATTAAAATTTAGATACGTTCCTATTGCTAATTCTTCAATACTTGCTTTTTCCAAATCTTTTCTTGCAATGATTCCTTTTTTGATTTTCTCTTCAGATTTTTCTTTATAATCTGCATATGATGTAACTGTAAAAAATGCACGTTCTAACTTTCTATCTTTTTCCATAACTTTGACAATTGCTGGTTTATTGATTGATTTTGGGGTCTCAAAGATCTTTGGATATTTAACGCCTGCTTTTTTTAATAGATAATATTGATTCCTTTTATTCTCTCTTTCTTCGGCTTGGAATAATGTTCTGTTCCCAAATATTGGTACCTTTAGCTTATTTTCTAATATGTCATAACCAAGATATGCTGTAAGTGAACGGTGTGGAACAATTATTGTATTCTCATCTCTCATCATTTTCTGATTTGCAAGGCTTGCCATGTCTTTGAATTTTTTGACAATTTTTATTTGATCAGCAATACGGCTAAATCTTTGATAAGGTATTTCTCTACCTTTCTGACAAAATACCATTGTCTCAAACTCTTCATCTTTTGCACCATCCATTATTTCTAATGCTGAATGACTTCCTAGAACTCCAATTTTTGGATCTGTATATTCTGATGCAATTTTTTGCATCTCAGATCTTTTAATCATATTCCCTTGAACAATATTGTAAAATTAAATGCTTCTTTAGAAGAGTTTTCTACTTGTAATTTTTTAATTATGTGTGAGCGTTGAAATGGTTTTAGTCGGAATGATCTTATTTGGTGGAATGGCAGCAGCCGGTGTCAAAATTTGGTTGAACAAAAGAAAAGAATCTCAGCAATTAGATGACTCTCAAGCGTAAATTTTCATATTCAGTTATATTTTGTAAAATCTGATTTAACAAGTACATGAAACTTGTAATTGGAATTACTGGTAGTACTGGTGTCATTTATGGAATACGTCTGCTTGAGGTTCTAAAAGAAAAGGGAATTGAGACAAATCTTGTAATGTCTGAATGGGCAAAAAAATGTGTCCCAATGGAGACAAAACATGATATATCATATGTTGAGTCACTTGCAACTGAAGTAACTGATGAACTTAATATGGCTGCAAACGTTTCTAGTGGAACTCACAAGACTGATGGAATGATTGTAATTCCATGTACTATGAAAACATTATCTAGTATTGCAAATGGATATGATGAAACTTTAGTGGCACGTGCAGCAGGTGTAACTATGAAAGAGACCAGAAAATTAATTCTAGTTGCAAGAGAAACTCCTCTAACTGCTATAAATTTAGAAAATATGTTAAAACTTGCAAGACTTGGAGTTGTAATTTTACCTCCTGTTACTGAATTTTATACAAATCCTACCTCAATTGATGCAATGATTGATCACATTGTTGGTAAGTGTCTTGATCAATTTGATATTGACCATGATTTGTTTACTCGTTGGGGAAGTAAATAAGCAAAAAAATTTACACTAGGCTAGATTTGAAAACTTATGTTAAAGATATCCTTTGAAAGAGAAATTAATGCAGATATTGAGAAATCCTTTAATGTAATTACAAATTTTGAGAATTTTCAAAAGTTATTTCCAGATTTTTATCCATCAATTTTGATAAAATCTGTCAGAGATGAAAGCTCACTTGTGGCTGAACATCTTAAACTTCATGACACTGAATTTATTATGATGTCTAAACATTTCTCCACTAAACCTCATTCACATGAGATGCGTGTTGTTGGTGGAGACATTAAAGGAAGTCATATTAATGAAATTTTTAGTTTTGATAATGGAAAAACATCACTTAAAGTTAATGCAGAATTAGATGTCAAATCATCACGATTTTCGAAAAAAAATCCATATGAAGAATCTTTGAATAATTTGTATGATTCAATGATAAAAGAAATTGAAAAATCCTAATCTTTACTTTCTTTAAATTCTTTTAGTTCTCTATCAGCTTCAATTTCTCCTTTCTTATATTCACCTTTGGCTTTACCAAAAGTTTTTGCCAATTGAGGAATTTTTTTTGCTCCGAATAATAGTACTCCTGCTGCAACAATAACAATTATCCATTCGCTTCCACCTGGGATGAAATTGAATATACTCTCAATCATGATTCAACTAGTGATAAATTCTCATTTAAGTCTTGAGGGTCTTTCTTTCTTGTCTTTCTCCAATGAACATGCCTGCAAAATACAGTGCAATCATTGGTAATGATACAAACCACATTGTCACGCCACTCCCATCTGGTGTAATTACTGCCCCAAATATGATTATTGCAATTATTGCATATCTCAAGTTCTTTCTCCAAAATTTGGCATCTACTAACCCTGATAGACTAACTGCATACATTATGAGCGGTAACTGGAATGATATTCCAAATGCCAACAAAAATTGTAAAACAAATGTTACAAAATCCATGATATTCAAAAACGTAATTAGCCCTGCGGATTCACCATATCTATAAAGAAAATCTAAAATAAATGGAATCACTGCTGCATATGAAAATGCACAACCTATAATGAATAATCCAATTGCAGGAATTGTAATGGATCGTCCTACATTGATCTCTCTATCTTTTAATGCAGGCTTCAAAAATGATATGAACTCTCTTACAATGATTGGTATACTTAGTACAATTCCAATTAATGCAGCAATATACACTTGAGAGAAAAATGCTTGTCCGGGGGCGGTTTGAATTAATTGAACTCCTTCTGGAACTAATTCTCCTCTCATTACATTTGTGAATTGGGCTGCAATATTGTTTAGTGGTTCTGGATATGGATAGTACAGTGTAACTCCCATTACATCAAAAGGCGTTGCATGAAAAGTTAAGATGAATACAGTTATGACTAAAATTGATATTATTGAACGAATTACTCTTTTTCGTAATTCTTCGATGTGTGTGTTTATCCCAGTAATCTCTGACATCTAAAACTCATATTATTATATGTCCAACAAAAATGTTGTCAATGTTCTATGTAGGGATTGGGAGAAGTTTGGCCTCAGGATATCCCCATTCTTTTAATTGCTCTTGTGTTGTATCATGTAATTCGATTGTAATTATTGGATTAATTGTAAATTCTTCTTGCAATTCTTTTGCTAAATTAGCGATATCTTTTCCTGAATAGATTTCTTTAGAACCTTCCAAAAAGATTCGTTCCCCTTTTTCCCCTTCAGTTCCTCCAAATCGTTTTTTTAGAAATTTTGTAATACTTGGTAACTCATCTCTCTCGATATTGTTATAATAGTATGCCAAACCTTTCTTTGATTCATAATCGTGTGGGGTTCCTGCTTTGTAAAGAAATATTCCAAAAAACACTGCATCCTCTTCCGGTTCTTTGGTACATTTTATATCCCAATTGAGAACCTTATTGTCATCATGAGTTACTTTTTCCATTTCTTCTGCAGTTAATTTCCAATAACGAAATTTTACCATATGACGCAATATTTCTGCCATTATAAATTCAATTCCATATGGGAAATGATCCAATTTCTGAAAAAAAAACGGCTTATATTGTATTATTCAACTTAGAACATTATGCCTAATTTTCAGGTAAGTGTTGTGATAGAAAACAAACCCGGTATCAGTGATCCTGAAGGTGATACAATACTTAATGATCTTGTACTCAAAGGTAAAAACAAAAATATCACAAAAATTCGTGCTGGCACCATTCTAAAGTTCTCAATTACTGAAAAAAATGAAGCAAGTGCAAAAGATAGTGTTGTCAAAATATGTGATGACCTTAGAATTTACAATCCCTTGGTAAGTAAGGTAACCGCCACGGTTCAAAAAATTTAATCTTGACTTATACTCTTTATTGTACCATCAACTAAAATCTGATCTCTTAGATAACTTGCAAGATCTGTTTGGGTGATGACTCCTACTAATTTTTCATTGTCTAAAATCAATAATCGACGTATATTGTTATTCAGCATCTTTTGAATTGCATCTTCTATTGTAGTTGTTGGTCCAACTGAACGAAATTTGTATGACATTATTTCTGAAATTAAAATTTCACTTGATTTTTTATCTTCTGCTGCGATTTTACGAACAAAATCACTTTCGCTTAGAACTCCTTGAGGTTTACCCTCATTCATTATTACTAAAAAGCTAATATCTTTTTCAGCAATAATTTTTGCGGCATCTTGAGCAGTTTTATCATTCTCAATTGTTATGACATCTTTTTCCATAATATCGCGGATTTGTCCCATATTTGAAATATAAATTTCTTGAAATAAAAACATGTCATCAAGAAATCAAATTTATACCGCGAATTTAATCATAAATTGTGAAAGTCGGGGTTATCGTTTTTCCTGGCAGTAATTGTGATCGTGACATGTATCACGTATTAACGGATGTCTTTAATTTAGATGCTGAATTTTTCTGGCATGAAAAGAATCTTCCCAAAAATATCGATGCAGTTATTCTTCCTGGTGGCTTTTCATACGGTGATAGATTACGTGCTGGAGTTATAGCTGCTCATAGTCCAATAATTTCTGATGTAAAAAAATTGGCTGAAAAAGGAATTCCTGTATTAGGTGTATGCAACGGATTTCAAATCTTAGTTGAATCTGGACTTCTTCCAGGGGTTTTATTAAAAAATGAATCACTGAATTTTATGTGTGAGTGGACAAATCTAATTGTAAATAACAATAAAACACCATTTACAAATAAATTAAAAATCAATCAGAAAATTCCAATTCCAATAGCAAATGGCGAAGGAAGATATTTTGTTGATTCTGAAACTCTGAATAAATTAAAAAGAAATAATCAAATTGTTTTTTCATATGAAAATAAAATTAATGGATCAATTTCTCAAATTGCAGGTGTTTGTAATCCAGATGGAAATGTTGTAGGTATGATGCCACATCCTGAACGTGCTACGGAAAAAGAAATAAATCAAATTGATCATAAACCTTCTTCATTAATTTTCGAATCTTTAATTGAAACTGTAGGTATGAAAAATTGAGTTTTCAAGAACATGAGAAATTGCATATTGAACAAAATATTAAACGTAAATTAACTAACACAGAATTACAAATTCTTGCAGCAGAATGGTCCGAACATTGTTCATACAAATCATCAAAAAAACATTTGAGAATGTTACCGACCACTGGTCCAAACGTAATTGTTGAGAAAGGTTATGATTCTGGCGTCTTAGATGTGGGTGACGGTTATGTTGTCACTGTTCATATTGAAAGTCATAATCATCCTTCGGCAGTTGAACCATTTGGCGGTGCTGCGACCGGTGTTGGAGGTGTTATTCGTGATATATTGTCTGCAGGAACACGGCCTATTGCATTGTTTGATGGATTAAGATTTGGAAATATTGAAAATGATGCACATGCACGATGGTTATTCAAAAATGCAGTCTCTGGTATTGCAGATTATGGAAACTGCCTTGGTATTCCTACTATTGGCGGTGAAGTTGAATTTGACGAATGTTACAAAAATTATGCATTAGTAGATGTAGCTGCAGTTGGATTCGGTAAAAAATCAAAATTAATTAAAAATCATGCACACGTCGATGATTTAGTTTTACTGATTGGCGGTTCTACTGGGCGTGACGGTGTTGGTGGTTCACAATTTGCATCTGATGCATTAAAAGGAGAAGATCGTTCTGCAGTTCAAATACCTGATCCGTTTATTGAAAAATTAATCATTGAAGCAATTTTAGAATGTCGTGATGCAAACTGTATTAACGCAATGAAGGATTTAGGCGGCGGCGGTCTTTCTTGTGCAATATCTGAAACTGCCGAAAGTCTGGGAATCGGTATTGAACTTGATGTAAAAAATGTCCATTTACGTGAATCTGATTTATCTCCTGATGAAATAATGATATCTGAATCTCAAGAAAGAATGCTTATAATATCAGATCCAAATAATCTTTCAAAAATTAAAGAAATATGTGATAAATTTAGAATTCAATGTTCTGTAATTGGCACTGTTAAAGAAGATAAAATGATGCATGTGAAAAATGGCGATGAAACTTTGGCATTACTTCCTGCAGATTTTGTTGCACGTGGTCCTTTGGTAGATAGAGAGAAATCAAAACCTGAGTATCTCTCAAAACTTCCTTCTGCTCCATCAATTGAAAATCAAATGTCTTTACCTGATATTTTATTAAAATTACTTTCATCTCCTAATATTGCAAGTAAACATTGGGTCTTTCGTCAATATGATCATGAAGTTGGAATACGGACTGTAATTAAACCTGGATTTGATGGCTCTGTTTTGCGTTTAGATAATGGAAAATTCTTATCTGTAAAAATTGATGGTAATCCGAAACATTGCTATGTTGATCCCAGGCAAGGTGCGATTGGATGCTTTGAAGAGGCATGTAGAAATGTTGTATGCACTGGTGCAACTCCAATTGGAATGGTTGATCACTTACAATTTGGAAATCCTGAAGATCCTGAAATCTTTTGGACATTCATGGAATCGATTGAAGGAATCACTGATTTTGCAAATTCACTAAATATTCCATGTGTTGGTGGAAAAGTAAGTTTTTACAACGAAACTTCTGAAGGTGCAATTAAACCAACTCCAATTATTGGTGTACTCGGATTAGTTGACAAATCTCCATTATTACCAATTCCTCCATCAAAAAATGATATAATTTTGCTAGTTGGTGAAACAAAAGATGAACTAGGAGGCTCTGAATACTATGAGTATATTCATAATTTCATTGGAGGTACTGCACCACAGGTAGATATTTCTCAATCAAAGAAAAATATGAAATCTATGTTATCCTTGATTTCTAAAAAACTTGTAAAAATTACACATGATTGTTCTAAAGGTGGTTTGGGAATTGGCATTGCTGAATTATGCATATTTGGCAAAACTGGTTGTAATGTTAATTTAGATTCAATATCTTCCATGACTCCTGAAAAAATATTATTCTCTGAAAGTCATTCGCGATATATTTTGGTAATAGAAAAAAAGAATCTTAAACATGTCAAAAACATTTTGTCAAAAAACAAATGTTTCTTCTCCGAAATTGGAATCTTTTCTAGCGATCAGATTATCTTTGAAACTGATTCTAAACCCATTTTGAAACTAAGAGTTGATAAAGCAGAAAATAATTATCATAATTCATTGGAGAAAATAATTCAAAATGGTTAAAGAAAACTGTGGTGTTGTCGGAATTTACAGCGAAGGGGATGTTAATGTCATTCCTATGGTTATTGATGCATTACGTGCATTGCAACATAGAGGACAAGAAGCTTGGGGTTTGGCAATTCCTAATAGAGCTCCATTAAAACGTCTTGGACTGGTGTCTGCATCATCTGGGGAATTTAAAAAAATCACTGAAGAATACGCTTCTCATTCTGCTATTGGTCACGTTAGATATTCTACTGTTGGAAAAAGTGATCTTGAAAGTGCTCAACCTCTTAAAGTAAAGGATTTGTGTATAGCCCATAATGGAACAATTTCAAATGTTGAAGAACTTTCAAATCTTGTTGGAGGATGTACCTTTACTCCTCAAAATGCTAGTGATACGCTTGTTGCAGCACAGAGATTAGTTTCATTAATTACTGAAAATGGTAAACTCGGAAGTGCATTATCAATTTTGAAAAATGAAATGGTTGGTTCTTTTTGTTTCACATTTCTTTCTGATGATGATGCGGTATTTGCTGCAAGAGATCCAAAAGGATTCCGTCCTATGGTGATGGGCCATAAAGAAGATGGTAATGTACACATAGTAACCTCTGAATCTTCTGCAATTTCTGCAATTGGTGCAAAATTAGTACGTGATGTTGTACCTGGAGAATTAATTAAAATCAGTAAGGATGGCATGGAGACTGAAATGTTTTCGGATGAGACAAATCGTGCACACTGTTCATTTGAATTTACATATTTTGCACAACCTTCAAGTAAAATGGAAGGAACGAACATCTATCTTGCACGAAAACGCATAGGTCAATTCCTTGCAAAAAAATATCCAATTAATGATGCTGATGTTGTAATACCTGTTCCTGATTCTGCAAGACCTGCAGCATTAGGTTTTGCACAAGAACTTGGCATACAATTTGATGAAGGTTTACTAAAGGATCGTTATAGTAAGAAGGGTCCATTACGTAGTTTTATTGAACCACATCAAAGTGATAGAGTTGAAATTAATAGATGGATTATTCCAATTCGTGAAGTTATAGAAGGAAAACATATTGTAGTAATTGATGATAGTTTGGTTCGCGGTACTAGTTCAAAAGCTATTATCAAAGCATTACGTCGTTCTGGAGCTAAAAAAATTAGCATGATGATTACATACCCTCCAATTAAATTTCCATGTTATGCTGGAATTGATTTTCCATCACAGGAAGAACTTGCAACATTTGATGGTGGAAAAGATGTTACAGATAAAGAAATGATTGAAAAAGTTCGTAACGATATCGGTGCTGACTTTTTAGGATATAATGATGCAGAAAATCTTGCAAATGCAGTTGGTATTCCAAAAGATTCAATGTGTTTCACTTGTGCTACTGGGGATTACACTCCATTAGGAATAACCCCAAATTTTAATAAGATGAAACAGATGAAAAGTATCTAATGGAAACTGCATACATTTTAGTACAATGCAAAATTGCACATGAAATGGAAGTTTTAAAGGCATTGTTAGAAATTGATTTGGTAAAAGAAGCAAAAGGTACATTTGGTTATTATGATATTTTTACAAAAATTCAAGGTGAAAGTTCATCCCAAATTGAGGATATTATTACAAAAAAAATTCGCAATATTCCCAATGTGACTGCAACCACTACTTTATCTATAATTCCAGAACAGGATTTTGAAAAATGAGTAAATCAACTCGTTCTATTGATAAGAAAGGGTTTTCAAATAAATTTTTTGAAGAATTGGATAAGGAACATGATAATGCAAAAGATTTTGCAAAACGTCAAAAGGAATTAAAAGAAAAAAAGAAACAACAAAGCTGATTTTCGTTCTTTTATACTAATTTTACCAGTAGTTTACAACCAGATTGGGAGTGATTCTCATCCTTCCTGCAAGTTAGGCTGAATCACTCTCATCTCGGGGTCTTAAATAGTAATTTTGTAATGATATGCCATGAAATTACGATGTACTTCTTGTGCAAAATTTTGCTGTGATGGAAAAA
>Ga0315316_10002630_pt1 | contig 12932 bp, 7 predicted proteins | sample M160m3416metaG_FD_203702 | JGI IMG/M metagenome (GOLD analysis project Ga0315316, IMG submission 203702) | Ammonia-oxidizing marine archaeal communities from Monterey Bay, California, United States - M1 60m 3416 | ecosystem: Environmental > Aquatic > Marine > Intertidal zone | place: USA...
GTATCGGCTCAACATGCCGGATGGGCAGTTCCCCACCGAGGATCCGGAAGAGCGCAAGCATGATCCTGCCCCGCGGGTCTGGGAGAAGGCCGCCGGGCGCTGGTCCATCACCGACCGGTTGATTCTGCTCACAAACCGGATCCTCGAGCGGGTCACCAAGGTCCACCCGAATGTTTCTGTTGAGACTCTGGGGTATGTGAATCACAGCAGCCCCCCGGCTCGCTACAAGCCCCATCCCCACATCACCTGGACCATTGCGCCGATCGACTTCAACCGACACCACCCCATGGACTGGCCGGATCATGTGAATGAGTATTGGCTGCGCGACATGGTGCAGGGCTGGGCTAGCCAAAACGTCAGCCTCGGTGCTTATTGGTACGGCATGAACCTGGCCGAGTTGAGCGCCCCGTGCCCCTTTATCGCCAAGTGGGGCACTGACATCCGAATTCTCCTCGAGAACAATTTGGTGGCATGGAGCCCGGAAACCATGAACGGCTGGGATTCGATGCTGCCGGGATACTACCTCTCCGCGCGCATGACCTTCGATGCCAAGGAGACACCAGAGGAGATTCTGCATGATTTATGGACGCGCTTCTACGGCCCGGCAGCCGAACCGATGGCGAGTTACTGGACGGGAATCGACAAGGCCTACCTCGACGCGCGTGAATACGCCGGCAGCCCCTATGGATACCTTAATATTTTCACGCCCGAGGTGATGAGATCAGCGCGCGCCGATCTCGTAGCGGCCCTGAAGGCGGCAGGCAAACCTGACGGGGCCTTCTTCCGACGGGTCAAACTCATCGATGAATCCTTCGGTCTCTTCGAGCAGTTCATGGCAATGCGCAACGATTGGGCCGACGGAAAGCTGGCGAATCTGGATACGGACTACGAGGCCTGGCGCACGGCGCTCCTGGATATGGTAGAGCGTTACCGTGATCCGGCGGACAAGACCTACGTCCAGGGGCGTCACGGCAACCCCCGCTGGAATGACAATATGGTACGTCCGGGCTACTCCGCCGGCACACTGATGGAACGAAACTTTGTGCGACTCGGCCCGCCCATGCTCGAATGGAAATGGAAGCACAACCCCGGCCCGGAGATGGATGCGTATCCCTGGACGGCGTCGGCCTACGACGACAGAGACTGGCCGGCGATGCATGTGGTCCGCGACACCTGGAGTTCTATCGGACATCACTTATCCATGACCGACGAGGCATCCGGGAAGTCGGGCCGAATGGCCTACCGTACGTCACAGAAGGTGGGCACATTGCCCAAGGGCAAGAAGGCCTTCCTGTGGATCGGCATGACGGATGGCCGGGCCAAGATCTTCGTCAATGGCCAACACGTTGAGTACGTCGTACCGGAGAAGACGAAGAAGCATGATGCCGGCACGGCACTGGATGCCTTTGACGGGTACTGCAAGCCGGCCAGCTTCGACATCACCGGCGCGCTCAAGACTGGTGAAAACCAGATCACCATTCTGGCCGAACGGCATGTTCTCAACGAGCTTGGCTCCGGCGGCCTGATGGGACCGATCGTACTGTATCGGGAAAAGTAATATGCGTTTTCAACGATCTGAATCGCCTCTCTAAGGCAGGCAGTCACCAGTAGCGACGACCCTGACCCAATCTACGTGGATCTGGGCGGGGTGAGGTTACTTCCGGGCCTCTTCCTCCGTCTCAACCTCGATCTTCTTCTGGTCGCTCCCCCTATGATAGCTTCCTGGAGTGGGCTTGGAGGAGGAGTAAGGTGGTTTATACCAGATAGGGGGAGGGAAGCCCAGCTGAAGGCCCGGCCATGATGCGACCCCCCCCAGGGACGTAATTGACACATCCTGACGTAAAGCCCAACGTTAGAAGTGCGAATACGGAGAATGTCTGTTTCATATAACCCCTTTCCTACCACTCCCCAGGCGCAGTCGGCAAGCCCAAACAAAATGAAAACCTACTCCGCATTCTTCCTCGTTACCCTTATGGCCTTAGTCGCTACCTCTGCTTTGCAGGCCAAGCGACCGAAGCCACCGGTCAGGCCTTTCGATGCTGTGGGCGCTCCGGAGTTCATCCGTCTGGATGACAAGCCGGGGGTCAATCCACCCGTCGATGCGGTGGGGAACTTCCTGATCGGACCGGACTACCGACCGGCTCCCGAGCGCAAGATTCCCAAGGGTTCACCGAGGGGCAAAGTTTCCCAATTCACCATCGATTCGAAAACCACCAAGTTGCTCAACCCCGGGATCGCCCGGAAGGTTTTTGGCACGGTCGATCCCAAGAACCCCAAAACCTTGATCGTCGAGACCCACGCAATCGATTACGTCCGCCAGATCACCGTATACGTTCCCGCTCAATACAAGAAAGGAAGCCTGGCTCCCTTCATGGTTTGTCACGATGGCCCGAAGGGAAAACCCAACCAGGTGATCCCAAACATTCTGGACAACCTGATCGCCCAAAAGCGCGTTCCTCCCATGATCGTAATCCAGATAGCCAACGGAGGCGGGGATGCCCAGGGGCATGAGAGAGGCAAGGAATACGACACCATGTCCGGCCTTTTCGCCGAGTATATCGAAGCGGAAGTCCTTCCCCGGGTGGAAAAAAACTGCGGGGTGCAGTTAACCAAAAACCCCGATGGGCGGGCGGTGATGGGAAGCAGTTCCGGCGGATCGGCCGCCCTGATCATGGCTTGGTACCGGACCGATCTTTACCGTCGGGTGCTGACCACCTCGGGCACCTTCGTGAACCAGCAGTGGCCCTTCGATCCGAAAACCCCGGGCGGGGCTTGGGACTTCCACGACAAACTGATCCCAAACTCTCCGCGGAAACCCATCCGTCTCTTTCTCGCGGTGGGAGATCATGATCTTCTCAACCCGAATGTCATGCGCGACGACATGCACGACTGGGTCGAAGCGAATCACCGGATGGCCAAGGTTCTCAAAGCCAAGGGTTATCAATACCAATATCTCTTTTGCCAAAATTCAGGTCATGGAATTGGCAATGCTAAAATACAGTTTCTGGCCCACGCCATCGAATGGGTGTGGCATGGATACAAAACCAAAGGCTGATCAAGTGTGACTTGCGGAACCGTTTTTTGATCTATGAACTCTTCCAAAGCAAAGTAATGATGAATACACCGAAGCTTCCATCGATCTCGCGAAGAAACTTTCTGGCTTCGGGAAGCGCCTTGCTTGCTCTGCCAGGGCTTGAGAGCATGAAGTCCCTGTCCGCCGCCCCGGCCTCAGCCAAGCCGCCCACCCGGATGATTTTTTGTGGAGTGGGCTATGGCTTCACCGAGAAGACTTTTTATCCCACCGAGGCAGGTCCCCTGGATAAGTTGACCGAGGGCCTCTCGCCGCTTGAGCGCCACAGGAAGGATTTCAGCATCATCAAAAACCTGACCAACGTCGGAGCCACCGATCCGCATGGTGGGAGCACCTCCTACCTGACTTGCGCCAACGTCACCGGCACCCCGGGAAAGCGCTTCCACAATTCAATCTCCTGCGATCTGCTGGCAGGCAAGCAACTGGGCAAGAACCAACGCTATGATTCGCTGGTGCTGGCCAGTAAGGAGGAAAACGCCGGCGGTCACGGCAAGGGTATGTCACTCGCCTGGAATGAGGCAGGTAAGCCGATTGCCGGCACCCGTGGCCCGGTCGAACTCTACGCCCGTCTTTTTGGCCAGTCGGGCGAAAGCCCGGAGGAGCGGGAAACCCGTTTGCACAAGAAACGAAGTATCCTCGACGTGGTGCTCTCGGATGCGAAGTCCCTGAACGGAAAAGTCAGTTCGCTCGACCGGGATAAACTGGACGAATACTTTCAATCCATCCGCGAAGTCGAATTGGGGCTGGTAAAGGATGCCCAGTGGGCAGAGAAGCCCAAGCCCAAGAGCGACCGTAAGGCTCCTGTGGATGGCATCGAGGGGGAAGCTGAAATTCTTCTCACTTACGAATTGATCGCGCTGGCACTACAGACCCAACAGACCTCGGTGGTATCCTACCGTCAGCCCGTTGCCTCGGTCATCAAGAGCATGGGAATGAATTACGATCCGCATGCCCTCAGTCATTACGGCGGATCCCCGACCCGAACGGATGCCAACCGTTTGCGGGATAAGAAATGCACCGAGATGCTGGGCAAGTTCATCGATATTTTGAAGCGGACCAAAGAGGCCGATGGTTCCAGCCTGTTTGATCATACTCTTCTCAGTTGGGGCACTAACCTAAGGCACGGGCACATGATCAAGGACGTTCCTGCGATTGTGGCCGGAGGCGGAGGCAGGCTGAAATTGGGTCAAAGTATTATTCTGCCGAAAGAAGATACGCCCTTGGGAAACCTCTGGCTGACCTTGCTTCAGCAGGGAGGCGTGCATGCAGACTCCTTTGGAAACAGCTCAGGCACTCTGCCCGAGTTGATTGCCTGATCAATTCACCACCCCATTGGATGCGATAGACGCAATTCAAAATTGAATAGACTGAAAAAAACACTCAAAGTGCCTAGGAATATAACTTTTGAAACTACATAATTACAGGAGTCATAGACAAATGATCATTCACTTTTCGAAATCACTGGCAATTTTCCTCTCGATTTTTTTAATATCTGCAACCGCGCACACCGCCGAGCGCCCCAATATCATCGTCATACTCAGCGACGACATGGGCTACTCCGACATCGGGTGCTACGGCTCCGAAATCGATACGCCGGCACTGGATAGTCTGGCGGCCAATGGGATGAAGCTCACGCAATTCTACAATACGGGCCGCTGCTGCCCCACACGGGCATCCCTGCTCACTGGCCTGTATCCGCACCAGACCGGGCTGGGTCACATGACCGCAAGCCGCTATCTGGAACCTGGATACGTCAATACGATAGGCCCTAATTCTCTGACCATCGCGCAGGTTCTCAAGACCGCGGGTTACCGCAACTACCACGTTGGTAAATGGCATGTCTTCAAGGAAGCCGACAGCTCGAACACGGCGAACCCAAACTTCAAAAACTGGCCGAAACAGCGCGGTTTCGATCGTAATTATACGATGCTCAGCGGCGCCGGCAGTTTTTTTGACCCAAAGACGATGGTGCGTGACAACACTCGCATCTCAGTAAAAGCAGACAAGGCTTACCAGCCGGAAACTTATTATTTCACGGATGCCATCAGCGACAACGCCGTGACCTATATCAAGGACCATCGCAAGGAGCATGCCGATAAGCCGTTCTTTATGTATGTGGCCTACACGGCAGCGCATTGGCCGATGCATGCCCTGCCGAAGGACATTGCCAAGTATAAGGGACGCTATGATTCGGGCTACGACGCAATTCGCCGTGCCCGCTACGCGAAGGCAAAGAAGGCAGGTGTGATCGGCGATGAATCACCCTTTACACCAACAGTCGGCGACTGGGATAATGTCAAACATCGCGAGTGGGAATTGCGCTGCATGGAAGTATATGCCGCGATGGTCGACAATATGGATCAGGGTATCGGTCGAATCGTCGACACGCTCAAGGGTGAGAAGATTTTCGACAATACGCTGATCTGCTTCATGCAGGACAACGGCGGTTGCGCCGAGGGATTGGGGCGGAAGTCCCGAGGTAAATTAACCAAGCGTTCGGATAAACCCACGTTGCCACCGATGAAGGCCAGCGATCTGCAGATGGATATGATTCCGAAAAAGACGCGTGACGGCTACCCCCTGGTCATGGGGCCAGGCATCATGCCAGGACCCGCCGACACCTATATCGCCTATGGCCGAGACTGGGCAAACGTCAGCAACACGCCGTTCCGTGAATACAAACACTGGGTCCACGAGGGTGGCGTGGCGACTCCTTTTATCGTCAGCTACCCAAAAGGTATCAGTAAGAGTGGCAGCATCGCCAAGGATCCCGGACATTTGATCGATATCATGGCCACATGCGTCGATTATGCGGGCGCTACATACCCCAAGGAACATGACGGAACAGCAATCACGCCGATGCAGGGGGTCAGCCTGCGACCGGTGCTCGAGAGTAAGGCCCTGGAACGCGCCGAGCCCATTTTCTTCGCCCATGAAGGCAACTCAGCGATCCGCGATGGCAAATGGAAGCTGGTCGCCAAGAAACAGGGCGTCAAAGCGGACAGGTGGGAACTCTACGACATGAGCGTAGACCGATCGGAAACCAAAAATCTGGCGGAAAAACATCCGGGGCGCCTGGCAGACATGAAAAAGCGCTGGTATGCCTGGGCAAAGTCGACTCAGGTATTCCCCTCAATCCACTTGGGTGAGAAGCCGTTGCATTAGGACCCCAGTGGGCAACCTCTCGGTAACCCTGCTCCTGCAGAACGGGGTGCAAGTTGATGTCCTCGGGAGTTCGACCGGCATTCTGCCCGGGCTGCTCGCCTGATTCTGCCGCCTTAGTCTCAATGCTTGAATCTGCTTAAGGAAAGACGATGCGTTGGTAAGTAATGTATCCATTTGCACAAAACCTAAAAATCATAGTCATCACCTTGGTATGCCAGCTGGGCATTCTCGCTGGAACCAGCCTGCATGCCAGGGAGCAGGGGCCCAATATCCTCTTCATCATGTCTGATGACCATGCCTCCGAGGCCATCGGAGCATACGATTCATGGCTCAAAAAATACTGCCCCACCCCGACCATTGACCGCTTGGCGGCCGAGGGTATGCGCTTTACCAACGTCTGCTGCAACAACTCCATCTGCTCACCCAGCCGGGCGAGCATCCTCACCGGTCAATACAGCCATAAAAACGGTGTTCCCAATCTCAATGGCACCATCAATGAGGATTCCCCGCAGGTGGCAGCCGAACTGCAGAAGGCCGGTTACCAGACGGCCGTCTTCGGCAAGTGGCACCTCTCCTCAAGGCCCAAGGGATTTGATACCTTCAAGGTAACCCGCGGTCAGGGTTCATGGTTTGACCCGGTATTCTTCACCAAAACGGGCCAGTGGTATGGAAAGAAGAAAAAACGCGAGGTGGTGCCCGGCGAGAAACACATCGGTTATTCCTCGGACGTCTATACCACCGAGGCGCTCAAGTGGCTGAAAGACCGGGATGCCAAAAAACCCTTCTGCATGATGCTGCATTTCAAGGCACCGCACCATTCCTATGAATATCCGCAGCGCTGGAAGGACTACCTGAAGGATACCCTGATCCCCGAGCCACCCAGCCTGCATGAGAAAGTGGCCAAGAGCAGCCCGCTCCTTAAAGGTGTGCACACCTGGCACATGCTCGAGAAAAACGGTTACTTCGGCCGGCACGATGAAGACGAGGAACCACCCATGTGGCCACATGACGGCAGTGATCGCGGCAAGACTTCCGCCGCCTACCAGCATATGATCCATAAGTATTTACGCTCAGTGGGTGCGGTGGATGACAACATCAAGCGCGTCATTGATTACCTGGAAGAGCAAGGCATCAAGGATGACACCCTGATCATCTATACCAGTGACCAGGGCTACTGGCTGGGTCAGCATGGCCTCTATGACAAGCGGCTGATCCTTGAGGAATCCCTCAAGATGCCCTTCATCGTGCGCTACCCAAAAGATATCAAGGCAGGCTCAGTCCATGAAGCACTGTGCAGCAATGTCGATTTTGCCCCGACACTGCTCGACATGGCAGGAGTTGCCATTCCAAAGGCCATGCAGGGAGTCAGCCTGCTGCCGCTCTTGCAGGGCAAGAAGCCTGCCAACTGGCGCAAAGGCATCTGGTATGCCTACTGGGCCACAGGACATTTCCACTGGGGAGTGCGCACCACCCAACACAAGCTGATTCGCTTTCCGGGTACTGCAGATTACGAGTTCTACGACTTGAAGAAAGATCCTTTTGAAATGCAAAACCTGGCCGGCAAGCAGGACTATCAAGAGGCAATCACCGACACCGGCCGGCTCTTGGATCAATTAATCAAGCAAGTCGGCATCAAGCCGGAGCAAATGCCCGGAGCAGCAGAAGAATGAAAGCTCTTCTAATCACAACAATCGCAGCCGTCCTTCTGGTGGGTTGCAGTAGTAAGCCAAAGCAGGTTTCCGGGGCAGCATTTCAAGAGTATCACAGGTTGGGCGTTTCCCCGATGCACATCTATCAGTATATCGGGGAAAAGAATGGAAAATTCTATCTCCAGCACAAATCGATGTCGTTAATAAACCAAAGAAAATGGAACGAGGAAACATTGTATGCAGAAGGCAGTGAATTAAATCCAACGTTCCTTGAGCAACTCAGGAAAAAATCCAAGCAATTCGTGGAACAAAAAGCCGAAGGAAAATAAAACAGCTGCCAATCACTTAAGGCTTGCTGATCACGACACGCAGCCATTCCCGGGCGGCAAAACGCGCAGCGGAGGGGCGCAATATCCAGGAGTCATCATGGTTGCGGAAGCCGCTGTCCATGAAGGTGAATTGCCCATGCCCGGCACCGTGTTCGTCAAGGTAATCCCGTGTCGGCTCCAGGTATGAGGAACCATCCCGGCCACGCTCGTTGATGATCAGCTGTGGTCGACCGACAAGGCGCTCAAGCCGGGTCAGCGCAGACTTCCGGTCACTGCCCGGGTAGCGCCACCGGCGCACCCCGTCATAGTGACTGAAGGGCATGAAGGCACTCCATAAGCCGGCAATCTCCTTATCGTAAAGGCCGATGAAATTACAGGCAATGGCACCGCGGGAAAACCCGCACAGGATCACCTGATTGGGGTCACCGCCATACTCCCGGCACACCCGCGGCACGATTTTTTTGCAGTAGGCAATGGTCGGGCCCGGGTCATGCCGCGGTGCATCCCCCCACCATTGAGTCACATTCGCATCCCCCTTGCCATTGAGATAAGGCAGGCAGAGCCAGATGAAACCACGCCCGCCACTCAGGCCATATCCCAGCCGGCTGCCCTCGACAAGACCGCTGCTGACATCACCAAACCGGTTACGGAAAGGGCCGTTTCCAGCATACTCGACAATCACCGGGTAACTTTTCCCCGGCTGCCAGTCTTTGGGCAAATACAGGACATGGTATACTTCCGGAGTTTGATCCGCCGGGTCACTGACCCTGACCCTTTTTCCCGGACCTGCCTTACCGGAAACCAGAGGCGGAATCTCAAGGTCAGGTGCAACCTCATTCATATCAGCAACCGGATGATTCTTCCAGCCCGAGGCCTCAAGGCGAGCCAGTTCAGCCTCAATATCCTCACCCTCAAAAAACCACAGGCGTCCATGTGCCCTCACCGTTTTACCGGGAGCACAATCGGCAAACCCGGGATCCGAGTGCAGGCAGGGAACCGGGGCATTCTGCCAGGCCCGGTGGCAGGGCTTCCAGGCAGTGATGATCCACCGCTTACCGGTCCCATCGTGACAAAGCGCATAGTCACCGTGAAAGCGCTTGTTGGCCTTGTCCTGCCGGGTAAACCCCCGGGCCCCCTTGAGCATCACACAGACCTGCGCCCTTAAGCTGGTGAGCATCTCCCCGGTACCGTTGTGCAACCACACCTCCATGGCAATCGAGTTACCAAATGGCTCAAGCCTGGTGCCGAAACCGATACCATTGGGCAATTTGCGCTCAAGGCTCAGGCGTCCACCGGGCTCGTGCTGCCATTCCAGCGGTAGGAGAGAAATGCCACGCTTGGTCCAGATCGTGTCGATGTGGGTATGGGCAAGGTAGGTCAGGCCCAGGTTTGACCATATCGCCTCGGGCACATCAATCACCACGTAACTGGCAGGATCCCACGGGGTAAAGACACTGGCCTTGGTCTCCCGCTGAGGCTCGACGGCTCCCTCAAGGAAACCGATGCGCGGATGGCGGCCGCCGGGATAGGGAAGGACCCGCAACGGGGCATCCTCCCGGCGGTCGGGCCTTGTGGCTCCAGATATCCCAAAACGCTTAAGCGCCGCTGCCACGGAACCCTCATCAAGGCCGGTGGCCGCACTCACCTCAGCGGGACTGAAATCATGGTGCCGCACCATATTCTCCAGCCAGTAGCGCAGTTCACCATCATTGCCCGGCCGGCGCACGCCTTGCCCAAGCACGCTGCCTGCCATCAAGAAAAACAGCAACACCGCCTGATAAACCATGGCTCCACCCTCACGCCTGCGGCAAAGAACCGCAAGGCACACACCGCGGGAAAAACCCCATGAGCTGTTGTCCCCACGCTATGTGACTTGATCTGGCGGCATTTGCCCCTTAACTCTCAGTAGACATGGCAATGTTCAATAAAGCGACCCTGCAAAGCCTCTCCAAGACCTGCGGATGAGCCGCAAAAATCGACCCGGTCGGGCTCGGTAAACTTCTGGAAAGCCTTCCCAAGAACAAGGATCCCAACCTGCTCGTTGGTTTTGACACCAGCGATGACGCCGGTGTCTACAAGCTGAGCGAGGAAATCGCCATCGTCACCACCGCCGACTTCATCACACCCCCGGTCAATGACCCGTTCACCTACGGCCAGATCGCCGCGGCCAACTCCATCAGTGACATTTATGCCATGGGTGCCCGCCCGGTCACCTGCCTGAACCTTGTCAGCTTCCCCTCCGGGAAACTGCCGCCCGAACAACTCCACGGCATTGTTGCCGGTGCCCTGGACAAGATCACCGAGTCCGGGGCAGTGCTCGCCGGCGGCCACTCCGTGGAGGACAGCGAGCCCAAGTTTGGGCTGTCGGTTACCGGGGTAGTCCACCCGGAAAAAATCTGGCGCAACATCGGTGCCCGCCACGGGGATGTGCTGATCTTGACCAAGCCGATCGGCAGCGGCGTTCTCTTCAACGCCGAGTTGAAGGGCAAGCTCAAGGATCCCGGTGCCTTCAAGGCCTGCATTGAATGTGTCACTACCCTCAACAACACCGCCGCCGAAATCTTCGCAAAGTTCGAGGTGCATGCCGCCACCGACATCACCGGTTTCGGCCTGGCAGGACATGCCCTTGAAATGGCGCAGGGCTCCGAGGCGGCATTAACCATCGAACTGGATGCCCTGCCAGTCATGGCGCAGGCACTGGAAATGTATGGTGCCGGTGTCACCACCGGCGTCAACAGGCACAATCGCGAGAAGACCATGCCGCATTTACGCCTTGAGGACTCCACTGCCGTGGACAGGCAGGAGATTCTCTTTGATCCCCAGACCAGTGGCGGCCTTCTCGTGGCCCTGCCGGAGGAACAGGCCGCCGGTGCCCTTGACCAACTGCGCCAATCCGGCATTGAAGAGGCAGCCATTGTCGGGCACTCCAGTCAGCGCGACAAAGACACCCACCTCGTCATCAAGTAAAAAGGGAACCCGCCTGCGCTCTAGTTCGCCTTTTTGGCCGGCGTCCGCGCAATGGGAATGTTCTCGCTGCCGTATGCCATGCTGGCCTGGACAGGGAAGCTGCAGATACATCCTGAGCTGCCCTCAGGCACAAGCAGCAGGCCATTGGCGGGAATCATGTTGATCCAGCACCCGGGTCGGGTGGTCCGGGTGATCCACTCCTGCTTCTTGCTATCAAGGTTAAACTCCGCGGGATTCCCGGCCCGGTAGTAGAGCTTGTTGGAGGAGGCACTGATCGCCCCGCAGCCACCACCACCCTGCCGCGAAAAGCTGAACAGGACCTTGCCGTCAGCGAGATTGAAGACCTTTGGTTCAATGATCAGGCGGCCGCCCGCGATCACCGGGTGCAGGTCCTGTTCCCCGTGGGTCAGGTTGGTCTGCCTACCGGTATCAAAACCGTAACTCCAGGTGGTCTTTCCATTGCCGGATTCCATCACCTCAACCGCATAATTCAGCGTGGGTTTCTTTGGCGGCTTCGGTTGCGCATTCTCCCCCTCCGGGGACTTCTCATCGGCAGCGGGCTTGGGCTCACTCACACTATTGAATGAGTGAGTGGCGACTAAAGAACCTGCACTGGCAGACAGGTAAAAAGTCTGGATCCCGGAAAGGGGGAGGTCAAGCGGCCGGCGCCACAATTCTTTCCCATTACCAAGGTCAAGTGCCACCAGGCTCGCCCCCTGCTTGCCGACCAGTTCATCATAACCCCAACGCCCTGCCTGCGATGATTTCGGGGCATCTTTGCTGCGGGTAGCAGCGCCCCGCATGGTGTCCTCATTGCCGCTCTCAAGAAAAAACAGGGTTCCGGCCTCGATGCAAATTGACGGGTTGGCAATGGCCCCGCGGGGACGATAATTCCAGGTTTCCCCTCCCGATTCCAGATCAACGGCAAACAGTCTGCGGCTGCATACAACGCGCTTATTGTCCCCATATCCTCCCTCATAGATGGCGGTATAGCTCAATTCCCTGCGCACCGCCCCCTTGTCGACTGCAGATCCCACCAATACATCATCAGCAACCGCCAGGTAACCCCACTCCTCATCGGCGGATTTCACCGAGAGCTTGCGCTCCGTAGAGCCGGTGGCCGCATTAATCACCAGGCAATCCGGCCCGCTGGCGGCGAACACACGCTTAAATTGCGTTCCTATCGCGAGATTACCGCAATCACGCAGCATCGAAGCGCGCATGAAAGTGGGAACTTCGCGCTTCCACAGCACCGTTCCATTATGGGCATCAAGGCCAAAGAGGAAATCCCTGCCCGGGACAAAGAGATAGCCACCCGCCGCAAGTGGAGGAGGAGGTCGCAAATGACGATCGACAATATGCTCAGGACCGGGACGGCCAAACCAGCGCAGGCGCATCTTGCCATCAACACGCGAATCACCGCTGGATGCACTGTTGCCGGTATCCCCATAGGCATGCGTCCAGCTCCCGGATCCTTCAGGAACCTTTCCCTTCCACGCCTTATCGCCAAATACTGCGAGCCCGTCCCAGGGACGAATGACGCGCTGCAGTTCCCCGGAAGGAACACGCAGATCCGCAGTGCCATTGGTCACCAGGTTGAATATGCCATCCACAAAAGGCAATTGCTCCAAGCTCGCCACTTCCTGCAAGGCCACGCTGCCGCGCTTACCTTCCTCACTTTTCCAGGCACCATACAGGCCAAGGGCATGAAACTCATTACGCAACCGGGCA
>Ga0315316_10002631_pt1 | contig 12931 bp, 11 predicted proteins | sample M160m3416metaG_FD_203702 | JGI IMG/M metagenome (GOLD analysis project Ga0315316, IMG submission 203702) | Ammonia-oxidizing marine archaeal communities from Monterey Bay, California, United States - M1 60m 3416 | ecosystem: Environmental > Aquatic > Marine > Intertidal zone | place: USA...
CACTGTTACTACTCAAGCCAACGCCGGTGTTCCGCCAGTCGCTTTCTGTGCAACTTGTCACGAAGTGATTGGCGCTGAAGACAACGCAGAACTAACGATACTGCGAGACGCAGCTGACATCATTGGCGATGACGGACCTTCTCCAGTCAACTGGCGGCGTGTTCACCGCCTACCTGACCATGTACGTTTCGTTCACGAACCACACATTAGATATCTCACCGCTAACCCATCGGAAGTCAAAAACTCTACCGATGGTGTTACTGAAGGGCCTTCCGGCGTCTGCTCAACTTGTCATGGAAACGTCGCAGCTATGGAGCAGGTCGAACAGGTCGAAGCACTCAAAATGGGCCAGTGTGTTGACTGCCACCGTGACAACGGTGCACCAACAGACTGTGCCGCTTGTCACCACTAGGCACTAAACCACTTTTAGGACAAAAAGCATCCATAACGGGTTTCGGCCCGGTCGCTATATACAAACTGCGACAACAGGAATAGCACTGAACAGATGAAGCTAAATCGACGAGAATTCCTAGCGCTTACCGGTAAAACGGCAGCCGGGGCTGTGATATTCGCAGCCTGCGGACTACCTGAGCGCGAGTTAATTGTTCAGAGTCCTGTAGACCTACCAGAAGACTTGGTACGTGGTGAGGACGCTTGGTATGCCACTTCAATGGGAGATTTCTCCAATGGCGATGGCGTACTTGTTCGTGTCATTCAGGGTCGAGCAAAGAAGATTGAGGGAAACCCCGACCACCCTGTAACTCGCGGTAAAGCTACAGCTCGGTTCGACGCGGTTCTACAGCTCCTTTATCACCCCGATCGTATTAATAATCCGCAACTTCGATATTCCAAATCCGGAAATCTTGTGGATATCTCTTGGGATCAGGCAGAATCACGATTCGCAGATGCTCTTGAGAACGCTAATGGGGCGATGACTGTTGTAACCAACCCTCTCCGAGGTCACTTGGGAAGCGTTGCTAGCAAATTCGCCGCACAGCACAATGGCAAGCATATGACGTTCGATCCTGTTGAACAGGGCGTACTGCACGGAGCAGTAAAGTCGGTTCTCGGCCAAGATCAGCTTCCTACATTTGATATTTCTAACGCACATACCGTTTTGTCATTCGGTGCCGACTGGCTCGGTACTTGGGGGTCCCCAACTCAGCTTGGCGTGAAGTACGGTGAATTCCGTGAACAGCACGAACGTGGATATATGATTCACGCCGAGCCACGTATGTCTTTGACAGCAGCGGCGGCCGACTTATGGCTTGCACCGGTGCCAGGCACCGAGGGTTATCTCGCACTTGGTATCGCATCGGTCATAATCGATGAAGGTCTCGTCAGTGCATCGAACGTTGCGGCTTTTGAAGCAGCGATTCCAGGTGGCGTAAACAATGTGAATATCAACGACGTTGCAGCCCGTACAGGCATCGACGCTGAACGAATCAAGAAGGCTGCTAAACGTTTCGCAGAACACACACCGTCAGTCGCCTTCGGTGGCGGCTCTGCTGGTGCTCACACCAACGGAAGCTTCAACCTCGGAGCAATCTACGCACTTAACATCTTGGTAGATTCAATCGATTCGAAGGGCGGAATTATCTCAAACCCCGGATCGGCAATCGACGACATCCCAGCATCTGCAACCGGTGCTTCGTTCAAAGCTTGGGAAGAAGAGATTGCCAACTGGCGAGCGGGCAACGTCGAAACAGTCATTATTCGTGGGACCGACATCGTTCACGGAATGCCTAATTCAGTAGTTATTCGTGAAGCTCTTGAGAACGTTCCAAACGTCATAGTATTTGGTGCGATTCATGACGATACGATGGACTTCGCCGACCTCGTACTTCCAGAAGAGACTTTCTTGGAATCATGGGGAACAGAAATTCCAGAACCGGGTCCTGGTTATCAGGTTGTTGGCACACAGCAACCGGTCGTAGGTCCAACTATTTCACATGACGAATCTGGGCTCATCAGTGACGCTCGTGGATTCGGTGACATGCTACTTGCTATGTCAGACGGTTCTTACGGTCGAAACATGGAAAGCCTCGTACGTAGTGCACTATCCGATCTTCACTCCACTGGACGTGGTTCAATATCAGCAGCATCAGCGTCTCTCTTCACTAACGGCGCTCTGCAGCGTGGTGGTTGGTGGGACACCAACAACGAGGGTTCGAGCAGCGTCGGCAGGGTATCTTCGGCAGCAAAGAATGCGAACTACTCGGAAACCGGCACGCTTGGTGAAGGCAACGACTTCCACCTCGTTCCATTCGTATCGAACTCAATATTCGACGGCCGCCTCGCTGCTGCTCCTTGGGCACAGCAGACTCCCGACCCTATTTCATCAGCTTCATGGTCAACGTGGGCTGAGATCAACAGCATTCAGGCTGATGAGCTCGGAATTAAAGAGGGCGACGTCCTTTTGATTCGTTCAACCTCAGGTGAAATTGAAGTCCTCGCTTACCCACACCCAGGTGTTCGCCCCGGTGTGATCGGAATTCCTATGGGACAAGGTCACCAGAATAGCGGTCGCTACGCTGAGGATCGTGGATCAAACGTAATTTCAATACTGGTAGATGAGAAGGATTCAGAGACCGGTGCAATTGCTTGGGCTGCTACTCGAGTAAGAGTCCAACGAGCAGGCAAGCGGGTCAAAGTTCCGAAGTTTGAAGGTAACGTGGAAGCACGACCTGTCGAGCCGGGCGTACCAGTTCTAGTAGTTGGTATTGGTGAGACTGCACATGATGCGCAGGAAGCCAACCACCACCTGCACCAGAAACAGTTCCTCGGTGAAGGCAAGGAGTCTGTCGACCATGAGTAATATGCAGTACCAGTGCCAAAAGGCAGTAGCCCAATGACAACAGCAGAATTTGGAACCCGTAACTGGGGCATGGTTGTCGATGTCGACAAGTGCATCGGCTGCAACGCATGCGTAATTGCATGTCAGGCAGAAAACAATATCCCGATCAACACACAGGACCGTGTCGAACGAGCTCGATCAATCTCTTGGATTCGTGTTGAACGATACTGGGAAGGAAACTTCCCTGATGCTAAAGCTCGTTTCATCCCGATCATGTGTCAACACTGTGAGAATGCGCCGTGCGAGCCCGTATGCCCGGTTTATGCCACATACCACAACTCGGAAGGTATGAACGTTCAGGTATACAACCGATGTGTTGGTACCCGATACTGCGCAAACGCTTGCCCTTACATTGTTAGGTTCTTCAACTACTGGGAGCCTGTGTGGCCAGAATCTCTCCGCAACCACCTCAATCCTGATGTAACAGTCCGTAGCCGTGGAATCATGGAGAAGTGCAGCTTTTGTGTACACCGTATTCGTCGAGAATCACGTAATGCACGTAGTGCCGGTGTCGAAATGGCAGATGGTGCAGTTCAAACTGCTTGCTCATCTGCTTGCCCGACAAGTGCACTAAACTTTGGAAACTTCAACGACCCTGATAGCAAAGTATCGAAAATGAAGGAAGACAAGCGTCATTACACACTTCTCGACCAATTCGGAACCGACCCTAACGTTATCTACCTAGCAAAGATCGATGCTGACAAGAAGGTCGGTGCGGGAGAAGCTGCAAAGCATGGCTAGTCAAGTTGTAGCACACGAGTCTGACCATCACGCGCCGCCGCCGAGCGTCGACGCTGACCTAGTTGCGCGAGAATTGATCGCGACCACTACAGGTGCAAGCGGTCGTTTTAAGGCTTGGACATGGGGGCTCGGAATTGTTTCGATCGCCGGCATAGTTGCGCTTATTGTGAAATTCATCGACCAAAGCGACGACAGCACCAAATGGGGTTATGTCGCAGCCATGGTTTCGTTCTTACTTTCAGTCGCTGGTGGCGCACCTATGGTGGCAATGGCTCCTGTAATGGCGAAGGCAAACTGGGTTCGACCTATTACCCGAATTGCTTCGCTATTCTCATTCGCAGGTGTAGCGACACTAGTAATGCTCATACCTCTGGTAGCTATCTTGCCTCCATTGGTAACCGAGGGTGCTCGACGACGAACCATTTGGTACATGGCTCCTGACTATTCTCCACACTTCTGGACAACAATGTCACTCGTGCTATTACTGATTACCGGTATCGCATTGTTCTACTCAGCTGCAATCCCTGACTTCGCTTCAATGCGTGACCACTCGAATGGCTGGCGACAGCGTTTGGGCAAGCGTCTCGCTCGTGGTTGGGTTGGTACAGATGCTCAGTGGCGAACACTACGAATGCGTATTGGCATGTTTGGAACCTTCTATTTCTTGATTCTCGTATTCGTAAACTTCTTGATCTCTAGTGACTTCGGTCAGAGTATGGTTCCCGGATGGCGAGATGCTATCTTCCCGATGTACCACACGGTTTCTGGCTTTCAGGCTGGTGTAGCTGGTGTGGTTATCGCTCTCTACTTCTCACGTAAGTACATGAAGTTAGAGAAGTACATTCATTTGGACGCCTTCTGGTCACTAGGTAGATTACTGTTTGCATTAACACTTCTATGGATCTACTTCTTCTACTCCTCATTCATTGTGTTCTGGTACGGCAGGTCGGAAAACGACATCGCCACACTGGATCTATTGATTAAGGGTCCCATGATCTACGCGTTCATCGCAGGCATGGTTCTTCTTTGGTTCGTTCCATGGTGGATTCTCATATGGAACAAAGTCCGTCGCGGAACTACCATGATGGTCGTTGGATCATTCGTGATTCTTATCGGGTTACTTATCGATCGTATTCGTACGTTCGTTCCAGCTTGGTCTGTACCGGGTGATCAAATACACCAGAAGTGGCTTAAAGTTATTCCAGAAACAGTTTGGCCAGATATCTTCGATATCCTGATCATGGCTGGAGGAATTTCTTTCGTAGCATTCATCGTGATGATGATGACTCGTGTAATTCCAGTTCTTTCGGTATGGCAGGTTCAGGAATTCAACCTTCTTGCGAAGCCAATCAGATATATAAAGGGTCATGCAACTTTGGTTGCGAAGCCAGACTAAGAAAATTCAAGAACGAAATTGCGCACGTCTGCCAGACTTTTGACGGAAACCTACAGGTAATGAACTAACAGATGCAACAGCGACGAGAACTAGATCAGGTCTATACAAACCGTAAGCTCCTTAACGGACAGTTAGACACGCCCAAATGGTGGCTGCCAACGGTCAGCATCCTTGGAGTTGTGGTCTTACTTGGTGTGATCGTGATCGCTACGATGATCAACAAGGGCCTTGGCGTAACGGGTCTTGCACGACCTGTTTTCTGGGGTTTGTTTATCACGACCTTCGTTTTCTGGGTTGGTATTTCTCACGCCGGAATTATGATTTCGGCTATTCTTCGCCTTACTCAGGCTGAATGGCGCAGGCCGGTTACGAGAGCAGCAGAGCTTCTAACGGTTTTCTCGCTACTAACTGCTCTTGTGTTCCCGCTTATTCACGCTGGACGACCTTGGCGAATCGCTTACTGGATCATGCCGTACGACGTTGCTCGTGGTATCTACCCAAACATCAGGTCGCCACTGATCATGGACCCGGTCGCAATTAGTACGTACCTGACCGGTTCTACTCTGTTCTTGTATATAGCTTTGTTACCTGACCTAGGCAACCTGCGTGACCGTACGACGGGTTGGAAGAACGCTATGTACACCGTTCTATCTCTAGGCTGGAGAGGTAACCCTCGACAGTGGAAGATGCAGACTGTTGGTGGAATCCTTCTTTCAGCACTGATGCTTCCGATTTTCGTATCGGTTCACTCAATCGTTTCGTGGGACTTCGCAATTGCTGCAGCGGTCGAAGGTTGGCACTCGACTATCTTTGCGCCTTACTTCGTTATTGGTGCTGTGCATTCTGGTGTATCGGCCGTGGTGACGATGATGGCTTTGATGCGATGGCTGTGGAAGTGGGACGATTTCATTCGCCCAGAACACTTTGACGCTCTCGCACGACTTCTTATTGTGGTAGCAACAGGTTGGCTCGCATTCACCTTCTTGGAACTTACGTTCGCCCTTTACGGTCAGGACGCTCCAGAAATTGCACTGCGAGAGATGCAGATGTTCCAGTGGCCCTGGAATGCACTCTTCATCGTCTTCTTCCTGACTGCATACGCAATTCCCGTGCCAATGTGGTTGTTCAAGAGGGTTCGAACAAACATCGCTCTAATGTTCTGGACTTCGATTCTGGTGAACGTTGGCATGTGGCTCGAACGCTTCCTGATTATCGTGCCAGGTTTGGCTCGCAGGACCCCGTTCGTATACACATGGGAAGCGTACCGCCCAAGCGCAGTTGAATGGACAATCTTCATTTGGTCATTCGCATGGGTTACGTTCTTAATGCTGTTGTTTTCGAAGTTCTTCCCGCTCGTACCATTGTTCGAGCAAAAGGAGAGCCAGGTATTTACTGATGATGTAACAATTGGTCGGGCGAAGATTCCGGCTATCGTTAGGGAAGCTGACTAGAGGATCGTTTGATGAGTAAAAGTATTCTTGGCCTGTTTCAGCAGCCCGAAACCGCCGCAGATGCGATGGACGGACTGAAAGAAGCTGGATTTGAACTAGGCACATTCGATGTGCTGACGGGTACACCATACCCAGAAGGTGCGTTCGGGGAATATGTTCCTCAGCACCGCCTGTTCCGCTTTCCTGCATTCGGAGCAATTATCGGTTTCACATTGTCGCTGTTTCTGACAGCGGTGACTCAGCTCGCATACCCGATGGTGACCGGTGGTAAACCGATCCTGTCGATCTTCGCAATGCTGATCATCATGTACGAAATGACTATGCTTGCAGGTGTTATAGCAACTGTAATCGGAATCGTTTTCGAGTCTCGACTCCCAAATATGCAGCCTGGGATCTATGACACACGTATTACTGAAGGCTGGATTGGCGTAGTTATTACATTCGACGACGAATCTAAAGTCGCCGATGCAGAGAGCGTGCTCAACAAGGCAGGCGCTCTGGAGATCAAGCACGCGTAATGACTTCGTTCTCAACGAATATCAAATCAATGCTTACCCGTCGTCTAGTTCTCGTTGTTGGGCTAATGATGCTCACTACGCTGGCTTCATCTGCTTGTGCAGTTCAGGAATCGAACACCTACCCGGTCGAGATATTCTCTGAAATGCACTATTCGCAAGCGTTCAAGGAACAAGAGCCGCCTCGTTTGGCACCCCCAGCCGATTCGGTTGTCTTCAAGACTGCAGGCGACTCTAGCCAGACCTACAACGTTCCAGACAAGCAAGAGCGAGCTTACGACCCATCGGTCGCAGCCAATCTCTACAGAGTCAACTGCTCGGTTTGCCACGGAGTTTCAGGGCTCGGTGACGGTAAGGCTGTCCGACACATAACTTCAAATTCGAGCTTTTACGCCACAAACGAAGGAACACCGTACAAGCCTCCCCCAAACCTCGTAGATTCGGCAGCTAACCGACTAAACCAACGTGAGGTTATGTTTAGTTTCGTTTCAGGATGGAACGGTCCAGTAATGCCTGAATTTGGCAAACTCTTGGCTGAAGAAGACATTAGGGACATTGTGAACTACATCTTTGACGATACGACTGGTCTCAGTAAGTAAATCGTCAAAGCTGACGGAGGTGCGGCACGTAGCTGCACCGTTCTTTAGCCCCGGTCACTCATCGCGGGGATCCCTGCACGGTGAAAGTAATGTTATGGCATACCGGCTTTCGTTCGTAATGATCGGACCGCGTGCGATCCACACAAGCCCAAAAACCGTAATCATCACAGTACTGATGCTTTCTTTCTTACTAGGACTGGCTGGCTGCGTAAGAGAATCAGACATCACCCTTGAACAACGTTCCCACCAGCTTGGCGGTGAGCTAATGTGCCCAGTTTGTGACGGTCAGACGATCGACGGTTCTAACGCCCAAATTGCCGTAGACATGCGACTCAAAGTTCGCGACCTGCTCGACGAAGGTTTAACTAACGCAGATGTAAGAGATTACTTTGTACTTCGATATGGTCAAGAAATTCTTGCTGCCCCTGAGCGCAGCGGGTTCAACATGCTGGCATGGATAATTCCTGTTCTCATCGTTACGGGTGGAATCGGGATCGCATTGTTGAGCATCAAAAATATGAGAAAGTCTGGACTTAAAGCTCAGGCTAGTGGTGGACTTTCAATCGCTGTTGAACAGGAACAGGAAGATCTAACTCACTATCTGACGCAGGTCGATCGCGACCTCGGAATATCTTCTTTCACCAATCTGCGAGTGGACTCTGACAATGAATCAGATGAGCTAGATGACTCTCGCGAAACCAAAACCCCAGAAAAGACGATCTCCTAATGGCTGATATGGGAGTGATGGCATTACTGCTCGGCCTTGCCCTGAGTGCGTACTGCGCCATCGGAGTCATCATCGGAGAAAAAATAGGCAGGGCAGAACTTGTCGTAAGCGCAAGACGTGCGCTGTACATGACGACTGTCGCCGCCGCAGTCGCATCAGGTGCGTTGATAAATGCCTTCGTACAAAACGACTTCTCAATCGCATATGTCGCCGACCATTCGAACACGCTTATGGACAGAGCTTTCGTTTGGGTGGCGTTCTACGCCGGTAATGAAGGCTCACTGCTCTACATTCTTCTAACACTTTGTGTTATTTCTGCGATATCCGTCTGGTTCGCTCCAAAGCGACTCGCACGAAGCATGCCTTGGACGATCGCTATTCTTGCGATAATTCAATTGTTCTACTTCGGAGTACTCGCATTTGCCGCAAGTCCATTCGAATTACTGGAGACGGTACCCGGCGATGGACGTGGCATTAACCCGCTTCTAACTCACCCCGGAATGTTCAGCCACCCGCCTCTTCTAATGGGCGGGCTCATTGCCATAACAATCCCGTTCGCATTCGTCTCCGGTGCATTGATCGCTGGAAACTACGGCGACGATTGGGTCGATGTCGCTAGAGTGTCAGCGATCATCGGCTGGGGCGTACTTGGCACTGGAATGCTGCTTGGTGCATGGTGGGCATATACGATCCTTGGGTGGGGTGGATATTGGGCATGGGATCCGATTGAAAACGTGGCGCTCATGCCATGGTTAGTTATGACAGCATTCCTCCATTCGATCATGGTTCAAAAACGTCGAGGCATGTTCCGGATGTGGAACGTCGCTTTGTTAAACATTGCCTTCGTGCTCGCTCAACTTGGAATGTTCATAAATCGAGGCGGTCCTGTAGTTAGCGTCCATTCGTTCGCTGCTTCTACATTAGGTGCGATTTTCTTGTCGTTTATGCTAGCGAGTCTGGTATTCGCGTTCGCTCTGTTCCTATGGCGCATGCCTCAGCTAAAGTCAGATCGAGCGATGGAATCGTTCGTATCACGTGAAGCATCATTCCTCATCAACAATTTTTTGTTCCTCGCCGTAATGGTGGTAACTCTTTGGGGCGTGTTGTTCCCACTATTCTCTGATCTGGCACGGGACGTATCAGTCAGCGTTTCGGCTCCTTACTTCGATCGAGTGAACGGCCCCGTGCTATTGGGTATTGTCGTTATGATGGGCGTAGGCCCCCTACTGCCGTGGCGAAAAGCTTCGGCGCGATCAATGAAACAGTGGTTAGTTTGGCCAACGGTATTCGGACTGGTAACAATTGGCGTTCTTATAGCTCTTGGCGTTCAACGCCCAGTGGCGATCTTCGCGTTCGGCGTCGTGGCGTTCGTTGCAACCTCGATCGGTGAAGAATGGTGGCGTGGAACTATAGCTCGACATCGTTCTGGCGATAACTGGGCACTCGCGTGGTGGCGACTCGTCAATGGCAACCGTCCGAGGCACGGTGGTTACATCGTCCACATATCTATCCTAATGCTCGGGTTAGGCATTATCGGCACGAACTTCTACCAGCAACGCACCGACGGAGCGCTCGCCCTTGGCGAAAGTTTGGTGCTTGATAATTACCGGATTGAGTACGTCGATAACGGTGATTCCAGCCGACCCGACCGTATCGCCCAATGGGCTGAAATGTCGGTTTACGAAATCGATCCGAAAGATTACAAACAAGAGATTTCTTTTGCCAAAGCTCAAGGCTCGTCCGGATTCATTTTGAAGGACAATACCCTCAGACCGAACGACGAGTTGATTGACACTATCAAACCGTGGCACGGTTTTTATATCGACTTCAACATGGCGTCCGTGCGGTCGGGTATCCGATCGACTGTTGTCGAAGACCTCTATGTGATCCCTAGAGACTTTCTTGCTGATGGAAGAGTCTCGCTCGCTGTAAGTATTAACCCTTTGGCGTGGTGGTTGTGGGCATCGGGACCATTTTTCATTCTTGGCACTATGGTTGCTCTATGGCCTCAACCCGCAGTTGAAAAGCGACCTACTCGCAAACGGCTCAAGCGTGAACCGGAAGGCGATATTTAATGCAGATTCTTTTTGGAACTTTGTTAGCTTTAGTGTCGGTAGTAGTGATCGCATACCCGTTTTTAAGCTCGAAAAGATACCGACTCGTTTCAGAAGCTTTCGTCACTCGCGAGAAACTGCGAGCTGAGCGATTGCGAATTTACCGCAAAATAAATGATCTAGAAGTCGACTTCATATCAGGAGATCTTACTGAAGCTGACTATCAACAGCAGCGAGACCAGTTGAGAATCGCAGCAGCGGAAATATTAAAACAAGAATCCGGTAAATCGATATCCAATACAAAACGTGACGAAGAGCTAGAAAAAGAAATCTCCCGACTAAGGGAACAGTCCGCCACTTCAACCGAAGTACCCGAGGGCGGCGACACTCTGTGATAAACAAGCAAATTCAAAATCTCATAAACGTTCAAATAAAAACTTTGCCGATCAGACTATTCCTGTTAGCCGGACTAACAGCGTTGGCGCTAGTCCTAGTTGTCCAATCATCAGATTTTCAGGTCGCTTATGCCCAAGATCAACCTGACAGCGTTCTTGGAAAAGTGACCAATGGAACCGGCGGCGGTGAATTGCCAGGAGACCTCGAAGTTTTGCTGATGTCAATCGACCTCGCAAACAACCGGATCATAGAACAGGAATCCACTACCGTCGATGAAGATGGTATTTTCGAGTTTAGCAACTTGATCTCCGGCCCAGATTTGTCTTACCGAATTGTGGTGAATCACGGTAGCTACACACCTTCCGTCGACCTGTCGACCATCGAAAACTGGCAGAACGTCAGTATGAGCATATACAACGAAACGAAGTCGTTAGAAGACATCACTATTGGTTCGTATGTGATGATGATCCCGAACATTGATGCACGAAGCCGACAAGTGGGCGTACTGACCGTCATCAACGTCGAAAACCGCGGCGATCGTGTTTGGGTTCCAGATTTAACTGATCCCCAATTAACAGGACTTGATCTTTTAAGATTTAATATTCCTGAAGGCTTTACCAACCTTTCGGTTGAATCTGAACTACCGACTGGAAACATTCTTGAAATTCCTACTGGGTTCGCACTAACCAATCCAATACCACCCGGTGAATTCGCCATTTTGGTTAGTTATATTTTGGGATACGAAGGTGACTCGTTCGATTTCAACCTGAAACTTCCTTACGGTGCAGATAAGGTACGAATGCTGCTACCAGAGGATGGTGGATCGATCGATGCCGAAGGCTTCGGTTCCCCTGATGTTGTTGTTGTTGCCGACAGCGTGTTCAACCAGTACCAAGGTAACAATTATGCTGCCGGTGTCGAACTCGGTGCGACCTTTTCACGCTTGCCTCAACCTACGATATTCCAAGCAATTTCCGACTTTTTCAGTGGTCGAACATATCTGATTATCATCATTTGGATCGTTGGTATCGCTTTCTTGGCAATCCTGGGCTATGCCATTTACTCGACACGCAAAGGCTCGAAGCTTTCGAACGAAGACGACGACGAATTGGCGAATCGTGATGACATCATCGCCGAGATCGTCGCCCTCGATGAAGAGTACGAAGCCGACAATATCGATGAAGATGAATATAGCGACCGCCGTTGTGAACTAAAACGATTAGCGCTTGAGCTAAACGTCTTTAATGGGAAGGACATCGCTGCTGAAGATGACATCGCCGACATCATAGCCGAGATCGTCACCATCGATGAAGAATACGAAGCCGACACCCCAGAAACATCAGACATAAACTCAACTTCTCGCGAAACAACTCCGGAAGATTCGGACAAGTAACTATGAGTCAGAGAAGACAAGTACTAATCGGAGTGGGAATTCCAGTCTTATTAGTGCTGTCGCTCTTTGCATGGGGAGTGATCCAAAACGATGGTGAAGCTGGGCGCCCAGGCATCAATGATAATTTCGGCGAAGTAGATCTTTCAGTAGATCCATTCGCTGATTTCGAGTTGACTACCCTCGCTGGTGAAGTGATTTCAATCGCCAACTATCAAGGTAAGATCGTTGTGGTCGACTTTTGGTCGTCTTGGTGCGCACCGTGCCGTGCAGAAGGTCCTGTCCTCGCCGAGACCTACGACAAATGGCGAGAACGTGGAGTTGAATTCATTGGGATCGCTATTTGGGATACCGAAGGCCCCGTTGAGGATTTCATAGAACGTAACGGAATCAACTACGTAAATGGCATAGACCCTTCTGGAAAAATTTCAATCGACTTCGGTGTGAAGGGAATTCCAGAAAAATTCTTCATCAATCCGGAAGGCGAAATAGTGAAGAAGATCGTTGGTCCTAATACCAGCCGAACTCTCGACGGCATTCTTACGGACATGTCCGACGCAGCGCTTGGAATCATCCCCGCCGGTTAGTAGCCAACCGATAGGCCTTAGTACTGATTTAACACTTTCCATTTTTGCCCTATAAGCAGGGCAAATTTACAATCCATTTCTATATTCAAGATCTACTGCGCCCGGGCAGTTAGAATCACACGAGGATTTTGTTGGCAGTTCCCTTGATTTCGACGGCAGTAATAGGACACAAATTTGGTCCTTACGAAGTGACAATCCCTGTTGAACGTGCAAATGCG
>Ga0315316_10002632_pt1 | contig 12928 bp, 13 predicted proteins | sample M160m3416metaG_FD_203702 | JGI IMG/M metagenome (GOLD analysis project Ga0315316, IMG submission 203702) | Ammonia-oxidizing marine archaeal communities from Monterey Bay, California, United States - M1 60m 3416 | ecosystem: Environmental > Aquatic > Marine > Intertidal zone | place: USA...
GCTCAGCGGCCCGTCATGAACGGATCGGAGCGAGAAGAAGAGAGTCGGGTCAGCGGCGCTGTTCCCTCAGGCCGCTTGCTTCCCATTCCTTGGAGAGTTGCTGGAGCTTGCGGGAGAACTCGTCGAAGGGGTCGTCGAAGGAAAGGATGATCTCGGTCGTACGCGGGATGTCGTCGCCGTTGAGCAGGCCGCGATAACGGTTGAGGTTCGCGAGGATCGCCTCAGCGACCTTGAGTGCCCGCTTCTCGGTCTTGATCAGGGGGGACTGCAAGGTGTAGACGTTGTTGCGGCCCCAGAGACTCTCGTCTCGAACGATCGCAATCTCCCGGTAGACGCCGTTGATCGGGTCGAAGTTGTATTCGACGCGGACCTCTTTGAAGATGTCCGAGTTCCCCGTATAGAAACCGCGCTCCTTCTCCACCTTCCCGAGCTGACGGCAGCGGGGGCAGTAGAAGGTGTCGCCGTGATTGAGCAAGAAGACGCCCTTCGCGTAATCCTCGCAATCCGTGTTCTCGCAATATCCAACGCCGCGCTTCATGCTGGCCATCCGGTTGGATGCCTCCCTGGGTTCGATGCTTACGTCGCCGCCCCGCCCATCGCGGCGCTCGCCCAAATCCTGTCTCGTTCGGTCGACCCTCGTCTGCTTGCTTTGCTTTCGAGTTTCGGCCTGTGGCCCCTATTCGGTCGATGGCCCCTGTTCGGCCCATGGCCTTTATTCGGCCCATGGCCCCTATAGGAGCAAGACCCGTGCCATAGAAGGCTGGCCTTTGCTCGCTGAAGCCTGTGCCGTCGAGCCTGCCGATCGTAGCGAAACCTCTTGCTCGCCCACTGCGCTTGCTTTGCCTCGCAGAGGCTCTCAGCCCGCCATGGTCGGTCGGGAACTCGTCTGTCGGTCTGCCTTGGATCGCCCGCAGGGGTCTCGGCGCCTGTTCCGAGTCCGCCGCTGACGAGGTTGCCTCGACTTGGGCCGGCACGCTCCGACCCTTATTGGGAAGAAAGCTTCCCTCCTCTCGGCACTCTGCAATTTGTGTCATACCTCGCTGCCGGGTTCCGAGGAAGTCGAGGCGACTTCGGCCGGGCTCTCGAGGAGGCTGAGGAGGTCGCAGAGGGAGGGGGGGAGGTCTCCTTCGAATCTAAGGGAGTGGGGACGCGTGCTCGACGTAGGTCGAGGTGGCTAATGTCTCGACTCGACCGGACCTTGTCAACCGCGATTTGGTTTCCGCCGGCTTGCGCGGGCTCTGCCGCCCGCTGGAGCGGCGGGGTGACCTAGGATGGTGTCAGCGTGCCGTCCGGAGGTTCCTCTACGGCGCCGTCGCGCAGCATCCCCACCCGCCAACGCAGCATGAGCAGGTAGACGAAGACGAGAAAGAGGGTCAGGTTGCCCAGAAGGAAGGGCATCCCCATGCCTTCGCCCAGGCTGGAACCCTCTTGCTCGAATTCGAGGTTGTCCGGGTGCATGGCCCCCCCGACGAGGTCGATGATCCAGTAGTTGAGCGGGATCAGGGCGATGCCCAGCACGCCGTAGACCGAGGCGAAGCGTGCCGCACGCTCATCGCCCTCCGTGAAGCTGCGCAAAAGCAGGTAGGCGACGTAAACGAACCACAGCAGCAGGGTCAGAGTCAGACGCGCGTCCCAGACCCACCAGTTGCCGGGGCCCCAGGCTCCCCTCGCCCAGATTGGGCCGGTGATCAGCATCAACGTGCAGAAGAGGGTTCCGACCTCGGCGCCCGCGATCGCGAGTTGGTCGTGAAGCTCGTGCCCCCGCCAAAGGAAGAGGATGCCGGCGATCGCGGTGGCGACGAAGCCGAGATACGCGCCATAGGCGAGTGGCGGATGCACGTAGAGGATCTTTTGCATCACGCCCTGCACGGAGTCCGTGGGGGCCTGTGCCACCGCCCAGCCGTAGACGGGGAGCAGCGCGACGACGAGCCAGCCGAGCAAGCGCATCACCTGGTCGATTCGATTTTGAGGGATGTTGGAAGGCGTCATGGGCGGCTTTCTCGGTGGAGGGCAGGGCGTCGCTATTCGTCCAGCACGAAGTCGAAGAGGAGGAAGCAGAGGATGCCGTAGATGCCTCCGATCACGATCAGGGGCTGAATCCCCGCCAGGCCCAGGCTCTCGCCCGCAAGGCTGGTCGCGGTGGCGGCGGTCGCGGCTGCGAGCACGGGGATGAGCGTGGGTAGCAGGAGTACGGGCAGCAGGACTTCGCGGAAGCGGCTGCGCACGGACATCGCGGAGAGCAGCGTCCCGATACTGGCGATGGCGACGTTGGCGAGGGCCGCGACTGCGCTGGTCCCGACCAGCCCGATCGTGAGATCGACTTTGAAGAACAGGGCGAAGACGAAGGCCGTCATTGCCTGGACCAGAGTGATCAGGACCCAGGTCGCCCCGGCCTTACCGAGGAAGATCCAGCCGCGGGTCCCTGGTGCGAGGGCGAGGGCCGTGATCGCCTCGTTCTCGAGTTCGGTGGCAAAGGTGCGGCCGAGCCCGATGACCGCCGCGAAGACATAGGTGACCCAGAGGATGCCGGGCGCGAGCCGGGCGACTTCATCGGGCTCCCGGTTCGGCCAGGCGAACTGGAATACGACGACGATCAGCAAGGCGAAGACCGTCATTGCCACGACGCGATCCCGAGAGCGCCACTCTGTAACGAGATCCTTCCAGAGGAGTGCGAGGGCGACGTTCATGCGCTCGACGCTCCCGCGTCCTCGCCTTCGCGGGCGACCTCGGCGAGCCGCGCACGCAGGGCATCGGCCGCGAAATCGGAGCCCGTGTCGCGCGCGAGGCTCGCGCAGAGGCGGCCTCGGTGGAGCAGCAAGGCCCGGTCGGCCAACTCGCTCGCACGTCGTGGGTCGTGGGTCACGACGACTAGCGTGCGCCCCGAGGAGCGTTGCGCGGCGAGCTGCTCGGATAAGCGTGTCGCGGAGAGCTCGTCGAGACCCGTGAAGGGCTCATCGAGTAGCAGGAGGCTTGGCTCGTGGACGACCGCTCGAGCGATCGACAGGCGCTGGGCGAGGCCGCGGGAGAAGGTCCCCGCACGCCGGTCGGCGACATCGAGCAGAGCAAAGTCGGCGAGCACCTGGTCGAGTCGCTCGCGAGAGGGGCGCTGGCCATAGAGTCGGGCCGCGAAGAGGAGGTTCTCTCGCGCGGAGAGTTCGCCGTATACGAGTGTGGCGTGGCCGACGTAGCCGACGAGCCCGCGCAGGCGCTCGCGGGGAAGGGCAGCCCCACCGGTCTCGGGGAGGGCTTCGAAGTGCCCGCCGCTGGGCCGAGAAAGGCCGGCGAGGATCTTGAGCAGGCTGCTCTTACCCGCGCCATTGGCTCCGAGAATGGCGATCGCTTCTCCGGACGAGATCAGGAAATCGACGCCGCGCAATGCAGCCACGCGGCCATAGCGCTTCTGGAGCGCCTCGCCGCGCAGCTGAACGGCGCTCAACGCTCGGTTCCGCCGGTCGCCTCTCCCGGTATCAGCACGCCCCCACAGTGGGAGCAGAAATGCCAGGCCGGGGCGACGCGCTCGCCACAGCTCGGGCAGAAGGCATGAGTCGCAACGATCGTCTCTTCGAGCGCGGGCGACGGGCTGGGGGACTCGGGTGCGGGCTTGACCGCGCCGCCCCCCGCGCTTTCGGCCACGCCGCCCCCCGCGCCTTCCCCCGCGCTTTCGGCCACGCCGCCCGCCTCGCGTTCCGATCTCATCAGCTCGATGGCCTGGGTCTTGAGTTCGTCGCGCATCGCGTGGTAATCGACCGTTTCCAGCTTGCCGGTCTCGAAGTCGTGGTCGAGGTCTGCGATGGCCGTGTAGACGGCCTCTCGTTCCGAGCGCAGCCGGTCGTGTTCCGTGGGAGCAGTCCTGTGATTCGAGGCGGTCGACCGCAGCGGCGTGACGAGAAAGAAGGCGGCCCCGACGGCGGCGACGAGCATCAGGCCGATCGAGGCGTTCTGGGAGAGGTCGGTGGCGCGCAGGGGTTCGAGGGTTAGATCGATGACCTCTTCTGGTCCCACGTTGTAGGCCTCGCGGTGGAGGTAGTTGCGTGTCTGGTTGCGGAACGGTCGTCGGCGATGAAGCCGGCGGCTGTCCAGGGCCAGCCCGGTGTCGGCGATCAGCACGTTGAGCGTCTCGACCTCACGCGGAAAGCGGAGGTCGAGCGCGAGGCCCTCGGGCCGGCTACTGATGCGATAGGCGTAGCCGAGGGAGTGATCGCCGGGTCCGATCGGGCCGATCACGTCGAAGCCGCCATCCGCGGTCGGGATGAGGCCCATCGCCTCGGCTTCGGGCGCGACGCCTCGGAGCGTCGCGCCGTTGGGAAGCACGACGTGGAAGAGCGGTGCGGTGGGGCTGCCCGCCACGGGTGCGCCCGGGGCCACCGAGAGCTGCAGGTCCACGTTTGCGTCGAGGCGCGTGTCGTCGAGATCCAGCCAGAGGTCCGCCCTCGGGATCGAGAGCAGCCCGCCGTCGCGGCGGCTTTCGGGCAGACGGAGCGCCAACTCGACGCGCTCTCCGGCGGGCAGCGAATCGCGAAGCCAGGTGTCGAGTGCGGGAGCGCCCTCGCTCGTGGTCTCGAGGGTCTTGTCGAGGCCCTGCCCGCTGATCCCGAGGCCGGGGGTCCCCGCCACGATCACGAGCCGTTCGAGGGGTTCGCCGATCTGGATCGGGAGACGCAGCGTGCGGTCGTTCGGGCCCAGTGGGAGACTCCAGCGATACTCGACCTGCTGCTTGCCCGGATACAGGGGGCCGAAGAAGCGGACACGCCCGTCGCTCAGGCCGAGCTGGTCGCCGATCGAGCTGGGGCCGGGGTCGAAGTCGCGTGCATCGGGTGGGAGGGGGCGCTCGAAAAGCGCCGGTCCGTCTACGCGGTCGGGCAACTGGATCACGCGCTCGCCTGCGCTATCGAGGGAGACGACCTCACTGACCACGATCCGGTCGCCCATCCAGTCGATGCGGGTCCTCAGCTCTTCGATCCGGACACCCTCGACGCGCTCCGTAGGGTTCGAGACGCGAATTTCGACGAGGGCATCAGTGGCCCCCTGTGTGAATGCGATCCGCTCGCCGAAGGGAATCTCTCCGTAGCGGGCGCCGACGAGATAGACGATGCCCGGGTCGTTGGAGATCCCGGTGAAGACGAAGCGACCCGTCGCATCGGTCTCGCCATTGGCCAGTCCCGGGCTGCCATCGGGCGCGAGGGCATAGAGGGCGATGGCCAGTCCCTCGACCGGCGCGTCGGGGGCGTCGGCGAGAATCTGGACCGTGAGCTGTCCGGGACCCGGGGGCGGGGGCGGGGCCTGGCCGGGATCGCTCGTATGTTGAGCGAAGGCGAGGGCAGAATAGAATTGGACGAGCAGCCCGAGGGTCCACGCCCAGGAGACTCGGCGCCGTCCCTGAACGTGATTTGCGAGCGGGTTCCGATCGGGCCGCATCGGAGTGTGATTCACGAGGGGGTCCCGGCTGCGCCGCGAGGCGGGTGGGGCCAAAGCACGATCAGGCAACCCACGACGAAGAGCCCGCCCCCCGCCCAGCCCCAGTTCACGAGGGGGTTGTGATAGATCTTGAAGGTCCCGGAGCCGTCGGGCTCGACCGCGGTGAGGATCACGTAGAGGTCTTCGCGCCAGCTCGACCAGATCGACGGGATCGAGTTCGGCTGCTGCTCGAGCCAGTAGAGGCGCTTTTCCGGGGTCATCACGGCGATCGCCTCATCGCCCCGATAGAGCGCCAGCCGCGCCTTGGCGCCACCGTAATGCTGAGCCGGGATCGCTTCGGCGGTGAGGTAGTGGAGCCGGAAGTCGCGGATCGAGGTCGAGTCCCCCGGCCGGATATTTTCGAGTTTTTCTTCGTTGAAGGCGGCCCCCGAGACGCCGAGCAACAAGAGCACGACCCCGGCGTGCACGATGTAGCCCCCGTAGCGACGCTGGTTGCGGCGGAGCAGGGTGGCGAGGGCCCGCCCTGCGCTCTCGTCGAGGCGCCGCATGCGAGCCCCGATGGCCCGGGCGTACTCCTGCGTGATCGTCGTGAGCACGAAACCCGCGAGGCCCCAGGCCGAAATCGCCCAATAACCCGGGGAGAAACCAAAGAGCAGGACGACGCCGCTCGCGACGACAACGCCGACCGTGGCGGGCACGATGAACTGGCGGCGGAGGCTCGAGAGGCTCGCGCGGCGCCAGGCGATCAAGGGGCCGATTCCGGTCAGGACGAGGAGCAGGAGGGCGAGGATTCCCGCGAAGGTGTTGAAATAGGGCGGGCCCAGGATGCGCCGGACGCCCCCCATCGCCTCCGTGAAGACCGGGAACATCGTGCCGACGAACACGACGAAGAGGATCGCCATGAAGATCCAGTTGTTGATGATGAAGCTCGCCTCACGAGAGAGCACGCTCTCGAGCTTGTTCGAGCTGCGGAGCTGGGGCAGGCGAAAGACCAAAGCGACGGCGAAGGCGGCCAGCATGGCGGCCACGTAGAATAGAAAGAGTCGCCCGAAGCTGTCCGAGTTCGCGAAGGCATGGACCGACTGAACGACCCCACTGCGCGTCAGGAACGTGCCGAAGAGGCAGAGCCCGTAGGTCATCCCGATCAAGACCAGGTTCCAGGTCTTCAGCATGTCACGCTTTTCCTGGATCATGACCGAGTGGATATAGGCGGTTCCGGCGAGCCAGGGCATGAGCGATGCGTTCTCGACCGGGTCCCAGGCCCAGTAGCCGCCCCAGCCGAGTACCTCGTAGGCCCAGCGCCCCCCGAGCATGATGCCGACGGAGAGCACGCTCCAGGCAAAGAGCGTCCAACGGCGCGTCGTGCGGAACCAGGTGGTGCCGAGCTCCCCGCTGACGAGCGCCGCGAACGCGAATGAGAAGGGCAGGGCGAAACCTGTGAAGCCCGTGTAGAGCATGACGGGGTGAATCATCATCACCGGGTGCTGCAACAGGGGGTTCAGTCCGTTGCCATCCGAGAGCCGCTCCGCATGGGGCATCCGCTCGAAGGGCGGGGTCTCGAAGTTCACGAGCCAGAGAAAGAAGGCCGCATTGGCGAGCATCGCCACGCAGACCCAGGGCATCAGCGCCCGGTTCTGATCCCGGTTCGAGACGACGGCGACGGACGCGTAGGCCGTGAGCATCCATCCCCAGAGCAGCAGCGAGCCCGCTTGACCGCCCCAGAGCGCGCCGAGCCGATAGTGCAGGGGCATGGTCCGCGCCGAATGCGCCGCCACGTACGAGATCGAGAAGTCGTTGGTCGCCAGGGCCCAGAAGAGGGCGCCCATCGCGAGCGAGGTGGCCGCGCAGACGAGCAGGACCGCGTGCTCTGAAACGCGCGTCCATTCGTCGCGGCGGGCCACGCCGGCGTAGATTCCCGCCGCGGCGCCCAATGCGCAGAGGAGGAGGCTCAGTCGAAGGGCGTAGAGTCCGAGGTCAGCCATGGGCCGTTCTGCTCCGCCCCGCCCCGCGGCCGTGGCCGGCATCAGGGCGGAGCATGGTGGTTTCGGTCGGGCCGCGCGTCAGAGTTCGATGCTGGCTTCGTCCGCGGGGCCCGTTTGGGCTTCGAATTTCGACGGGCACTTGGCGAGCACGTTGTTTGCTTCGAAGACCTGCTCGCCGCTTGCCAGGACGAGATGCCCCTCGACGACGACCTCGGCGCCGTCCTTGAAGAGGTCGGGCGTCTCGAGACTTTCATAGATCACGGAGAGCGTCTCACCGACTGGCCCTCCCGCGTGGGGCGGCGTGTTCTGCACGGCGAAGCGGACGCGTTGGCCCTCGACGTCCCGCTCGATCGACGAGTTGGCCACGTAGCCGTGGACGCGTGCGCTGCGGCCCATCATCTCGTGCGCGCTGCGGTGGAACGCGTCGAGATCCTGGAAATATTGGAAGGACAGGCCGGCGTCCATCTGGCTCGTTCCCCACCAACCGAGGAGCAGCGCGATGGCCGTGGCGCCCATGGCGATTTGTACACCCTTGGACATCTTGATGGTGTTCCGTGGACCTCGCCGGCTGCGGCTGAGGAAACCCCAGCGGACGCAGAGAGCGTCTCGGGGCGCGGACGAACAGTAGCTTCGGGACGTGCAAGTGTCAAAAACACGGCCGCTGAAAAAATCATTGTTTCCAAACACTTGCAAGGCCATCTGGCTTGACGCTTCGAGGCCGTCGGGCTAACCGGGAGGGATGCCTCGACTGGCTTCACAGGTGGGTGCCCAATACGCGTCGCGCTCGGGGGCGATCGAACCCTTTCTAGCGATGGAGGTGCTCGAGCGAGCCGCCGAACTCGAACGCCAGGGGCTCGACGTGGCCCATCTCGAGGTCGGCGAACCCGAGTTCGCTCCGCCGGCCGCGGCGACTCGCGCGGCGCAGGAGGCTCTGGGCCGCGACGATACGCGCTACACGGATAGCCGAGGGCTCTGGCCCCTCCGGGAGGCGATCGCGGCCGATCTCGAGGGACGCTTCGCCCGGCGGGTGGACCCGGAGCGCGTGCTGGTGACACAGGGCACCTCGAGCGCAATGACGTTGGTCTTCTCGTGTCTGGTCGAACCGGGGGACGAGGTCGTGATCCCGACCCCGCATTACCCGTGCTATCCCAATTTCGTCCGCTTCTGCGGGGGGGAGCCCGTGCTGGTGGAGACGGACCCGGCCTCGGGCTGGCGGATCGATCCCGATCACGTGCGCGCCGCGATCACGCCGCGGACCAAGGCGATCGTGGTCGGCTCGCCGGCGAACCCGACGGGAGCGGTCCAGCCGCGCGAGGTCATGGAGGCGTTGGCCGATCTGGGCCCCCCCCTGATTTCCGACGAGATCTACGATGGGCTGCTCTACGACGGCGTTCAGAGCACCTCGGCGCTCGGACTGGGTGCGCACCATTTCGTGCTCGACGGATTTTCCAAGCGCTACGCGATGACAGGATTCAGGCTCGGGTGGGTCGTTGCGCCCGCGGATGCGATGCGGCGGCTCCAGGTGCTCCAGCAGAATCTCTTCATCTCGGCGAGTTCCTTCGTTCAGCGCGCGGGGATCGCGGCGCTCGAGGAAGGAGCGGAGATGAAGGCTGGCCTGCGCGACGCTTGTGCCGAGCGACGTCGCTTTCTCGTCGATGGGTTGCGGCGCCTCGGCTTCGGGATCGAGAGCGATCCGGAGGGCGCATTCTATGTGCTCGCCGATGCACGTCGGTTTGGCACGGACTCGCGCGCGCTCGCCTTCGCGCTGCTCGAGCGCGCGCATGTCGGGGTGACGCCGGGGATCGACTTCGGAGTGGCCGCCGAGGGTCGGCTGCGTTTCTGTTATGCGTTGGCGCGAGAGACGCTCGAGACGGCTCTGGCTCGGCTCGAGCCCGTCCTGGCGTCGCTCGAGGAGGAGGTGGAGTGAAGATCCTGGAGGCGGAGCTGATTGCTTCGGCGCCGCGCGTCGAGAAGCTACCCCCGAGCGGGCTGCCCGAGATTGCGTTCCTCGGCCGTTCCAATGTGGGGAAATCGAGCCTGCTGAACGCGCTTGCGCGCCGGCGCAAGCTCGCCCGGACCAGCGGTACCCCGGGCAAGACCCGCGACATCGTCCTGTTCCGTATCCGCACGGACCGAGGGGAGCTGGGCTTCGTCGATCTTCCGGGCTACGGATGGGCGAAGGTCTCTCGCAAGGAGCGCGAGAGCTGGCAACGTCTGGCCGAGGGTTACCTCGCCGAGCGTTCGGAACTGCGCCTGGCGATCGTGCTGCAGGACCTCAGGCGGCGTTGGAGCGAGGACGAGCAGCTCTTACTCGAGTGGCTCGCCGAGCGGAGCGTGCCGGGACGGGTGGTGATCACCAAGACCGACAAGCTGAAGCTGATGCGGCGCACGGAGGCGATTCGCAAGCTGCGTGGCGAAATTGGTGACGATTTTGGCCGACCGATCTCCACCTCGTCGCGCAAGGGCGACGGTTTGGACCTGGTCTGGCGGGCCTGCTTCGAGCACGCGTTCCCGGAGCGCTCGCCGGCGGCGGAGGAACCCGTGACCTAACGAAAGAGGTCGGTGGAGGGATCCCGTAGGACCTCCTGAACGCCGCCGTCGCCCTCCGAGGGAAACCCCTCGACCACCACGACGGGGATTCCGGCGCTCTTCCACATGAGTAGGCCCGCGGCGGCGGCCAGCTGGTCGGCCGTGGCGGGCTGGGTCACGAGCAGCTCGCGTCCGACGCGATCTCGCGAGCCCCGGTCGTCGCGGAGGGGCGCCAGCCCTGCACAGCCGAGCGCGACGTCGACCAGGCCATCTCTCCAGGGCCGGCCGAAGGTATCCGTGATGACCACGGGGGTCTTCGCCTCGGGACCCGAGAGCGCTTCGTGGAGGCGACGGGCCGAGGCGTCCGGGTCGACGGGCAGCAGTACGGCGATGTCCTCGCCCGGTGCATTGGAGAGATCCACCCCTGCGTTGGCGCAGACGAAGCCATGTCGGGTCTCGGTGATGAGGACGTTGTGTCCGCGCCGGACGATGCGAACGCTCTCGTCCAGCACGACCTGGACCTGGCGGGGATCGCGGTCGTGCTCGTGCGCGATCTCTCGGGCCTCCGCTCCCGGTTCGACGTCGGCGAGCGCGATGAGTCGGCCCTCCGCCTTCGAAATCACCTTCTGGGCGACGACGACGATGTTGCCCGCCAAAGCCACCTCGGCGGCGCGCGCGGCCGCGCGGATCAGCTCGGCGAGATCGATGCCCGGCTCAATCTCGGGTAGGCCGGGGAGCGGGACCAGGCGGAGGGGAGAGGGGATTTGGCTCATGGTCCGTCAAACTCCTTCGCGGCTCGTGGCGTCGAGGAGCGCGCGTGTGCGCGTGCCGCCCCCTTCGGTGGCCAGGAAGGCCTCCAGATCCTCGGGCTGGTCGAGGTCGATCGCGAGGGAGGGGAGGGGGACCTCATGGTAGGCGACCCCCGCTTCGGCGGCGGCCTCGCGATGGCGCCGGGCGCTGTCTCGACCAAATGAGCAGGGGATCACCCCGGCCGGGCGATGCAGCAGGGCCGAGGTCCCGCCGTCAGAGGAGGGCGCGAGACAAATTCCCCGCTCCGACGGGGTGCCCGCATCGAGCAGGCGCTCGAAGTCGCGCGCGAGCGCCCCGGCCACGTCGCCGAGCACGACGAGCAACTCGCCCTCGCGTCGGGGAACGAGGCGCTCGATCCCATCCTGGAGGGCCCCGTTCAGCCCGGGCTCGGGGCGCATGAGGATCTCGGCACCTGCCGCGCTGGCCCGCTCGGCGACGGTCGGGTCGGGGGTCGTGACCGCGATCCGTTCGATGCCGGCGGCCGCGTCGAGCGCCTCGATCAGATCCTCGAGCATGGCCAGGGTCAGGGCCTGTCGCGTCGCGTCGGGGATCGCGGAGAGCAGCCGGGACTTGCTTTCCTCCAATCGCTTGACCGGGATCAGGGCGGTCGTCATCGCAGCCGGTCCGCGATCTCGAGTGCGGCGCGGGCGACGGATTCCGCGACCGCCGCGTCGACCATCAGGGTGTCGAGGCAGCGGGTCTCGAGTCCGAGCGCGCCGATCTCGTCTTCGAGTCCGGCGTCCTGGGTGTCGAAGACGAAGCCGTCGATCCAGTCCTCGTAGAAGCGGGCGACGCCGAGGGCCGAGACCTCGATTCCGAGCGCGTTCATGAGGGTGTGAGCCGGCCCCTTGATCGGCGCGCCACCCACGATGGGAGAGACCGCGACGATGGGAGCATTGCTCTCGGCCAGCGCCCGCCGTACGCCGGGAACCGCGAGGATCGGCCCGATCGACACGATCGGGTTGCTGGGGCAGACCAGGATCGTCTCGGCTCGGGCGATGGCCTCGAGGACGCCCGGAGCGGGACTCGCCTCTTCCGCTGCCGAGAGGTCGACTGCCTTGACGTCCTGGGGTGCGCCATCGCGCACGAGGTACTCCTCGAAGTGGATCGTGTGTGCCGCTCCGAGTTCGATGAGCGTGGGGCAGGGGTCGTTCGACATGGGCAGGATTCGCAGCCCCAGGCCGAGGTCGCGACGAAGCTCGTCGGCCGCCTCGTGAAGGTGTGCTCCGGCGGCGAGGCGCAGCGTGCGGTGCAGGCAGTGGGCGAAGTCCAGATCCCCGAGCCGAAACCAGGTCTCGTGTCCGAGCTGCGCCAATCGGTCGATGATGCGGAAGCTGTCGCCGGCGAGCCCGAAGCCCCGTTCGGGGTCGATCCGGTCGGCGAGGGTGTAGGTCACGATGTCGAGGTCGGGACAGACGTGGACGCCGTAGAAAGTGCGATCGTCTCCGGTGTTCACGATCACGTCGAGCTGCTCGGGCGCGACTGCACGGACCACGCCACGGAGGTAGCGTGCCGCGCCGACCCCACCGGCGAGGACCGTTACGGGGCCGGCCGTCCTGTCCGCCGTCTCGGAGGTGGTTGTGCTCAAGGAAGGGGCTCCTCGCGAAGTTCCGCCAGGCGTGCGCTGTCACGTGTGATGCGGTCTGCCAACGCCCGCAGGGTGGCGTCGTCGTATAGGGGGTCGACGTCGACGTCGCGGGGGACCGCGACGAGGTTCGCGAGTTCTGCGCGATCCCGCTCGATGGATGCCTCGAGCTCCGCCCGCAGCTGCTGACGATCCGCTTCGTCGATCGGGAGGGACGGGCCCTCGAACCCGCCTGCACAGCCGAAGCCGAGCGCGGCGAGGAGGAGTCCGGTCGCGGCCGATGCTGCCAGTGGGCGGTGAGGGCGGGGTCGCATGTCGGCGGAATCTTCGCGAACGCGGGTCTGGCGTCAAGCGAGAACCCCCGTCGGCGGTGAACCGGGTTTGACGCCGTCGATGAGTATGCGCGTTCGCCGTCCGGGCCATCGGGGCGCCAAGGGGTCGGAGGGAGGCTCTGGGCCAACGGCATGGGTCTTGCTCTTGGGTTCCTCGATGGCACGAGCAAACGCAACAGAGGGACGACCGAGGGCGGGAGGCACCGGGTTCGCGGGGCTCGTCGCGGTGCTGATCAGCGGACTCGCGACCAGCGGGCCGGTTGGGGCCACGAACC
>Ga0315316_10002634_pt1 | contig 12926 bp, 15 predicted proteins | sample M160m3416metaG_FD_203702 | JGI IMG/M metagenome (GOLD analysis project Ga0315316, IMG submission 203702) | Ammonia-oxidizing marine archaeal communities from Monterey Bay, California, United States - M1 60m 3416 | ecosystem: Environmental > Aquatic > Marine > Intertidal zone | place: USA...
ATAACTCAAAGTCCCTTTTTTTTGATAAAGGTTTTTGAAACGTAGCTTCAACCAGCTTCACAGATTCACGCAATGCATCTACAATTTTTTTTATATCTTCCTCTTCGTAATAGTAATTAGAAGTATTTGAAAGATTAGTGATTAAATTCATAGCTGATATAGCCTTTTTTGTTCTACTCTCAGCTAATCTTTTAAAAGCTTGTTTTTTCTTACTTACGTCCATAGTTAATCTCCTTAATTAATAGTACATGTCCTATTTATACCAAATATGCTATATATTGTCAACTCTATATTTTATTTGTGAATAATAAATACAAATAATTAATTCTATTTGCTTTATTTATTATATCTAGCAAGGTTTTTAGGATCAAATCTTTTTATATAACACTCAGCTGCATGCTATTTTTTGTTGAAGGCTCGTATTGATTTGCCCATACAGTTTCCCAGCCTGATTTCTCTAGTCCAAGCCTGAAACCCCCTACTCCAGCAGATAGCTCACACACTGTCAATTTCATATTACTTATTTAATACACATAGGGAGATTAATTTACTTTTTCTTCAAACCTTTAAAGAAAAATAGCGGTAGAAAGGCAAATAAAAAGTTTAAGCCGAATTTGAAAAACCCTATTGCACTTATTACTGAAATAACAACACAGGCAATTAAAAACTTATCTTTATTGGCCATTAGCTTTTCTAAATCTAAATCTTCAATAGTTTTGTCTTCTTTGGTCTCGTCCTCAGCTACTATTGGATCAGGCACAACATTACGATCAATTAGTGATTCAACTTCGTGCTTGCTTTTCAATAGGGAGAGCTGGTTATCTTCACTTCTTTCATCAAGAGGAAATCTATTTATTTCATTATTTATTTTATCTAAAAGTTCTTTTAATTCATTAATTCTACCTTCAGATGAAAGCATGTTTGCAAACTCAATTACCTCTTCCGAATTATTTATGTGCAAATCAGCCATATCTAGATTCTAACTAAAAGATCTATTTAATAAAATTATAATATCCAGTTAGATTAATAATATGATACGTGCAATGTTTTATTCCTTGTTTCTTATTTTTGCAGGTCTATTTCCTTCTAACACTGCTGGTTCCTATACCTTAAATGCTTACGATTTCAGCTTTAAGGATATTGATGGAAATGACCTTAAATTTAAGGATTATAAAGGAAAGGTCCTACTTATTGTGAATGTAGCATCAAAATGCGGCTTTACAGGTCAATATGAAGGCTTACAATCAGTATGGGACAAATATAAAGATGAAGACTTTGTCTTGATAGGAATTCCTTCAAATGATTTTTACCAAGAATATAAGAACGAAAAAGATGTTAAAAATTTCTGTGAACTTACATTTGGTGTCAACTTCCCTATGACATCCATAACCGCAGTTAGAGGAAGTGACGCTCATCCTTTTTATAAATGGGCAAAGGTAACTTACGGTAACAAGACAATCCCTAAATGGAACTTTCATAAGTTGCTCATAAACAAAGAAGGAAAAATAGTAGAAACCTATTCATCTACAACTAAACCAACAAGTGAAAAAGTTATAACTAAAATAGAAAATCTACTTTAAGACCGCCACTACTAAAGATGCTATACTAAAATACAAAATGAATGATCAATTTGTAGAATTAATAGGAACTATAGCTGCAACTTGTACGACCTTCTGCTTTAGTTTTCAGTGTTATAAAGTTTATAAGTCTAAATCAACAAAAGATATATCTTTTTTAATGTATTTGATATTTATAATAGGAACAATTAATTGGATAATTTTTGGTTTTTATGCAAACCATGATTCAATATTTTATAGCAATATTATAACTACAAGCTTAGCTATATATATTCTCGTTGCAAAAATTAAGTACGGCTGATACTTATTATTCTACAACTTCTTCTTCTACAGGAGCTGCTTCTTCAATAACTTCTTCAATAACAACTTCTTCTATTGGTGCTTCATCTTCTCCAAACCACTGATCTTTTTTCTCCATTACATAAGAACAGCCAGAAAGACTAAAAACCACTAATAAAGCTATAAAAAACTTTAATTTATTCATTTTTACCTCTTAAATAAATTTATCACTTTTATTTTTTAATAGTCAAGATATTTATTCATATATTAGATATTATTCACACCAATTCTTAGTTTTTTTACCACCATTATAAAGGACATAGAATGGTTTTCCTTTTAAGTAAACTAAGTAATCTGTATTATCTATATATAAATCAGCGACTATCCTTCCACCATACTTACCCCACTCTAAATTCCTTAATTTGATACTATGTGATTCTGATATTAGCTTATTAATAAAATTCTTTGCTTCAATAGCTAAGACTTTTTCATTGTCACATTTACCTTTTATTTCTGGTGTATCAATTCCTCGAATTCTTATTCTAACAAACTTTAGTTTTTCTGGAGCATTTTTAAGAATTGCATTGCAAGTATCTCCATCATAACAAAAATTACCTTTATATCTTGTTAAACTTAATTCATCTGAATATGAATTAAATATAAATGAAAAGAAAATTGCGAATAATATTTTAATCAAAATCAATCCCTCGAAACTAAATCTATTGTAATTTCGCTTAGATTTTTACAACCTGAAAGAATCATAGCTTCTATGAACTCAGATTTTAAAATATTTAGAACAAGCTCAACACCTTTTTTACCATCATATTGAAGACCCCACAATAATGGTCTTCCAATTTGAACAGCATCTGCACCAAGGGCTATGCATTTAAGAATATCGGTTCCTCTCCTTATTCCACCATCAACAATTATTAGTGGTTCATAGCCGACTGTATTTCTAATAGGCTCTATCTGCTTTAAAGTGGGCACAGCAGTATCAAGCTGCCTTCCACCATGATTTGAAATTATAATACCGTCAGCTCCATGATTGAGAGCTTGAGTGGCATCATCTGGCCTTAGAATACCCTTCACTAAAACAGGGAGTCCCGATTGCTTTTTAATCCAAGGGATAATATCAAAAGTTAATGAAGGATCAAATAAATGGTCTGAATGAAGATTCATGCTAGAACCATCATAGTCCTCAATTTTATCAAATTGTTCAAACTTAGTACCAATAAAATTTCCAAGAGTTAAATGATCAGGCATTTTAAAAGAATTTCTTTCATCTCGCTCTCTTGTACCAAGTCTTGGAGCATCTACCGTAAAAACGATTGCCTTGTACCCTAAAGATTTACAATCTTTTAGCATTTGTGAAGTAAAATCTCTATCTTTAGAAAAATATAATTGAAAAAATAATTTATCATGAATCGGACCTATTTCCTTAATTGATTTATTTGAAATAGTGCTATGGGTCATAATTGTATTAAAACCTTTAGCAGCTTTTGCAGTAGCCTCTTCTCCATCCTCATGTGCCATCTGTTGCATTGCAACAGGAGCAATTAAAATTGGGGAATCGATATCAAGGCCTAAAATTGAAGTTTTTAAATCAATGGAAGATACGTCTCTTAAAAGTTTAGGTAGAAGTTCGTATTCATTAAATATTGTTCTATTTCTTTTTAAAGTAACTTCATCTCTAGCTCCAGATGAGTAGTATCCCTCAATATCTTTTGGTAATTTTTTTGTAAATTTTTCTTCTAAATCAAATAAGTTAACTATCATAATTAAATATTATTATATCACTTTAAATCATTGAAAATACATAATTGATGCTTACCTTATAAACATGTCGCCGAAACGGGACATAAAAATAAATCTCGCTTTATAGGAGGAAATTAAAATGAGATTAGTAAAATATTCAACAAATCAATTAGATGATTTGTTCAGACTTACACCCTATTCTGTTGGGTTCGATAGCATGTTTGATAGATTATTAAATATGCCGGAATCAGCCTCAGGATCGTATCCACCGTATGACATTGTAAAAAAAGATTCAATGAATTACGAGATTAGGATGGCGCTCGCTGGATTCACAAAGGATGACATTAGCGTTAAGTATGAAGAAGGCACAGTTACTGTTGAATCTGTTCATACAACTAGTGAGACTGAAGAAGTTCATCTTGTTCATGGTATTTCTAAAAGAAAGTTTAGAAGAGTATTTACACTTTCTGAAGATATGATTGTTAAAGGTGCTGAACTGAAAGATGGCATGCTAGCAATTATGCTTGAAAGAATTTTACCAGAAGAGAAGAAACCTAGAACTATTGATATTCAATAGTTTCCTTCCTTAGGGGGCGAGGGCCCCCTTATTCCCATCTTATTTCTATTGTTTTTTTAGTCTTTGGGATTCTTAACTCAATACATGGGTATGTAACTACCTGCATCACTTTACCATCCATAGGAATCACCTCTTGTAAAATTATATAAAAATTATTATTTACTGTATAAGCTTCTTTTAATTTTATAGAATAACCAGAGCTTCCCCTTTGACCTAGATAAATAGCTTTTGTATTATTTTCCGTTTTACAATCATCTTGATTTGAACCATTGCTAACTACTAATATTTCAGATGTTCTAGCGGTTCTTTTTGAGTTAGATAGATTAGATATTAGAAATAAAAGACATAAAATAGATAAAATGAATACTGCTATAAGATATTTAAATTTCACTTTTTAATTCTAACATAAACACTTTCTCTAATGGCGAATCCGAAAGGTGACCTCCGTTTTCTATAAATAGCGAGGTAAGCTTAACTTTTGTATTTATAAAATGCTTTTCATAAAAAAATTCATAATTTATTTCTCTACCGTTCGGCTCTAACAAATACCTCTCATTGTAAGTGTAGATTTTACCTTTGGAATCTGCAAACGCAGGGAGACTTAATGTCAAAGACCCCTCCTCTGCTCTCAATGGTTGATGAATTATAAACCCCATAGAATCATTACTATTAGGAAGATGATCTATTAAAGCTCCAAAGGTCCAGGAGAATGATTTGATCGTTTCGAAACCTGAAAAAAGTGACTTTTCATGAGCCATCACTGAAGTTGAACCCCTATAGGTTGAGAATAGTAGTCTTGATGTTTTTGATATAAACTTTTCTGCCTTAAAACCCAAAAAATTCGTTTTTGTTTGGTCATCAAGTCTAAATGCACCCGATGTTTTAGATCCTAAAAATGAATCCTCTTCGTTTAGGCTTCCTAGCTGAAGAGAGTAACTGTCTCCAGCCTTTGTTAAAAATTTTATATTTAAAGATTTTATTGTTGAATGTTTTACATCAGTATTAAAATTCTCATCCTTATAATCTTCCTTCGCATAAAATAAATTTAAATTTATAGCATCAGATAAATAAACATTCGTTCCTATTTTATTAGTTTCTCCATTTAAACCTATAAATGGATTTTTAAAAGCGTCATAAGTAAAGACTGAATCAATTACTTCCTCACTTCTTTCAGATAAAAAGTAATAATCTTGTATTTGATAATAATTGTATAAAAGCTCTATATTCTCTGATAATTTAGAAACTATTCTAAGGGATTTAATTTGGGAGCTTGTATCAGTATAATTATTTTCTTCCTCTGGATTTGAACCCAAAATTCCATATATAGTAATATTTCTTGCATTAAATATAGCATGTTCTTTAACCCCATTTATCATCAAGCTATTTATTCCAAATGGTGAATAAATAGATTCTGTTGAAAGAGATAAGACGTTTGTATAAAAGGTTGCATTATCAAAGGAATCAAAAGTTGCTAATGTAGCTTCACTAGATTGGCTAGAAAAGTTGGTTTTCTTTGTAATAGATTTATTAATTATTCTATTTTGACCAAAAGCTTTTGAAAGCTTTAACTTTGTCGATGATAAAGAATAATTTGTAGAACTATTGAGACTATTTGAACCAGTAGACAAAGCTAAGACTGCTATGGGTTTAGTTGCAGCATCTAAATCAAGCATTCCTTGTCCATGGACAGCTTCCGAATATCCTCCCCCATTAATATCAGTAAGTCCAGTTGTTGAAGCAGTATTTAATATTCTTGTAACTATTTGAGATGCACTTAAATTAGGAAAGGTTTCAATTAATACTGCAACAGCTCCTGCTACGTGAGGGGCGGCAAAAGAAGTTCCATTTTTTGCAACATAACCCGAACCATACGTTCCAGTTGCAGCACTAGTTACTTGATAACCAGGAGCAACAATACACCAAGCTGCTGCTACTCCACACCTATTCGTATAAGATGTTTCCTTCCCATTTGTATCTACGTCACCTACTACAAGGAACTTGCCTCTTAGATCCGTGTAGAGATAAGGTAGTCCTCCTTCTATACCAGGATTAACCTTCCCAGCGTTACCTGCGGCCCAAACCTGAATCACATTGTTAGATGCCAGAGATCTATATGCAGTAATTTGATTAGGAAAATTAGCCTCTAGTTCTGTTTTGGTATCCAAAGCAGAATGACCAGTCCAATGATTTGCAAATTGCGTATAGCTATGATTAGTTACTTTGACACCAGCACTTATTGATTTAGTCACTGCATCAGGAATATGTGTTTCCCAATCACTTGTACCACTTCCATTATCTTTAAAAATTTTATAAACATAAAGGTCTGTCACACCATATGCGACACCATGCATTGTATTAGAATCCTTATCTCCAACTGCAATACCTGCTACAAAAGTACCGTGACCGTTTCCATCTGTAAGAGTTGAATTGCCAGTTTCATAATTCCAACCAGAAATAGTCTTATTGGAAAATTCAGCATGTGAAGTATCAATACCACTGTCAATGACAGCCATTTTAACTCCTGAGCCATCTAGTTCTCTTGAGTAAGCTGCTGATGCTTTTACATCCCCTAAGCCATAATTTCCATCATACTCTGTTGTTTCATGAGATGCTTCAGTTTGTCTAGTGGGATAACAACCAGAATAAGAACTGCCTTGATAAGCACATGCAGCTGTATAGTCTGTTCCTCCTCCACCGCCGGAAGAAGAGCCTCCTCCGCCTCCTCCACCAGAACAACCAACTATAGATATAAATAAGATTAAAAATAAAAATTTATCGGATAATTGAAAAGACATAAATTCTTTCACTTTAATACACTTCTCGTTATTTAATTTTAGCACGGAAAGGAATTGAGTGCTTATTTATTTTAATGTCAGCTCAGCTAAATTCCCTATCCTTCTAACCTAGCTTTTTTAGTCTTTCTTCGCTTTACGAACAGTAACTCTAGCTGATTCTTGATCTTCATATATATAATTAGAAAGCAGCTCCATTAGTTCATTTGAGTAAGATTTTTTTTTAATTTTTGGGTTAACTGAAATTGCATTTAAGGTTGCAATTTCTTCCCAAAAACCCTTTTTTATAAGTTCTTGAACCATTACTTCTCTCATAGCATCTTTTGAGTCTGGTAACTTAGGAATCTTCTCGATATTTACAACCACTTCACTTTCAGTTTCCGCGCCTGGTAGAACAAATCTCCCTTCCTCATCACCATCTAAAAACTCTTCTTTATTAGAAATTATAGATTCTTTAATTTCATCTGCTTCTTTTTCTAGTTCAGATATTTTCTTTTTTAAGACAACAAGCTTGTCAACCATGTTTGCGATATCCTTAATTTCAAAATCATCTTGGTTTTCCCTGAGCTTATATATGCTTCTAAATTCAGGACAAATTCTCCTATAACCACAAGACACACAATTAAAACCAGGCTTTTGAATAAACTTTTTATCGTCTTTTAATGTAGTGAGAATATCAATATAATACTGTTTTGTTTCTTCAATAGAATTGTTATCAACTTCTCTCTCTAATATAGTTCCTGGAAAAGGATAAATAAGTTTTAGCTTTATTTTTTTAATATCTTTAAATCTTTCTTGTGAGCTTACCCCTAGGGCATAAAGATAAAGCTGCGTGAAAGCCTTGTCTACGAATCTATCACTTGGTGCTTGTCTTGATGTCTTATAGTCTACTATTGTTAAAGTATCGCCTTTAATATCAAACCTATCTATGAAACCTTGAAATTCAATTAGTTCTCCTTTTTCATTATAAAAAGAAGGCTCAACTATTTCTTCTGTTTTACATGAATCAAAATCAGTTTCTAATCCTGTTAAATAGAACTTTTCATAATATCTTTTTACACAATCCAGAGAATATTTTTTATATACTGCAATATCCTTAATGTTTGCAAAGAAAACTATTTCCTTGTTTTTACTCTGCTCTTTTAATAATTTCTTTTCCCACTCATTTTCAAAATAATTTAGTATTTCATTTAAGGGAATTATTCCTTTTAGATAAAAGTCTTTGTACATTTTTTCTATTACATTATGAAAAACTGAGCCTACTATAATGCTTATAGATAAGAACTCCTCAGTGTTGCCTGATTCAATATATTTGAATTTATATTGTTTGGGGCAATTTTGATATGTATTTAATCTTGAATTTGACCATTTGCTACTTCTTTTTCTTCTCATTGTAATATTTCTCTTATTTCAATTATAATACTTTTTATATGGATTACATTGTACCAATTATTCTAGTAATAGGCTTTTTCTTTTTATACAAAAAAATAAAGGCCCCTGATATATCTAATACTAATAGTGACGAAGTTAAAGAACTTAGAGATAGCTTAAATAAAGTTTTAGGTAAAATGGAGTCTGATAACAAAAGCCTTAGGCAAGCCTTTATTGATGAAAAAGTAAATATGGAAAAACTTGTTTTAGAGGTGGTAAAAGAAAATACAGAGTCGCAAACTGAAAATTTTGAAAAAGAGTCACAGAATCTTATTAAAAGTATTAATCAACAATCTAAAGAATTTAATGACTATTTTGCAAGGATTGATTCAACAATAGAATCTTTAGATACCGCTACTAAGGATATGAAGGGTGAAATAAATGATTTTTCAAAAATTTTAGGTGCTAGCTCTAGTTTGGCCGGTAACCTGGGTGAGTATCAACTTGAAAATCTTTTTAAATTTCATAATTTGCAAAAAGATATTGATTACATGACACAAGTTAGCGTGCAAACTGATGATGGTGAAATGTATAGATTAGATGCAGTTTTAATATCTGAGGAAAAATGCTTAATTATTGATTCTAAAGCAACAACAGAACTTGAAGTTATAAAAGAACTTAAAGACGAAGAAACAACAAAAGAACGTATTGAAGAAATTAAGAAGGAGATTAAAAACAAAGTTTCAAATGAAGCCAAAAAATTAGCTAAGAAAGAATATCAAAATCTTACTGTGAATGGTAAGTATACTACTCCGGATTTTATAATAATGTTTATTCCAAATGAAAACGTTTACTTGATTGTTAAGGAGCTTATAGATAAAGAAACGAATAAGATTGAAGATGGTGTCATTATGGCCGGTCCTGATAATCTTAACTTTATAATATTAATGTGGGCTTATATTAATGGAATTCTTAAAGTCCAAAGTCAAATTGAGCAAATTAGAAAGGCTGCCTCAGCTGTTCACAATAATTTTGCAAATAGTACTAAGAACTTAAATAAATTAAAAAATTCTATAGAATCCACGGTGTCGAACTGGAATACATTAGTTGGAAATGTAGAAGGAAGACTTATCCCTTCTGTTAAAAAACTAGAAGAAATGGGGGTAAAGTCGTCACAGGAAATCTTAGAGGTTAACAAAATTGTTCAAACTCCAAGATCACTCGAGAAGCTTGTAGAAAAGGAATCTGAGCAATCCAAACTTGAACTATAATATGAATAGCTAACAAGATTTATTCCTAATACTTGATTTTAGTAATAATTAGATAGTAGAATGAAAATATGAGAAATTTTGTTCTAATTTTGCTTCTAAGTTTAGGCTATGGAGCCCTTGCTTCTACTGTTAACCACAATTTAAAAGAAGAAGAGAAAGTTATATACGAAGAATATAAGCAAATAAGAGCCGAAATAGACGCTTTTGGAGAAAATGAAAAAGGCTTTCTTCTATCTAAAGCATCTGATTATGCCGAAACTACTTATGCAGATGCTGCATCTAAGTCTAAATATTCTTTTTTCAAAAATTCTGAAGGCACAATAGGCTTCTCTGAAGATTCGGATGGTAAAACTTTAGTGGACTTCTCAATTTTAACTGTAATACCTATTAAACAATCCGCTGATTTAAAACATACATATTTTACCCAATTAAATGCTATGTCAGTTGAACAATTTCAAGATAGAAGAATTGGAACTAACATAGGTGTTGGTTATAGAAATTACAACGAAGATCAAAACTTAGTATTAGGTATAAATTCTTTTTATGATTACGAATTTAGTTCGGACCATTACCGAATTGGTTTTGGGGGAGAAGTTAAAAAAGGTCTACTTGATTTAAACCTAAATTACTACGAAGGTTTGAGTGGTAGCCAAGAAATTAAAATTAATAATATAAATGGGAATGAAAAGGCTTTAGATGGCTTTGATCTTGAAATTGGTCACCCCTTACCTTACCTTCCTTGGACAAAGCTTTATATAGCATATTCTAAATTTGATGGACATTTGGGTGAAGATCCTACTTCTATACGATATTCTTCAGAAATTTATTTAAATAAAAACATCGTTGCTGAAGCTGGTTATAACGATGACAGGCAAAGTGATGGTGTAGATCAAAACTATTGGTTTGTTAAGGTATCAGTAACAAGCACAGATAAAAATAGACCTACCTTATTTGGACCTGAAGGTCAGCTTTATTCTTCAAAAGCCTTTGGTCAACGAGATGTTAAAAATACTCTGCTTGATAAAGTTAGAAGGCAAAACAAAATCACTGTTGAAAGGTCTCAATCTGGATCATTTCAAGTTGGAGGTAATTAAAATTGAATTCGTGTAAATATATTTTAATAATCTTTACTTTTTTTATACTATCCACAATTGAATCATTTTCTTGTGCTTGCTCCGGTAAAGCTTCAACGGATGTTTATAGTTGCACAAGTAGTGAGTATGGTAATGCAACCTGTTACACCAGTGCTGACGTTTACCAAATGACCGTTACAAGTGGTGAGTTTTACAATTCAACAACAGGTGCCACATGGGAACTTAAGAAACAAGATGCAACCTATGATATATCGAGTCAAAATTTTGATTATATGCCTTCAATAAAAAAGGTTAAAAAAGGTACATACGATAAATTTAGAGGTTATGCAGATAACGTATTTGTTATCAAGGGTGGTTTTACAACAACAGACTCAAAAACATGTGTAACTGCCGGGACTCAAGACTCAACTTATGGTGATTTTAGATCATCAGATATCAGAACCGCATCCAACAAGGCTAATGTAACAAAAACAGTTAAGAACTTTGGGTCCAGTACTTATAATTATACTGATGCTAATGGAAACTTAGTCGAGATAGTTGATACATCGGGAAACAGAATATCAAGTGATAGTGATGCCGACCGAATCAGAGTAACTTATTCCCTACCTTCTACTATGATACTTAAAGAAACTGATACGATAGATGTTAAGATGCTTATGAAATCTACTACAGCAATAACAACGACTTTCGCAACATCAGATGGTGCAGGAAAATATAATTGTACTACTGTTGGAATGAGAGGTCCTATTTTTACTATGACTGTTACTCAGACCCCGTCACAATAGCTTTTTGATTTATTTAATTGCAATTAGCTAATACTACTATATAGTTCAGTCAAATTGAAAAATAAAACTAATAACAAACAAGTTCTCTTCCAAGGGTTTAATCTGTCCGAAAAGCTTATTAAGTCTATAGCGAATATGGGCTTCATAGAACCTACTCCAATTCAAAAGCAATCCATTCCGGTTGCTTTAAATGGTGAAGATATATTAGCCTCTGCACAAACAGGAAGCGGTAAAACTGCAGCATTTGCTATTCCTATTATAGAAAATCTTACTGACAATGATGCTGGAATTGCTATAATACTAACCCCAACAAGAGAACTGGCTAATCAGATATATGAAGTTTTTATTCAATTATTAGGATTTAAAAATACTCTAAAAGTCATATCACTTATAGGTGGAGAATCAATAACCCCTCAACTTCGCAACCTAAAGAAGAAACCTAGAATTGTAATAGGTACACCAGGACGTATAAATGACCATATTAATAGAAAGTCATTATCGATAAAGAAAACTAATATATTAGTTTTAGATGAAACAGATAGAATGCTCGATATGGGCTTTGAGATACAGATTGAAGACATTGTAAAAAATATGCCAAAAAAGAGGCAAACATTGATGTTCTCAGCAACAATACCTACTAATATATCAAAATTAGCTGAAAAATATTTATCAAATCCAAAGAGAATAGCAATAGGATCTGTTAATGAAATACCAAAGAATCTTAAACAAGAAGTATTAAAAATAAAATCTAATGAGAAATATAATCAACTTTTAAGTGAATTAAAGACTAGAAAAGGGTCAGTATTAGTATTTATAAAAACAAAATATGCTTGCGATAGAATGGCAAAGAAACTGTCGTTTGATGGCGTAAAAGCTATGGGTATTCATGGAGATTTAAAGCAGAACAAAAGGAATCGAATTATTGCGGACTTTAGAAACAATAAGTTTTCAATTTTAATAGGAACAGATATTGTATGCCGTGGACTAGATGTCCCACACATAGAACACGTTATCAACTTTGATTTACCACAAGTTGCTGAAGACTTCATCCACAGGATTGGAAGAACTGCTAGGGCTGGCCAATCAGGAAGCGTTATAAGCTTCTTAACCTCACAAGATCATTTAAAATGGCGCGCAATACAAAAGATTCTTGATCCAAAATTAAAAAAAATAACTGCTGAAAGTAAGAATAATAAAAATAAATTTAAAGAAGGAAATCTAACTGAAAAAAAACTTAACAATAAAGCTGATAAAAAAAAGAAACTTGTTTTAAATAAAAAAAATAATAGCAATGATTTTAAAAATAAAAAAAATAGAAGTAAAAAGAAATATAAAAAACCAATGCTTCAAAAAGCTGACAATAGGACGAAGTTTATTGATGAAGAAATAGTGTTCAAGATTATCAAGGAAAGCACTTAGTTAATC
>Ga0315316_10002636_pt1 | contig 12922 bp, 29 predicted proteins | sample M160m3416metaG_FD_203702 | JGI IMG/M metagenome (GOLD analysis project Ga0315316, IMG submission 203702) | Ammonia-oxidizing marine archaeal communities from Monterey Bay, California, United States - M1 60m 3416 | ecosystem: Environmental > Aquatic > Marine > Intertidal zone | place: USA...
AAAATGAGTAAAACAAGTGAATTAAGAGAAATGATTGATAGAGTTAAAATACAAACTGATGACGATTTATTAAAATCAATTGAGTGGGTAATTGACGGAGAATTGACTAGAGATACAGAAAATGATGAATATTGTGAACTAGTACAATATATAAAAACAAGAGTATTAGAAGAATTATATCACGAAGTGAATACGAAAGTAAATAGATAATATAATTGAAAGAAGTTTTATAAAACTCGTTGCCTTCTGAAAAATATTAACGAATGATTGAGTAAATGGTTTATGTGAGTTCGATTCTCACTACTCAACTAAACAATAAAATAAAATAATATGATGTATTATGATGAAAAAGAATTTGATCAAGAAATAATAATTGACAAACTATTAAACGAAACAATATATAAAAATAAATAAAATGACAATAGAAAACACAAAATGGGATTTTAAAAATGGTAGAACACTTGGAAAAATCGAAGGAAAATTGCATGTCTTAAAGACTATGATTAGTGGATTTTGTTCAGATGATAATCCTTTGAAATTACAAGTAGAATCAATTGAGAAATTAGTAAAAGAAATAGAATTATGATAGATACAGATTTAAATTACGAAGAAAAAACACTTTTAAATGATTTATTAGATGAAGTAGCAGAAGAATATATCTATATGGATAATTTAACTCCAGATGAAGAAGAATTATACCAATTTACTACAGAATTAATAGACAATTTGGTAATTTATACCCAACAAGCTAAAGAAATAGTAGATAAATTAGATTTTGATATATTTGATGATACAAAAGACTTTTATCCTTATAATAATTGGAGTCAATGTGCTTATTCAGCTATTCATAACCTCATTTTTAATAATGTGAATTTAACTGAAGAAATTTATGAAAGAATACAACAGAAAAAAGACTAAAACGAAAAGAATAATATTGTTTAAATTTTCTCGTGCTGAATTTGAAGCATTTGAAAGAGAATATTGGACTAAATATAATAAAATTACATAAATGGAAGGAGCAATAATTACTTTATTATTAGTAGCTTTGTTTATGGCTATAATTTATAAACTTTTTCAAAGTGGAGAAGAATAATACAAACTAAATACGAATAAAAATAGATAATATAATAAATAAGAATATGACAATAACTAATAATAAACATACAAATAAAAGCATCGAATCAATGCAAGAACAACTTAACAGGGTTTTATCTCATCAAAAAAGATTTGGAACTTGCACTAGAACAAATGGGTGGGTGAAATGGCTCACGGATAAGAATTATAGAAAAAGATGTAATGAATTTAATAGATCTGTTGCTGATATGCTAAAATATAATAGATTTATATAATGGAAAATTTTAAAACCAACAATGAAATTACTATTAAAATAATAAATCTCTCAGATGAAAATATCTGGGCAGATAATCAAAGATATGAAATTCATATGAATCATAAAAGTGATGAGAATGTGAATATTGAAGGAAAATTAGTGGTATTAGATAAAAAAGAAGATATCATGAAAACAATAACAGACTTTTTAAATATAAAATATAATAAATTATGAGAATAACAACAACAAAAGATAAATTTAGAATTGGATTTCACGTTAATAAAAAATATAACTTTGTAAAAGGTTTAACTATTAGTGAAATACTAGTATATTCTTGGATTGGACTATTAGCTATTACTGCTATTTTTGGAATAATTGTAGTATTTGCTACTGCTATTACTAATCCCGAAACGTTTGGAAGTGCAATGAATGCAAGTGGATTTGAATTTTAAAATTATAATATGAACATAATAAAAAAAATTAATAAAAATACAATATCTATAAATAAAAAGTATTATAGAGGATATGTATTAGGCGATTTACCTCCTACTTTCTCTTTTCTGTTTAAAGAAGATATGAAATGGAATGAAGAAAAAGAAGAATATGAAAAAACTAAAATATATGGAGTAAGTAAATGGTTGAATTATAATGGTTTAACTTGGATAAAAATATAATATGAATTTAAAACAACTAAAAAATAAGCTGGATGATATGCCTAAGCTAAATACAGAAACATTAAACCAAAGAGCCTCTGATAAAGCATTTGCTAAATTATTTAGTTTAAATGAAGAATTAGAAACTCTTAAAAATGCTATAATTGATCCTGATAATAAAAGAAATGTATCATCAGAAGTATTAGAAAAATGTATCAATGCAACTATTAATCAAATTGATACTTGGAATTATATTGCTAAACTGGTTGAATTAGATACAGAGTAAATACGGGCTGATAAAGATAATATAAATGAATAAAAAAAACACAAAGATTTACATTCAAGATATGATAGGAATTTTAAAAGGTGATTTAATAAAATTAGAATATTTATTAAAACATGAAGAAGATTCAGATTATAGAGAAAGAGTTGGAACTAAAATAATTAAATATTCTGAAGAAAAATTAAGTGAGATATATAGACTCACAGAAAATATATAGGAAGGATGTCTGGCGTAAAAAGAGAATATAAAAAGATTTGCCAAGTTTTCTCCAACTTCCTACTTATAGCGAGGTAGAGCAGTGGCCAGCTCGTTGGGCTCATAACCCAAAGGTCGGAGGTTCGAATCCTCCCCTCGCAACTAACTTTAAATAATAAAATGGGAACTAGAAGTTTAACAAGAGTAATACCAAGACAAGAAGGTGTTGCTTATGACAAAGGTCATGAGATGATCAAGAAGTCAATCATAAATATGTACCAACAATATGATGGTTATCCATCTTATGTAGGTGTTAAATTAGCTGAATTTATAAAACCAATTAAAATAATAAATGGTATTTCAGGTTCAGTTAAAATAGGTGAATATGCTAATGGTCCGGGTTGTTTTGCAGCTCAGATAGTGCAGGAATTTAAAAAAGATGTAGGATATACTTATCTTTATGAATGTAATGGTGATCTTGGAGATTATGGAGAAGAATATATCTATACTTTATATCCTAAACAAGGTGAACCAACTTATATATCTATCTATAATGTATGGCAAAAGCATGTCATGTTTGTAGGTACAGCTGAGCAATTGATTAAAAAGTATGAAATAAAAGATCATAAACTAAATACGGTTTAATATAGATAATATATATGTATGAACGAAAGAGAATTAGATAGATTAGCAGATAAAATAGCTAATAGAGTATTAAAAGCTTTTACTGAATATTATGATAATCATGATACTCTAGAAGTATACAGACCGACTGAAGATGAAGTTATAGATATTGAATTAAAACGGCTTAATGGTCTTTTGTCACGTTATGAAGACAAAGAAGAATATGAAAAAGCCGCTATTATTAAAAGAAAAATAGAAATAATTAATAAAAAATACAAAAAATGAGTGATTTTAAAGTAATGCTAGCTCACCCTTATGGAAAAAAAGAATTTAATGTAGATTCTTTTATTCAACCAAAACTTGATGGGGTTAGATGCTATATAACAAAAGACGGTGCTTTTAGCCGTAATCATAAAGAGTTTAAAACTGTAGATCATATTAAAGATGCGTTTAAACCTTTATTTAAAACCAACCCACATCTTGTGGTTGATGGTGAATTATATAATCACCAATTTAAAGATAATTTCAATAAAATTATATCCCTTGTGAGAAAACAAAAGCCCAATGCTGAAGAAATAGATGAGGCAACTCGTTATATTCAGTTTCATTGGTATGATTATTATTCTGATATTCATAATTATCCTTTTAAAATAAGAAATGAAAATATTAAAAGTAAAATTGATGAATTAAGATCAAGACATATTGTTGAAGTATTGACTCACCAAGTTTCTTTAATTGAAGAAGCTAAAATATGGCACGAAGATTTTCTTACACAAGGTTATGAAGGTAGTATAGTAAGACTAAATAAACCATATGAACAAAAACGAAGTTACAACTTACAAAAATTCAAAGATTTCCAAGATTCAGAGGCAAGAATTACAGCATGGGTGGAAGGCCAAGGCAAACGAACTGGTACGATTGGTAAATTCTTGGCTGTTGATAACAACGGTATCACTTTTGGTATGCCTATTATGGATGATTATAAAATAATGGAAAAAATGTATGATATAGCAGACTGGTATATTGGTAAAACCGCTACCTTTACATACTTTCAAAAGACTCCCTCTGGATCATATAGACATCCTCTATTTAAATGTATAAGAAATTATGAGTAGTTTATTAGATTTAATAATACCCTTCTTTATGTCTCTTATTATGGCTTTAAGCGGTTATATGGTAGCTTTAGTAGGAGACTGGATAAAAAAAGTAATCATTATACCTGTAACATGTATGTTATTATTTGATGGTTTTATAATATATATGTTTTATGCTATTGGTACAACAAGAATACAAATGATGATGGGTATAATGCTTGGAACAATATTAAAAATAATTACATTTATATTATATCAAAAATATTTAAGCGATGAATAAAAATAAAATTGAAAAATATTTAATAACTAAATATATGGGTGGGAGTGCAAACATGCCTCCAGCTCAAAATATTAAATATGAACTAGAAGATGGATATAAATTTGCTTATAGAAATGTATTCGGCAAAAAGGGAATAACAATTATAAAAGATGACAAAGTGTCATGACATAATGTCACAATAAATTATATTAAATGAAACAAATAAAATTATATAAACACTTAATTCGAGTTAACGCTTTCGATATTAACGCTAAACGTAAAACTAAAAAAGATGTTCGGAATAAAAAATTTACCAAAAGCAAGAAAAAAGTCTCATAAAAATTATTTATGGGATTCTATATATGATTTAAGAACAGATATAACAAATTATGTTTTAAGCTGTAAGGCTAAAGATAATAAAATAAACCTAAAAACCTTAAATCATAAAGCTGAATTAATAATTAAGTATTCAGATAAATTAAGAAAATTTGAAACTCAGCCCACGCTGAGATAATGACAATAGGTAGTAATATATAATAGAATAACACGCTAATGTCACATAGACGGATCGATTATTTAAATCGAAATAGAATCATATATAATAGAGATCCAATAAATGATATACCAACAAAAGTATATCAATGGGGAAAGTATTATCAATATGGGACTTATGAATGCTACGAGCTATTTAAAAGTAAAGCTAAAATAAGTAGTTTTAAATCATTAAAGTGGCATTTGTTAGTCCTTAAATACTTGAACCCTGATTTAGAAGATGATAAATTTAAAGAAATTGCTTATTTTATAACAGATAAATCTAACAATTTTATAACTTTTAATATAAAAGAGAAATATTTAAAAGATATGTTAGGTGGATTGGATAAAGCTTTAAAAAAACCCCCTGTTAATAGAAAAAGAAAGATTATATTTAATCAAATAACTAATTTAAGTACTACAGCTAAACTTAAAATAGTAGGACAATTGGTTGGAAGAAATAAAAACATACATAAAGAAGATATCTATAGGTGTATGCTAGATATAAATGATATAGGTGATAAGATTACAATTAAAGGTATAGCAGATATGCTTGATTGTTCTACTAGGACAATTCATAGAACTATAGGGAAACAACTAAAAGAAGAAAAAGACAAATTAAATAAAATATATGAAAAAATATAATATAAGTAACTACGTTAGATATAAAGAAGATGTAAAAGCATCTCAACCGGTACATAGAAACTTAATAGATTACAGCGCTGAAGAACTTATTTGTAAATTTCTTCCTTTAGTTGAAAATGTAGCTCGTAAATTTTCTACTTCTCAACAAGCATCAGGTGTTATGGATATAACTGATTTTATTCAGGAAGGTAGTCTTGGTTTAACTAAAGCTGTAGCAAAATTAGATTATACACTTTTAAATCAATCTAACGATAAGGAAAAAACTCTTAAGTCTTTCTTTTTTAAAAGAATTAAAGGAGCAATAAGAAGAGCAATAGATAAAAATAGAGGTGATATTAGGATACCTGAACATAAAATGAATGAAATAAGAAAAAATCCTAAAGACAAAAAAATGGTTGAAATGTTTTTCAATAGTATTTTCTTGAGTATAGATGCAAAATTACATACTAACGATGAAGATTTAATATATCAAATACCAGATGATTCAGAACCTTATAATATAGGGATTTTAAATAGTTATTTAAAAAGTTTAATGAGTAAATATTTAAACGAAACAGAATATGAGGTATTAAGATTATCTTATGGATTAGATTGTGATAAACATTCAGCTAAAAATATAGCCGCTTCAATTAACATAAAAGGACCAAGTGGTTATGTGCGAGTTTCAGAACTAAAAAAGCAAGCTGTAAAAAAACTTGTTGATAACGTAGATCACTCGCAAGTTATTGATTATCTGTAAGTTACAGGTAGTAAATATAGTAAATTATATGTAATTATATTAATAGATAAAACCCAAATACCTATGAACATAAACGAAAAGTTAGCAACTATTCAGACCAAGTTTAAATCGAAGAAAAGTAGATTTAACTCATTCGGCAAATATTACTTCCGCTCTGCCGAAGATATCCTCGAAGCAACAAAACCCTTTTTATTAGAATTAGGAGTTTCAGTAACTTTAAATGAAAATTTAATTGCTAGTGACCCTATGCCTATTATTGAGAGTATGGCAACTATTTCTGATGGAGAAAACTCTATACAAGCAACAGCTTTAGTAGGAGTAGACTTATTACAGAAAGGTATGCAAACACCTCAACAATTTGGTTCTGCATCGAGTTATGGGAAGAAATATGCTTTAGGTAATTTATTTTTAATTGATGATACACAAGACAGTGATGCTGTTAACGATCACAAGACCAATATGAGTCAAGATCAAGTAACAAAAGCTAAACAGTTTATAAAATCAGGAGGAAAAATAGATGCAATTAAAGCAAAATACTCTTTAACTAAAGAAATTGAAAAGGAATTAACAACGCTTTAAATGACAAAAAAAGAGATTTTAAAAAGGTTAAAAAATGATGAGGATTACTATGGTGAGTTTGGACAACAATATCTTAGTAATTCTCACATCGCAACCTTATTAAAAAACCCTTTATCATTACATGAGCCTAGTAAACAATCACCTGCGTTTTTAATTGGCGGTTATTTTCATACTGCTATTCTTGAACCAGATAAACTAAAAAAGTTTAAAATTGTTAAGTCTAATACTAGGAACAATAAAGTGTATAAAGAGATATCTGAAGGAGAACTTTGTTTATTACAACACGAAGTAGATCAAATAGAGTTAATGGTTGATACAGTATTAGCTAATAACGTTTGTAAGGATCTAATTCAAAGTAAAAATGTAGAATATGAAGTTCCTGGAATTTCCGAAATAGAAAGTGAACTATGGAAAGGTAAAGCAGATATAGTAAATCATGACGAAAGATTAGTTGTAGATTTAAAAACCACATCAGATATAGAAAATTTTAGATATTCAGCTTCTCGCTATAATTATGATAGCCAAGCTTTTATTTATAAAAAACTATTTGGATATGATATGATTTTTATAGCTATAGATAAATCTACTCGTCAAATTAAAATTTGTGAGTGTTCTGATGCTTTTTATGATAAGGGTCGTGAGAAAGTAAAAGAAGCTGTAGCTCAATACAAATTATTTTTTAAATCACCAGAATTCGATCCTAAACAATTTTTTAAAACTGAAATTTTATAATATGGCAAGAATAAATAGACGTACAAAAATCTGTACAATAACAGGATTAAGATTTCCTGTATCACAATTTTATAGAAATACAAATACAGTGGATGGATATCATCCTTATTCTAAAGTAGCCGATAACTTTAGACGTAGATTAAAAGACACTAACGTAACCACTATGGATTTACGTGATATGTTTAACAACTTAAACACAACATTAGCATAATGGCATCAATATTAAAAACAAGTATTAATCTAAACAGTATCCCAAAAGACAAAATCATTGTAGGTGCTAAAGGTAAGTATTTACCTATTAGTATCACTTTAAACGATGAAGTAGATCAGTTTGGTAATAATGGCCCTGTAATAGTTGAACAAACTAAAGAAGAACGAGAAGCTAAAGTTGCTAAAGTTTATTTAGGTAACGCTAGGGTTGTTTGGACAAACGGTCAAAACGTAGAAGCTCCAGCTAGAATGGATCAACCAAAAACTACGCCTAAAGCTGAACCAGTAAAAGAGGACGACTTACCATTTTAATACAAACTAAATACGAAATTCGCAGATAATATATATATGCAGACAACAGAGATCAATGGATTTTTGATTGATTCATTCAATCAATATAGTTTAGATCAAGGAAAAACACAGGGGATTTGTCCTCTGTGTTCTTCGTCTAGACAACCTAAAAATCAAAAGCTTAAATGTGCTTCTTATGATTGGGAACGTGGTCTTGGTACCTGTCACAACTGTAATACTACTTTTCAATTACATACGTACCAGCGAAAGGGAAATAGCACAAAGGAATATATAAGACCCGACTATTCACCTCAAACTAAAAAGGTAGGTTCTAAAGTAATAAAATGGTTTGACACAAGGGGTATATCAAAAAAGACTCTTCAAGATTTAAATATATCTGAAGGTCCTGAATTTATGCCACAAACCGGTAAAACCGAGAATACGATAAAGTTCAATTACATGATGGGCGATAATTTAATTAATATTAAATATCGAGACGGTAAGAAGAACTTTAAATTATATAAAGGGGCGGAGAAAGTCTTTTATAATATAAATAGTATAATAGGATATGATTATTGTATTATAGTCGAAGGTGAAATGGATGCTCTTAGTTTTCATGAAGCTGGATTACCAAATGTAATATCAGTTCCAAATGGAGCTACTCTTAATTCTAATAACTTAGACTATTTAGACAATTGTATAGATTATTTTGAAGATAAAGAAAAAATAATTTTAGCTGTTGACAGTGATGAAGCAGGTCAAGCTTTGCAACAAGAACTTATAAGACGTCTTGGTGCTGAAGTTTGTTTTACTGTAGACTTTGAAGACTGTAAAGACGCTAATGAATATTTATTAAAACATGGTAAAGAAAACCTTTTCAACAAGATTTCAACAGCAAAGCCCGTTCCTTTGGAGAATGTTACAACATTCAAAGATATTGAAGGAGAAATTAAAGATTTTGTACAACACGGTTTTAAACCCGGTTATCAAATTGGTTTGGACAATTTTGATCGTATTTTTAGTACTTATACTAGTCAGTTTATTACTGTTACTGGCATACCTTCTTCTGGAAAATCTGATTTTGTTGATCAAATGGTTATTGGATATAATTTAAACTATAAATGGAAAACAGCATTCGCATCACCAGAAAACGCCCCTACTTATCTTCATGCTCATAAATTAATGAGGAAAGTTTGGCAAGGAATGCCAACACCGGGAGATATAAATAATAATAAATGGAATCAAGTAGCAGATCACGTAAATGATAATTTCTTTTTTATTGATATGGAAAGATATACACTTGAATCTGTATTACGTAAAGGAGCTGAACTTGTAAAACGTAAGGGAATTAAATGTTTAGTAATTGACCCATTTAATAAGATCAGAGATGTTGATTCTCATACAGATGATGTTAATAGATATACAATGGAATATCTTACTAAAATAGAAACCTTTGCAAAAAAGTTTGATGTATTAGTTTTTATTGTAGCTCACCCTACTAAAATGTATAAAGATAAAGATGGCAAAATTGAAGAGCCTAATATGTATAACATAAAAGGTGGTGGAGAATGGTATGATGCTTCTTATCATGGTATATTAGTTCATAGAGATTATGAGGCTAAAACAGTTAAAGCTAAAGTTTTAAAAGTCAAATTTCAAAATTTAGGAGAAAACGGAGCAGAAGCATACTTTAAATGGGAACCTAAATCTGGATGTTTTATACCTCATGAAGATCAACAAGTTATAAATGAAGTGATGCCATGGGAATAAGAAATAGAAAAAAGAAAACCAACCCATTACCAAGTTATTCACCAAGTGGAAATGAAAGAAACTGGTATGTTTATTGTGTAGATAATGACATTAGAATATTCCCTATACCTGTTAGTGGAGAAATAGGATTATGGAAAATAGGTATTAATATTGGTGAATATAAAAGAAGCGAAACACCACACTTGTCTCCTGGCATATATACTAAAGACAATTTTTGTACTTCTTATTATCAAATGTGTAAATATTATTATGACAAACGTGAAAAATAATTTTAAAAATGCAGATGAAGTTTTTAAATATTTCTATTCTTATATAAAAGAATATGGAGTAAATTTTGGAGACACAAAAGCTTTGTTTAATGTAGGATTTTATATAAAAAAACCATTAGAAATAAACATAACAGATAAACACAGAAAGTGGAATAAAGATTATGCGGAAGCTGAATGGCAATGGTATTTATCAGGAGACCCTAGTGTAGAAAAACTAGGAGAAATATATGGAAAAATACCCCCAATATGGGATAGAATGGCTGATTCACAAAGAAAGTGTAGATCTAATTATGGATGGCAATGGAATAGAAACCATCAAATTGATTATGTTGTAGCTAAATTAAAAAATGTAAAAGATACAAGACATGCTGCAATATCTATTTATGATGGAAAAGAAATAAACACATATGCTAAAGATACTCCCTGTACCTATGCAATACAGTTTACTGTGTTAAATAACAAGTTAAATATGGCTGTTATGATGCGATCTAATGATCTCTGGTACGGCTTTTGTAATGATCAGTATTGTTTTGTTATGTTACAAAAAATGATTGCAGAGAGACTGTCTATTAAACTAGGAAATTATTATCATTTTGCCCATAATTTCCATTTGTATAACAATAAAATTAAATAAAATAAATATGTATTATTTATACCACATACCTGGTAAAAAAATAGGCGTTACAAGTAATCTTAATACAAGAGTCACGCTTATACAAGGGTATAAAGAAGGAGAGTACGAAGTTCTAGAATCAAGTGAAGATATTAATTATATATCTGATCGAGAAATAGAACTTCAAAAGTCTTACGGCTATAAAGTAGATAGACGTAAATATAATCAATTGTATAATAAATCGAATGACATGAAAATAAATGCAACGGAACAAACATCAACTTTTCCACACCCAATAAACGAGTTGAAAGACGCTCTTAATAAACATAATGGAATGATATGGGAAACTCAGTTTGGTACATTTAAATTAACAGATAATAATATTAAATGGATATTATCTAACGTTCAGGTTTCTATGTATAATCCTAACAGATCTTATATATATAACAAAGCTTTTTACGAAAACTGTATTAAAGAAACTGTTAAAAAATGTAATAAAAAACCTTTAAAAATGTTTCAACAAATAAGAGATTGGGCACAAGAAAGAGGTTTATACGATAATGGAAATACTACTACACAGTATGTAAAACTTCAAGAAGAATGTGGAGAATTAGCTAAAGCTTTATTAAAAGATGATCAACCAGAAGTTATAGATGCTATTGGAGATATAGTGGTTGTTTTAACTAACTTAGCTCATCAAAGAGGAACACATATAGAAACTTGTATTAGTTCAGCTTATAATGAAATAAAAGGACGTACAGGTCAAATGATTAACGGAACATTTGTTAAAGATGAAAATTAATACAAAAGATGAGATTGTTCAATCTGTTTTAAAGAAAATGGATGAACGTAGTTTAGTTGGCCAAAAAAAGTATGGAGCAACTATGATGGAAGAAATAAAAGGAGAAAAAAAAGATTTGTATCGTTTTATGGTAGATATACAAGAAGAGATGATGGATTCTATTTTATATTTAGAAGCAGCAAAAAGGTGTTTAACAAATGAAATAGAAGAAGCAATGATAAGAAGAAGTAATACATCACAAGAATTTGAAGGACATCACAATGAGGACTAAATTCAAACGAAAAAAACGAGGGCCTGTTAATAGTAAAAAAATAACTCACGATGGAATTATTTTTTCTTCGGGATTAGAAAAATATATGTATATAGCTTTAAAAAAAGCTAAAATACAAACTGTTTATGAAGGCCAAACATTTGAAATATTCCCGGGTTTTAATTTTCCTAACGGATCTTATGAACGGTGTGGTAATGGAAAAGGAGAATATAAAAATAGAGGAAACAAAAAAATCCTTAATATTAAATATACACCAGATTTTATAGGACAAGGATTTATTATAGAAACAAAAGGAAGAGCTAATGAAAGTTTTCCTTTACGTTGGAAAATGTTTAAAAACTACGTATCTAAGCATTTACCTGGAATAAAATTATATAAACCCCAAAATCAAAAAGAATGCGACGAAACAATAAAACTGATATTAGAGTCCAAAAACAATTAGCAAGACAAAAATATGCAGAACGTCAAATAGATAAATGGGTTAATTGGAGAATTAAAGTAAAAGGGTATGTCTTTTACAAAGATCTTGTAGAAATGCAAGATAAATTTAATATAAAATATTATTAATATGAATGAAAAAAGTTGGGAACTCACCTTAGGTTTATACCCCGGTATATTAATAGGTATGAGAAGTTACCCACACACCGGATCAACTCAACACGTTATCTATTTACCTTTTATAGATATTTGTTTAGAGATATATAAAGATTAACACAATTTAAAAAAATTTAATATTATGAAAAACTATTTAATTTTATCTTTAGCAGTAATGCTAATTTTACTAACCTCATGTAAAGGAGGTCAATTATTTCTGGAAGTAAGAAGTACTTACAATTTACCTACTAATCATAAAGGACAAGTTACTTTAAGTGATATTGAAAAAGATATAAGTAAAGTAAGAACAATGGGAGGGGTAAACTCACACCATGACAACTTACAATATGGTGAGATCGGAAAAGCTAGAGGATGGGATCTTCTACAACCTCAATTTAATATTACTTATAGACAATATATTTTTGACAATAAAAAATA
>Ga0315316_10002637_pt1 | contig 12922 bp, 7 predicted proteins | sample M160m3416metaG_FD_203702 | JGI IMG/M metagenome (GOLD analysis project Ga0315316, IMG submission 203702) | Ammonia-oxidizing marine archaeal communities from Monterey Bay, California, United States - M1 60m 3416 | ecosystem: Environmental > Aquatic > Marine > Intertidal zone | place: USA...
GCCCCACCACATATAAAGAGGATTTTCTCGGTGTTAATCTGGATATACTCCTGTTGCGGGTGTTTGCGTCCTCCCTGCGGGGGCACATTACAGATGGTACCCTCAAGGATTTTGAGCAGTGCCTGCTGGACACCTTCACCGGAAACATCACGAGTGATGCTGACATTTTCTGTCTTGCGGCCGATCTTGTCGATTTCATCAATGTAGATGATTCCCAACTCGGCACGCTCTACGTCATAATCGGCCGTCTGCAGGAGTCGCAGGACGATGTTCTCGACATCCTCCCCAACATAACCCGCCTCGGTCAGTGTTGTTGCATCAGCAATACAGAAGGGGACCTTGAGCACTTCGGCAAGTGTTCGCGCCAGCAGGGTTTTCCCCGAACCGGTAGGTCCCAGGAGCAGCACGTTGCTTTTCTCGAGGTTAACATCGGCAAACTTTGAGAAGCGACTGTCCTTGATCGCTCTGGCACGGTTACCGTCCAGTTCGTTACGATCGTGTAGGATGCGCTTGTAGTGGTTGTGGACAGCAACCGAGAGGACTTTCTTGGCATGTTCCTGGCCAATAACATGGTCATTGAGTTGTTGGCAGATGGTTGCCGGGTCCGGCACTTTCAGTCCGCTTTCGGCACTTGCGACATCCGCAAACTCGGCGGTATCATCTTCAGTGAGTTCCTTGTCGAGGATGTTCTTGCAGACGAGTATGCAACTATCACAGATGTATACGCCGGGTCCGGCAATCAGCTTTCGGACTTCGGAATGACTCTTTCCGCAGAAAGAACACATGGTGAGGTTGGAGGCTCTGGCCATATCGTGGGAGAAATCTCTTCAGTTATTGCCGATGGGGTGCGTGCCGGGCAGGCTTATTTCGATTTCCCGGAGGTTTCCGGGAGTCCTTTCTTGTTTTCGAGGACCTTGTCAACAAGTCCGTATTTGGCGGCCTCGGCAGCACTCATCCAGTGATCCCGGTCAGCGTCCTTTTCGACCTGCTTTTCCGTTTTTCCGGTATGCTTGGCGAGGATTTTATTCAGGCGCTTCTTGAGTGAGTACATGTGCTCGACGGTTCGCTCGACATCTGAAGCGGTGCCGCTGGCACCCCCGGATACCTGGTGGATCATGATGTCGGAGTTTGGCAACGCGAAGCGCTTTCCCGGAGTACCGGCACTTAACAGGACAGCGCCCATGCTGGCGCACATGCCGATACAGTAGGTGTTGATATCACATGTCACGAATTGCATCGTGTCGTAGATGGCAAGTCCCGAGGAGACCGACCCGCCGGGAGAGTTGATATACATGTTGATGTCCTTCTGGGGATCCTGCATCTGCAGGAACAGCAATTGTGCAATTACCGAGTTTGAGATCTGGTTGTAAGGATCGATTTCGGAGCCGATGAAGATAATGCGGTCCTTAAGGAGGCGTGAGTAGATATCATAAGCACGCTCTACACGTCCCTCGGATTCAATGACCGTCGGGATCACCATGTTTTTGATATCGGGTGATGAAGAGTGTGTGGCCATTGAGGTTGGAAAATCAGGCATTTAGGCTGTTTGGTGTTTGGTTCTGGAGAATAAATCTGTTTTTTCGCAAATGCACGAGAGGTAATAATCAAGCGCAGGGCGGTGCGGGACGCAAGTGGCGGACACTGGCAAGGTGCAGATATCCTTTCGAGGGTGATATAAGCTTATATCATGGATCGTGTCACACCGTTGTGCCGGCCTGCTTCGGGCGGGCTTACTCCTTGGCATCCTCCGGATCCACTTCAGTGATAGATGCGGAGTCGCGGAGAAAATCCAGGGTTTTCTGGATGCGCAGTCCATTGTAGATACGCCCGAACCCATTCTGCTTCTCGAGTTGCTTGGTGAGTTTCTTCACCGGGGTATTGTTACGAGCTGCGATTTCAGCCACGCGGCCAAGAAGTTCCTCGCGGGTGACCTTGATATCCTCGGCGTCCGCAATCTGCTCGAGGATGAAACTGGTCTTTACACTCATGCTGGCCTGTTCGCCTGCCGTCTGGATAATCTGCTGCTGATTTTCCACGATTTCCTCCTCAGGGATGCCGCGCTCACTGTTGGAGGTCACGATATCGTTTACGCGACTCTGTGTCTCGCGCATGACAATCTCCTTTGGCAGGTCGAAATCGAGGTTGGAATTAATCTTGTCGAGCACCTGGTTGGTGATGATCTCCTTACGGTATCCTTCCCGTTGTTGCTCCATATGGCTACGCAGTGAACCTTTGAGTTCCTCCAGTGACTTCCCGGGCTCAACCTTGCCGGCGAATTCATCGTCCAGTTCCGGGAGTACCTGTTCCTTGAGTCCCTTTATCTCAACCGAATAGTCGATCGTGTGCCCCCGTAGTTCCTCGGCAGGATAATCATCGGGAATACTCACCGAGATATCCCTGGCGTCTTCGGCCTTTACGCCGACAAGGCCAGTGCAGAAACCGGGCAGAAAGCTGTCCTCGGCCATGCGCAACCAGAAGCCGCTGTTTTGAGCCAGCGTGGCCGGCGCGGAGGGGAGCACTTCGCCAACGGATTTTCCATTGATGCTGCCCTTGTAGTCGATGACCGCGAAATCATTCATTGCTGCGGTGCGGCCATCAATATCAGTATATTCGGCGAAGCGTTCGCGCATTTGGTCAAGGGACTCGGCAAGCTGTTCCTCGGTAACTTCAGAGTTAGGAACTTGCACTTCGATGCCTTTATAGTCGGGAAGGGAGAATTCCGGGGCAGTGACAAGTTCTATTGTTGCCGTGAAGGTGCCGTCGGTGTTGTGGCTTTGATCACGGACCTCAGCGACACGGATGATGTCGAGGTTCTCGCTTTCCGTCGCCTTCTGCACTGCCTGTTTTACAGTGCGTTCCTCGAATTCACTTTCGATACCGTCCTTAAAGCGTTTCTCGATAATGCTTGATGGGGTTTTTCCAGGGCGAAAACCGGGAATTTTGGCCTGCGATGCATACAGGCCGACTATGACCTTGCGCTCGCTCTTGGCGTCCTTTTCAGGCACTTCGATACGCAGTAGTGCTTTGCATTCCGGGAGCCTCTCAACGTTGATGATCATGGGGCGTTTATGTTAGGGTGGAATAGCAACTTGGCAACAGGCAAAGACAGCAGTCGTTAAGGATTCAGCAGCCTGTGTTCCTGTTTTATCCAAAAGACAACCCGGCGGAGCCCTCAGGATGTCCACGAATGGGGATGTCCATCCCCTGCGGTTCAGGATTTGTATTGGATGCCTTTTTTCGCTCCCTGCTCTTTGACAGCTCGGCGGATCTTGGCATCAAAGCCGTTATCTTTATCCTCTGCCTTGCGCTTTTCCATGGCCTTCTTCAGCCAGGCATTGCGCTCACTGACCAGGCTGTTCATCCGGGATTGAAGTTTTTTGCGTTTTTCCTGCTGTTCCTGGACGACGTCGGCGAGCTCGGATTTACTTAATTTCCGGTATTTCTCGGGGAGGTCTCCGGCTTTGACCTGATCAAGTTTGACATTGCCCTCCGCAAATTCGGCGACCAGGTCCTCATTGCCGCTGATGGCCCTGCCACTGAGGTTCTTGCTAAAATAGGCCTGGCGCTGTGCTACGCTTGCCGCAGCCTCCTTGCCACCGAAGCCGCTGGCAAAAGAAAGCTTCTTTTTGACAATAGATTGTTTTTCCTCATTCCCGAAGGCGATGACTGTGGAGTTAATGGCCCGGGTGAGTTCAGCAATGCGGGCATCCACCGGTGTTGCAATGGCAGCCATTCCGCCACCCTGTTCGATGGCGGCGTAGGATCCTTCGGACAGGTGCGCGATTTCCTTCCAGATGAGAGTGGTGGGGGAGTGGTTACCGCATTGCACCGTATTGATGATAATTTCCTTGCTGACGGCAGCCTTGCAGGTGTCAGGATATTTAATGTCATCCTTGTAGTCCATGTGCGGCGGGCAGTCGCCGACCAGGAAAATCATTTTCAACGTGTTCCTGCCTGGTGACCACTGGATTTTGTTTACCGCATCATCAAGTGCCTGGTTCACGGATTCCGGTCCATCTCCCCCGCCCGCAGCTTGAAAGCCCATGAGGTTCTCGTAGATACTGTCCAGGTCATCAGTGAGGGCAAAATTTCTGGTGATATAATCATCTCCCCGGTCCCGGTAGGCAACGAGACCGATTTTAAGTCTGGGAGAGGGATCAGCATTGGTAAGGTCATTGGCAATGCTCCATATTTTCTCCTTGGCCCCGGCGATCAGTCCGCCCATGGAACCGGTCGTATCAAGGACAAAGCAGACTTCAACTGATGGCCTCGTGTCAGTGGGCTTGCCCGTGGGATGCTTCTTTATCTTGGCAGGAGCCATGGTGGCGGCACAGGCAATGAGGATGGTGTTAATGAGGATGAGTTTCATGATGTGATGGATTTACGGGTTTAAGGTTGCTGCTGAGCGGGCGGCAGGTGCTCTTGCTTACTTCTTGTTGTCACTGGTGATTTCGTAGATTGAGCCGTCAATCAGCACTTGCAGGTTGCCGGATACCGAAAGCCACTTGGCAATTGTGGCGCTGCGGGCGAGAAGCTTGAAATAGGCGTCACTGCCGAAGTTGATTTTACGTATTTCAGCACCGGGTTTCTCGGCAGTCTCGGCGTCCACCCAAGCGGTGTTGTTTTGGTAGAAGGTCTTGCCTGCCACGACGCGGGTTGCCTGTTGTTCAAATCGGATTCGGTTGCCATACAGGGATTCCTCATAGGCTTCTTTACTCGCGTTGGTTATCGAAGCGGATTTCAACTTGGCGCTTGAGCGGGCAGCGGCGACTGCTGCTCCTCCGGTGTCGCTCTCAGCAAAGCCGCTAAATGCCTTCTTTTCATATTCCCTGAGATAGCGCTCAGCGCTTTCCCCTGAGCCTAAACGGGACTGCAATGCATCATTGCCATCGAGGGCAAGGGAAGGAGAGGAAATGGGACGGGTTGACCTTTGTCCCATCGACTGTCGTGCCAGCGGGACGCCGCGGTTTTCCTCGTCCTCAATGATCAGGTAGCTCGTGTATGGGGTCACGATTGCCCAGCGCCGGGCAAGTTTTACAACCTCTTTCTTCAGTTCGTCCTTCTCGCCATGTAGGCGGATTTCATCAAGCAGGTAACCGACCCGCCTTGTGGCCCAGAGCCGGGGAATGAAATCATGCTTTTCACCGGTGCCAAAACTCGCCTTGTAAGTGAAGGTAGCGGTTTCTCCAGCCAATGTTCCCTCCAGGGTCACCTGAGGTTTTTCTTCAGTGTTTTTCCTTGCCGCATAGCGGCCGAAGACTACGAGCTGGTCGCCCTTGAAGAGGTCCGGCAATTGACCCGGGTGGCGTTTGCTCAGGCGTATTCCCCCCTTTGCCTTGAGCTTGATGTTGGCCATCACGGGTTGCGAAATCTTTGAGTAGAAGCGAGAGACCTTGTGTTCAATGTCTTCTTCAGGGAGCACGTATTCAGTGACCGCCCGGGTGTCTTCCGCGATACGGTCGAGAAGCTTGGTATTGATGTCAGTGCCGATCCCGAATGAGAAAATACGGACCGGTTTTTCGACCTTCCCGGTGACTTTTGTCAACCGCTCAAGAATCTTTTCGGGGCGTGTCTCGCCGATGGTTGGCCGCCCGTCGGTGAGGAAGATGACCTGAAACGGACGGGATGACTCCCCGGTTTTTCCACGGGATTTAGCATGGGTGACGGACATCATCAGCGCCTCCTCAATGGCGGTTCCGCCTCCTGCCTTCAGACCGGAAATAAATTCACGGGCTTCATTAAGGTTTTTCCTGCTGGCGGGTGCCAGTTCCTCGAAAAGGGCTTCCGCCTCGGTGGAGTAGCGGATGATCTCGAACCTGTCACCTTTGTTGAGGCTGCCAAGACAGAATTCCAGAGCGGCTTTTGCCTGCTCGAGTTTCTTGACCCGCATTGAACCCGAAGTATCGACGGCAAAGATGACGTCCTTGGCTACCACTGCGTCATCCTGCCACGCGCCCGGGGATAACAGCATCATATAGTAACCCTCTTTGCTGTCTTTCTTGTCCTTGCCACGGTAGGTGAACAATTCCAGGCCGATCGGGTTTCCTTCTTCGCTGTCGGAGGCAAAAAACAGCTTAAAGTCAGAGTCGGGCAGCGTGTTATTGTCCTCAAAGCCGACCACAGCTTTGTGTTTTCCCTTGCGGGAAGTGTCAATCTCGTGACTTGGAGAATAGATCGATTTCAATTCGTGCCTTGAATCAATATCGACCTTGATTGAGACACTCTTGATAGGCCTTGAGGAGAATTTCTCGGTATTCAGCGGATAGATATACTCCGTAATCCTGCCGTCACGCTTGAGTAGTTGTGTGTATTTGATCTTAATACGTTTTTCTTTATGCGGCTCGATCGGGAAGATACGCACCTTGAACATTCCCTGGTTGCTGTATTCCATGAGTGCAGGATCCTTGGCCTTGCGGACAATCTCCTCGTAGATGGACCGGGCTTTTTTCGCATCAAGCAGTTCCGCAGCAGTCATCTTGCCGTTCACATCCATCAGGAACTTGTCGATCTGCGCCCCCTCGGGGATCGGAAAGATGTAGGTTCCCTCGAGGCGTTGGCCAGAGGGGTTATAGAACACCTGGTCGATTGAGGTGGTTGCCACCTGTCCCTTGATGGCAACGTTCACATGGTGCTCGCGGACCTCCAGCGGCAGGAAACGGTTAATGGGGCGTGGCGGGCGCGGGCGGGGCCATGGGTGCGGCGGATGTGGGTGAGGTGGCCTGATGTGATGGGGGATATGGACCGGATGGTCGATAATGATGAATCCGTCGGCTTGTGCCGTCTGCGGGGTAATTCCCGGTGCAAAAAGCAAGACGGTCAAGGCTGTGAGGAGGACTTTGGCTTTGCGCATGGTCTTTGATTAAAGGGGTTCTGAAGAAGGAAACGCGCGGGGGAAGTGCTTTATTAGACTCATTTTTGTAATGGAAGTTCAATTTCGCCACGGCGTCCGCCAATAAGGGGCAGGCGGCCAGCTTGTGCGGTCGGCTTCTTGGATCCCCGGAGCTTGTATTAATGGCTTGGCGGAGGGAATCGAAGATCCGCCGGGAAGGTCACCTTTGGGTTCAGGGCATCATTCTGAACTAGGTGCACGGGTATGCCGAGTCGCTGCACGGCGGAAACCTCATCACTGACTTGCAGGTTTTCGGCAAGTAGCCCGGAAAAGGCCTGCCTGAGGATTTCAGCGCGAAAAATCTGCGGGGTTTCCATGGCCCACATTCCCTCACGGCTGACATTCTCCTCAACCCGTAAATCCTTATCAGCGCGTTTAAGGGTATCAGTCAGCGGGTGAGCGCTTGCGGCAGCCCCGTTTTTAACAGCACAATTGAGGACACGTTCAATCTGCTGGGGAGTTATCCAGGGACGGGCCCCGTCATGCACGGAGATAAAATCACAATCACGTGCCACATGACTGAGCGCACATACCACGGAATCCTGCCTTGTGTCACCGCCTTGCACCACATGCTTTACCTTGATGAATCCTGCCTGCTTGATGATCGACCTGACATCAGGAAGGCGATCCTCCCTGGCGACGACAATGATCTCATTTACCTGCCGGGTATTTTCGAAAGCGGCAATGCTGTGGCTAATGACGGGTTCACCGCCGATCTCGGCGAACATCTTGTCAAGACCCATCCTTTTACCGGAACCGGCTGCGGTAATGATGGCGGTTAGGTGTTGAGTGGCCAATTTTCCCGGGGGTGTCTGCAAGCCATCGTGCCGTTACGCTTTTTTTTCAGCCCAGGCGCTTCATCACTTCTGCAGAGAGGGTTTTGTTATCCACCCGTCCGGCGGACTTCTCCTGGAGAATTTTCATGACTTGTCCCATTTCTTTCCTTGATGTTGCGCCGGCTTCAGTAACCGCGTCATCAATCAGCTGCGTGATCTCCTCTTCGCTGAGTGTTGCGGGAAGGTATTTATTGAGTATGGCGATTTCCGCTTTCTCATTATCGGCAAGGTCCTGTCGCTCGGCTTTCTCAAATTGCTCAACAGAATCATTGCGTTGCTTGATTGCAGTGCGGACAACACTAATTTCTGTGCTGCTGTCCAGTTCCCCCCCGGCACCGTGCTTTTCGATCGTCAGGTTGGTGAGTGCGGTTTTCAGGGAACGCAACACGGCGAGTGATGTGCTGTCCTTGGCACGCATGGCATCCTTGAGGTCGGACATGATCTGGTCTGCAAGTGACATGCTGGAACTCTCCAATGGCAAGGGCCTGATGTCTAACCCGTAATGATGCGGGTTTTACCTGTCTTGAGGCGGAATAGAGGGGATTTTCCGAGACATGGACCCCGGGCGGGCTTAAAGGAGGTCGGGTTGTCGATGAACGAGGGAACACCAGTAAATTTCTTTTCCGTGATCGGCGGGTTGGTTTTCGGCTTGTTGATTGCGGCGATGGGCGGGTATTTTGTTTTTGCGCTGTATGTGGGTGGTCAACGTGCCAAGCAAACACGGTTGTGGGCAGAGACACCCTGTTTGATTTTAAGCTCAAGAGTGGAGGAGCGGCGTCCCACCCCGAACAGCCCGATGCAATACCTGGCTGTTGTCGAATATGAGTATACTTTCGACGGGGCAACCCGCAGGGGAAAGCGCATTAAGCGGGTGGAAGGACCAACTTCACATCGTCAGAGGGCAGAGGCGAAGGTGGCGGATTTTCCTGTAGGAGCTTCTGCTGTTTGCTGGGTGGATCCGCATGCGCCGCAGGAGGTTGTTCTCAGGCACGATTCCATGGCACCATTATACACGATCTGGTTCCCGGGGCTTTTTGTGGTCGGCGGTGCAGGAATTGCTGTCCGGGCATTAATGGGCGCCAAGGCCGGTTCCCGGGGCACTGTCCTGTGCTAGGCGTGCGATAGGATCCTGTCAGTTTCAAGGGATCGCGGGTAATACCGGTCTACTCTTCTTTACGCACGCGATAGAACACAACATTCCCGTCAAGGATCGGCTCGGCATCGGTAAATTCACTGAGGCCATCAGCAACGGTAACATTGCCCTGCCACAACGGTTCCCATGCTAAGAGGTCCCTTGACCTTTCGATAACATACACCTGGCCGGGTGATGAGGTGAAAGTAATGGTGTAGGATGTCAGAGTATTGAAGCCGCCCTCGTGGGTCACGCTGATGATTTCAAGAGGTGTCAAGGCATCCTCCCTGCCCGGGCTGCCATCGGGCAGGCCGGCAGTCCAGCTTTCCGGGTCAGCCGGGTTAGGGGCTGATCCCGGGTCATTGAGGACCAGTGAGGGGCCGTCCCCGTCGGCCTGCCCCGGCCAGGGCGCAGCATCATTGTAGCGGAAGCTGTCGATAAGCTCACCCTGGCGGTCAACCAGCGTGATCCACTCACCGTTGTTATCAAGGCGGTTTGAGTAATCGCCGGCAACCGGCACATCCGGATAGCGCGCGGCAAAGGCGGCGCTGTTGGCGGCAATCACCAGCCTCTGGCCGGGATCGATCAGGGTTCCAAGCGGGAATGTAAACTCCACTCCCTCAAGATGGTCGCCGGAGGCAATGAGAACAAAGGCTGAACCGCCAAGATCGACGGCGCCATCACTGATGTTCATCACCTCAATAAACTCAAAGTCATCCTGGTCGAAACCGGAATTGACCAGTAACTCCCCGGTATCGGCTTTCCGTGGGTGGTAGTGCACCTCGCTGATCAGGATATTCTCCGCCGTTGCATACGGGGCCGTGGTGAAAAAGGCCTGATTGAGCGCGCTCCACTCGCCGCTTGCCGTATTGTAGGAGCGTGACTTGATCCATACAGGCGTGGTGATCGCCTCGGGAATAATCAGCCTGGTGGTATCACCGTTGCCGGTATCAATCTCGCCACGCATGATCATGTCAAAGCTGATATCCGAGCTTGAGGAAGAAGCATTATGAATTTCAACGGCAATGGAATTCACTCCATCAACGAAACTTGAAGTCGGAACCTGAAAGTTAAAATAATTCCTCTCATTGGGTGTTGAGCGCACGGCAAAGCTATCAAAGGAGGCATTGGCAGCAAGGTTGCTTGTGCGGAGAATCTCCACCCCATTGGCATAGACTGCGGCAGCATCATCGTATTTCAGCTTCACGACAAAGTATGAGTAGCCAGATGGCCGGACAATCTCGACATCGGTTCGAAAATAAGTAGTGGCATTCCTCTGGACTCCCCCAACCAGCGGATCAGTATCAATATAGGCCACCCGGGTTGCTTCATCGCCCTCGGCATATCCAAGTTCAGAGGGTCCTTCGGCCCATCCAGAATCATCAAAATCCTTTGCTCTCCAGGCAAGACCCTGGTCAGTGCCATCATCAAGATACTTCCACACATGGCCACTGGTCATGAAATCCTTTGCAACGGATTCCCCATTGCCAACCTGGGCCGTGCCGGCCAGCGGGTTGAGCGCACCCCCAAGCAACCGCGGATCAAGGTCATCCTGCCAGTCTTCGGTGTTGGAGTCACCTGTGCCGATCATGTAATAGACCTTGGTGGTGCCAAGCGGTGCTGTAACCTCGATCCTGCCGCCCGCAACAACCCTCCCCCCATGCTGGCTGTAAACCGGTGCTGCCAAATTGGGATACAGGCTCGCGGAACGCAGATGGCTGAAGAAATTGTCACGACGACTGTTGATAAAACGATCTACGTCATTAGCCGCATTAATCCACTGCTGCTCACCAAGGCCGGAATTTCCCCACCGGGCAGCCTCAGCAATGATGACCGGTTCCACCGTGCGCCTGCGCGCATGGAGCGTTTCCATGACATGCTCTCTCATCATCAAGCCATCGGGAAAGTTGAAGAACCTTTTATGAACCCTGTCGGCAAATCGCAAACGGAACTCGGGAGTGCGTTCCTCAATATCAAGGCGAAGAAGCATTGGGTTGCTTTTGCTAAAGTTGCCCCGGTCACCGGAACCCCTCCCGGCATTGATGCGGTCCCCGCTGTTACCACCGGCTCCCAGCGAGTGCTCACCGTCATGCACGAAAAACTGGAAACCCATATCATTACTGACCCGGTTTCGGACCGAAAACCAGTTATTGTTGTTGGGAGGGGCATCAGCGTTGGCGGTATAACCAAGGATAATCGCATAATCGATGAGATTGTTGACATCGAGATAGACAGGAAACTCGGGATTGCGGGAACCGTCAGCATTAAGCCCCTGCATGCGCATAAAGCGCTCAAGACTCGGTGAACTGTTCTGGTCACGGGCCATCTGCCACAACACCCGCCACGCATTCATGTTGCCATCAGTGGCCTCGGTGGTATAACCCGTACTGCTGCCGCCGGACTTGACAGTGTCATAATCATCGGATTGCCCGCCAAAGTAAGCTTCACCGAAAGTGGCCTCTGCACGCTCGTCCGTCATATATAATCCCCAGTAGATGCCGTTGAGGTAAAGATGATAGTAACGCGACTTGGTATAGGGTTGCCCAATAGCTCCCTGCAAGTCCCGGCAGAGAACCTCGCGAAGAAAGGTGTTCTGATTGCTGCCACGGTATGCCCACGAATAATTCTGTGAGGTACGAAGGTCGATCTTGTCGAACTGGTCGACACCATCAGCCTCAAAGAGCGGATAGTCGAGCTTTCCGGCACCGTATTCATTGCGGAAAAACAACCTGAAGGAATGCTTGGGATTGCTCTTGGAACGGCTGAATCCGCCGCGCACCCTCAATCCGCAATTACTCTGGACGTTGTCCTTGATGCCGTCGGCATCAAGGATTTCAAATGAGGCGGGACGTTCCCAAGCCTTGCCGTGCGACCCCGGGTTGGTGTAGATACCATTACTTCCAGTCAGGTCGGACTGGTCCGTAACCAGTGAAACTGACGGGATTGAAGACAGAGCATCAATCATCTCCTGCGCGCTGTACTGCGAGGTGACATTCGGATCCATGCCGTAATTGAACTGCTGGCCATTGGAACTCCCCGCCGGCCATCCGAAAGGTGCGGAACCGCTGGCATACTGTGTGCGCACATCATCAAGGAACAGGTAGGTATGGGTATCGACATTGGTCGGTTCGTAGCCGACATGGTAAGCGATGGCCCGGATCACAGTGGTTTTGTTGATCCTTACCGGCTGGCTGTAGATGGTGCCGCGGGTCGCGCTCGGGGCTGAGCCATCGGTAGTGTAGCGGATGCTCGCTCCCTCGGTGGAGGAAGTGATCTCAAGGTCAAAGGCCGCTTCAAAGAATCCCCTGTCTACACTGAAGGCCGTATCACCGACAAAGCCATTGAAGATATCACCATTGGCCCGTCCCGGTGAAGGCACCCTCAGGTAGCCGTGTTCCAGGCTCTCGAGATCAAGCCCGTAGGAGACACCCTCCTCCTGCTTCGGGTAGGTGGCCGCGTATTCACTGAGGACGATGAACCCTTCCTCCCCGTCATCGCGGGTGAGGCCGAGGTATTCCCCCCCGGAGGTGAGCTTGAAATTGGTATGCCACTCGTTGCCCGGGCCGATACGGTCCTTGCCAGAGGCAAAGATGATTAGGTAGCTGCGCGGTTGTATAATGACCGAGGGCAGGGCCCACTTGTTGGGCCTCTGCCGGTTATCAGTCAGGTAATGCCCGGCAAGATTGACCGGCGAGGAGGTCGGGTTCCACAACTCAATCCAGTCTGAACTGTCACCATCGGAGTCAAGGCGAGTGCCGTCATTTTCGGCCATGAACTCGCTGATGAGCAGGTCATCGAGTGTCGGCACGGTGGGCGTGCTTCCGGCATCATTCGGGTCGTAGCCGAGGGCTACCTCCAGACCATCCTTGTAGCCATCGCCATCACTATCGGCAACTGTCGGGTTGGTGCCATGGGTGAGCACCTCCTCGCCATCCTCAAGTTCGTCACCGTCACTGTCGGCGAGCAGGGGGTCGGTAGCCGGGTCGCCGTTGATCTCCTGCCCGTCATTGAGTCCGTCATCATCACTATCGGCAAGTGTCGGGTTGGTGCCGAATTGGTTGAACT
>Ga0315316_10002638_pt1 | contig 12919 bp, 14 predicted proteins | sample M160m3416metaG_FD_203702 | JGI IMG/M metagenome (GOLD analysis project Ga0315316, IMG submission 203702) | Ammonia-oxidizing marine archaeal communities from Monterey Bay, California, United States - M1 60m 3416 | ecosystem: Environmental > Aquatic > Marine > Intertidal zone | place: USA...
GTGCGTGACTTGCGACATTTGTGCCTCCACTGCGAGCCATCAAAGACTGCAATTCTTGGTAGCGATCGATGTCAGGTTGCCAATCACCCTCGTAGAATGCAGGCTCTGCCATCCTAGCTTCGAGGGAAGTTATCTCATCCTCAAGTTCCTGAAATTGGCGACCTCGCCGATTGATTTCTTGTTCGAGGGTTGCGCCCTCATCAATGTCTCGAATTTGTGTTAGGAAAGCGAGGCGTAGGCCGGGGGCGAATACGATGTCTCCGATGTCTTGGTCCTGATCAGAAATGGTTCGCAGCAGAGTGGTTTTACCCGCGCCGTTATGGCCGACTACGCCGATGCGATCGCCTTCGTCAATGCGTAGATTAACGCTGTCCAGAACCTTGACTGGACCGAAGGCGCGGTGCACATCCTCGATGCGAATGAGCTCGCGCGCCATGGTCGGGCGGCTTGCCGCGCCTTGATGTGTGCATCGGTCAAGAGTTGAGAGCATCGAGCCTAGACTGATTGATGCGTTCCCATTCGAAGTGCCCTGCCTCGGTTGGTGGGCGACCGAAGTGTCCGCCCGCAGCGGTTGCTGAGTATAGCGGGCGGTTGAGTTTGAGTTGGTGTACGATGGCGGCTGGCCGGAAGTCGAAGACGTTGGCCACGCGTGAGGTCAATTCGTCATCGCTAATCGTGCCAGTCCCGAAGGTCTCGACGCGCAAGCTGACTGGAGCGGCCACGCCGATGACGTAAGCGACTTGGATCTCGCAGCGGGAAGCAAGTCCTGAGGCAACCACATGCTTGGCCGCCCAGCGTGTGTAGTAAGTGGCGGAGCGATCGACCTTGGTCGGATCCTTGCCTGAGAAAGCCCCACCGCCGTGTCGAGCCATCCCGCCATAGGTATCGACGACGATCTTTCGACCTGTGATACCTGCATCTGCGTAAGGTCCGCCAGGGTCGGCGAAGCGGCCCGTTCCATTGACGTGCAGAATGTAGCCATCTCCAATCCAGTGGGCTGGAATTGCGTGCTCCACAACCTCGCTCTTGATTACCTCTCGAATGTGTGCTTGCTCGGCTTCGACATCGCCTCCGAAGCGGTCTTTCAGAGCGTCATCGTGCTGCACTGCGACGACCACGGTGTGGACTCGCAATGGATTTCCATCATCGTCGTACTCGACCGTTACCTGGCTCTTTCCATCCGGTCTAATCCAATCGATTTCGTCATTGGCGACAATCATATCGAGACGGCGGCAGATGCGCTGAGCGAGGGCGGCAGAAAGAGGAAAGTAGCGACCGTGTAATTGCCCACCGGTCTCGGTTTCAGTGCAGGCGTAACCGAACATCATTCCCTGATCGCCTGCACCGACATCATCCAGTGAGTTCCCATCGACACCTTGAGCGATGTTCGCTGCCTGTGTCGTCACATTGACTAGGACATCACACAAATCACTCGAAGTCGCATCCATGCCAATCGCGTGATTGGTGTAGCCGATGCGAGCGGCAGTAGCACGAGCGATAGCTTCGTAATCGGGAGCATCGCCATCGAGACTCACTTCTCCAGCAAGGATAATCACCGCTTTGTGACTCATTCCTTTGACCATAGTTTCGACTGCGACGCGTGCGCTAGAATCAATGTTCAGACACGCGTCGACAATCGCATCAGAGATTGCATCACAGACTTTGTCAGGATGCCCTGCGCTCACCGATTCTGAAGTGAAGAGTGCAGTCATGGTTCATCCGGCCGTCCAGCCATATATGGGTTTTCGGCGGGCTGAATATCTCACTGAGGTTGCATTTAGCTACGAGATGTTTGCAACCGATTAACTGATTATTCAGCTCTTTTTTCGGATATAACTCTCCCAGAACCTAGTTCAATGGCCGAAATTCTTGGATTCTTCTCTGGTTTGAGATATATTCCAGTGTCTATCCCGATTGCAGAAGGACGTCCATCGTCCAACAACCGATCACTACTCCAGACTGTGTTATCATCTAGAATGCCGAATTTCTGGATGGTAGTATGGCCGACAATTATCGTCCTTTCTTCATCAAAAGGAAAATTGACTGTGAAAATATCCCTTGAATGGAGTCTAAAGGAATCGGTCTGCTCTTCCAAGGTTGCTGAATAGGGCAACCATTTGTAACCAGCATGGACCAATCTAAATTCTCTAAGCACAATCTCTGTTGGTAGTGAAGAGATGTATCTTACAACACCCATCATTCGCTCTCTTGTTAATGGATCTTGTGAAGACCAGAAACCATCACTAGAATAAGAGCCGTTGCCATTCGTGTTTGACCAATCCATCAGCAACATCTCCTCGTGGTTCCCTTTGATGACAAATAGGTTGTCACTATTCTCGAATAACTCGACTACTCCGACGCTGTCTGGTCCTCTATCTATCATATCACCCAGACAGACCACAATATCGTCTTGATTCAATTCCAACTTGCTGATTAATAGGTCTAAAGTACTCTTGTAACCATGAATGTCTCCGATAACCCAAATTCTATTTCCTGAGTCCAGGGAGTCTTGAAGAAGTTCCTCTAATTCTTGATCTCTGTGAGGAGGAAAATTCGTGATATTATCCATACTAAGACTCCATCCTCTGTTGATAATTGTACATGATTGACCAAACCCTAGTCAGGGCGTAGTGGTAGTCCTCGTCCATACTACACTCGTCCTTGAAACTGGTATATTCAACAGATGATATTTGGTCTAAAAGAACCGGTATTGCCTCGCTCTTAAGCATGGTAATTCTGAACCTATAGTCAGCCCAGTCAATTATCTCAATCTCGTGATCGGGCCACAGCTCCTCAAGGGGTTCTATGACCCTCGACTTGACCTGGAAGTGGTCCGGCATTGAGTTGTGCTGGACTATGCTGAGGAATCCCTTGGTGGTGAAGACCCACATTCAAGCCACCTCCACCCCCATGGTGACCTGAGGTTCTGGCTCCTCGTCCTCAGGGACATATGGGATAACCACGGTGTAAGGGTCAACCTGCACCTCGATGCCTGCGGCGTCGAAGGAGGCCCTCATCCAGGCTAGAGACGAGTAGCAGAAGGAGTGGTCCACCACGGCCACGCACCTCACCGTCTCCTCGGTCACCCGCTGGATGAACACTCCACTCTGTTCGAAGAAGTGCCCCTGTCCGTCGAGGTGCCCGGCCATCCAGCCATGGGCCCACTGCCGGTGCTCGTGGTCGCCCATCTCCTGGACGGTCTCCTCGTCCAGGTTGGGCAGCCTGTGGTTAACTGCGTCTTCTGTGTCTTGCTCTGTCATTATCATCTCTGTCATTGTCATTTTCTCATCTCCTTGTTGTCATCTTATTATTCCTTTTTATAGTCCGCAAGGGTGTGCTTTGCACACCCTTATATTGTTGCCCGTAGTATTTAATCATTACTTTTACAGGTGTGTAATTCCTAATCTCCAGTATTACTTTCACTTGGGGAATCAAATGGTTTCCAGCTTGAATCCCAACAGATCTGCATCCATATCATTTCTTTACGCCTGTAGCATCTTTTTGGGTATCCTTTTGATGTCATTTTTCCACCGTCCTGTTATTTTCTAAGTCCTCTTCAAAGCACTCTTGACTGCAATAGCCTATTGTAAACCCAATCTCAGTGTTTGAGGGAGTGTCACAAACCCAACAAACAAACAATACGTTGGCTCCTTTGGGGATAACTTCGTGTAATGGGAATCCTTCATCATCCATTATTCCACTTCCAACGATTATTGCACTCGATGTGGGGTGCCACTATGGCCACGCTCAGATCGAACTTCAGGCCAAGGTTGTCCAGAGCCGCCATGATGCATGCCACCAGGAACAGGCACCACTCGTGGTCCACCACCGTTAGCAGACGTATGGTGTCATCCGAGATGACCTGTAAGGACATACCCTGATCAGGCATCGTCCATACGTATCCTATACCACAACTGAGGTGGCTGTAGACCCAGTCTTTCTGGGTGCTCCCCTTCGTCCAACTCCTCTCTTCTTCGCTCAACACAGGTAGCCTGTCGCCTAAGCTGGCGCGCTCTTTAGTAAAGGTAAATCCGAACTCTTCCAGAGTTGTCTGTCTAATGTTTTCTTCCGTCTGTCTAATGTTTTCTTCCGTCATATCCGCTTCTCCTAGTTTCCCCATACTATCGTTGGTCATATACCAAACAAATGAGTAAACAATCATCCCAATTCTACGATCATTCCTTGTTCTCATACCGCCTTACTATCTTCGTTTAAATACCAAACAAATGAGTAAGTAATGCAGAACAATTCAGCCGATGCATTGAGAAATGGAGCCCTTTCGGAGGCAATATGGCAATCATGGCTGAATCCGAAGATCAGGGGCCGGTACTCTTCCCAGAGCAAGTCGTCAATGGCTTGCCAACAATCTATTCATTCCAGTCATGCCCGTTTTGCTTCAAGATTCGTGCACTGCTTGCGAGCCGCGGAATCCGCTACGCAGACGTCGAGGTCGAACCAATGAAAAAGGCCGAACTCGATTGGTCGGAATGGAGCGCAGTGCCCGTATTTGTCGACTCGGATGGAACCGCAATGAACGAGTCTAATGACATTCTGCATTACATTGATTCGCAGCATGGTAACCTCTTCCCTCGGGCCGGAGAGGATGCGGAACAAGACCGTTGGATGGAATTCAGCAACCAAGTTCTGGGCAAGTCGATTGTCGCTGTCATCTACCGCACTTTCGGCAGCTCCTTCCGCGCGCTCGAATACGTCAACGGCATCGAGAATTTCTCGCGCAGAGACAAACTCGTCAACAAATATCTCGGCGGCTTCGTCATGAAAATGGTCGGTCGCTCTCGAGCAAAGATGTTCGACGAACCGCCGCGTCAAAACCTCAAGACTCAGCTCGATTATCTCAGCACCGGATTGAATGGGGATTTCTTTGGCGGCGAAAGCCCCAACGGCGCTGACTTCGCAAATTACGGAATCCTACGCTCAATGCAAGGACTGGAGGGCTTCGACATCCTCGAATCTCACCCCACTGCCTTCCCTTGGTACAGCCGCGTGCAAATGTTTTCCGGCATTTGAAACACTGGCGTGCGACCTAATTCCGTGACCGCAGCAGCGATAGATAGCAGCGGGGTGCGCTAACCATGACCGAGGTCGAGACCGAGATGGTCTGGGTGGGCGACTTGGCCAAGGCCGAATTTTTGCTTGCTGCAGTCGAGGGCGATGATTCGGTTGAAATCGAATTGGTAATCGGTTGCGACGAGGCTGAGGCTGGATTACGATTCCACGTCAAAGGCGATGATCTTCGAGAGGTGCGGGCGATTGTGGATGGATTGCTCGCGCGGTTGGGCGCGGCTGAGGCGGAATTCGATTCTGTCAGTCGCGCATGAGCGCTTTTGCCGCCTTTCTGCCACTATCCACGGCGGCGTCTGATAGTTCGTGTGTATTTGCTACATGAGTCCCGGCGAGCACGATTCGATTCTCGAGGTATAACTCGCCGTCTAAGCGCTCTTCAGCTCTGCAAGGGTGGAGCATGATAGATTCGGTTGAACGGCGCGCTGCGACCATGTTTCTCCATCCTGAGCAGCGCGAATCGAGGAAGGATTTGATCGCGTCAAGACCTTCCTCGCCGTCTGCGTGTAAGCAGACAGCGTGTATGATTGTACATTCCTCGACGCTGCCCCTCTCGCTCAGACGATCGGGCTGCGTCGCATCGATGACGAGGACGCCTGAGTCCTCTCCCCAATATCCCGAGTATGGGCCCATTGGCTTGCCCATCAAGGCAGCATCGATGGCAGCGACTCGTTGTTCTGAACAGCTCTCAAGAGATTCCGTGGCCAGGCTTGTCTCGGTAAGTAATGCTGCAGCCGCCTTTGGTGGAATGGCGAGGACCACCGCATCGCAATCGACTTCTTCTCCAGCAACGCGAACTGCCTTGACTCTATTTTCGTCATCGAGAATTACTGCTTCGGCCGGCTTTTCGGCAAGTATCTCAACACCAAGTTCGCGAGCACCTAAAATCAGCCGGCCGACGATGCTTGACCAACCGCCAGTGGGGAGGATTAGGCGCTCTTCGCTCGACCCCTCCAATCTCATACTCGAGAGCACTTGACGCGCGCGAGTTGCGTCGCAACCAACTGGGAATAGGCGCGCAGCATCCCATTTCTTTCCAAGTACACGCGGCGCGCGAAGCCGGCGCAATAATTGCTGAAATGGACCGCGCCGACGCATCAAATGCAATCCTGAATCGAGGACCCATTCTCCTGATTCTTGCATGCGAACTCGACCCCCAAGAGTTCCCTTCAGATCGACAAGAAGGACAGCGGCCCCCTCTGCTGCGAGTTGAATGGCCGCTGACAAACCCGCGACTCCCCCGCCTATGACAACGACGCGCACCTGCGGGCGTTTCGGCTGGTGGCGAATGAGGTTTCTTCTTCGGCTTGGTGATTCGGACCATTGAAAGTGGAGGCCTGACCTCCTCGATTTGTGACCAGACTGCCTCATGACCGGTCTCACCTGCTCTGGGAGGGTGGTGAAAACGCTGGCTCATCGGATGGCTCGGGCGGACCGTCAACACTGTTTCTGCAGTCAATTGACCGCTGGGTGGATGCGATGGTTGCCGACGAGCACGGCGGTGGCGCGAGTTCTGATGAAGCGATTTCAGGGCTGGTTCGCGCCAAGGCAGCCGGTCTGATTGCGGGTTGTAGCGCCGCCGACCGGCTCGTATCTAGGCACTTTTCGGATTGCACCTTGGACTGGGCAGTTCGTGACGGTGATTCCGTTGCGATTGGTGACTCTGTGCTGACTCTTTCCGGCCCTGCTGCTCAAGTTCTGCGCTGCGAGCGAATCATGCTGAATTTGCTCGGTCGGATGTCGGGAATTGCAACTTACACCGCAGATTGGGTCGGCTCGGCTGGCTCGATGGGTATTGCTTGTACGCGCAAAACCGAATGGGGGCTGCTCGACAAGTGGGCGGTTCACATTGGCGGGGGTCTGACTCACCGCTTGTCGCGTGCTGATGCTTTGATGATCAAGGAGAATGATTTGGCAGCGCTCACGCCGGATGATGAAGATGAGGCGAGCGCTGTCGCCGCAGCGGTGGCAGGAATTGACATGGATGCCGATGCGGCGTTCACTGTAGTCGAAGTTCGTGATGAGGCTCAGGCTGTGGCTGCTGTTGGTGCCTGGGCTGAGGCTCAAGTTGATCGCAGCGGTTGCGAGCGAATTGTGCTACTGCTAGACAATATGGGCGCTAGTGGATGTGCGCAGGCCCATTCAATACTCATCGCAGAGGACCTGCGATCTTGGTGTATACTCGAAGGATCGGGCGGTGTGAGCCGTGCCGAGCTCGAAGATTGGGTGGCGAGCGGTGTTGATTTGATTTCGACAAGCGCTCTCAACAGAGGTGTAGCTCCGCTCGACCTCTCAATGAGAGTGGAAGGGGGTGACTGAATGGGGGAGATTCCTGATTCACACCCGCGCAAGGCATCTCTTCTCGCGCGCGCTAAACTTACCGAGGCATCCCTACAAGGGCTTCTTGCTGAATCTGCAATGATTGCTCATGGCCGCGGTGAAGCCTTCGATTACCTTCTCGGCGAGCAAACCAGCGATTCAGCTCGAGCAGCAATTGGTGAATCGGCGGCTCGACTGCGAGCGGCCAAACACCCGATCATTTCACTCAACGGGAATACCACTGTCCTCGCTGGAGCCGATGCAATCAGGGCAGCAGCAATCCTTGGTTGTTCAGTCGAGGTGAACATCTACTATCGAACTCCTGAGCGAATGAACAAACTGAACGAAACACTCGAAGAACTTCGCGAAGAAGTTGCTAACAACGCCCCTCCAGAAGGATGGATGGGTTCGCAGTGGCACGAATCGGTGCGTGCAGTAGAAATTCTTGGTGCAAAGGCAGATGGTCGAATCGCTGGCCTTGAAGGTCCACGCTCTCAATGTAGCTCACGCGGTATTGAAGCGGCGGATGCAGTACTGGTTCCCCTTGAAGACGGCGATAGATGTGAAGCCCTTATCGCCCTCGGCAAGCAAGTTATCGTCATTGATCTCAACCCTCTTTCGCGAACCGCACGTATGGCCCACGTTACAATCGTCGACGAAGTCAGTCGGGCGATGGCCGAACTATGCCGAGCCCTTGTTGCAGAACCCCAAGTAAGTGATTGGGATAACGAACAGGCTCTACGTGATGCCCTAGAAATCATGGGCGAGGCCTCAAAGCGAATTTGAGAATCGCATTCAAGCCATTGCGAACTGCTCACGTAGCATCTTTTCACAGCGGTCTGCAATGGCTTGCCCGACCTCGGAAGTACTAGCGCTTCCACCGAGGTCGTAAGTCATACATCCACTCTCTTCGAAATGCTGTTGGATTGCAGTTTGAAGAATATCAGCACACATATCGAGGTTCTCGTCCTCATTGCGGTATGCGAGGGCCTCGAACATCAACTGAACAGATTGCAAAGTCGCAATCGGATTCACAACGTTGAGTCCGGCATACTTTGGTGACGAGCCGTGTACCGGCTCGAAGAGCATGTGCTTCGGGCCAAGATTGGCACTAGCTGCCATTCCCATTCCACCCTGTAGGACGCTGGCAAGGTCTGTTGCGATATCACCGAACATGTTGGGGAGGACGACGACGTCGAGGTTTTCTGGACTCCTCATCAGCCACATTGTGAATGCATCGATATACGCCTTATTGGTGCCAATATCGGGGTTTTCCTCAGAAATTTCATCGAAAATACTGCGGAATAATCGGCACCCACGCGTAACGTTCGACTTGTCCACACAAGTCACCGTCTGCGGGGCACCCATCTTGCGTTGGCGATGGCGGGCGAAGTCGAATGCGAACTTGATTACCCGTTCGCTTCCCTTCCTTGAAATTGGGCGCGGGTCCCATGCAACCTCGCCATCGAGCCCAGGGAATTCATCGATTACGATGGGGTCGTCCTTCCCTCCCTTCGCTTTCTGCTCCATTCTGCGAAGAAGTGAGTGGTAGAGGCCTTCTGTATTCTCACGGATCATCACCATATCGACGAGATCCGGATTCCAGATTTGCTGGTGGATTCCGTGAATCTTGTGCGGGACCCCTTTGTAGAGCTTGACTGGACGGACGTTGGCGAATAGCTTCAGTCCACTACGAAGGCCGAGAATTGTTTGGCCGCCAGCCATATCTCCATTCGGAAGGCGGGCATCGGGCCAGCCTATTGCGCCGAGGAGAATTGCATCAGAATTGTCTCGGCAATGCTCGAATGAGCCGGCTGGCCACTCTTCACCTGTTTCGAGATAATACTGGCCTCCGCAAGGAATTTCGGTGATATCAAAGGAAGATGGGCTGTTCTCTTCAAAGACAGCGATGACTCGTAGAGCCTCCGCGATGACTTCTCGCCCAGTTCCGTCTCCGGGCAGCACTGTGAGGCGATAGGCTGTCATCGAGTCGCGGCACCTACTCCTCATTCATCAATCCGACCCATCTATTCCTTCAATGGGAGAATCGAATCTCTCGCCTGCGTGTAAGAGAATTTGCACTCCTTCGCAGGCGATATTTCATAGACGGTCAATGCGAACAAGAAAGACATGGACCGGTCGGGAGACGACGGGAGCGAATCTCCACGCATAGATGTGAAGACGTTGCCAGATTCAGTCGCGCGCCTCTGGGAGACGATGCTGCGGCTCGATCCGTCATGGGATTTAGCGCGCTGGCTAGATGAAAGGGCTGAGGAAGAATTGGAGCTTGTAGAGTCTCATCTTGGGCGTGAGCGCATGCGTCTAGAACAGAGACTGCATCGAATCGAGACTTTGGTCAAGCGACTCAAGAGGCAGCGAGAAGTAACTGATCGAGGCCTGATGAATGATCCCCTGCAGAAGAATCTCTTCGATGTCTTCGATGGGCCAGCCGCCCCATCGGATGAGATGTATGAGGTGGACGAAGCTGATGAGCCCGTGGTCTCGGGTGGAATACTCGGAGTCGAGGATGACCCGCTGCTGGCGATTGTTGCTGAACACATCCTCGGAACAATTGAAGTGGCCTCGCTGCAAAAGGCGGCTGCTGTCCATTTCGATGAGCTTATCGGGGCACTGAGTCCCATGGGAATCTCTGTTGATGAGGTCGATGAGGCGATTGCGCACCTCTTACAACATCGTATAATTATCGAGTTAGAACAGGATTTATTTGGTCTGAACTCGTAATTTTTCCCTCGAAATTGAGGTTGGAAGCAACCGTTCCCTTCAAAGAAGAGACCCCTGTCGGCAGTCGCGTCGATATCATGGTAAGCGACGCATCGGGATGGTACGCACGACTCGATAGGTCGTGCGAGAATAGAATCGAACAACTCGACTCGTGGCTTGATGCCTGGGAAGAGTCGATTCGGCACAATATCCCTATCGCAGCAACGATGCCCAGCGATTGGCCCACACTACCTGCTGGGCTACTCTCGAATCCAGGAGCGGTTCTCGACCATATGCTTGCGCGCTATGATGCTGAAATTGATGGTCGCTCGCCTCGCGGTGCTTACGCGACTCCCGCCCGCTTCGCGGATGCAATGCTCGCCGATGAGCTCGGTGAGCGAGGTGCCGGAGTATCAACTCAGATGCCAACGGACATTTCGCTGGCCGCTCTACCTCCTGGCTTCCGCGCCTTTGCCGCTCAAATGAACGAGGCAAACTCACCCGAACTCGACGATGATTTGGATGAGGCGGTGCTGGCTGGAGAGAAGACTGCCTCTGGAATCCCGCTTCCCTTTGCCGACCCTGCAGTCGGAGCCGGCCTCTTCCCCGAGCGCGTACTGAAGGTTCACTCCGAGCGAATCGATGGAATGTCGGACTCGGCTCGAAAGGAGGATACAATTCGCCTCCTCTCAAACATGCAACTTCTCGATATCTCTGAGATCGCCGTTCGCTGTACTCGTCGACGTCTTTTGCTGGTTCTAGCCAAATCCGGTCTGGTCAACCTCGATGGGCCTGGTGACGATTCACGCATCGCCCGAGAAGAAGCGGAGATTCTACTCAATTCCAGCGTCCAGCATGGTGATGCACTGCGCGGCATCTGGCCTTGGAATGATGAGCCGCGCCTACTAATTTGCAATCCTCCTTGGTTGCGCATCAAGGATAGGTTCCGAGGTCATCCTGATGGTAGCAGTCTGCGGAAGGAATTGTCTCGAGAGTTGCGCAGTATCACAGAGGATGATGGTCGGCTACGATTCAGCACCCTTCTTGGTAATGTGAACCTCTACCGCCTATTCCTCGAGCGTTCCTTACAACTCGTCAGCGAAGGAGGTCGAGTTCGTATGATTGTACCCGATTCACTGTTGCGCGAGAAGAGTAGCGTACCCCTTCGAAAGCTCATTGTCGAGCGGAACGAATGGGACTCAGCTTGGTCATTCCCTGAGAGCCAGAGAGTGTTCCCTGGGGTCTCGCAGGGTGTTCTCGTCATCGGCATCACAGTTGGGGGAGAAACTTCTGCTCTGAGGAGTTGGGGTCCTTTGGAGAGCAGCGATGTTCTACCTTCGACTGGACTCGGCCCAAAATCGCCGGAACTCGTCCTTGAGCGCGAAATTTGGTCGGTTTGGACCGATATGAATTGGGCTGTCCCGAGAATGCCGCGCGCTGAACACGAGCGCCGCTCGGTTCTGAAGGCTATTTCGCAACTCGCTGATCTGCCTCGCCTATCTGAGGAACATAATTGGCTCAACCCGAGTGGCGAACCAATCCGTGTTCGTGTCGGAGAAATTGACCAAACTACGTGGTCGTCTGACATCCGTGATTGGAACCCGCGCTCTCGTGGCACACCATTCATCCGCGGAATCCATTTCAACCTCGATGGAAGAAAGGTCTCAATCAACCACCCTGGATACAACTCCTCGATCCCAAGGGACTCAATCGAGCGCTCGCAGGCTCTGTGGAAGGGGCCTATCGAGTCGCGCGGAGTAAGTAGGATCGCTTGCCAGGCCATCGTTAACGCTCAGCAAAACCGCCGACTGCGTTGGGTCGTCGTACCCCCAGACTGTGTTCTAGGGAATTCGGTGAATTTCCTTGAGTTACCAGAGGCTGTTCTAGACAGTCTCGCAGAGCAGTATGGAACTCTCGATGATGGTCTGCTCTGGCTTGCTGAGCACCTAAACTCAGACAAACTCAATCTCTGGTCACGTGCTTGGGCGGCGAATAATAACGTCAACAATTACGAGATCGAAAACCTACCCTTCCCACCCCCAGTAAGCCTCGCCGCCATTCAACTGTGACCAAGGGCGAATCCTTCTCGGATTGACAATTACTTTCGATGTCGTCTGATTTTCGCTTTGTGTCGGTGAAGTGGAAATTTGGAGGATGAAGTCCGGAAACTCATTTCCGTCGAACGGAGCAATTGACCCTTTTAGACCAAATTGATTATTACGAGCGCTTCGCGTACGCAGGGCGTACCATCGCGTTAGCGTTTGTCAGATAGGCGAGATTATGGGAATTCATCCAAAAATAGGCATTACTGGCCTTCCGAGGGCTGGCAAGTCCGCGGTTCTCGAAAAAGTTGTCAATATGCTAAGCGATGAGCGACGTCAAGAGAAGCGCTCTCGCAATGATGACACCGCAGGAAATCCGATCGTTGGTGGGATGAAAACGCGCACAATTCTCGAAGATGGTCAACGCGTTGGGTTCGAATGTGTAGATATCATTACTGGAGATTCAGCAGTCATGGCACATCGAGACATAGACTCTCGAACTAGGATTTTGGGATACGGCATCAACCCCGAAGCACTAGACGAAATCGGAGTCGCCGCCATTCAACGAACTATCGAGGAGTGTGAAATCCTCGTAATCGATGAAATCGGTAAGTATTCTGTGGAGAGTGAGGCCTTTGTCAAGGCTGTTCGTGAAGGCCTCGATAGAGATATGCCGACGATTTTGACCCTTCACAAGAAGAGTCGGCATCCGCTGCTTCAGGACATTCGTCGCCGTGATGATGCGCGTATCCTCG
>Ga0315316_10002639_pt1 | contig 12919 bp, 8 predicted proteins | sample M160m3416metaG_FD_203702 | JGI IMG/M metagenome (GOLD analysis project Ga0315316, IMG submission 203702) | Ammonia-oxidizing marine archaeal communities from Monterey Bay, California, United States - M1 60m 3416 | ecosystem: Environmental > Aquatic > Marine > Intertidal zone | place: USA...
ACGGCAGTATTTTGCACCTGCTCGGCATCATGGTCCTGGTTTCTGAGGGTGTATTGCTGCTATATCGGGACGAACTCAAGGAGCCGTTGCCGGCACCGCTTTCAGACTGGGATGTGATCGAGTTAACTGAAGCCGAAGCACTCTTGTTTGCCACTGTAGGTGTAAGCCTGGACGACAAACGCTATGTGATTCCCAAGGGGGTGGGCCGGGTCTGCGACGAACTGGCCCGCCGTGGTGTTGAACCCATCGAGATCGATTACGATCATGTCAGCCATTGGGGTGGCTGTGTTTCCTGCTCCACGCATGCCATCTGGCGGGATCCCTGACTAAATGAATTCGTCGGCTGCACCCAAGCCGGTGGTGCCGGAGCTCGCACGCGAGATTCTCGCTGCGGTTGCTAAAGGCTTTGATCGCCAGATCGATTTCACAAAGCAGATGATGGCTTTGGATTCCACTCGCGGCAACGAGCGTGCGGCGCAGGATCATTACTACGAGGCGTTGGCATCGCGTGGCTACACAATGGACCGGTGGTCGATCGATATTGATGACATACAGAGTCACCCCGGGTTTTCCCCGGTTAAGGTCAATTACGATAACGCGATTAATGTGGTAGGCACCCATTCGCCGGATCAAGAGCAGGGTCGCTCACTGATTCTCAATGGCCACGTGGACGTTGTACCCACCGGGCCGCTCGATATGTGGGCCCGGCCCCCTTTTGAGCCCTGGGTTGAGGGTGATTGGCTCTACGGGCGCGGCGGTGCTGACATGAAAGGGGGCTTGTGTGCCAACCTGGCAGCGCTGGATGCGCTTGAGACATTAGGCTGGCAGCCAGCCGCTCGGTTGCATATGCAGTCGGTGACTGAAGAAGAGTGCACCGGCAACGGCGCGCTCTCAGCCCTGGTTCGCGGCTACCGTGCCGATGCAGCACTGATTCCCGAGCCCGAGGAGAATATGCTGGTACGAGCCAATACCGGGGTGATCTGGTTTCGCATTCATGTGCGCGGCCGGCCGGTGCATGTGCGTGAGGCGGGGCAGGGCGCCAATGCGATCGAATCTGCGATGACATTAGTTCCGGTGCTTAAGGCGCTCGAAGCCCGCTGGAATGAAGAACGCTTTGAGCATCGTTACTTTGATTCGCTCGATCACCCGATCAATTTCAACATCGGCCGGATCAATGGGGGTGACTGGGCCTCGTCGGTGCCGTCCTGGTGCTCCCTGGATGTGCGCGCGGCGATCTATCCCGGTGTCGACCCACGCGACGCGGCAAAAGAGATTGAGGATTGCATCACCACGCACGCCCACGATCATCCCTTCTTGCGCGACAACCCGCCGCAAGTTGAGTACAACGGGTTCTTCGCTCGTGGCTATGTGTTGGAAGAAGGCAGTGCGGCAGAGCAGGTGCTGGGTCAGGCCCATGCCGTCAGTTTTGGCTCGAGTCTGGAGTCTTTTGTAACACCCGGTTATCTCGATGGTAGGGTATTCGTCCTGTATGATGATTGCCCATGCCTGGTATACGGGCCGGTCTCAAAGGATATCCATGCTTTTGATGAGCGTGTCAGCCTGGAATCGCTGAAACGCGTCACGGGGACCATTGCCCTTTTTGTGGGCAACTGGTGTGGCCTTGAGCCCCTTAGTCGTCCGTCTCGTCGCCGCGTTTGATCTGCATAGACAGTCCTGCCTGTTCGCGATCTTTGCGCGTAAGCGCACCAATCGCTTTTTTGCCAAAACGTCGAGTGATCTGATCTACCGTTTGGTTCAGGGTTGAGCGACGCGCATTCGTGCCTGCGTCAAACAGCGGTAACTGGTCTGCGGATTCACCGGTCAGGCCGGTGCATCCCACACCAAGTAAGCGAATCGCTCCGTCCGGTCCGCAACGGTGCAGCAGTCCGATGGCATTCTCGGCAATAGTGCGGCCATCATCCGTAGGCTGTGCCAGGGTCGTGCGCCGGGTAAACACCGGATAGCCCCTGGCGCCGGGTGCATTACGCTGGGCTGATTTCCATTTCAGCACCACGGTGTGTGCGCGGACACCATCATGTCGCAATCGACGGGCAACGGATTCTGCATGTTCGCGCACTAAAGGTTCTAGTTCGCGCTTTGCTGAAACGTCTTTCGCAAAGGTATGTTCCTCGCTGTAGGAGACTGCCTCACGGTAAGGTTCGATGTCACGGATATCCTCGCCACGGGCAAGTTGTGCAATTTCAATGCCCCAGTCCCCCAATGAATGATACAGAATGTCATTGTCTGCGCACGCAACATCACCAATCGTGTGAAACCCCAATGCCTCAAGGCGTTTTTGAGCCACCGGCCCCACGCCCCAGATGCGTCCGACCGGCAGGGCCTCGAGGAACTGCTTCATCTCGCTGGCTGTCACTTCGAGTAAGCCATCAGGCTTGGCCGCAGCGCTTGCAATTTTGGCTACCATCTTGACCGGAGCGATACCGACCGAAATCGGTAGCGCCAGTTGGTCGTGTACCCGTTTGCGCAAGCGCTCCCCCACTTGTTTTGCCGGGCCCATAAGGCGCGCGCTGCCCGTCAGATCGAGAAAAGCCTCATCCAGGGAGATCCGTTCTACCGCTGGCGAGAATTCACGAAAAATGTCAAACAACTGAGCTGATTCTTTCTTGTATAGGCCCATGTTGCCCCGTACAAAAATCAGCTCAGGGCAAATTCTCCGAGCTTCAACGGAGGGCATCGCAGAGCGCACCCCAAAACGCCGGGCCTCGTAACTGGCTGCAGCCACCACCCCGCGCGTGCTATTTCCACCCACCGCCAATGGTCGGCCTTGCAACTCGGGGTGGTCGCGCTGCTCCACAGAGGCGTAAAACGCATCCATGTCCGCATGCATGATTACGCGCGTATGCTCTTTCATGTGCTGGTCGGCAGCGTGTTCTAACTGCGCTCCACTTTAGCGCACGATGCTATCGAGATACATGCCATTGCCCATCCGATACACGCTAAAAATATTATAAAAACCCAAAGTTAACTAATATGATTATTTGACAATATACCTTTTCGGACCGATAGTGACTTTTACCGGACTAGGGTATTTACACCTAGGCCGGATTTTTCTCAGCATTTACACCTATAAAGGAGACACAATGATGGTAACCAAGAGAGGATTGCTTGGCGCGGTATTCACAGGGCTGGCCTTGATGATGGGCAGCGTCCAAGCACAGGACATGACGTTTTTCCGTATTGGTACCGGCGGCGCCGGGGGTACTTACTACCCGATCGGCGGCCTTCTCGCCAACGCGATATCAAATCCGCCAGGTTCGCGTGCTTGCGATAAAGGCGGCAGTTGCGGCGTGCCGGGACTGGTCGCGATTGCGGTTTCGACTAATGCCTCGGTCGCCAACATGAACGCTATTCACGCTGGCCAGTTGGACGCCGGTCTTGCTGGTGCGCAGAGCGTGACCCAGGGCTACAACGGTGAAGGCAAATTTGTTGGCCACAAGAAGGACAATGTCCGGGTGATTGCCAACCTGTACCCTGAAGATATGCATCTGGTTACGCCCAAAGGCGAGCATCTTTCCAGCCTTATGGATCTCAACGGCAAGCGGGTCGGTGTTGCCGCCGCGGGTTCAGGCACCCAGGTTTCGGTGCGCATGATTCTCAAGCACTATGGCATCAAGGCTGATGAGCATGAACTGGGATTGGGACAATCTTCCCAACGCCTGGCCGATGGACAGCTGGATGCTTTCTTTTATGCTGGCGGCACTCCGTTCGCTGCATTGATCCAGTTGGGTTCGACCAAAGGGTTTGAGCTGTACAAGTTCTCCGAAGATGAGCGCAAAGCGATCAACGGCATTATTCCTTACTATGTGCCTTCGGATATCCCAGCCGGGGTGTACGAGAGTATCGACTACGATGTTCCCACGGTGGCGGTCAATGGACAACTCGTCACATCGGTTAGTCAGCCTGAAGAGTTGATCTACCAGATCACCAAGGCGATGTGGAACAAGAACACCCGTAAACTGCTGGACAAGGGCCATGCGAAAGGTAAAGCCATTCGCGTGGAGACAGCGCTTAAGGGTGTTTTGATTCCACTGCATCCCGGTGCCGAGCGTTACTATAAAGAAATCGGCATGATCGACTGATTAGCTTTAATGTTGCAGTAATCAGGAACGGAGGCAGGTGCCCACCTGCCTCCGTTCCTTTTTCTAGTGTTAGTCGGGCGTAGCAGAGGGAATATTGTGGCGCAATTGGATGTTAGACAGGTCGAGGAACTTGAAGAGAAGTACGACTCCGGTCTTCAGTTCCGGGAAATCGGCCCGTGGCTGGTCAAGTTCACTTTCCTTTTTTCGGTTTTTTTTGCTGCGTACCACTATGTAACCGCAGGCACCGGTGTCCCGGTTGATTACTGGCATATGGGTTTTCATATGTCCGGCGTGATCATCCTGGTATTTATTCTTTACCCGATGATCAAACGTGGTGGTGGTCGCCAACTCCACGCCAACACCTGGTGGCGTTTTTCGAATGTTCCGATCTGGGATTGGTTGCTGATCCTGGCTGGAGTTTCGTCATCGCTTTATGTCGGCATCACCTGGTACGAGATTGATTTTGAGTTATTGGGCTGGCGTTTTTTCCTGGCTGAACAGGTACTGCGCCAGGGAGACCCGGCTTTTATTGATGTCGTTTTCGGTACCGTCCTCATTGTGGTCCTGCTGGAGGCTGTGCGCCGTACTTTGGGGATTGTGGTGCCGATCATTATTCTTCTTTTCACAACTTATGCTGTGTTCGGACAGTACATGCCGTTGATGATCCTGAAGCATCCGGGTATTAACTGGGCACAGTACATCAACAATATGTATTTCCCGGCTGAGGGTATCTATGGTGTGACGCTATGGATCGTATCAACCGTGGTCTTTCATTTTGTATTATTTGGTGTACTTGCACAGCGTATGGGTTTGGGGCAGTTCTTTGTAGATATCGCAACAGTGATGGCAGGGCGCTATACCGGTGGGCTGGCTAAAGTCAGCGTCGTGTCATCGGCATTTTTTGGCACCATCTCGGGGTCGTCTATTGCCAATACGGTCTCGACGGGCTCGTTGACTATTCCTAATATGAAGCGTATGGGATACCCCGGACACCTCGCCGGTGGGGTCGAGGCCGCTTCCAGCGCTGGAGGTCAGATTACCCCACCGATCATGGGTGCGGCAGCCTTCGTGATGGCCGAGTTTCTGGAGGTGCCCTATACCACTATCGTGCTCGCAGCAATGGTGCCGGCAGCCATGCATTACGTGGGCGTACTGTCAATTGTGCACTTCAAGGCGAAACGATTGGGCCTCAAAGGCTTGCCAGCGGAAGAGATCCCCCGACTGTTGGCGGTGCTGAAAAGAGGGTGGCCGACAGCTTTGCCGCTGGCAGCACTGATCTATGTATTGTTTAGTGGTTATTCGCCGCACATGGCCGCTTTTTGGGGTATTACAACAGCGCTGGCAGTAGGATTGGTGAACCCGATGCATCGCATCGGTATGCGCGATATTCTCGATGGCTGTGTGACTGGTGTACGTTACGCGCTGGCCGTTGGCGCAGTATGTGCCGCGATCGGTATTGTAGTTGGTGTCGTCAATTCCACGGGATTGGGCTTTCGATTAGGTTTTATGGTCACAAACGGGGCGCTTGCGATTGGAGAGAGCCTTTACTCTGCTTTTTCGTGGATTCCGCTGGTTGATTTTTCAGTAGAGGGAATAACCCTGTTCGTGTCTTTGATACTGATTGCAGTTACCTGTATTTTGATGGGGGCTGGCTTGCCCACGACGGCGCTCTATATCATGCTTGTTACAGTGGCTCAGCCAGCACTGGCCAATCTTGGCGTGCCGCCGTTGGCATCACATCTTTTTGTTTTGTATTACGGAGTCATCTCAGAGATTACCCCACCAGTTTGTGCATCGGCGTACGCTGCTGCGGGCATCGCGGGCGCTAATCCTTTTCGAACTGGGGTGTCGGCGTTTACCTTGGGTATCGCCAAGCTGATGGTACCCATGGTGTTTATCTACTCTCCGGCGATGCTGATTGTGATTGATGACTACTTCACCTGGAGTGCTTTTCTTTCCACCACGCTGAGTTGTGCCGTTGGCATCTTTATGGTGGCAACCTCGGTTGCTGGGTTCTTCCTGGTACGGATGCCGGTAATCATTCGCTGGGCGATGGCCTTTGCCGGCGTCCTGCTGGTTGCGCCCGGGATCCAGAGCGATCTTTTTGCATTGGTATTTGTGGCGCCGGTTCTGTTTCAGCAGGTGATGGCTTGGCGAAAGGCTAAGCCTGTTGTTTCCCAAAATGCCTGAGGCCTACCGCTCCGACATCACGGTTATTGGTGCCGGCATTATCGGTATTTGTTGTGCATTGAGACTCGCTGAGAAAGGTTTGCAGGTCGCATTGGTAGATCGAAATAACCCAGCAGAAGGCGCAAGCCACGGTAACGCGGGTGTGATCTCTTCGTGGGCCTGTGTGCCACAGTCATTGCCAGGGCAGTGGAAAAAAATTCCAGGCTGGATAATCGACCCTGCAGGCCCAATCGCGCTTAGGTGGAGCTATGCACCACGAATGTTCAACTGGCTGTTGCGTTTTCTGGATAGCGCACAATTGAATCGAGTGAACGATATTGCTGACGCGTTGCTGTTGGTCAATCGTGACAGCTTTTTACTTTATCAGCAGATGCTAGAAGACACTGGATCAGAGGACCTGGTTACAGAGTCTCACTATATTCATGTTTTTCGAAATTCAGCAGCAGCTGATCCACGGTTACTGCAATGGGCTTTGCGTCGTGAACGTGGAGTTCCGATGGACTTTATTGACGGCGATGAGCTGCGCGAAATTGAGCCAGCGTTATCTAATGAATATAAAGCGGCTGTTGTAATTCAGAATCAGGGTAGAGCGTTGAACCCAGGTAGGCTAGGGCAGGCTTTGGCAGAAAAGGCACAGAGTTTGGGCGTTTCATTTGTTCGAGCTGAAATTAAAGACCTGCAGTTGATAAAGCCTGATCACTGGTTAATCAACCACAAGGCAGGAGTCATTCCTGCTCGGAAAGTAATTCTGGCGGCTGGCGCTTGGTCAGCCCAACTGCTCCGACCGCTAGGGTGTGAGATCCCATTGGAGGCGGAGCGCGGCTATCATGTTGTCTTCTCAGAACCTGGAGCTCAATTAAACAACTCGATACTGGATAATGAGGGGCATTTTGCGGCAAGCTCTATGGATATGGGGTTGCGGTGCGCGGGGATTGCTGAATTTGCGGGTCTGGTCGCGTTACCTGACTATCGGCGCGCACAAATGCTTGCTAGATTGGCAAAGCGAATGCTCCCGAACCTTAATACGGATTCAATGAGCGAATGGATGGGCTCGAGACCCGCCACGCCAGATTCGTTACCTTGTATTGGACGAGTCCCGGGGCAAGACGGATTATTTGGCGCTTTCGGACACGGCCATGGTGGCTTGACTGGGGCTCCTACCACAGGGCAATGGGTCGCCGATCTTGTTAACAATGAAATGTCTGATTCGGAGCTTTTCTCTTACCGGCTTGATCGATTTTAAGCTCGTTGAGGACTATCGACGAGTCAACAATTACGCGCTTCAGATTAGACTATCTCTATAGGCGAAGATTCCCGGAATTCCTCCAGTATGAATAAAAAGGATCGATTTATTTTTTCCTGTGTTGCGCGCAAGTTTCAGACAGGCTGCCATGGATTTTCCGGTATAGACCGGGTCGAGTAACAGTCCTTCAAGTCGGGCACAAAGACTGATAGCTTCATGAGTCGCGTCATTCAGGTGGCCATAACCCGGAGCAAAGGTATCGTCGGTCAGTTGTATATCCTGCCTCTGGACGGGGGATTCAGTCTCTAGTAGTGCAGCAATCTCCTGGCACCGCGTTGTGATTCGGGCCAACTGGGCCTTGCGATTCCGGCGTACGCACACACCAGTCACAGCGATGTCACTGTCAAGTGCCCGCAAACCAAAAAGCAACCCGGCATGGGTATTACCGCTTCCCGAGGCAACCACAATTTCATCTATCGGGTAATGGGTATCGGCCAGTTGATCGAGAATCTCGCCTGCTGCACGGACATAACCAAGCGCCCCCAGCGGCGGGTGACCCGGCGCAAGTGGGATGATGTAAGGTTTCTTGCCAGCCTCACCCAATTGCTCAGCGATCAATCTAAGATTTGCGTCCGCGCCGGCTTCATCCTCCCCCTTGGGATAGGTATGCATCACTGCACCCAGAATCCGGTTCAGCAGTACATTACCCGATTCTCGGTATTCGGCTCCCGCATCGGTCACCCGCTCTTCTAGCTGGATGTGACAGGTGAGGCCGAGTTTTGCCGCCCCGGCTGCTGCCATGCGAACAAAGTTTGACTGTACGGCACCCGTGATCAGGACGGTATCTGCGCTTTGCTCGAGCGCCTCGCCAAAATAGTACTCAAGTTGTCGTGCTTTGTTGCCACCGACTGCCAGGCCGGTGCAGTCGTCTCGCTTTACATATATTCGTCCAGAGCCAAGATGCTTGCCTAGGTTGGATAGTGGCTCAATAGGCGTGGGTGTATGTGCCAGCGGTGTACGAGCGATCGTATGCAGCTTAGTGAGTATCGGCATACAGTAGTAATCAATAATAAAAAGTAACCCAATTGACTCTGCCTGTGACTGGTTCGCCAGGCAAGTGCCAAAGGCTTATGCGCTCAGAGTTGCCCCGCCCTGGGCAACGCGTTTTTCGATGAATTCGTCAATTTCCCCAAGGCGGTCATCGGCCAAAGGCGGGGGTGTGAAGTTCGCCAGCGCCTCGCGGGCAATACGGTTGGCGCGGTGGGTGGTATCCACTGACCCCTTCTCCTGCCAGGTTTCAAAATTAGACCAGTCCGAGAGCATGGGTGTGTAAAAGGCTGTCTCATAGCGCGCCAAGGTATGTTGAGTGCCGAAGAAGTGACCACCGGGTTCAATCTCATCGAAGGCTGAAAGGGCGAGTGTATCCTCGTTGCATTCGACAGGCTGCATCAGGCTCGCGAACATCTGTAGCATCTCTACGTCGATGATAAATTTCTCCAACGATGCGGTGAGCCCCCCCTCGAGCCAGCCGGCACCGTGCAACAGGATATTACATCCGCCCATAATCGCTCCCCAGCAGGACATCTGCGATTCGTATGCTGATTGCGCATCAGGTGCATTGGAGGCATTGACGTTCGACGTACGGTAGGGCAGTTGATAACGTCGTGCCAGTTGCCCGGAAGCGAAAGCGGCTTTGACATATTCCGGCGTACCAAAAGCTGGTGCGCCGGATTTCATATCCACGTTACTGGTGAAGCCACCGTACACCACCGGAGCGCCAGGCTGAACAATCTGCGCCAGGGCGATTCCTGCCAGGGCTTCAGCATTCTGCTGAGCCAGCGCGCCGGGCAGGGTGATTGGAGCCATGGCGCCGGCGAGGGTAAAAGGAGTCAGAATCATAGCCTGGCGGGCACGGGCAAAGTCGATGACTCCAGCGCACATCAGTTCATCTAACTGCAGCGGGGAGTTGGCATTCACCACCGTATAGCAGTGCACCCGGTCTTCAAAAGCGCGTTGGTCCAGGCCCTGAGCCATGCGTAGAATCTCCAGGGAATCTGCAACGGCCTCACGACCCCGCGAGTAAATAAAGGTAGGCTTGTCCGTCAAAGTGACGACCGAGCGTGTGCTGTGCAGATGGCGCACGTTGGTCGGCAGGTCCTGAGGTTCTACCATGGGTGTTGTCAGGTGCAGTACATCGTAGGTTTGTGCCAAGCGCAAAAGATCACGGAAAGTCTCGTGGGTGCCTGCTCGTCGGCCACCCTCAAGATCCGAGTAATGCGGCGGTCCGCCAACCGTGGCAAATACCAGGTTATCCCCGCCCACCTCAAACCAGCGTTGTGGTGTCCGACCATGCATGGTGAAAGTTTTGGGGCTCTGATCTACTGTCTCGAGCACCATGTCTGGATCGAAACGCACCATGAAGGTATCGATATCTACCTTGGCACCCGCAGATGCGTAAAGTTGACGGGCCTCGGCGCTAAGCACCTTGATACCTTTATTTTGCAGCAGGGTAAGTGAGGTCTGGTGTATTGCCTCAATATGATCGTCACTGAACTGCGCGATCGGCGGGTAAGGATTCTTAAGGCGCAGCCATGATTGCGCTTTTGGTGCGGCCCTGCTTCTATCGTCGCGTCGGGATCGTCTGCGCTGCTGAGCCATGAAAGTCGTCCTTATGTGAACGGAGGTTGTTTCGTTGTCGCTGTGCCTGAGGCTACAGGCGCATACGCGCACCGCTGGGATCCCAGGCGGGCTCGCTTAATGTTCTGGCGCTACGCCGTTTGCCGACCACATCCACCATCAACGTTTCACCGGTCTCATTGACGTTATTGTTCAAAAGGCCCATGGCAAGACTTTTGCCCGTGTAGTGTCCAAAGCCGCCCGAGGTCACAAAACCCACCCGCTGCTCGCCCTGCCAGATGGGCTCATACCCAGAAGCGTCGGCGTCGTCAGCGTCAATTTCCAGGGTCACGAGACGCTGTTGCGCACTGTTGTCTGCCTGTGCCTTGGCAGCGGCATCGTGACCAATGAAATCATCGCGCGACCAGTCTATCCAGCGGTCCATCCCGGTCATACCCGGCGTTCTATCCTGGGTGAATTCGGCATTCCAGATACCAAAACTTTTCTCCAGCCGTAGCGAGTTCATAGCGTAAAAGCCGAACTCGCGGATTCCCTGAGTCGCGCCCGCCTGCAGCAGCATTTCCCGCAGCGCGATATGTTCCGCCGATTCACAATTGATCTCGTAGCCCAGTTCTCCGCACACAGAAACGCGTGCGACCCGGGCGCGAATCAGGCCTACGTCGATAGTGGCGCACCCCATAAACGGTAACGCATCACCATTGACATCCTGGTGCGTGAGCGCCGCCAGTACCTCACGGGATTTGGGTCCAGCAAGCCCGAAACCTACCACAGCATCGGAGATATCGCGTACGTCGACACCTTCCGTTCGATGATCATGAAACCACCGCATGTGCCAGTTGCGCAGGTAATACGAGCCCATGACCCACCAGCGGCCATCACCCCAGTTGAGCACGGTAAGGTCTCCCTTGAGGCGCCCGCTCGGCGCCAGCATCGGCGCCAAGCGTGCCCGCCCTGCAGCGGGTAGTCGACCCGCCATGAGCCGGCACAACCAGTTTTTTGCGCCTGGGCCGCTGACCTCGTATCTTGAGAAGCCGCTAATGTCGAGAAGTCCGACGCCTTCGCGTACCGCCTGGCACTCCTGGGCCACAATCGCAAAGGCATTGGAGCGTTTCAGAGTCGGGGTTTCTGAAAAATCGCCAGAAGCAAAAACCAGTGGCACTTCCAGACCCCAACTGCAGCCCCACTGCGCTCCGGCGGTATTCATGGCCGACCAGGCAGGTGCTTTTTTCAAGGGCCGACCGGCGGGCAGTTGCTCGTTGGGGTACGTCATGACGAAACGCCGCGAATAAAATTGCCCGGTAGTCTGGCGTATGTACTCGCGGTTTGAGGTGAATTGACCGTAGCGGGCGATATCCATTGGCCAGGCGTCAGCTTCGGTTTCGCCGTGAATCATCCACTCAGCGAGTGTCTTACCCACGCCACCACCTTGCAAAAATCCCGCCATCACGCCGCAGGCGAGCCAGTAGTTGGGTACCGTACTGACGGGTCCCACCAGCGGATTGCCGTCTGGAGAGAAAGTGAAGGCACCGTTCACCCAGCTTTTCACACCGACTTCAGTTAACACCGGGTAGCGGGCGAATGCCATCTCCAGTTCGTCAGAGATGCGGTCAATATCTTCCTGGATCAGTTCAATGCCGTAGTCCCAGGGCGCCCCATCCATATTCCAGTGCTTGTGGTTAATCTCATAGATACCAACCAGCATGCCCTTTTGATATTGGCGCATGTAGGTGAAACCTTCCAGATCCACCATCATCGGCAGTTCATGGTCGAGTGCAGCCACTTGTGGGATATCGTCGGTCAGCAGGTAGTGATGTTCCAGAGGGGAGAGCGGCAGATCCAGGCCGACCATACGCCCGACCTGTTTAGCCCAGAGTCCACCGGCATTGACCACGTGCTCGGCATGAATCGAGCCCTTGTCAGTGATCACATCCCAACTGCCATCGCCACGCGGGTGCAGTTCTTCAACTTTGGTGTGTTCGATGACAGTGGCGCCTCGCTTTTTAGCGGCGCCCGCATAGGCGTACACAGTGCCGGTTGTATCCACGTACCCCTCACGGTCGCACCACAGCCCACCAATCACACCGGCGGTATCCATGATCGGGCACTTGTCCTTGATTTCCCCGGGCGTCATCAGGTAGCAGTCTTCAATACCGATGGTCTGGAAGATGCGGTAGGCCGATTGCAGCCATTCCCATCGCGCCGGTGCCGAGGCGACGGATATACCCCCGGTCATACTAAGGCCAATGTCCTGTCCGGACTCGGCCTGAATCTGGGATAACAGATCGATGGTGTAAGCCTGCAAGGCTGCCATGTTGGGGTCGGCGTTCAGTGCGTGTATACCGCCAGCCGCATGCCATGAGGAGCCCGCGGTCAGAACTGAGCGCTCCAGCAGGCAGACATCTGTCCAGCCGAACTTGGCCAGGTGATACAGCACAGAGCTGCCAACCACTCCGCCACCGATCACGACAGCCCGATAATGTTCACTCATTTAATTGATCCTCGATCGGGGTCATTATTCCGGGTTATACCTGTTGGGCGCTGAGTGCCTCAAGATCTTTGTTCATCTGGTCGATCACCTGTGCCAGGTCGTGTTGCTCTGCTTCGGTCAACGGCGCCAGTGGATTTCGTGGCGGCCCGGCAGGCAGGCCGCGAAGTGTCGTTGCGTGTTTGATGCATTGGCCAAATTTTCCACCCTGCTCAAGCAGGGCCATCAATGGCAGCATCGCTGCCATGATTTTGCGACCCTTTT
>Ga0315316_10002640_pt1 | contig 12919 bp, 9 predicted proteins | sample M160m3416metaG_FD_203702 | JGI IMG/M metagenome (GOLD analysis project Ga0315316, IMG submission 203702) | Ammonia-oxidizing marine archaeal communities from Monterey Bay, California, United States - M1 60m 3416 | ecosystem: Environmental > Aquatic > Marine > Intertidal zone | place: USA...
TATAAAAAAAGTTGGTCAAAATATTAAATTTGATTTTCTTATTCTCAAACAAAACAATATTGAAATAACTCCTTTAGAAGACACAATGTTAATTTCATATACATTAGATGCTGGCACAAATAGACATAATTTAGATACACTTTCTGAAATCCATTTAAACCACAAAACTATTTCTTATAAAGAATTGGTTGGCACTGGAAAAAATAAATTGAATTTTTCTGACATAGCATTAGATAAAGCCACTGAATATGCAGCGGAAGATGCTGATGTAACTTTAAGACTTTATAACTATCTTAAAGAAAGGCTTGATAAGGAAAAATTAAACAAAATCTATGAAATTTTTGAAAAACCTATGGTAAAAATATTATCTAAACTAGAGTTTAACGGTATTAAGGTTGATGACATATATCTTAAAAAACTTTCTAAAAACTTTGAAAAAAAATTAAAAAAAATAGAAAAAGAAATATATAAAATAGCTGGCAGAGAATTTAACATTGCTTCTCCAAAACAACTTGGTGAAATAATTTACAACGAACTTAAAATTACTAAATTAAAGAAAACAAAAAAAGGAAGCTTAGCAACTAGCGCGAATATTCTTGAAGATCTTGCCCATACAGGACATGAATTTCCCAATTTAGTGTTGGAATGGAGAAGAATTTCAAAACTTAAAAATACCTATTCAGATGCACTACAGGATCACATAAGCATAAAAACAAAAAGAGTTCATACATCTTTCTTATTAGCAGCTACAAATACTGGCAGATTAGCTTCCAGCGATCCAAATTTACAAAATATTCCAATTAAATCAGAAGAGGGAAGAGAAATTAGAAAAGCTTTTATTGTTGATAAAAAAAATATTTTAATTTCTGCTGATTATAATCAAATAGAAATGAGAATTTTAGCTGATATGGCTGATGTAAAAGAACTAAAAAAAGCTTTTAAAAATAACGAAGATATTCATAGTTTGACCGCAAGTCAGGTTTTTAATGTACCAATTAAGGAAGTTAATGAAGATCTTAGAAGAAAAGCTAAAACAATTAATTTTGGTATCATTTATGGAATTACTCAATATGGGCTAGCCAAGCAAATTTCAGTATCAAATCAAGAAGCCTTAGATTTTATAAATGCTTATTTTAAAAAATTTCCTCAAATAAAAGACTACATGAATTCAACAATAAACACATGTAGAAAACAAGGATATGTAAGTAACATTTTTGGTAGAAGAATTCATCTTAAGAGCATCAATGATAAAAATTTTAGTATTAGAAGTTTTCAAGAACGGGCAGCAATTAATGCCCCAATACAAGGTTCAGCGGCAGATATTATTAGATTAGCTATGATAAAAATAAATCGACTAATTGATGAGGATCAAAAATTACAAGCAAAGATGTTATTACAAATACATGATGAGTTGATCTTTGAATGTTTAGAAGAAGATGAAGAATATATAAAAAAAACTATTAAAGAAGCAATGGTATCAATATCAAAATCTGAACATCATATGTTTTCAATTCCATTAGAAGTCAATGTAAACTCAGGATATAATTGGGGGGAAGCAAATTAGCAGCTCTTATGCTTGCCCAATTTATGACAATTTAGTATTTTTATATGTAGAGTTTATTTGAAATTATGAGTCATACAATTGCATTAGTAGATGACGACAGAAACATACTTACCAGCATAAGTATGGCTTTAGAAAATGAAGGATTTAAAGTTCAAACTTATATTGATGCAGAAAGTGCATTAGTAGGCGTTAGTAGAAACCCTCCGGATCTAGCAGTAATAGATATTAAAATGCCCAGGATGGATGGAGAAGAATTACTCAAAAGATTAAGAAAAAAAACAGCAATTCCAATATTATTTTTGACCTCTAAAGACGAAGAGGTTGATGAACTGTTAGGTTTAAAACTTGGAGCAGATGATTTTATTAAAAAATCTGGCGGATTTTCCATTAAAGTACTCATTGAAAGAATAAGAGTTCAATTAAGAAAAAAAACAATCAATGTTGATGAATCGAAAAATGTTATTAAACATGGAAAGCTTGTGCTAGATGCTTCACAACTTGAGTGTGAATGGAATGGAAAATTTCTTCCTGAAAAACTTACAACGACAGAATTTTTAATAGTAAAAGAGTTAGCAAAAAGACCAGGCATAATAAAAGAAAGAGCCCAGTTAATGGATATAGCGTATAAAGATAATAACGATATAGAAGATAGAACTATAGATAGTCACGTTAAGAGGATTAGAAAAAAATTCAAGAAAGTAGATCAAAATTTTTCGGCAATAGAAACAAGGTATGGCAGCGGATATAGATGGAATATTAGTTAATGAAATCTAACTTTTTTGGTTCTAGCTCAATTTTAAAAAAATTTTTAGTTTTTAATTTAATTATCTTTTTAGTTTTAGGTATTTTTACATATCTTTATCTTGATGCTATAAAACCTAATTTAGTAAAAAATAGATCTCATCAACATACAAAAATTATAAAAAATACATCTGAACACATTAATAGATTAAAAGTTAAATTTACTAGGGAAAGCGCTACAGAATTTTTTCTTTCTACAAGATTTTTATTTCAGAATTTAGACCGCGTACAGCTATATGATTTAAATTCTAATTTATTGGCAGATACCGATACATTAGATTTAGCCCAAGATATTTTTGTAGCAAGTCAAGATGTTAAAGAAACTCCGATTGATAAAACTGATGAGAACATAGATATTAATGAAGATTCAGAGACAGATCAATCAGTAACATTTAATACAGAAAATTATATAAAAGAATATAAAAAACAAAAAAATATTGAAGATAAATTAGTAATTAGCAAAACAATTAACAATAACTTTTATGTTATAACTATAAATTCAGTTGGTTCAGGTGAAAGAAATAAGGGATATATTGTAGTTTCAGAAATTTCAAATGATATATTAGTAGCGGTTGATGAAAGAAAAAACTTTATATTAAGAACAGTTTTTTCAGTTGCGATTGTTATTATAATTTTTTCAATTTTTCTAAATAAATATATTCTAAAACCTATTAGAGCTTTAGTTCTTTATACAAAAGCAATTAAAGAAAAAGATGAAAAAATAGATAAACATGAAAAATATCTTCTTAGAAGAGATGAAGTGGGTCAATTATCTAGATCTTTAAATGAAATGACGGCAGATCTTTATAAAAGAATAGATATTGCAGAGACATTTTCCTCAGATTTAGCACATGAAATAAGAAATCCTTTGACTTCCTTAAAAGGTGCTTCGGAAGTATTAGAAAACACTTCTGATAGTGAAAAAAGAAAAAAACTTATAAAAGTTATAAGTCATGATGTTGAAAGAATAGAAAGATTAATTACAGACTACTCGCAAATGTTAAAAGATGAAGCATCTTTATCCAGGGCCAAAATGATAAAAATTAATCTATCAAATGTTGTAAATTCTGTTGTTGAGGATTTTAATAGTGATTTATTAAATTCAAACAAAAATATTAAAATAAATATAAATAATTTTAATTTAAATGAATCAAAACTATATGTATTAGGTGCGGAAGGTAAGCTCGAGCAAATTGTTGCTAATCTTTTAGATAATGCTATTTCCTTTAGTCCAACTAATAGCAAAGTATTAGTTACCTGCAATACAAAAAAAGAAGATGCACAATTAATTATTGAAGATGAGGGTCCAGGTTTTAACGAAACAAGTATTGATAAAGTTTTTAATAGATTTTACAGCAATAGACCTGAAAAATTTGGTGAACACTCTGGTTTAGGACTAAATATTGTAAAAAATATTGTTGAGCTTCACGGAGGTTCAATTATAGCTTCTAACAAAAATGCTCATAAAAAAGGTGCAAGAATTGAAGTCCTCTTACCGATGTATAAATAATTAAAATCAAGCAATAAGTTGATAATTTTATATTAACTTGTTAAATAGATGAAAATTTATGTCAGAAGATTTTAAAGTAAAAGATGTTAATCAAGCAGATTTTGGAAGAAAAGAGATTTCAATAGCTGAAAGTGAAATGCCTGGTTTAATGGCATTACGAAAAGAATATAAGGGTAAGAAGCCTCTCAAAGGATCCAGGATTCTCGGATGCTTACATATGACAATTCAAACAGCAGTTTTAATTGAAACATTGGTTGAGCTCGGAGCTAGTGTCAGGTGGTCTTCTTGCAATATTTTTTCAACACAAGATCATGCTGCTGCTGCAATAGCCAAAGCTGGTATACCAGTCTATGCATGGAAAGGTGAGACGGAAGAAGAATATTGGTGGTGTATAAAACAAACTATTGAAGCTAAAAAAGATTGGAAGCCTAATATGTTATTAGATGATGGTGGTGATTTAACAGCTCTAATGCATAAAGATTATAAAGACCTACTTAAATCAGTAAAAGGGTTATCAGAAGAAACTACAACTGGAATTAAAGCTTTAAAAAAAATGGAAGCAGAAAAAAAACTTTTGGTTCCCGCAATAAATGTAAATGACTCTGTAACAAAATCTAAATTTGATAATTTATATGGATGTAGAGAAAGTTTAGTTGACGGAATAAAAAGAGCTACTGATGTGATGATGTCAGGTAAGACTGCTATAGTCGCTGGATTTGGCGATGTAGGCAAAGGAAGTGCTGCTTCGTTGAGACAAAGTGGAGCTCGGGTAATGGTAACGGAAGCAGACCCAATTTGTGCTCTACAGGCTTCTATGGAGGGATATGAGGTTGTTTTAATGGATGAAGCTATAGGTAATGCAGATATAGTTGTAACAGCAACAGGTAACAAAGATATTGTTACAGCAGATCATATGAGAAAAATGAAAGATCGCTCTATTCTTTGTAATATTGGTCATTTTGATAACGAAATTCAAGTTGAAGCTCTAAAAAATTATAAATGGACAGAAATAAAACCTCAAGTTCATGAAATTGAATTTCCAGACAAAAAAAGAATATTACTTTTAGCCGAGGGAAGACTCGTTAATTTGGGATGTGCAACAGGTCATCCAAGCTTTGTTATGAGTGCTTCATTTACTAATCAAGTCATTGCACAAATAGAACTTTGGAAAAATTCAGAACAATATGAAAAAAAAGTTTATGTTCTACCTAAACATTTAGACGAAAAAGTTGCGATGCTTCATTTAAATAAAGTTGGAGCCAAATTAACAAAACTTTCAAAGGGTCAAGCAGACTATATAAGTGTCGATGTTGATGGCCCATTTAAATCTGATAGCTATCGCTACTAGTTAGTAGTAGATGCAATTAAAATCCTTAGAAGATATAGAAAATTTTTCAAAGAACATTTCGCAAATTATAAGTGGGGGCGATATAATTTTTCTTTATGGTGAAATTGGTGTTGGAAAAACAACCTTTGTGAGGTTTTTAATTAATAGTTTAGAAAGTAAAAATAAAATTAAAAATAGTGAAGTACTGAGTCCAACATTCAATATAGTTTATGATTACGATGTTAGAAATTTAAAAATTCTTCATTATGACCTATACAGACTAAAGAATTATAAAGATATTTCTCAACTAGGTATGTTTGAAACTTCAAATAATAGTATTAAAATTGTAGAATGGCCAGAGTTAATTGAGTCAAAACCAAAGGATAGAATAGATATTGAATTTAAATATTCGAAGTCAATAAATTCTAGAAAAATCAAAATTATTGGTTTTGGAAAATGGAAAGATTATAAATTTAATGGAATCTAAAATACTGCCAATTGCAGGAGATGCCTCATTTAGAGCATTTTATAGAATCGTTTCAAAAAAAAAAAGTAAAATTATTGTTTCTTCAAAAAAAGAAAAATACAAAAATTTAATAGTATATTCAGTAATTAATAAATTTTTGAGAGATAACAAAATATTAGCTCCCAAGCTTTATACACATAATTATCCTAAAGGTATTATTGTTATTGAAGATTTTGGAGATATATCCTTTTATAAGACACTATTAAAAAAAAAAAATAAATTAGTAATTTATAAAAAACTTGTCGATTTACTCATAAAAATTCAAAAAATAAAACCGAAATCAAAAATAAAAAGTATTAAAAAGAGACCATATATAATAGATAAATATTCTAATAAATATTTATTTAAAGAATCAGATTTATTTTTTGATTGGTATTTACCTTTGATATTAAATAAAAAAAAAGCTTTAAATATAAAAAAAAAATCAAAAAAAATTTTACTTAAGATATATAATAAATTAAATTTTTCCAATTCTTGCTTTGTACATAGAGATTATCACGCTCAAAATCTGATGAAAGTTGGTAAAAAAATAGGATTAATAGATAGTCAAGACGCTTTAATTGGAAATCCAGCTTATGATCTAGTTTCATTAATTGATGATGTAAGAATCAAGACTCCTACAAAGCTGAAAAACCAAATTTATAATTATTATTTAAAAAAAAACACAAAAATTTACAGAATTAATTCAGAAAAATTTTTAGAAGATTTTAACATACTATCAGTTCAGAGAAGTTTAAAAATAATAGGTATTTTTTCAAGGCTTTTTAAAAGAGATAAAAAAAAACAATATTTAAGATTTATACCTTATACTTGGCGGTTATTAAATATGAGAATGAATTCAAAAATTTTTTTAGAATTGAAAAAAATTCTTGATAGTAATATTTCCATAAAATTCAGGAAAAAAATTATACTTAAATGAAAGTACCAGTTCTTTTCCCAAAAATTTTTGATCATCCATTTACTTATAAAAGTGAAATTTCTGAACCACTAAATTCTGGTGATTTTGTAAAAGCTCCATTTGGTTACAATGAAATTACTGGTGTAGTTTGGCCACACGAGCAAGAAACTGAAAAAAAATTTAAAATAAAAAAGATTTCAAAAAAAATAAATGTAAAAAATTTAAATTATTCAATGATCGAATTTATATCTTGGTTTTCAAAATATAATTTGGTCCCCCTAGGCATGTCACTTAAGATGTGTCTGTTAAATAAAGATGTAGTTGAAAAAGATTTTAGTAAAGAATTTTTTAAATTTAAGATTAAGCAAAGAAAAAACAAATTTTTATTAAATACAGATCAAAAAAAATCACTGAACTTTATGAAAAGTATTGGAAATAATTATAATGTTATTGTATTGGAAGGCGTTGCTGGGTCAGGGAAAACTTTAGTTTATTTTGAAAGAATTAAAGATATTATCAATAAAGGGTTTCAAGCATTAATATTACTTCCTGAAATTGCCCTAACAAATCAATTTAGTAGAAGATTTCAGGAATTTTTTGGCGCTGAACCAGCAATTTGGCATTCAGGAACTTCAAAAAAAAATAAATCTATAATTTGGAAAGGTATAACAGAAGGAAAAATTAAAATAGTTGTTGGAGCAAGATCATCTCTTTTTTTACCATTTAAAAATTTAGGAATAATTGTTGTTGATGAAGAACACGATGTATCTTACAAACAAGATGAGGGAGTTTCTTACAATGCAAGAGATATGGCAATTACAAGAGCTTCATTAGAGAACATTCCTATAAATTTAGTAACCTCCATACCTTCTATAGAAACTTATAATAATATTGTTAGCAAAAAGTATTATATAACCAAATTAAACAAGAGGTACAAAGAAGCGTCTTTGCCAAATATTGAAATTATCAACCTACATTCTGAAGTTTTAAAAAGTGGTTCTTGGCTAGCAAATAAAACAATAAGCAAAGTTAATAAATATTTAGAAAAAGGGGATCAGGTATTATTTTTTTTAAATCGAAGAGGCTATGCCCCATTTGTGGTTTGTAAAAAATGTGGATATAAATTTCAATGTCCTAATTGTGCAGTAAACTTAAACTTTCATAAAAAATTAAACAAACTACTTTGTCATTATTGTGGTTATAAATCCTTATTATCAAGGTTATGTAAAAATAATAAAAAATGTGACTTATTATTTTGTGGACCTGGTGTGGAAAGAATTTTTGCTGAAATTAAAAAAATATATCCAAATAAAAAAATAGAAATATTTTCTAGCGACACTTTGAAAAAAAATATATCAACTAATACGCTTCTTAAAAAAGTTGAAAATAAGAAAATAGATATTTTAGTAGGAACTCAATTATTATCAAAAGGTTTTCATTTTCCAAAATTAAACTGTATTGTTGTTGTTGATGCTGATTTTTCATCTCATGGATATGATCTCAGGTCTGCAGAAAAAAATATTCAACTATATTATCAGTTAGCTGGAAGAGCGGGAAGAGAAGGTGATACATCAACAATCTATTTTCAAACGTATACTCCTGATGACGAAGTTCTTTTAAATATATCTAAAAATGATCCACACACATTTTTAAGGAAAGAACTTTTATTGAGAAAAACCAAAAAACTTCCTCCATTTTATCGACTTATATCTTTAATTATATCTGGAAAAAATGAATCTTTAATTATGAAATTTGCAACAAGTATTAAATCAAAACTTCCTCAAATAAATGAAGTAAATATTTTAGGTCCTGTTCTTGCTCCAATCACTAAGCTAAAAAAAAAATATAGATGCAGAATTTTGATAAGATACCCAAAAAATTTATTTATACAGAAATATTTGTCTAAGTCGTTGAATAAAATTAAAATTATATCAGGAATAAAACTAGAGGTTGATGTAGATCCTATTAATTTCAGTTAAACAGAGGATTTACTAGTCTTGAAAAGACAAAAAGATACAATAGAAAATGTTGAATTTACTAATATAATCTCATACAAAACGAGTCTTTTAGGAGCAAAAATTGAGTTCAAAATCAACATTTTCAAACTCTACATCAAAAAGTTATGCATTAGCTCTTTATGAGCTCGCAAAAGAAAATTCTGAATTAAATAAAGTTGAGGATGGCATGAATGGAATTAAGGAATTACTAATTGAAAGTTCTGATTTTCAAGAAATGATTTTAAACCCAATAGTATCAAAAGAAGAAAAACATAAAGTAATTACTCAAATAGTTGCTCAATATAGCTTTTGTCAAAGTCTTAAAAAATTTCTCGGTTTTCTAATTATTAAAAATAGGTTGTTTTTTTTAAAGCAAATTATTGACAGTTTTTTAAATCTTGTATCAATTAACAAAGGAGAATTAAAAGCAAAGCTTTTATCTTCAAAAGAATTATCAAAAGGGGAACAAGAAAAAGTTCGAAATGAATTATCCAAAGATTTTCAATCTCCAATTAATATAGACTATAAATACGATCCAGATTTAATAGGTGGGTTAATTATTCAGGTTGGAAGTATAATGGTTGACACTTCAATAAAAACTAAATTAAAAAAATTAGAAAAGAATATGTTAGAGGCATAATATGCAAATTAATCCTTCAGAAGTAACAAAAATATTAAAAGAACAAATTAAAAAGTTTGGCGAAACAGCAGAAGTATCTGAAGTTGGTCAAGTGCTATCTGTTGGAGATGGTATTGCTAGAGTTTATGGCCTAGATAATGTTCAAGCAGGAGAAATGGTAGAGTTTTCTGGAGACATAAAGGGTATGGCTTTAAATTTAGAAAAGGACAATGTAGGTGTAGTTATATTTGGAGACGATAGATCAATTAAAGAAGGGGATATTGTTAAAAGAACACAATCAATTGTTGATGCGCCCGTTGGAAAAAATCTTTTAGGTAGAGTAGTAGATGCATTAGGAAATCCAATAGACGGAAAAGGTGACTTAGATAAAAAATTAGAAAGAAAAAGAGTTGATGTTAAAGCACCTGGAATAATTCCTAGACAGTCAGTAAACCAACCAATGCAAACTGGATTAAAGGCTATAGATAGTTTAATTCCAATTGGAAGAGGTCAAAGAGAACTAATTATTGGTGACAGACAAACAGGAAAAACTGCTGTTGCTATTGACACAATCATAAATCAAAAAGAAAAAAATAAATCTACAGATGAAAAAAATAAACTCTATTGTATTTACGTTGCTATTGGTCAAAAGAGATCTACCGTTGCGCAAATTGTCAAGTCATTAGAAGATGCTGGAGCTATGGAATATACAATTATTGTTTCAGCCACCGCATCAGATCCAGCCCCACTACAATTTTTAGCACCTTATACGGGTTGTACAATGGGAGAATATTTTAGAGATAACGGAATGCATGCATTAATTATTTATGATGATTTATCGAAACAAGCAGTAGCTTATAGACAAATGTCACTCTTGCTTCGGAGACCGCCAGGGAGAGAAGCTTATCCTGGAGATGTATTTTATTTACATAGCAGATTACTTGAAAGAGCTGCAAAACTTAACGATGATAATGGAGGAGGCTCACTTACAGCATTGCCAATTATAGAAACACAAGCAGGAGATGTTTCGGCATATATTCCTACAAATGTAATTTCAATTACTGATGGTCAAATTTTTTTAGAAACAGAATTGTTTAATCAAGGAATAAGACCAGCAGTTAATGTTGGACTGTCAGTATCAAGAGTAGGTTCAGCGGCTCAAACAAAAGCTATGAAAAAAGTTGCTGGATCAATAAAACTTGAACTAGCCCAATATAGAGAAATGGCAGCATTTGCTCAATTTGGCTCTGATTTAGACGCATCTACGCAAAAATTATTAAACCGGGGTTCAAAATTGACTGAACTTTTGAAACAAGATCAATATTCTCCGATGGCAGTTGCACAGCAAGTAATAGCAGTATTTTCTGGAGTAAGAGGTTTTTTAGATGATGTTGAGATAGTTGATATTAAAAATACTGAAAAAGCAATTTATGAACAAGTTAAATCATTAGGCCCAGAAATAATTGATACTATCAATAATACTGGAAAATTAGACGAAGAAATTGAAAAAAAATTAATTTCAATTATTGATAAATTTAAAAAGAACAAATAAAAATTATGCCAAGCTTAGATGATTTAAAAAAAAGAATTTCTAGCGTTAAATCTACTCAAAAAATAACTAAAGCAATGAAAATGGTGGCTGCCGCCAAGTTAAGGAGAGCCCAAGAAAATGCTGAGAAGGGCAGACCATATTCTGAAAAAATGAATAATATTATTCTCAATTTAAGCAATTCAATATCAGATAAAGAAAATGCATCAAAATTTCTTGTTGGAACAGGTAAAGATAATATTCATTTGTGTGTAGTTATAACTGCTGACAGAGGTCTTTGTGGAGGATTTAATTCAAATATTTGCAGAAAAGCAAAAAGTTATTTTGAAAAAGTTATAAAAGAGGGAAAAACACTTAAAATATTTACAGTTGGCTCTAAAGGACATGATCAAATAAAACGAATGTATGGTAGTTACATAATAGAAAATTTGAATTTTAAAGGTTATAAAAAAATCACTTACAAAGAAGCTGAGCAAGTAGGAAGTAAAATCATAAAACTATTTAATGATGCTAAATTCGATGTTTGTAAAATATTTTATAATAGGTTTAAAAATGTAATGACACAAATCCCGCAAGAACAACAAATAATACCGATAGAAAATAATAAAAATGAAGAAATAAAAAACAAAGATGTTTCTTATGAATTTGAGCCTGAAGAAGATGAAATTTTAAATAATCTTCTGCCAAAAAATATTTCTACTCAAGTATTTAAAGCTTTTCTGGAAAACGCTGCAAGTGAGCAGGGTTCTAGAATGACAGCAATGGATAGCGCAACAAGAAATGCCAGTGATTTAGTAGATAAGTTAACGATTACTTATAATCGAAGTAGACAAGCAGTAATTACAAAAGAACTTATTGAAATAATATCGGGAGCAGAAAGTTTATAACAATGAATAAATCTGGAAAAGTTATACAAGTAATCGGAGCCGTAGTAGATGTTCAATTTGAAGGACAGCTACCTGAAATTTTAACTGCATTAGAATGCGATAATTCTGGCAATAGATTAGTTTTAGAAGTGGCGCAGCATTTAGGAGAGTCAGGATTAAGAACAATTGCGATGGATAGTACAGAAGGACTCAAAAGAGGTGACAAAGTTACTAATACTGGAGCACCAATTCAAGTTCCAGTTGGACCAGAAACACTTGGTAGAATAATAAATGTTATTGGAGAACCAATAGATCAAAAAGGTAAAGTTGATACAAAAGAAAGTTGGCCAATACATAGAGAAGCACCAAAATTTACTGACCAGTCAACCGAAAGCGAAATATTAGCTACTGGAATCAAAGTAGTAGATTTGCTTGCACCATATTCTAAAGGTGGAAAAATTGGACTTTTTGGAGGAGCGGGTGTTGGAAAAACTGTAATTATAATGGAGTTAATTAATAATATTGCAAAAGCGCATGGTGGTTTTTCTGTTTTTGCCGGTGTTGGAGAAAGAACTAGAGAAGGAAACGATTTGTATCATGAAATGATGGAATCAGGTGTAATTAAACCTGAAGGAAAAGGTTCTAAAGCAGCCTTGGTTTATGGACAAATGAATGAACCGCCGGGAGCGCGTGCAAGAGTAGCCCTAACAGGCTTGACCGTAGCAGAATATTTCCGTGATAAAGAAGGGCAAGATGTTTTATTTTTTGTTGATAATATATTTAGATTTACTCAAGCAGGATCAGAAGTTTCAGCATTACTAGGCAGAATACCTTCAGCAGTAGGCTATCAACCAACCTTGGCTACAGATATGGGAAATTTACAAGAAAGAATAACTACAACAAACAAAGGATCAATTACATCTGTTCAAGCTATTTATGTGCCTGCTGACGATTTAACAGATCCAGCTCCAGCCACTTCATTTGCTCATTTAGATGCAACTACAGTATTATCAAGACAAATAGCAGAACTAGGAATATATCCTGCCGTCGATCCTTTAGATTCAACATCACGAATTTTAGATCCTAGAATAGTAGGAGAAGAACATTACAGAGTAGCTAGAGAAGTACAAAGAATTTTACAAAGCTACAAATCTTTACAAGATATAATTGCAATTTTAGGCATGGATGAACTTTCAGAAGAGGATAAATTAACAGTAGCTAGAGCAAGAAAAATTCAAAAATTTTTATCTCAACCATTTTTT